>Ga0316205_10000679_pt1 | contig 55559 bp, 46 predicted proteins | sample 3monthpyrite_MG_FD_204941 | JGI IMG/M metagenome (GOLD analysis project Ga0316205, IMG submission 204941) | Microbial mat bacterial communities from mineral coupon in-situ incubated in ocean water Damariscotta River, Maine, United States -... | ecosystem: Environmental > Aquatic > Marine >...
ACAAAGCAATGCCAAACAAAGGAAGCAATCAAGGGAAAATTTATGGCAAAGTCATTGAGACCATAAGAGCCGGCAATTACACCTATGTTCACGTTGATACCGGCAAGAAAAAACATTGGGCGGCCGCTCCGCCAATCACCTTGAAAAAAGGCAGTATGGTCTCCTTCGTACCCAACATGCCAATGAGAGATTTCACCAGTAAAACGCTCAATCGTAAATTTGATATCGTCTATTTTGTTGGTCGAATCTATACCGATAAGGCCGGCAACCATCCTGTCAAAACAGCTTCTACACCAGCAAAACCCGTTGCTGATATCAAAAAGGCAATTAATGGAAATACCATTAATGAAGTATTAACACAAAAGCAAAAACTGGCCGGTAAAAACATACGTGTTCGTGGCCTGGTCGTTAAATACACTGCCAAGGTGATGGGAAAGAACTGGATCCATATCCGTGACAGCAGCTCATCAAAGGACCTGACTGTTACCACCGCAGGCACAACAAAAAAAGGTGATGTTGTTCTAGTTAGCGGAAAACTACAGCTAAACAGGGATTTTGGCTATGGTTATTCCTACGACGTGTTGCTGGAAGATTCAACGATTATCATTGAATAAAGGTGCAGATTTTTACGGGAGCGACCAGGGGTCGCTCCCGTAAAAATCTGCACCTTGGTGTTACTGGTCTCCATTCGAGTTTTCAGGAATAAACCTTATTCTCCCGCCAGCGTCATATTCTCAATCAACACCGAACCGGACTGGATATTCCCGCGCATATCAACATCATTACCAACATGCACTATCTGTTTAAACATATCCCTTAAATTACCGGCAATGGTTATTTCTTCAACCGGATACTGTATCTCACCATTTTCAATCCAGAAACCCGCCGCACCTCTTGAATAATCACCGGTAACAATATTGATACCCTGCCCCATGAGCTCGGTTACCAACAAGCCACTATCCATTTCTTTCATCATACCCTGTAAATCATAATCACCTGGTTTGACTTGCAGGTTATGAACGCCTCCAGCATTACCTGTTGTTTCCAGGCCTAGTTTGCGTGCCGAATAACTACTTAAGACATAACCTTGCAACACGCCATCATTTACTATCGAGCGTGCTGCAGTGGCAACGCCTTCACTATCATAAGATGCACTGCCCAGTCCTTTTTTAAGGTGAGGTTGTTCCTGAATCTGCATGGATTCGGGAAAAATAGTTTTGCCTATATGATCCAGCAGGAAGCTTGACTGACGATAAAGATTGCCGCCTGAAATGGCGCTGACAAAGTGTTGGAAAAAACCTGTTGCCACCTCTGCCTGAAGAATAACCGGGACCTGGGCCGTTTTAAGTTTTTTCGCATTCAACCTGCTCAACGTTCGTTGTGCAGCCTTTTGCCCGACCATTTTCGCCGTCTCAAGATCGTTGGCATCCCGCGCTATTGTGTACCAGTAATCCCGTTGCATACCAGCATCATCTTCAGCGATGACACTACAACTCATACTCTGTCGAGTACCGGCATACCCCATAAGAAAATCATGCGTATTGCCGTATACACTCAAACCTGATCGTTTTGAAACTGTCGCACCTTCAGAATTGCTGATTTGCTCGTTAGAGCGTGCCTCATCTTCGCACTCTTTTGCCAATTCAATTGCCTGCTCTGCCGACAGATCCCAGGGGTGGCATAAGTCCAGATCCAACACTTCTTTAGCCATCCGGTCTGCGTCAGCCAGACCTGCAGACGGATCTTCACCCGTATACCTTGCGATAGCACAAGCTGCTTCGACAGTATCTTCCAGCGCTTTCTGACTCCAGTCCGAAGTGCTGGCCGAGCCTTTATGCTGGCCAAGATAAACAGTCACACCAAGACTACGGTCCCGATTATATTCCAGCGTTTCAACTTCGCCCAGGCGCACAGTGACATTCAGGCCGTCACTAAAGCTCATACCCGCCTCCGCCGTACTCGCGCCCTTTTTTTTGGCCAGATCCAAGGCATTTGCCACGAGATCTTCCAATTCTGTTTGATCCGGGTAATCAGGATCAATATTTTTTGACATGTTATACTCCAAACTCAATAGTAATCACGATGATCTTCTAACATTATGCCTAAAGATGACGAAAACGAAATACTTTTCGAAAAAAGTAAAACGCAATTCAAACGTGAAGCAACCGCACTGCAAAAACTTGGCGAACAACTCACCGAATTAAGTGAAGAAAGCCTCATGCAACTGGCTTTACCAGATGACTTACTGGATGCCATCCTCGCTGCAAAAAAAATTCATCAACGAGGTGGGCACAAACGTCAACTACAATACATTGGTAAAATCATGCGTAAAATAGACGTTGAGCCAATAGAACAATCCATACTTAACATAAAACAACAACACAAACGTGAGACCAACCGTTTCCACCAATTAGAATCATGGCGTGATCAGCTTATCCAAAATACACCTCAAACTATGGATGAACTTATCGTACAGTTCCCCGATATCGACAGGCAACATCTCCGTCAATTAATTCGAAATGCACAACATGAGGAAAAACAGCAAAAACCGCCAAAATCAGCCCGCGCAATATTCAAATATCTTCAAACACTGGTTAAAAACTAACCCGCTGTACCGCCAACAGTAATACCATCAATTCGCATAGTTGGCTGACCCACACCAACCGGGACACTTTGTCCTTCCTTACCACATGTTCCGACGCCATCATCCAATTGCAAGTCATCACCAACCATACTCACTCGTGTCATGACATCAGGTCCATTACCTATCAGGGTTGCACCTTTAACCGGCCGCGTTATTTTGCCATTCTCTATCAAATAAGCTTCGTTAGCAGAGAAAACAAATTTTCCTGAGGTAATATCCACTTGGCCACCTGCAAAATTGACGGCATACAAGCCCTTATCTACTGAGGCGATAATTTCTTCCGGGTCATACTTACCAGCCAGCATATACGTATTGGTCATACGTGGCATTGGTATATGCGAATAGGATTCACGGCGGCCATTACCGGTGCTTTCTACACCCATTAAACGTGCATTCATGCGATCTTGCATATAACCTTTTAAAATCCCATTTTCAATCAATACAGTTTGTTTAGTTGGCGTACCTTCATCATCAATATTAAGTGAACCTCTTCGTCCGTGCATAGTGCCGTCATCAACTATAGTGCAATGTTCTGATGCCACCTTTTCGCCTATGCGACCTGAAAAAGCTGAACTGCCTTTGCGATTGAAATCACCTTCCAGGCCATGACCAACCGCCTCATGTAATAACACACCGGGCCAACCTGGGCCAAGCACAACAGTCATAGGTCCTGCTGGTGCTTCAACAGCTTCCAGATTAAGTAAGGCCTGCCTTACCGCCTTTCGAGCAAAATCAAGCCCGCGTTCCTTTTCGAAAAAATAATCATAAGCAAAACGACCACCACCACCAGCACCGCCCTGCTCACGCCGATCTTTATCTTCAGCAATAACACTCACACTCAAACGCACTAATGGCCGCACATCTGCTGCCAAAGAACCTTCACTGTTGGCTACCAGGATAATCTCATGCACGCCCGAAAGGCTAACAACAACCTGTTTAATACGTGGATCGATACGCCTGGCTTCTGCATCGATATCTTTTAATAACTGTAACTTGGCTTCTATCGATGTGCCATCCAATGGGTCAGAAGCCATATAAAGGTCATGACCCGAATGATTTTTCCAGGCCTGTAATTTCCCCTGCTGCCCCTGACGAGAAATAGCACGCGCGGCTTTTGAAGCTTTTAACAAGGCCGGCATTGCAATCTCATCAGAATAGGCAAAACCAGTTTTCTCACCACTGATTGCACGCACACCGACGCCTTGATCAATATTGTGACTGCCTTCCTTGATGATACCGTCTTCCATCACCCATGATTCATGACGTTGTGACTGAAAATAGATATCAGCACTGTCTATGGCTGAACCCAAGGTATTATCCAGGACTTTATTCAGATCATCGTCCCCCAACCCCGCAGGTAACAGGATACGTTCTCGTGCAACATCTAACAAATCTGTCATGATTTTACCTTTTAATAATCCTGATATTCAAACATCAACCTTACAAGTCAGCCGTCTATGTTCCACTGCAGGAAATGTTTTGCGAATATTTGAAATACGCTCCATGTCTATTTCTGCCTTAACCACACCAGAGGCCTTTGATAACCGATTGAGAATAATCCCCCATGGATCGATAATCATGCTATTGCCATGTGTTTCGCGTCCGTTAGCATGGTAACCACCCTGGGCTGCCGCAATCACATAACACTGATTTTCTATCGCTCTGGCACGTAATAAGGGCTCCCAGTGCGCTCGCCCGGTCACTTCTGTAAAGGCTGAGGGGATAACCAGTATCTCCATACCTTTATCAAGCAATTCACGGAACATTTCTGGAAAACGCAAATCATAACAAATCGCCAGACCAAGCTTACCGAAAGGAGTGTCTACAACCAGTGTTTCATTTCCCGGCTCAATGGTCTCCGACTCAATATAACGCTCTTCACTATCTGGCAAGCTGACATCAAACATATGAATCTTGTCATAACGTGCAACTTGTTCACCACTGTCGTTATATAAAAGACAGGCTGCTCGGATACGGGTTTCATCTTCTGAAACCATAGGAATGGTTCCACCTACCAACCATATTCCATGTTTTTTTGCTTGCTGTGACAGAAAATCCTGTAAAGAACCCTCGCCTTGCTGCTCACCAATATCAACCTTGTCGGTTTCTTTATGACCCATTAATGCAAAATTCTCAGGCAATACTACCAGTTTCGCACCTTCGTTTGCGGCATTGGCAATCAACCGCTCCGCTTCCAGTAAATTAGCATTGACATTAGGGCCAGAGGCCATCTGAATTGCAACCACGACGGTCATACATTTATCTCCTGTTACTGCAACATTAAGGTAATTATTTCATGACTGGACTGACCAGGACGCGTCCGGATTCGACTGGACGGAACACCCAGCGACACAAGCCAGTCTTTTAATTCACTCACCCACAAGGCACCTACTTCACCTCCAGGATACTGGAGTATCAACAATGAACCAGCATTATTATTCATACTATCAATGGTAGCCTGTAATGACCCCATCTGCGACAAACTATAACCAGATCGGGGCCTTGCCCATTCTTCTGCACTGATTGACCACATCTTTTCAGCAGCACCAGCCATAAATGGCTGATAAACAGATAAGGCAATAATGACTATAAGAATTCGGGACATATTGTCGTTGTTTAATCACGTGAATACAGGTTATCAGCATACCAAATAGCTGCCTGAAAATCAGCCTGCGCTTTCATGAATACGCTTCATTAGGACTAAATCATTATTCAATTTCCACCTCATTAGTCGTTTTCTCTTTAGTTACAATCTTTGTCACGACAGGCTTATCCCAGGGGCCCGTGACATTGTAACGAGTAACAGAAAGCTTATTAAGGCGTTTGCGAAAAAGCTTTTCAGTAAGTAATAAGCCGATAGCAACCTGAGGGCCGGCAGCAAGCCCCAGCAATGGGATGGAGGACGACAACTTGGGCGAAACCAGGACTACTTCATCATAATCTTCGGCTGCCAGACCAATTCTACCTTGTATATCTATCCTAGCCGCAGGCCCTTCAAGGTACAGATCATTGGTATAGGCATCTCCATCTGAAATACTGAAATTCCCCCGTATCTTATCAAAGCCGAAACCTTTCTTGAATAAATCGTTAAAATCCAGTGACAGACGGCGACGTACAGTCTGAATATTTAACAATCCAAATATACGGCCACCTCCCGGATCAAGCTCACTTAAGTTGCCATTTTTTATTTGCAAATGAACCGTTCCATCCAAACGTTTCATCTCAAACCAGTGCGGGGGCCCTGTCCAGTTCGCCTGTAATTGCGCATCAACCGCACCACCCTTAATACTGCTTTTAAAATCAAATATCGCCATTGCCTGATCAATAACAGGCGCGTTGATTTTTAAACTAACATTTGATTCATGCCATGATTTTCTGAATAACCAGCTACCCGCCCCCGAAACATTCAACACCTTCCCCTGAACACTTAACTCATCAAAACTGATACCTTCCTGATGTTCTCGGGCTTTTATAAAAACAGCACCCAAAACTTTTTTATTCAACACAAATTTGTCAATACTTAAATCCGCACTGGGCAACAATCTCGGATCCTGTACTTTTTCTTCCGGCGTTTTATCCGCCTTCAACCAAGACAAGTATTTCAAGTCCAGTTCAATCGGCTTATCGGGTGATATCACATAGGGAATTTTTACTGCACCATCTATCTCTCTGGCATTGACATCAATAAGAAAACTATCCTGCCCACCCTTTGCGTCTATTTTTATTTGATTAAAATCCTGACGGCCTGTCTTTATTTTAGCTATAGAAACTTTTACTGCGTTAATTTTTTTAAGCGCACTCGCATCAGTCATACGTTTTTTATTATCCGGAAATAAATTCAGCCATTTATCCAACGACAAGGTATCAAGTCGCCCTTTAATATTAACCCCTTTATTTTTTGGTAACTTAACACGACCCTCACCAAGAAGGATTTCACCGCTATAAATCTCTTTTTCAACTCCTGAGCTCAATTTAAAGACAGATTTAAATTTCTTACCCATATTAAAATCAATCGTACCGACATCCCCGTCAAGCATATTCAGTTGAAGCTGGACAGATTGTTTGCGCGCGGCCCGTTTTGAAAAACTATCTGGCAAGGTGATAACCGTACCTTTCAAATTACTTGTCGCGCGTAAAGTCGATTTTTTATTTTCATAAAGGCTTAATTCAATCTTCCATTCAGACTCCCCCTTAAGAACATGATCTACATCCATAACCGGCGACATCAGTGATGCAGAGGGTACATTTGCATTTAAAGTTGCAGTGGTAGCCAACTTTAATGATTTCGTGCGAATCGTCTTTACTTTGACATTAGCCGGCTTACCATGGAACTTTGCAGTTAATTTATTTGATGCATATTTAAATTTACCCTTATCATGTTCATAATAGAGTTCACCTGTCACATTTTTAAAGGTTTGTTTCCATTCTTTTAACGCTATCGTATTACCCTTAAATTCTGTTACACCTTTTAAATGAAAATTTTTGATATCTAATAGCGGCATTTTCAATTTGACAGAAGTAAGCATAGAGCCATTTACCGACATTTTCTCAATGAAATCTCGTGAATCTGCTCCGATAGGGCTATCGTGCATATATGCCAGGAGCTGTTGTAAATTACCTGCAAACTTCATGTCTGCTGTTAATACGGTATTCGAATTTAAATGATCAAGCCTGACTTTCGAAGCCAAAGTCTTGATCTTCATTATTTCTGCCTTCTCTACTAAAATTTCCATCGCATCATCTTTAAACAGAATGCGAGCATCCATCTTTTCAAGGTCAGGCCAGGACTGGCCATAATTCAGCAGCACATCTTTTGCATTAAAATCGACAATAAATGTTCCTTTATTATTAGTAAAAGGATATTCTGCTGTGCTTCCATGGTAGATCATTCTGCCAGATGGAATAAAACCACCTACAAATGCCGCATCAAGCCATTCATGACTACCTTTACTTAGTATTCTTGGAACATACAAAGGAACATATTTTGCAATACCATTACTGAAATCTGCCTGTATATCTAAAAATGGCGACGGTCCATTAGCCGGGATCTTGATATTAGCTCGTACACTAGACTGCAAGTGGTCATTGTTAACCTTCAAACCATCAAACGAAACGGTGATATCCCCATCCTGTTTCTTCCAATGAATATCGCCCTTGAGTTCATTTAATTTTAAAGGTTTAGGAAACAAAGTTCCAAAATCAAGCATCGTCTTTTTGCTATCAAGTTTTAGCAACCCATTTTCATTATTGAGAAGCACCTCACCAGCCAGATTTGACAACCCTGGCACTGACTCCCATTTTTCAAAACCCAGCTTGCTTATTTTTGAATTGAAATAGTACTGATCTAACCGCTCGCTTGACCCGGTAAATGAAAAACGTATATCACTCAGATCACCATGCGCATTTAATTTTCTCAAATACTGCTTCATTTTAAACGAGTCCGGGATATTATTGGAAATCAGATTACCCACATCCTGCAAACGTAAGAAACCCACAGTTCCTTCCAGAGTAGCAACACCCGATTCTGATTGTTGATATACAAGATGCATATCAGAGGTAGGCCATTGGGAACCGGCATACTTTAAAGTCAAATTTTCTACATCAAGACTCCAGCCTTTTTCAGCACGCAGCCAGAAGACACGCGCTTGTATGTTTTGCATGTCATTGGATTCTTCAGGCGCACCTTCTGTCGCCAGGATCCATTTTAATTCATTCGCATTGACTTGAGCTTTTATCTGTTCCAGTTGATATAGATGCCCATGCCCCCAAAGCTCTAAAAATATCTCTCCCTCCTTTATTTTGGCAAAAGGTCTCGCCCATTGCTTTATTATTCTGGATACAAACACATCTCCTTTTACATAAAAATCATTAACTACCTCTTGCGGCTTGAGCATATCTCCCTGTAAATCCATCACAAAACTCAGTTCACTGATGCGTTCACCAAGCACTTTAAACCGTCCAAAAACATGATGATTATCACGATCATTTTCGAGATTCAGATTAACTTCTGAGAATCCTATTTTCTGCACATCGTATCGGTCATCGCTATAAGTCATATCGCTATTGGACAGCTGCAGCAGATCCCGCGAAAATAACCATTCAACCAGCGCAGACTGATCTCCTGAACTACTTTTATCCAACCTGAATGACTCATTATTAATTAAATAAACAGCCTCTTTTTTACGCTGCACATTTAATTTCAAACCACTAATTCTTACACGCTCAGCATCCAAATGGCCTTTTGTTAGCAGCGATAACAAATCAACAGACAGCCAGACTCCTGTGGCCTGTAAAAAGGGCCTGGCGTCAGTACCTTGTATATTGACGTTAGATAAATGGATTTTCGGCCATAAACCAATCCATTCAGCATCGATATTGCCAATGGTCACAGGCCTACCCAGTTCCCGACTGGCAACTGATTCAAAGTCTTGCCGATAATCGGCCAACAGGGGGATCATCATGCGCGTAATGCTAACAATGAACGCAAACAGGATAACCGTCACTGCCAGACTGATCCAGCACAGGTAAATACAGCGTTTGAAAAATGGTTTGCCAACAATCATGTGATGGGACTATCTAGATCAACGTTTTCAGTTAAGCCATTTAAGGCGGTTACATTAAGACAACATCATATTGTTCTGGCGAATATAAAGACTCCACCTGATACTTTATGGGTACTTCTATAAAACTCTCTAATTCTGCAAGGCTTGCACTTTCTTCATCCAGCAGCAAATCAACGACATCTTGTGAGGCCAGTACCAACAGGTTTTTCGCATCAAACTGTCTGGCTTCACGAATAATCTCACGAAAAATCTCATAACAAACTGTTTCTGCCGATTTAATCAAACCGCGGCCGGCACACGTCGGGCATGTTTCACACAAAACATGTTCTATACTTTCACGTGTTCTCTTGCGTGTCATTTCGACCAGGCCCAGACTGGATACTTCAGTTATATGACTCTTCGCATGATCTTTTTCCAGACTTTTTTCCAGTGAACGTAGAACTGAACGTTTATGATCTTCCAGTGACATATCAATAAAGTCGATAATGATTATCCCGCCAAGGTTGCGCAACCTGAGCTGGCGTGTAATTGCCTGTGCTGCCTCGAGATTGGTTTTGAAAATCGTTTCTTCGAGGTTTCGATGCCCGACATAGGCCCCGGTATTAACGTCAATCGTGGTCATGGCTTCTGTTTGATCAATAATGAGGTAACCACCTGACTTGAGTTGCACTTTTCTATCAAGCGCTTTTTGCAATTCATCCTCAACATTATATAAATCAAAAACAGGTCTTTCACCTGGATAATATTCCAGCCGCTCGGTCATTTGAGGTACAAATTGTCGACTGAATTGCTGCAATTTCTGGAATGTTTCTCGCGAATCAACTCTAATCTTCTCAATATTATCATCAACGAGATCACGCAGTGTGCGTATAGACAAAGGCAAATCGTCATAAACAACCGAACCCGGTTTGGCCTTCTTGATCTCTTCTGTAATGCATCCCCATAACTTACACAAAAATTTCTCATCTGAAACCAGTGCCTGCTCATCAATACCATCTGCGACAGTACGGATTATATAGCCATTTTTGCTATCTTCACTCAGACCAGAAACAATGTCCTTAAGGCGCTGACGTTCGCCCTGATCTTCTATTTTAGTCGAGATTCCGATATTCGTATTTTCTGGTAATAACACCAAATATCGAGATGGGATAGTGAGATGTGTCGTTAGCCTTGCCCCTTTGGTACCTAAAGGATCTTTAATAACCTGAACAAGAATCTCCTGACCATCTCTAACAAGCTCGGCAATATCACTCTGTTGATTATCTTCCTGTGATGAGCCATCTTCCATTATCAAACTTGTGGAAATATCAGACGCATGCAAAAAAGCGGCTCTATCTAGCCCTATATCCACAAAGGCTGCCTGCATGCCTGGCAATACTCGACTCACTTTGCCTTTATAAATATTGCCAACGATACCGCGTTTACGCTCACGTTCAATGTATACCTCTTGCAGAACGCCATTTTCAACCAGAGCCACACGGGTTTCTCGTGGTGTTACGTTTATCAGTATCTCTTCACTCATGTTTTATTTTTCATATAAGATATTGTTATTATTAACTTTACCTGTTTCAACTCGTAAATCCAGATATATTTCAGGTTAATTGAAAGAAACCACCACACTTCATGATAACGCCTTAAACTTTGACACCAAAATCAGTAAGTAATTCAGCCGTTTCATATAAAGGTAACCCCATCACACCAGAAAAACTGCCGGATAGATGTTTTATGAATTTCGCGCCTTTTCCCTGTATTGCATATGAACCCGCTTTATCAACCGGCTCTCCTGACTCCCAATAGGCCTCAATTTCCGTTTCGCTCAAATCCTTGAATGTAACCTGGCTGGTATTCAAGATGACTTTTTCATGATCCCCTTGAATAAGTGCCACAGCAGTCAAAACCTCATGTGTTTTGCCTGACAACGACATCAACATATCGCTGGACTGTTGCTTGTCTTGAGGTTTACCAAACACGTTATTGGCCAACACAACCGAAGTATCAGAACCCAGTACAGGAATAGTGTCTTTTCCTGCCAACTGACACCCTAACCGTGCTTTTTCAAGCGCCATACGGCAGACATAATCCTGTGCAGTTTCATTTAACTTTATGGATTCATCAATATCAACTGCCACGACTTCAAATATAACACCCAATTGTTGCAGTAATTCGCGTCTTCGTGGTGAAGTGGAAGCCAGATAGAGTTGCGTGATGTGTTTCTGCATTGCGACTGGCCTGATACCTGCTTTACCGGTGGTAAGGATGATTATTCAAAATGCTCCAGGCACGGAATAATTGTTCGGCAACAATCACCCTGACCATAGGATGCGGCAGTGTCAACGGCGACAACGACCACTTGTTATCAGCGCGCCGCACGCAATCTTCGGCCAGTCCTTCAGGGCCACCAACCAGCAGAGCGATATCCTGCCCTCCCGACATCCAGCTTTCCAACTGTATGGAGAGTTGTTCGGTGCTCCAGGTTTTACCTTCTATTTCCAGCGCAATGACATGACAGCCTTTAGGGATGGCAGAAAGCATTTTTTTGCCTTCTTCAATCGCAATTTTTTTTAAATCAGAACCTTTCTGGCGTTTACCTGCGCTTATTTCTACAAGCTTGAGAGTACATTCACGCGGCAGACGTGCTGCGTAACCCTGGTAGGCATCTGACACCCAGGCAGGCATACGGTTGCCCACTGCTATCAGATAGATATTCATACTACGACCTTAATCAACACCTGTTTCCTTAACGCTCCAGAGTTTCTCGAGATTATAAAAATCACGCACATCAGGCTTCATCACATGAATAACGATATCACCCATATCCACCAGAACCCATTCACCCACATCCTCACCTTCGTGACCTATTGGAGGTACGCCCTGTTCTTTTGCCTTCATCATGATATTGTCAGCGATCGATTTCACATGACGATTCGAACTACCTGTTACAATAATCATCAAATCTGTCACTGAAGAGACACCCCGAACATCGATAACGCGGATATCCACTGCCTTCATGTCTTCAACTGCATCAATAACCAGTTTTTGTAATGCTTCTAATTTCATTTATCACTTACCTGTTTCGGTATAAACCATTTGTTTGTATATAGTCATTCACGGAGTCGGGCAATAAATATGCCGGTGACTTTCCTTGCTGACACAACTCACGAATCTGCGTAGCTGAAATTGGCAACTGAGTAACCTGATGCATATAGATGCACCCGGATGCTGCTGATTTCAACTGCTCATCATTCTGGATCTGCCTGTCGACCACCAGCTTTTCCAGCGGCCCCGACAAAGGCTGTTCGCTACCCGGACGCGTACAGACAATAATATGCGCCAGTTGCAAAATTTGCTGCCAGTTATGCCATTGAGGTAACCCATTAAAGGCATCCTGCCCTAATATCAACACAAGACTTTCATCAGGAAAATCCTGTCGCAACGATCTCAGGGTATCCACCATATATGATGGTCCGTCACGATCTATCTCGCGGGTATCAACCACGAATTTCTTATTACCTTTTAACGCCAGACGTAACATCGCAAGACGCTGTCCAGCAGAACCTAGTGGAGAATCTCGATGAGGCGGTAAACCACAAGGTATCCAACGAACTTCATCCAATCCCAGATCCTGACACACCTCTTGCACAGGTCGCAAATGACCAAAATGCACAGGATCAAATGTACCGCCAAAAATGCCGATCAATTTCACAGGCGAACGGTGTCGGGAAACAAGGAATTAATAGCTGGTAATGAGCATCGTTGCTCTATCAGCTTCTCGATGAGATATCTTGAAAATATGGACATATTAACGATGTATATTGACCAAAAAAATCATACCTCTTCCAGGCTACTTGCGTATATGCCCATCACCCAGGACAACAAACTTGAGTGTCGTCAGGCCTTCCAGACCAACCGGCCCACGTGCATGCAACTTATCCGTGCTAATACCGATCTCTGCACCCAAACCATATTCAAAACCATCAGCAAACCGGGTTGATGCATTTACCATTACGGAGCTGGAATCAACTTCACGCAAAAAACGTCGTGATTTTGAAAAATTCTCGGTAATAATCGCTTCAGTATGACGAGAGCTATGTGCTTCGATGTGTTCAATCGCTTCATCCAGTCCTTTCACTACTCGAATCGACAAAATAGGTGCGAGATACTCAGTGTCCCAGTCTTCATCGGTTGCAGCAATCGCTTCGGTAATGATATTGCAGGTTGTTTCACAGCCTCTGAGCTCAACACCCTTCTCTGTAAACATGCCACCCAGCTCAGGCAAAACTTCATTAGCAATCGCCTCGGCTACCAGGAGTGTCTCCATGGTATTACAAGTGCCATAACGCTGAGTCTTGGCATTGAATGAAACTTGCAGGGCCTTTTCAAGATCCGCATCATCATCAATATAAACATGACATATACCATCGAGGTGTTTGATCACAGGTACTGTGGCCTCATTACTGATGCGCTCAATCAGACCCTTGCCACCACGTGGTACGATCACGTCAACATACTTACCCATGCGAATCAGTTCACCCACTGCTGCACGATCGGTCGTCTGAACAACCTGCACCGCATCAGCTGGCAACCCTGCTTCCAGTAACCCTTCCTGAATACAGACGGCAATCGCCTGATTGGAATGGATCGCTTCTGAGCCACCTCTTAAAATCGTTGCATTACCAGACTTCAAGCACAATGCCGCCGCATCAGCCGTCACGTTTGGACGAGACTCATAAATAATACCGATCACACCAAGAGGTACACGCATGCGCCCAACCTGGATACCGGAAGGCATATACTGTAAATCACTGATCTCACCAACAGGGTCAGCCAAGGAAGCTACTTGACGCAGACCCTCAGCCATACTGGTGATGCGATCTGTCGTTAATTCGAGACGGTCGAGCATGGCATTACTCAGACCATTGGCCTTACCGGCGCCGAGATCTTTCTGATTTTCAGCCTGCAAGGTCGCCGCACTGGCTTCAAGTTTATCCGCGATACTGGACAATGCCGCATTTTTCACGCCGGCATCCGCTGCAGAAATCAGACGTGACGCGACCCGGGCCTTTTCACCCACGGCCTGCATGTAGGCCTGCACATCAAACTCTGACTGTAAATTCGCACTCATTAGATTATCGGTTGTTTTCCAGCTATCGATAAGCCTAATTGTAACAGCTCATCCCAGGGCTTTCCTAGCTCAAGCCCCTTGATTGTGCGATCGATTTTGGCGCAATGCTGCAAAAAACCGTACCAACGGCCCAATCCATGCCGTTTCAGGGCCTCTCGGACAATGGGTTTCCGCCTTTCCCACACTCGTTGTTGGCTTAATACAGCCTCAATACCCGTCCCCTTACGCACATCACGGGCCATATTGGACAGACTGCGAACCTCACGACTCAGTGCCCATAATACCAATACCGGATCCACACCCTCGGCACGCAAACCATTAAGCATATGCAAGGTTTTATCTGCACGTCCGGTCAGGGCGATATCCACCAGATTATAAATGCTATAGCGAGCACTATCAGCCACGGCATCGGCTACTGCCTCTGCCTCAAGGCGGGTCGGGCCGTACAATAATAACAACTTGTCGATCTCCTGAGCCGCCGCGAGCATATTACCTTCAACCCGTTCAACCAGAATCGATATAGCCTCATTAGATGCCTGCAACCCACGCTGGCGCATACGCGTCTGCACCCAGTCATGCAAGCGTGCAGCCTCGATCGGCCAAACCTGAATCAAGACACCTGCCTTTTCCAGCTCTTGCGCCCACTTGGTACGCAAAGTCGCTGCATCCAGCTTGCCACAGATCACCATTAATAACGTATCTTCAGCAGGACGGTCCGCATAGGCTCGGAACACCTTGCCACCCTGATCACCGGGTTTACCCGTCGGCATGTTCAACTCAAGAATTTTCTTATCCCCAAACAATGACATGCTATCGGCAGCCTGCATGATCTCTTCCCAGGCAAAACCACGCTCAACTGTCATTACTTCACGCTCGGTATAACCCTGCTCACGTGCTGCAGCCCGAATAGCATCACAGGACTCTTGTATCTGTAACGGCTCATCACCACCAATAAGATAGATCGGTGCAAGTTGTTTTTGCAGATGACTGGATATTTGATCAGGTCTTAATTTCATAACGGCAGGGTAAAGGGTTAAGAGTAAAGATTCAAGATAACGGTCAATACTTCATACCCGCAAGCATACAGTATTGACCGCGTAAGCCGTATCACTCTGTTCGTACGGGTACTATCTACCCGAAAATCAGCAGTCGGTGACTAAACTGACTGGACCTATAGGTATGCTCAGCAAGTAAACAAGGAAGTGTAATATCGGCTATAAACAGTCATTCACCTATAAATCAGATGCCTACAAACTATTTTTGATAAGCCAACCGTCTCAGGATCGTTTGCGCAGCCTGGTATTGCATATCATGTTGTAACGCAGTTTCTTCGCGTTCTTTACCAAGCACATCCGTTTCATTAAAACTGAAATCTCGACGTTGTGTAATGATGTTTTTTTCAATTAGCACTTTACCTGTTTTCAGGCGAACTGAATATTTTAGATCATAACGACTTTCATATTCACGTACACGGGCATTATTACCGACTGACAAGACACTCCTGCTTATAGTTTCATCATGGATAGTAATAACTGCCGTGGCCTTATCGAGATGACCAGTGGTAGCAACACCTGAGCGTTGTAACAATTGTCTGAGGTGACGTAACAATAAACCACTGGATTCGCCCTGAATGAATACTTTTTCCATGCCTTCCGGCAAGCTATACTGACCACGTAATTGAAAACCACAGGCACTGATTAACGCAACCATGAACATGGCAATAACGAAATATCGAATGTTTTTTTGTATTGGTTTCACTTGGCAACCACACTTACGAGTTTACCGGGTACAACAATCACCTTCTTGACCTCTTTACCATCAATGTTGCGTTTCACATTTTCATCGGCAAGGGCTGCGGCTTCGATATCGGCTTTTTCTGCATTGGCGGCAACTGAGATTGTTGCTCTCACTTTACCATTAACCTGCACCGCAAGATCTATACTGTCCCTGACCAGCGCAATTTCATCCACGACAGGCCAGGTGGCAGTTAATACATCACCCGCATAACCCAGGTCACGACATAGTGTCATGGTTATGTGGGGTGCAATGGGTGATAACAGTTTGATAAGAATACCAATGGCTTCATGATTGATACAAGCATCATGATCTGTGCCCGACCCCACCGGGCGTTTACCCAGTACGTTCAGCATTTTCATGCAGGCCGCGACCACGGTATTAAACTGATAGCGATCAAAATCATGTAGAGCCTGTTGTAATAACTCATGAATTTCACGACGTGTCGCTTTCTGGTCATCATTCAAGGCATCCTGATCAATACCACACCCGGCTTCATTGCAGGCCATTACACTGTCTTTGTGTTCATAGGCCATTGCCCACAAACGTTTGAGGAATCGGGATGCCCCTTCTACACCGCTGTCAGACCACTCCAGAGATTGCTCCGGCGGTGCTGCAAACATGGTAAACAAACGCACCGTATCAGCACCATAAGACTGAATCAAACCCTGCGGATCTACAGTATTGCCCTTGGACTTGGACATTTTACTGCCGTCTTTAAGCACCATGCCCTGCGTTAACAGTTTTTTAAACGGCTCATCATTTTTCAACAGACCTTCATCACGCAATAATTTATTAAAAAAACGGGCGTATAACAAATGTAAAATCGCGTGTTCAATCCCGCCTACATATTGGTCAACTGGCAACCAGTAATTGGCGCGATCATCGAGCATGGCCTCGTCATTATCACGACAGGCAAAACGAGCGAAATACCAGGATGACTCCATGAAGGTATCAAAGGTATCGGTTTCACGTTCTGCATCCTTACCACATTGCGGGCAGGCAACTTGATAAAATTCCGGCATACGTTTAATCGGTGAGCCTATTTCTTCAAACGAGACCTCTTCCGGTAATACGACTGGCAGATCTGTTTCCGGCACCGGCACTTCACCACAATCCGGACAGTTGACAATAGGGATAGGTGAACCCCAGTAGCGCTGACGCGACACACCCCAGTCACGCAGACGGTAGTTGACCTTTACCTGCCCCTTGTCTTGTTTATGCAAGGTGCTGGCAATTGCATCGAATGACTTCTTGAAATTCAGGTCATTGAATTCACCTGAGTTAACCAGTTTTCCTTTTTCCGTATAAGCCGACTGCGTCAGGTCCACATCACTTCCATCTGCTGGCGCAATGACCTGATTGATCGGCAAGTTATATTTTTGTGCAAACTCCCAGTCACGTTGGTCATGAGCCGGAACTGCCATAACTGCACCTTCGCCATAACCCATAAGTACAAAATTAGCAGCAAACACCGGGACTTGATTGCCCGTTACAGGATGAATAGCTAGAAGGCCGGTATCAACACCCTTTTTCTCCATGGTCTCCATGGCAGCTTCCGAGGTCTCCATGTGGCTGCATTCTTCAATAAAGGCAGCCAACGCCATGTTAGTTTCTGCGGCCTGTTTCGCCAATGGATGCTCAGGTGCCACAGCAACATAACTCACACCCATGAGCGTGTCCGGACGTGTAGTAAACACTTTCAATGGCTGATCCTGACCCTCTATACCAAAATGCACCTCAAGTCCGCGTGACTTGCCGATCCAGTTTTGCTGCATGGTACGGACCTGATCAGGCCAACCCTGTAGTTGCTCCAGGTCTTTGAGTAGTTCATCCGCATAGTCGGTGATCTTCATGAACCACTGTGGAATCTCTTTTCGCTCGACAATCGTGTCACAACGCCAGCATTTGCCTTCTATCACTTGTTCATTGGCCAACACAGTCAAATCATTCGGACACCAGTTTACGGCTGCTGTTTTTTTGTAAACCAGCCCCTTCTTGAACAAACGTGTAAATAACCATTGTTCCCAGCGATAATATTTCGGATGACAGGTTGCCAGTTCACGGTCCCAGTCATAAGCAAAACCCAACTGTTTAAGCTGGCCTTTCATGTACTCGATATTTTCATAGGTCCATTTCGCCGGCGCGACATTATTTTTCATCGCCGCATTTTCGGCCGGTAGACCAAAGGCATCCCAACCCATGGGCTGCAGTACATTTTTACCCAACATACGTTGATAACGGGCAATCACATCACCCAGGGTGTAATTGCGGACATGGCCCATGTGCAGATAACCGCTGGGGTAGGGAAACATTGCCAGGCAATAGTATTTTTCCTTATCGGGATCCTCAACCGCCTTAAACGTTTGATTTTTTTCCCAATATTCCTGGGTTGCGGTTTCTATTTCGCTGGGATTATAGGTCTCTTGCATCGTTATCTGTCTGTTTTATTTTGTTTATTCCAAGGTATGCAAGGATACAATAAAAATAGTCTTGCGTCTTGATCAGCTGAATGCCGCTCCCGGTTCCTAGTTCATGAATATTTCTCTATACTTGGAGTATAAGCAACCGAAAAGGCTGGAATAATGACCGAACAAAACAACTCACTGAAAGACAAACTGATTCATGCCTATGACAATATGATGGAAAATCTGCATGCCCTGATCGAGCAATCTGAAGAAGGCACTGAAAACGTACAGGACATGTTAAAGAAAGCACGAGACCAGATAGCAGATACGGATAATGTAACACGCGAAGAAGCCGACAAGATCAGCCACTATCTTAAACGTGACCTGCATAATGCCAGTGAGTATCTGGGAGATAATCGCCGTGATCTGGCCGATTGGTTGCATATGGATCTGGAATTAATTGAATGGAATATATTGGATTTATTTCTGCAAGTGGCCGATAACACCAAACTGGATCTGTTACTGCTGGAAGAAAATGCCAAACATGTGAATGAATATCATACTGGTGAGATAACCGGAGCAGGTTTACTGGTCTGTAGTAACTGCCAGGAAGAATTACACTTTAAGAAAACCGGGCACATACCGCCTTGTCCTAAATGTCATGGTACAGATTTCTCACGAAAATCACGCAGCCATTAAACATTCAGACCATAGAGCGACGTTGAAGTAATCCTGAGAGCGCCAAAACAATAAGCAGCAATATCAACACAGGGTAGTTCCCCCATCTGACATAAGGTGTTGCACCTGTTTTTGCCTGCACATTGGCCGTGAGTACATGTTTTTGAAATTGCGGTGATGTTGCCACAATATGTCCCATACTATCGACGACTGCACTGACTCCGTTATTGGTTGCGCTCAGTACATAACGACCCGTTTCGCGTGCACGCAATTGTGACATCTGCAATTGTTGATATGGCATGCTGCTATCACCAAACCAGGTATTGTTACTGACATTAACCAGATAATGCGCGTCAGGCAAAGACTGTATCACCTCGCTGTTAAATATAATCTCATAACAGACTGTCAGACCAGCTAGATAACCTCCCGCTTTTAATGGCGGCTGAGATGCCAGCCCGCGCCCGAAGCCGGACATTGGCAGACCCATAAAATCAAGCACATCACTGATCCATTTCTGGAAAGGGATAAACTCACCAAATGGAACAAGATGTCGCTTATGATAAAAACCACGTTCTGTACCCAGACTCAAAATACTATTGAAGTATTCACCGCTAGACTTGTCGCGGTAAGGAATACCAACAAGCATGTCACTGCCATTCTGTCGTGCCAACCGATCGATTCCATCAACAATATCCGGGACATGGTGATAAAAGGCCGATATCGCTGTTTCTGGCCAGATAACAAGGTCAACACCCCAAACCGGGCGTGTTTGCTCAAGGTAAGAAGCTATGATTTCTTCACGGAACTCAGGGTCCCATTTTTTCAGCTGATCAATATCGCCCTGCACCAGCGCAACTGAAAAAGGTTTACCCTCTGCTTTCGTCCACTCGACACTTTCAAGCGCGTAACCTCCCAACCAGACTGACCCCGTCAATATGAGAGTAATAGCACGTTTTTTCATGTTGGCATCTATCACATAAACAAGGCCCGCTGCCGTTAATGCTACCAACCAGCTCATGCCATATTCACCTGACAATGGCGCATACCCCATCAGAGGCCATTCAACCTGACTGACACCTAAATTCAACCAGGGGAACCCGGTAAACAGCCAGCTACGAACCCATTCCATTAATACCCAAATAGCTGGAAACACCAGCCAAAGCCGTAGAACAGGGCTGACCTTAAAATAACGTAAGGATAACCAGCCACTTAATGCAGGAAATAAACCCAGGAACATGGCAAACAACAAAGTCATCAAGGCCGCTAAAACAGCGGGTATATTGCCAAAATCATGTATGCTGATATAAACCCAGTAGACTCCGCCGAGAAACATAGCTGTTCCAAAACACCAGCCCGTCCACCATGCCTGACGGGCATTTCCTTGCAGCCACTGATGAAACAGTATTGCAATTAATACTATGGAAACTGGCCCCCATGAAATTGGCGCAAATGCCAGTGGGAGTAACAGACCAGAAAAAAAAACAGTACCCATTCGCAACCATGTTGCTTGCCGTATTTGTAAAACCATAGTTATTCTGCTTTATCGTTTACAGCATCTGTGATCATTTTTTCTTCTAGTGTAATTTCAAGTAAATGTATGCGTCGATTATCCGATCGTAAAATGCGAAAAGACATCTTATCAATCTGAACAACCTCATCACGTTTAGGCATATGTCCGATGGCTTTCAGGACAATACCGCCTATGGTATCAAATTCATCATCATTGAAGTCTGTTTTAAAATAATCATTAAAATCCTCAATGTCTGTCAGTGCCTTGACCGTGAAATGCGTATCATCACGCTGCAAAATAGACTGCCCTTCATCGATGTCATGTTCATCTTCAATTTCACCAACAATCTGCTCAAGTACATCTTCAATAGTGACCATACCTGCAACACCACCGTACTCATCAACAACAATGGCAAGATGATTATGACTGGAGCGAAAATCTTTCAGCAAGACATTGAGTCGTTTGCTTTCAGGCACAAATACCGGGGATCTTAATATATCGCGAACATTGAAATTATCCGCGTTCTTTTGGCTGAATCGCAACATATCCTTTGCCAACAATATACCAACTACGTCATCACGCCCTTCACCAATAACCGGAAAACGTGAATGTCCGCTCTCAACAATGTCATCAAGCATGTCCTCGTGTGATTGGCCACGCGAAAGAACAGACATTTGCGAACGCGGTATCATGATATCGCGCACCTGCATTTCAGAAACCTGTAAAACGCCCTCAATCATGCCAAGGGAATCGGCATCCATTAGCGCACGTTTTTCTGAATCCCGTAGTATTTCCAGTAATTCTTCACGATCCCGTGGGTCAATTTGTAACACCTGGGTTAAACGTTCTATCCAGGATCGCCCATCGGAATCGTTGGTACTCGATGTGTCCTCACTCATGATTTTATCTCTTTCTCCATTAATGTATTTCATCTGCCAGGTAAGGTGCTGTATAACCTAACCCGGTCAAAATTTCAGTTTCCAGAAACTCCATTTCGCTGGCCTGTTCATCAGAAAGATGATCGTAACCCAATAAATGAAGACTTCCATGTACTGCCATATGCGCCCAGTGAGCCTCAGTTGTCTTGCCTTGCTGTTTTGCTTCGCGTTCGATTACTGGCGCACAAATCACCAGATCACCAAGTAAATTCAGCTCCACCTCAGCAGGTGCTTCAAAGGGAAAAGACAGAACATTGGTCGAGCCTGCCTTACCTCTATAGGTCTGATTTAATTCTGCACTTTCGTCTTCATCGACGATTCGCACAACTACTTCGGCATCTTCTCTTTTGCCTTGCAGAGCACTACCTACCCAACGCCTGAAATCAGATTCGCTCGGCAAGCTATCGCACTCCGTCAAGATCTGCATATCAATTTCAATTGTCATGACTGTGATCTAGGTATGCTTATCATAGGCATTGACAATTTTCTGCACCAGCGGATGACGCACCACGTCACGCGATGTAAAAAAATTAAAACTAATGCCTTCTATATTCTTTAACACCCCGGTTACATGTCTCAAGCCTGACTGGCTCTGGTTTGGTAAGTCAGTCTGTGTAATGTCACCTGTCACTACCGCCGTTGAACCAAATCCGATACGCGTCAGGAACATTTTCATTTGTTCAACTGTCGTATTTTGCGCTTCATCAAGAATGATGAAAGATTCATTCAGGGTGCGTCCACGCATAAAGGCTAAAGGTGCAACCTCGATAATATGTCCATCGATTAATTTACTCACCTTGTCAAAACCCATCATTTCGTACAAAGCATCATAAAGCGGGCGTAGATATGGATCGATTTTTTGTGCCATATCACCTGGTAAAAAACCGAGTCGTTCACCAGCCTCAACGGCAGGTCGAACGAGTATTATGCGACGAACTTTTTCCTGCTCAAGCGCATCCACCGCACAGGCAACGGCCAAATAGGTTTTGCCGGTACCAGCAGGTCCAATGCCAAAATTAATATCATGGCTCATAATATTAGCTAGATAATGTTGCTGGTTCGGCCCGCGACCGCGAATCATGCTTTTACGCGTGCTAATAATTATCTCTGGGTCACCTACCGGATTAACAACCTCCTCCAGTACATTTTCCAGACCAGACTCCTGTAAATATAAATGAATAGACTCAGGTGAAAGTAATTCTTTTTCAGTCGCCTCATATAATTTATTTAACAAGCGATTCGTAGCACGTGTCGCCGACTCGTCACCTATAACCTGAAACAGATTTCCACGGCTGCTGATTTCAACACCCAGACGACGTTCAATATGGCGCAAGTGCTCGTCAAACTGGCCGCACAGATTCGCTAACCGACTGTTGTCAGCTGGTTCTAATGCCACATCAATACTAGAAGGAAGATCGCTCAAGTTAAATTAAAGACTCATTAAAAAATACATTAGAGAATGCATAGAATGGGGTGACAGAAAAATGATTGGACTAATAATTTCATATAATAATAAGTATGGTTTATATACAAGAATCTGGCAAGCAGTTAGGTAAAAATCAACTGCAACTGAATCAGATGAAAATGCACCAAAATAGGCAAAAATCCATTATTTTTTAACATTTAAGCCAATTCTGCTACATCTTCGTGCAGTTCAAGCAATTCACCCTTGAGTGAATTAGGTAATGCCCTGGTAATCCGTACATCAACAAACTGTCCGAGTAAGGCTTTTGTACCAACAAAATTTACGACACGATTATTTTCTGTACGGCCCGCCATTTCATTTGGATCTTTACGTGACGGCCGATCAACCAGAATCCGTTGCACCGTACCCACCATAGACTCACTGATTTCGGCTGCCATTTCGGTTATTCGCGCCTGCAAACTCGCCAATCGTTGTTTCTTGACAGACATGTGAACGTCATCTTCCAATGCTGCTGCCGGTGTACCAGGGCGTGCACTGAAAATAAAGCTGAACGAGAAATCAAAACCGACTTCGTTAATCAAATCCATGGTAGCCTGGAAATCAGCGTCCGTTTCACCGGGAAAACCGATTATAAAATCCGAGGATAAACTCAATTCAGGACGTATCTCACGCAGGCGCCTGATCTTGTCTATGTATTCACTTGCTGTGTGGCCTCTCTTCATCGACGCCAGCACTGAATCCGAACCACTCTGTACGGGGAGATGTAAGTGACTCACCAATTGTGGGACTTCGGCATAGGCATTAATCAAACTGTCTGAAAACTCAACAGGATGAGACGTTGTATAACGAATGCGATCGATACCATCAATCGCAGCGATATAATTAATCAGTAATGCCAGATCGGCAACATCACCATCATCCATCAAACCTTGATAGGCATTTACATTTTGCCCCAACAAATTCACTTCCCGTACACCCTGCTGTGCTAATGCAACAACCTCGGCGATAACATCATCCATAGGACGGCTGACCTCTTCACCGCGCGTATAAGGCACTACGCAAAAAGTACAGTACTTGCTACAACCTTCCATTATAGATACAAAAGCAGATGGGCCTTCTGCCCTGGGATGTGGCAAACAATCGAACTTTTCAATTTCCGGAAAACTGATATCAATAACGGCTTTGTGTTTACCTCTAACTTCATCAAGCATGGCAGGTAGTCGGTGCAAAGTCTGTGGGCCGAATACCATATCGACATAGGGTGCACGATGACGTATCGCATCACCTTCCTGACTCGCCACACAACCACCAACACCAATCACAATCTCTGGGCGTTTTGCTTTTATTTCGCGCCACATACCGAGTTGTGAAAAAACCTTCTCCTGCGCCTTTTCACGAATTGAACAGGTATTCAACAAAAGCACGTCTGCCAACTCCGGGATAGGGGTTATTTCGAGGCCATGGGATTCCCTGAGTACATCCGCCATTTTATCGGAATCGTACTCATTCATCTGACAACCAAATGTCTTGATGTGGATTTTGCCTGCCATTGTGACCTCGTCTAATAAGGAGGCGTAAGATACTACTTTTCGGGGAAAAGTGCCATTTTTTTGCCTGAGCATTGAGTTTTATTCAGTAGTTTTTCTTTATTATTCATAGTATTAGAGGGATTTTAGGGTCAACAAGGATATTAGATGTAAATGGCCGGGGCTCATCCCGGCGGCCGAGTTACTTTTCTTTGCTTGACCAAAGAAAAGTAACCCAAAGAAAGGGCACCCCGATATCAGCGCCGGCGTTGCCGGTACCCTGCGCGCAGACTATGGGCGAGGGGATTTCCGAAGCCACTTCCTGTGGCTGCTGAAATGCGTGCCATCCGTGGCACGCCCCTGTGGGCCTGATCCTCACCCATAGTCTGTGCTCGGCTTGCTATAGGGGGCCTGGGAAGACGGGCTTTGATTTGTATAAGTGCTTTGCGAATTGAAGAAAACAATTGTTCCAATAAAAGCTAGCCGGAGTGACTAGTCCCGTTGGTCCAGCCGAGCATCGCAGTAAAAACCGGATTGAGGGAGTTGCGTGTTTGAGTGGTTAATCTAGCTCTGCTAGATTAACTGCTAGTTTGCAACGACCGCCGGTTTTTGCGAGAAGCACAGGGAACCTCTCATTGAAAATGAGGGGCAAACCGTCGGGTGCCTTTTCTTTTGGGTACTTTTCTTTGGGCAAGCAAAGAAAAGAATCAAAGGGCCATGCATGCGGAAAATAGATAAACGGTCCACGGCTGCCGGGACGGGCCTCGGCCCTTTTAACGACAAATATTTATTTACTCACTAAAAATATAAAAACAAACAACCTCACGCCCGCCCATACTCATCATCAAACCGCACAATATCATCCTCACCCAAATATTCCCCACTCTGGACCTCAATCATAACCAGATCAAAAATACCCGGATTACTCAAACGGTGCTTATTACCCGCAGGCACATAAGTAGATTCATTTTTATGTACCAGAAATTCTTTTTCCCCATTCACGACTTTCGCCGTGCCGGAAACTACAATCCAGTGCTCACTACGATGATGATGCATCTGCAACGATAAAGTCGACCCCGGTTTCACAACGATTCGTTTAATCTTGAATTGCTCGCCTTCTTCGAGAATGGTATAGGTTCCCCATGGACGATGTACTGTTCGATGATAACGATAACTATCATGATTCTGTGACTTGAGTTGCTCAACAATCTTTTTCACATTTTGCGATTGACTACGATCGGCCACCAGCAAAGCATCCGGCGTATCAACTATCACAAGGTTATCAAGCCCTAAAGCAGCAATCAGGCGATCCTCACTATGTACATAACAATCCTGTGTGTCGATCAACATGCATTCACCTATGGTTTTATTGCCAGACGCATCTGCTTCATGCAAGTCACTAACAGAATCCCACGAGCCCACATCACTCCAACCAATATCACAGGCAACCACCGCCACTTTTTCAGCTTTTTCCATCACCGCATAATCAATGGAATCTGCAGGTATGGCTGCAAAAGATTTTTCATCCAGTTCCAATGGCTGGATATCAGTTTTGGTTTGTTGCCAGCAGCTCTCTGCTGCCTTATAGATAGCCTCAGCAGTTTTTTCCAGTGACTGTAGAAATACAGATGGCCGAAAACAAAACATACCGGAATTCCACGCATAACCTTCCGATTTTACATACATCTCAGCTGTTGCCAGATCAGGTTTTTCAACAAATGCGGCTACTTGAAACGCACCTTCCAGACCCTCAATCTCATCGCCTTTATGGATGTAACCGTAACCGGTCTCCGGCTTGTCCGCTTGTATACCAAAAGTCACCAGGTAATCTTGTTGTGCCAGTTTCACCGCCGTATCGACTGCTGCCGAAAAAGCCGCTTGATTTTCTATGACATGATCGGCTGGCAACACCAACATAATGGCGTCATCCTGATCTTTTAAAGCCATCGCTGCCATCGCAATCGCCGGTGCAGTATTTCTGCCACAGGGTTCCAGTACATATGAAAATGCCAGATCACCAGTCAGGTTCAATTCTTCGTATTCATCTCGGGTTTGGAAATAATAATCACGGTTGGTAATGGTCAGAATCGTGCTGACATCATGTAACAAAACTGAACGTTTGAGTGTTTTTTGCAACAAACCTTCTCCATCAGGCAAACGCATAAATGGCTTGGGATGCGCTTCACGCGAAACAGGCCACAGGCGCGTACCTGCCCCACCTGACAATATCACCGGTATTAACATTACTACCATTCTCCTTGAATATGACCCGTTGAGATTACCGGTTTAACCAATAGCCGACGGAAAAACAAACACTTAATTGTTTATATATAACATAAATACATCACACATAAAATTAATTACCATCAAAAAAGCCCCTAATAATAGGGGCTTAGATATAATATTTAATAATACAGTCTAAGGTAAGTATCAGAACGGAATATCATCATCAAAATCGGCTGCCGCAGGTGCAGCGGCTGGCGCCTGTTGTTTAGACGGGGCCTGATTATACGACTGAGCCGGTGCACTCTGATCAAAACTGGTGCTGCCACCGGTGCGCCCACCCAGCATTTGCATCTCATTAGCAATAATTTTAGTGGTATAACGATCGTTGCCTTGCTTGTCCTGCCATTTCTCGGTGCGGATAGAGCCTTCAACGTAAATCTGCGACCCCTTCTTGATGTACTCACCCACGATCTCCGCCAGACGGCCAAAGAAAGTGATACGGTGCCATTCAGTACGTTCCTGTTTCTCACCTGATGTCTTGTCTTTCCACTGCTCGGATGTGGCAACCGATACTTCAGCAACAGCCGACCCACTTGGCATGTAACGGACTTCCGGGTCCTGACCTACATTACCTACGATAATTGCTTTATTGACTCCACGTGCCATGGTATTTCTCCAAATATGTTTTGTATTTAAATTATTATGCTTTGACCCTAACCTTACACTAACCCGAACGTCGTATAACAGACACTCAGCTTATCTGTGCACGTTCTTGGCAAGGCGTCGTAGCGCCGCTGTAGCATTCCTACAGCAAGTTACGACAACGCAGACCGTGGACGTGCACAGACAAGCCCGAAGGGAGTATCAAAAATGCTCCAGCTCATCGTTGCGACTCTTGGCAAGGGGTTACCATTACCGGCGAGCCGCGCCTTGATCTGAAACATTTTTGATGCTCTGAGTATCTGTTATACGACGTTCGGGTTAGTCATTTTGCAAAACATGCTCTCATTCCAGAAGCTGTCATATCGATAACATTTTACGACCGACAAGCAGCTTTTGGAGACAGTACTATACCGTGTGAAAAAGCGACCTGACAAGAATTTTTTGCAGCGCTTTCTAGTCGAATGATTCTACAGGTTATTTTATTCTCGCAAACAAACCGATGCTAACTTCCCAAGGGTCAACAACGCCCTGTCTGTGCGATCATCCCAGACAACGGCACAGTTTATTCGAATAAAATTTGTGTATTTTTGTGAGGCTGAAAATATGGGCCCAGGCGCAATACTGATATTTTTTAACATGGCCTGTTTATACAATTGCATGGCATCAACCTGTTCGGGACATTCCACCCAGATAACAAAACCACCCTGAGGTTGAGAAACACGCGTACCGGATGGAAAATATTTATCAACAGCACGAATAAACATCTCCACCTGTCGCTCGTAGCGGCTGCAAACCTGTCTGAGATAGCGGTCATAACCACCACGTTTGAGAAAATCAGCAATAGCCAGTTGGGAAACCGTTGCGGTAGCGAGATTAGTTACATATTTCAAATATTCAACTTTCTCTTGATAACAGCCTGGTACAATCCATCCCACTCTGGGTCCGGGAGCCAATGATTTGGAAAACGATGAACAAAGCATATTGCGATTAGCGCTATCATAGGCTTTTGCTACAATGGGCCTATCCTGCTGAAACCCAAGGTCTCCATAAACATCATCCTCGATCAGGGTGATATCATGTTTACTTAATAAGGCTACCAGCCTTTTCTTGTTTTCATCCGACATGCAGTAACCGAGCGGATTACTGAAATTGGGAACCAGAGTGCAGGCCCTGATGTCCCATTGTTCGATCGCTAGCTCCAGAGCCTCTATACTGATTCCGTTGACAGGATGGGTCGGGATTTCCAGTGCTTTCATACCCAGTGATTCAATAACCTGTAACAAACCATAAAAGGTAGGCGATTCAAGCGCGATAATATCACCCGGTTGAGCTACCGCTCGTAAACACAAAGCCAGTGCTTCCTGACAACCACTGGTAATAACGATCTCATCTGGTGATACCTGGCAACCGGCATCGGCCAAACGTTTGGCAATCTGCCTGCGTAACTGCTCGTTTCCAGGAGGGAATTCATAAATAGAAGCCCTGTCGCCATATTGTCGTGCCGCAGATGCAATCGCACGATTAACGGCTGCTGTTGGTAAAAAAACTGTCGATGGTACCGCTGCACCCAGGGGTACGATCCCCGGATTATTAGTTGCCTTGACCAGTTCCAATGCTAATGCCTGCCCACTGACCAGGGTCGGCGTCGCATCCGGATTCGACATGGCCGGTTGTTCAGGCGGCTGCCATAATCGGGTGCGCACGTAATAACCCGAACGTGGGCGCGCCTCGATCTTGCCCTGATCTTCTAACAGCTGGTGTGCTTCAAGTATTGTCGAGACACTTACAGAAAACTGTTTTGCCAGCTTACGCACCCCGGGTATCCTGTCCCCAGGATGATAAATCCCTTGCTCTATTTGGCTCGTAATAGTGCTGGCCACCTTTTCGTATAACACTGATCATCCCCACTTGATGTAAAACGGCACAGTTTATGTTGGTTAATACCAGTACAGTTATGAATATTGCCAATCTGTACTGGTAAAATACATATATATCTATAGCTGTACTGCTTAAAGTATCGGCGCTAACATTGATTCTGTCAAATTCAATCAGTACATCAGGTCGATCGTCCTGATAAATACTTGGAGATAAAACAACATGACCACACCGGTTTATCAGATCGATGCCTTCAACGATACAGCTTTTAAAGGTAATCCCGCCGCCGTTTGTTTACTGCAAGAAACAAAAAGTGAACAGTGGATGCAATCGGTTGCGTCAGAAATGAATCTGTCGGAAACAGCTTTCATTTCCAGTCGTAATGAAATCAATGAATTTGACCTGCGCTGGTTTACACCCACTATTGAAGTCGATTTATGTGGTCACGCAACACTGGCCAGCGCACACATCCTGTTTGAGTCGAAAGTCGTAAAGCGCAATTTGCCCATCGTGTTTCATACTCGAAGCGGTGAACTGATCACGCGTTGCAACAACGGACTTATTGAAATGGATTTTCCAGCGCAAACTGCCAGCCCTGTCGGCGAGCCACCTGAACTGACTACAGCACTCGCACTGTCACCGGTCTACATTGGTAAAAACCAGGACGACCTGCTGGTGATTCTGGACACCGAAACCCAGGTAAGAGAATGTCAGCCGAATTTTAAATTGCTATCAACATTACCCGTGCGCGGCATCATTGTCAGCGCACGTGCAGACGATGAACGCTATGATTTTGTCTCACGATTTTTTGCGCCTGCAGCTGGCATCGATGAAGACCCTGTAACCGGTTCAGCCCATTGCTGCCTCGCACCCTACTGGCAGCAACAAACTGGCAAATCACAAATGCTTGGACTACAGGTATCAAAACGATCAGGTGAAGTATCAGTACGCATCAAAGAAAACCGTATTTTTCTGGCTGGACAGGCCATCACAATATTAAAGGGCGAACTTTATGTCTAACAACAATGCACTCTGTTGGTTAAATGGTCAATTACTACCTGCGCAAGAAGCATCCGTGTCTGTCTATGATCATGGCCTGTTATACGGCGATGGTGTATTTGAGGGAATTCGTTTTTATAAAAACAAAGCCTTCCAGCCAGTCGAACACATTAAACGTTTGTTTGACTCAGCCCAGGCACTGTTACTCAAGATACCCTACTCAATTGAGGAACTGACCAATGCGACCATTGACTCTATTAATGCCAGCCCGCTGGATAACGGTTATATAAGACTGATTGTCACACGTGGCGAAGGCAGTCTGGGTATGGATCCGTCAAGCTGCAAACATCCGAACGTTATTATGATCACTGACCGCATCAGTCTGATCAGTGAGGCCGTTCGCACACAGGGTGCAAAACTGATCATCGCATCAACAAGAAGGCTGCCTGTTGACGGACTCGACCCGCGTATAAAAAGTCTCAACTACCTCAACCCCATTCTCGCCAAAATGGAAGCACAACAGGCCAATGCCGATGAGGCTGTTTTATTGAATCAGCAAGGTTTTGTTGCGGAAGGCAGTGCGGATAATATTTTTATTGTGCGAGAAGGTCAGTTGCGAACACCTGGTCTGCATGATGGTGCACTGGCAGGAATTACGCGCGCGACAATATTGAAGCTGGCTGAAACCCTGGACATCAGCGTAACTGAAACATCGTTAGCACCCTATGACTTGTACACTGCCGATGAATGTTTTTTAAGCGGTACTGCGGCAGAACTGATACCCGTAAGAGAGATTGGAGGCAGAGAAATCAAACATTGCCCGGGGCCGATATTTACTCAGATTCAGGGTGCTTTCCAAAATCTAATTTTATAGCAATAGTATGAATATAAAATTTATACTCAATAAGAACTACAGCCATTTATTTTTTTAGGAACGAGCAAAGAACGATATATTTGAAATAAGATAAACGGTAATTTGAATCACTACATGGATAAATTGACTATAGCTGTTTACTCGAACCAGATTTAGTAATCTGCTTACTATTATCAATGTTACTCCTGTTATTTTTTAGCTGACCTACGCCATTTATTAAGAATGGCAACAATTCATCACCAGGTTTGGGATGGCTGAAATAATAACCCTGCATTTCCCAGCATTTTCTCTCTTGTAAAAATGCCAGTTGTTGCATAGTTTCTACGCCCTCGGCAATAACATTCAGTTTAAGACTATGGGCCATATCGATAATCAGCTGCACAATAGCTGCATCATCTGCATCCGTTGTGATATCTCGCACAAAAGCGCGATCAATTTTCAGGGTGTGTATGGGGAATTTTCGTAAATAACTTAATGAAGAATAACCTGTGCCAAAGTCATCAATGGCCAACTGCACTCCCAGCACATGCAAATCCCGGACAATTTTATTGGTGACGTTGGTCTGCTGCATCAGTATATTTTCGGTGATCTCTAGTTCCAGGTACTCAGGGGCTAGTCCGGTTTCATCTAGTATGGTGGCCACCTGTTTCGCCAGGCTTTGTTCGTTGAACTGTCGTGCCGACAAATTAACGGCAACATGTATGGGAGGTATTCCCGCTTGTTGCCAGGCCAGATTCTGCAAACAAGCAGTTCGTATCACCCACTCACCCACAGGAACAATGAGGCCAGTTTCTTCAAGCAGTGAGATAAAATCCAACGGAGCAATTAACCCCAACTTGGGATGCTGCCAGCGTAACAATGCTTCGACGCCGATAATAACACCATTTTCAACATCTACTTGCGGCTGGTAATAAAGCTGAAATTCATCGCGTTCCAGTGCATGGCGTAAACCAGTTTCCAGTTTCAGGCTATCATTGGCTTTATCATTCATATCCGAGGTATAAAAGCAAAAGCGATTGCCACCTTCAGCCTTCGCGCGGTACATGGCGATGTCGGCATGTTGCATCATAGATTGCGGATCGGCACTATCATCAGGAAATAAACTGATGCCAATACTGGCCGTTGTAAACAACTCCTGTGTCAAATAGAAAAATGGTTCAGTGAAAATAGCGATAATCTTATTTGCAATAGGCGCAATATCATCCAGGGCCGTCACATCATCAAGTAAAACCGTAAATTCATCTCCTGAGAGACGGGCAACCACATCTCCTTCACGGACACAGCGTTTTAGACGTTGGGCGATTCCTTTCAATAAATAATCTCCCGCATGATGACCAAGGGTATCATTGATGACCTTGAACCTGTCGAGATCCATAAACATGACAGCAACCAGACAATTACGTCGTTTGGCATGCGCAAGTGCCTGTTCAATATGCTCCTGGAAAGACAGTCGGTTGGGTAAGGCAGTTAATACGTCATGGTGCGCAAGATAATAAAGTCGTTGTTGCACATCAAGGCGTTCACTGATATCACGTATAGTCCCAATAAATACCTTACTATCTGCTATTGCAGCTTCATTGACTGCTACTTCAACAGGGAATACTGTGCCATCTTTGCGTAATCCCTGGAGTTCACGCTGTGTCATACCGATAACTCTTGGCTGGGCACTCTCAAGATAATGACTGATATATTGGTCATGTCTTTGATGCCACGGGTCGGGCATCAGTATATTGACATTCTTGCCTACAATTTCAGATGGTTTATAACCAAAAACCTTCTCAACAGCGATATTAGTAAATTCAATCATGCCGGAGGAATTGATCATGATGATCACATCAACGACATTTTCCGTTATCGCACTGACCTTTTCTTCACTAGCGCGGATCAGATTGGTTTCTGCAACCAGGCGTGAAGACCACAACGCGAAAGACATGATAAGAATAACGGCTACAGTAAGCGATACCCCAATGAGCGCCGGATTCAAATCAAAACCGCCAGGATCTAAAACGGGATTATCGGTTACATAAACTGTCATTGCCGCCATGCCAGTGTAGTGCATACCCGCAATGGCAAAACCCATAAAAACAGCGCTGATAGATTTAATCTTGAATGATCCAGATATATCACCCCTACCAATAGCAAAAGCTACCCATAGTGCCGCCACAGCGGCACCAACGCCTATCAGAACCGAGGTAACTAGAAGTAACAAATCATATTTCATATGTGCAGGCATTTGCATGGCCGCCATACCAATGTAATGCATTGAGGAGATCCCAATACCTAACAATATGCCACCGGTGACAATCCAGGCACGAGCCTGTTGGTAAGAGGCTATTGCCAGTCCGGTAATACAGGCGGCCACCGCTACGACCAGCGACCATAAAGTCAAAGCACCATCATAACGAACCTGAACTGGTAGGTTATATGCCAACATAGCAACAAAATGCATGCCCCAGATACCCAAACCCATAACCAGCCCGCCTGCACCAACTCGAGTACGCGTCAGATGGACAGAATGCATATCTTTTAAACAGGAAATAAGATTCAGTGCAGTATAAGCGGCAAAAATAGCAATGAACACTGACAATATAGCCAAGGCACTATTATAACTGCCATGTAAAATTATCAACAAAACCCCCTTAAATGAACACAACTTGAACGTATGTTCGCCCAACAGAAATTACTACATTTCTTGCTGATTTACATTCATTACTTTTGTCATTACCAGTCTATTATGTTAGCGCCCTGCTTTATAAATATAATAGTATAGGCTTGCTCATATAGACAGTCATTTATATCGGGACATTTTTAGTAACGCAATTCAAACGCCTTACACAAAAACTCCAAATAGGAAGCAGACAGATCAAAATGTTTAATCACATTTTCCATTAAACGTTTTGACATCAGTTCTTTTTCACTCAGCCGCGCAATGGCAATAAAACCTTTACGCCTTAGTTCTTCAATTAACGGAGGTCGCGCGCTATTCCTCTTGGCGCAGTGAGAAGAGCCTCACCACTAATCTCATGTTATTTCAGAAATGACTTGTCACGACTTGCCTGCATGATGGTGCACTGGCAGGTATTACACGCGCGACAATATTGAAGCTGGCTGAAACCCTGGACATCAGCGTAACTGAAACATCGTTAGCACCCTATGACTTGTACACTGCCGATGAATGTTTTTTAAGCGGCACTGCGGCAGAACTGATACCAGTCAGGGAAATTGGCGGCAGAAAAATCAAACATTGTCCGGGGCCGATATTTGAACTCATTCAGAATGCTTTTGAGGACCTTATTGCGTAGCAATAACTTGAGATGAAATCCAACACATAAGATCGACATCAATATATGCTTGACCATATATATGTTTAAGCGTATATTATGCCGCATGCTAAATGAAACTGATATTTTTTTTAAAATGCTGGCAGACAGTACACGATTGCGATGCCTGTTGTTAATGCAGGCTGAAGGCGAATTATGTGTATGTGAGCTCACTCATTCGCTGAATCTATCGCAACCAAAGATTTCACGTCACCTCGCGCATCTGCGCGAAGCTGGCGTACTGATCGCCAGACGCAACGGCACCTGGATGAACTACCGTATTAATCCAGACTTACAAGGCTGGGCACTTGATATTCTGCAGGCCACTCTCGATGGTGTACGTAAAACAGAACCTTTTATTTCCGATAGAAAAATACTCGATACCATGGCAGACAGACCTGAACAAATCTGCTGTGCCTGAATACATCCTCACCAGGTAATGCGTCATGAACAAACCATTCAATATTTTATTCTTATGCACCGGTAACTCCTGTCGCTCACAGATGGCTGAAGGCTGGGCAAAATTGTATGGCAGACCATCATTTGAAATCCAATCTGCTGGCATTGAAACTCACGGTAAGAAACCACGCGCACTTGCAGTAATGAAAGAAGCCAGCGTGGATATTTCTAATCAGGAATCAACCAAAGTAACCGATGATATGCTAACGCAAGCTGACCTTGTCGTGACAGTGTGTGGTCACGCCGATGAACATTGTCCGGTATTACCGCACGATACAAAAAAAGAACACTGGCCATTGGAAGACCCAGCTAAGGCGCAAGGCACTGAAGAAGAAATTATGCAACAGTTTCGCGCAAGTCGTGATGACATCGAAGCACGTGTAAAAGAATTACTGCAACGTTTGAATAACTCAAAGAGCATTTAACCGACATGTCTGTCCAATGTGAAACCACAGCCAGGAAATCAGCAGGTGCTGAAATGGGATTCTTTGAACGCTACCTGACGTTGTGGGTAGCACTTTGCATTATCGCCGGCATTGGGTTAGGTCATCTGATACCACATGTTTTTCAAAGTGTCGGACGCCTCGAAATAGCACAAATCAATCTACCGGTGGCGATTTTACTCTGGCTTATGATTGTGCCGATGCTGCTCAAGATTGATTTAAAGGCGCTTAAAAATGTCGGGCAACACTGGCGCGGCATTGGCGTTACCCTGTTTGTTAACTGGGGTATAAAACCTTTTTCCATGGCCTTGCTGGGCTGGTTATTTATTGGTTATCTGTTTCGAGGATGGTTACCCGAAGAACAGATAGACAGTTATATTGCCGGTTTGATATTACTGGCAGCAGCACCCTGCACTGCGATGGTTTTTGTGTGGAGCAATCTCTCGCGTGGCGAACCACACTTCACGCTTTCACAGGTGGCACTTAATGATGTCATCATGGTCTTTGCGTTTGCACCGATTGTGGCATTACTGCTTGGCATATCATCCATTATTGTACCGTGGGACACTTTGTTGCTGTCTGTTTTTCTCTACATTGTTATGCCATTGCTCATCGCCAGTATATGGCGCAAAGTCTTGTTAAGCCGCAATAATGGCCAGAAAAAACTCGAATCGACCCTTAAAATATTACACCCCGTGTCGCTCAGCGCATTGCTTGTAACATTAATATTACTGTTTGGTTTTCAGGGTGAACAGATACTAAAGCAACCGCTGATTATTGTCTTGCTGGCGGTGCCTATCTTGATACAGGTGTTATTTAATTCAGGTGTTGCTTACCTGCTAAACCGCGCAGTGAAATCACCACACTGTGTCGCCGGACCTTCCGCGCTGATTGGTGCCAGCAACTTTTTCGAATTAGCTGTAGCGACAGCCATTTCTTTATTTGGTTTTGAGTCTGGAGCTGCACTGGCAACAGTTGTTGGTGTATTGATTGAAGTACCAGTAATGTTACTGGTTGTTCGCGTGGTTAACTCAAGCGTTGACTGGTATGAACAACCTGAAGGTATAAAAAGCTACGATGAATGTTGTCCATCAAGATAGATTAGCCATTTACTTTATAGAAATAATTCAAATATTATTGCTCAAAGTTAGAAAGTGGGTCGGATTTATCGAATGACACAGACAATAGACGCAACGAAAATCGCTATTAACAATCACAAATCCCATTTATAACCCCATCTCCTCGATTCGATTTTTTCTTATTTTTAAATCAGGAAACCGAATAATGATATTTCAGTTGCGCGACTAGTAGCCTAGCCTGCAAGCAGGTTGTTCGCTTCAAGATCAGCAGCTTCACGTTCATTAAATGAACGACAGGTTGCCAGCAAAAAACGTATCTCGATTTCCAACTCTTCAGTTGGTTTATGGATAAATTCTGCGACCTTACGATTCAGATTCCACATCCACCAATTATTAGCATCATCTATGCGCATAATCTTTCTCCTTACTTGTTTTGTAAGCAGCATTAAATCAATCACATATTTCAAACAGATGAAGGGAATATGACATTCTTGTAATAATACGCACTCCTCCCTTGTTAATCTCTATAAGTAGCAATTAGCCAATCTATTACAAAATATTTAATGGCGTTGAAACGACTGAAGGAGTCAAATAAGAAATCGAATACTTTTACTAGTAACGCAACTCTAGCGCCTTACACAAAAACTCGACATAGGAAGTAGACAGCTCAAAATGCTTGGTTACATTTTTCATCAATTGCTTTGACATTACCTCCTCCTCACCGATCCGCGCAATGGCGATAAAATCTTTACGCCTTAGTTCTTCAATTAACGGATGGTCACGCTCAATCCCTCTCGGGGCAGTACGAAGAGACTCCCCACTAATCTCAAATTTTTTCAGAAATGACTTGTCACGGCTTGCCTGCAGCCAGGCATCCGGTTTTTCTATAATTGCATCGCGTATTTTATGCAATGCTGTAGAATCTGGTCGCCATATGCCGGCACCCACAAAACACTCTTCTGGTTCAATGTGTAAATAAAATCCGGGCGCATGTACATCCTTGCCCATCTCATGACGAAACTGAATACCAATATTGGTTTTATAAGGGCGTTTATCTTTGCCAAAACGGGTATCACGGTACACCCGCATCATCGAGCCACCTACCTTTTTTGGAATGGCCAGAAAATGCTCAGAGATCATGGGCAGCTCATTCGCCATATCAGTAATAAAATTCAGTGCAGGAGTGCGCACAACATCTTCATACTGTTGTTTGTGATCATTAAACCAGTCACGATTATTATTCGCTTTCAGGTCGTTTAAAAAATCAAATGTTAATTCAGAAAAATAAGCTCGACTCATACCACCCCTCCCTTTCTTGAAAACAATCTGGCGATATCATTACCTATCATATACAAACAGGGTATCAAAACCAGTGTCAACGGTGTTGCAAACAACAAACCCCATCCCAACGCCAGTGCCATTGGTCCCATGTAGGGGTCAGATCCACCGATACCATACGCCAGAGGCAACAGACCGGCTACTGTCGACAGGGTTGTCAGGATAATAGCACGTAACCTGTTTGCAGCACCTGTGGCAACAATATCGCGAAGAATCCTGTTCACATGTTTTTTACGCAGGCCATTCACATGACTAACCAGCACAAGTGAATCATTGACCACAACCCCGGCAAGACCAATAATACCTGTCATTGCAAGAAAACCGACTGTTTCATTATGTACTGAAAAACCAATAATAACGCCAATGATACCGAACGGTATCGCCATCAAAACCATGAGCGGTTGCCAGATGGAATTAAATAACAGAATAAGTAGAAAATAGACACCTATCACCGCAATGCCCATGATGATAAATAGTTCATTCATTGATTCCTGGGTTTCCTCGGCCTCACCACCGATAACCAGACGCATCCCGGGATAATCCCGGTCGGTATTAAAATGTTCGAGTATCTGGCGAGATACCTTTATCGATGTTGTCACTTCTTTATCAATATCACCCGAAACAATAATCGCACGATCACCTTTATAATGGTGAAATGTGGCAGGCCCGGGAGTTGGTTCCAAGCGTGCCAATTTACCTAACGGTGTCAGGTGCCCCCCTCTGTTTGGTAGACTGATTTGCTTCAGATAGCCTGAGCCCTTGCGTACCTTTTCAGAAAAAATAACTCTGAAATCTACATCCTCGTCAGCATAGCGAACACTGGTTACCACTTCACCATCATAAGCAATGCGAACATTCTGAGCCACATCAGCCACTGAAATACCGACCCTGGCGAGTTTTGCATAATCAAGTTTGATCTCGATTTGTTGCTTACCCTGCTTGTCATTACGGTCGATATCCTTTGCGCCTTTGATAGTCTGCACATAGGTAAACACATCATCAGCCAGTTTCTTGCGCATAACATCATCACTGCCTATCGCACGAACCATTATCGGCCGACCGACAGGTGGCCCACCGGAGTCGATCATGTAACGAATACTCTCAAATCCTTTTAAACCATCTGTTTTTTTACGCAGGTACTCTACCACTTCATCGGCAGTACGCTTTCGGGAGGCATAGGGTGTCAGACTGACAAAAATAGAGGCATTATTCTCACGTTCACTCGAACCGATATCACCAAAGGTGCCAATACGGGTGACAAAAGAATCCAGTTCATCGCGACCCAACTCTGAAATAATCGACTCAACCTTACTGGTACCATCTGACGTTGCCTGCAGCGATGAACCGACCGGTGTTTCCACCATCACCAGAAAACGCTCGGCCGTGGAAGACGGAAACAAAACAAAATCCATGGTTTTCACGGCAAAGGTTATCGCACCGGCAAGACCGACAACAAACAACAACACCAACACATACCGCATACGCAAGAGGCTACCAATCACTTTCAGGTACTGTTTGCGCACCCATTTAAAAACGCGTTGTCGGCGTGGAGCACGCTGGCCGGCACGGTGTTTTCGTAAACCATGAGCCAGATGAGCCGGCAGCGCCAGTGTTGATTCTATCATCGATACAATTAATGCCAGTGTAATTACTAACGGTATAACATAAACAAATTTTCCGAGTACACCCGGCATAAAAAACAACGGCACGAAGACAATAATGGTTGTCATAACCGTGGTAATAACCGGTCGAAATACACCACTAATTCCTTGCGTTGCGGCCTCGACGGGTTGCAATCCTTTTTCTGATCGCTGATAAATATTTTCAGCGATGATAATGGCATCATCAACAATAATACCTATTACCAGGACCATTGCGGTCATGGTCACACTGTCCAGAAAACTGCCGAATAATGGCAACAGAAAAATGACCCCCAGAATCGCCACGGGGATACCGAGCGCTACCCAAAAAGCAATACGTAGATTCAGGAACAAGGCCAGTACCAGCAATACCAAACACAGACCAATGGCGCCATTGGTCATCACAATATCAAAACGATCACGCACATAGGTCGATTCATCATTCGAAATCAATAATTTGACGCCGTCAGGCAATAGCTGTTTTTCTTTTTCCACCAACACCTTGATGGCATCAACGGTACGAATAATGTCTGCATTTGATGCTTTAAAAGCGATAAATGAAATGGCTGACTCACCATTTACACGTGACATTACCTTCTCATCTTCAAATCCGTCACTGACTCGGGCGAGGTCTCTGATTCGAACTAACGGGCCTTGAAATGTAGTGCGCACAATTACATCACTAACTTGTTTTGGTTTACGAAATTGCGCTAAGGTAACAATGCTTTTTTCGCTGGTATACGATTCGAGTGAACCCCCAGTCGATCGTACATTACGACCACGGATCGCTGACACGACATCAACCAACGACACATCCTTTTCCTTCAGTTTAGCCGGCGATACTTCAACACGAACCTCACGTGCGCGATAACCAAAGCGCTCCACTTTTGAAACACCGGAAATATTTTCAATTTTTTTCTCAAACCGGCGCGCCAGCTCGCGTAAGTCCCTGTAAGGTATATCACCGGCAAATCCCACTTCGATCATTGGAAAAACCGAGGTCCCCAACTCTGTCACCAAGGGCGACTCGGTGACTTCGGGCGGTAAATCAGTCACCCTGGTAACCGCTTCGCGTATATCTCTAATCACCTTATCATCATCATCTGCATCCGGATCAATAACGATATGTATGGAAGAAACGTTTTCCATTGACCAGGACTGGTAACGCTTGATCCCGGACACTTCACGTAATTCTTTTTCAATCTCGTTGGTGACCTGCAACTCTACATCTTCTGGCGATGCACCAGGATAGGTTGTCGTAATTAATATTTCACCAAACTGAACTTCCGGAAAACTATCACGCTTGATCGTTAACATCGAACTGACACCTAACAACACCAGTACCAGCGTGATCAGGTATGCCAACAGGTTTCGCTCAGCAAAAAAATGGAAAAAACGATTCATTTTACCGCTCCTTGAATCCAGTCTGTATCTGTAAACAAATAATCATTCACTGAAGCAAAACGTAACAGCAACTTCTGATAATTCGCTGCATTTTGTGCATAGGATAGCCGTGCCTGCTGCTCACTATCGCGGCTCTGGATAACAAACGTCAGCTCGCTACTACCCTTGTTGTATCGACGCAATTCTGCAGCGGTTTTTTGCTCAGCCACATCAATTTGCTGCCGATTAAGTTCCAGGACTTTTTCCAACTCATTAATCTGCACCAACAACTTGCGTATTTCCGACTTCAATTGCAAGCTTACGGATCTGTATTGTGCCTGCAACTGCTGTTTCTGCAGCAATACTTTAGCAACATCTGCATTCGCTGTTCTTTGCCCAAATGGTAAACGGTATTCCAGCCCAAAAGCATATTGCGGCTGATCAAAACGGTTAGATTGCGTAAAACGACCATTTTCACTGCTCAACCCACCACTAACAACAAGGTTTAATTCGGCCTGTGTCTGGTTCCTGAAACCAATCTGCTGATGTGACAGTTGTTGTAACTGTGCATCTATTGCCCCGAGCAAACGGGAATGATGTTGAAGATTATTCAATACCTCCCTTACATCTGGCATATCTTTAATCCTGTACAGGTCAAAGTCAGGCTTCCCTTTAACAATATATTCGAGACCGGATAAAGTAGCCAATTCAGCTTGCAGGCTTTTTAACTGCGAAAGAATCAGTGAACGATTCTGTCTGGCATTAATAATGGCATCCTTTGCACGCAATACATCTACCTCATCCGCTAAACCGACGCCCTGCTTTTCCTTTATTCGCTTCATCTCAACCTGTGCTAATGTCAGGCGATTATCAGCAATTTGCAATTGCTCTTTCAATAACACCCAGTCAAGAAACAGCCCTCCCTGATGCTCAAGAAAATCCTCCTGTTTTTCCTCGCTGGCAAGACGATTAATATCGATATTAAATCCCTGCAATTCATAATCAAGTCGACTCAACACACCATTCTTGTTCTTCATTAACGGTAACCGATAGCTAATTGATATGCCATTAGCATGTTGGTCAATGATGCCGGTTGGTGATGCAAACTGCTGATCGTCGCGCTGATAATTATAGTTAATGGAAACCGTACTGCCATCCACCCAGAACTGCTTTTCCATACCTGTGCTTATTGAGAAGCGATCACTTTCCTCTGCAATAAAGGCACTTTTCTGACTATGCTGCGTGTGATCAAACGTACTTTTAGCCGTTAACACCCAGTCCTGCTCACCTAAAAAGCGTTTCTGTTGCGCTCGTTCGATATATTGAGACAATGCCTCCTGAGCCACAAATGGATGCTGCCGCTTCAAGGTTGACAAATATTCTCCCATACTGACATCCTGCGCAACAGCCACTAATGGCTGAGCACACATTACCAACGTTAGCCATGTTACCCTTCTCATCTCCCCCCCCCTATTTCCCTGCCACTCCCAGATAGGTAAAACCATGTGTTTTCGGGTCACCCTTTATATAGAAATTTTTCAAGCTATGTACATCCAATCCCACTGACTTGATTAGTTGCACTATATCCCTGTTGATATGACAGCCAGCGGCAATAACTTTTTGAATCGGGTTCAATCGATGTTGCCATTTTTGTATATGCCGTTCATTACTCAAACCATGCTCAAGAAAGTAATAATGACCATCAGGCTTCAGAACACGTTTGATTTCCTGTAATGCAAGCTCGGCATTTTTGATCGAACACAGACTATAGGTTGTTATAACGCTATCGAAACTCTCATCTTCAAATGGCAATTTTTCACCATCCGCAACACGATTTTTAACTGAGATTGAAGATTGGGCGATATTCAACACCGCCTTTGCATCCATGCCCGGATTATTATCAACTGTTGTAATCTGTTTAACATATTTCGGATAATGCGCAAGATTCAAACCTGTACCGAAACCGACCTCCAGAATCTCACCATTAACATCTTCCAGTAATTCGTTTCTGGCTTTGCTTTTTGGTTCTGACTTCATGAGAAAATCATAACCCCAGGGGAACAGCTTTTCTGAATAAATACTCATTCACGCTCTCCTGTTCTTTCTGATTTAAATCGATCCTCAGCTTGAATTTTCAAAGCATGATTCATGGCTACAAAACCGGCATGAGTATCGTCACCTATCAGTTTGAAAAGAATAGCGGATAATAAACCACTGAATGACTCCGTATGAATAAAACGCACTTGCCCGGCTTTGATTGGTATGATTCTGAAAATATGATTACCATCAAATAACCCTTGGAACAGGATATGACCCATCCACGAAAATTCCCGTTTCGGGTTAACCGAAACAACCATAGGGTTAAAGGCCATTTTTTTTCCATGTGCTGGTTGAATCTGGACATTCAATTCAGCACCCGGGCTAGCATCTCCCTTGATAGAACGGATAAACGGGTTCCAGTCAGGGTATTTATTAAACGCCGTTAATATATCCCAAACACATTCTGCTGAGGCATTAATCTCGATTTCGGATTCAATCAATCTGGCCATTGTCATTCCCTCCATGACTTCAGTTTCTGTTCAACTGAGATAATCATAGGCTTCATGAGCAAGACTTAAATCACCCGGGAGGGTGATATAAAGGGGTGATTTTTCTGTTTTTCAGGAATTAATTATCAATGGAACCTGTTATCAGCTTTAATTCATTAGCGCGTGCAATGGCATGTGCACGATTATTAACATCAAGCTTGGCATAAATTCTCTTTACATGGGTCTTGACAGTATTAGAAGACACGAACAAATGTTCAGCAATCTCTTTGTTTGACATCCCGGTGATTAACAACCCCAGGGTTTGCAGCTCCTTCTTACTCAGTGGTTCAATCAGACCTGCGCCTTGAGTGACCCTTCCGTTTTCACTTGAATCCACAACAAACTGGTCAACCAGCATCTGTGCATAAACGACATTATGACCGCCTTCAATCAGTTTTTTTAACAGTGCCAGCATGGGCGGCCCTTCATCGAGAAATATCCTGACATAGGCAGCGGGTTCCGCATCGAGCATAGCGCGCTGTAGGGCTTCAAGCGCCTGGCGTGTATTCCCCTGTTGCTGTCGACACAGTGCCATCAACACCAGAATTTCGATAATAATATCAGTACGACCGCCCTGCTCTGCCAATAACAACATTGGCGATAACAAGGCGAGTGTCGGTTCAGGTTTTTGTTCTTGAATCAGGGTTCGCGCAAGCAGGATATATTCCTCTTCCTTTTCCGCAGGTACATCATCTTCAAATGCAAACCCTTGTTGCTCACACCAATGTCTGGCCGCTTTAGTATCACCCTGCAACAACCTTATGCGGACCATCAGTGCATCAACCGAAGGGAACAAGGGCAACAAGGCCGGCCTGATATTTAATGTGCTAACGTAGTGCAATGACTGCTCAAGCATTTCAGACTCACCGTTAACACGTTGCACGGCAGCCAGACCAACACAGGCCATTGCCGTTAATGTATCCCATGGGCAAGGATCATTTTTTGCCAATTCAATCGCTTTTTCATATAACCGGGTTGCTTCTGCCAGATCATTTTTTTGCAGCGCAATATCACCAAGGGCAATATAAATCCAGGTAACATCAACCAGTATTTCCTCCCAGCCATTTTCACGTAAACGGGTAAGGCCTGCTTCCAGCACTGACTGCGCCCGTGCCAGTTCGCCCTGTTTATGAATCGCTCTTGCCAGACCGCAAATAGCTCCATTGAGTACAATAAGAAATTTGTCTCTGAAACCATCCTCAACAACACGTTGATACAAATGCTCTGATTTCTTCAACTGTCCGGTCGCATAACAGGCTGTCGCCAGATGAAATAATGGTGCAGTGATTTCAGTAAAGCCGATTTCTTCAAACAATGCCAAAGCCTGTTCAACCGACTCAATAGCAGTGGCCATGTGACGCTGTTGCAAGGCAATAAAACCATTCAGAAAAGCCAATTCTCCCCTGATCTGTTTTTGTTCGGTTGTCGATAAACCATAATCACATGCATCTTCGAGCATCACTTTGATCGTCTGCAAACAACCTTCAGGTACGTCACCTGTTGAAATAAACATAACCCATGCATACTGTAATAAACGCATTGGATTGGTTTGTAGATAGTTCTCGGGTAGACGTTGATACCACCCCATTAAAACGGCAAACTGGCCTTGATCAAACAACGTCTTGCCATGTTTCTCGGCTATTTGCCCGGCAAGTTCGAATGCTTCTGCAGCAAATGCATGATGCATAGCCTCAGGGATAAAACCATTTTCAACATACCACTCGCTCGCTCGCTGATGCAGCAACCCGATTTCATCCGGTATTAATGTATTCAACTGGTGGCATAACAGTTCGGCAAACAAATGATGATAACGATACCAAAAACGTTTGTTGTCAATCGGGATCAGGAACATATTGTCTTGTTCGAGTTTATCGAGCAAATCTGTGCTGTTACATGACCCTGTAACATGATCACACAAAGGACCACACAAACGCTCCAGTATTGAAGTCTTTAACAGAAAATTTTTCACTTCTTCCGGCAAGCGATGTAAAACCTCTTCGGCGAGGTAATCCATGATATATCGGTCATCACCCGCAAAGGCCTGAATAAATGCACGCCTGTCATCTTCATCTTTCAAGGACAGGGCTGCCAGTTGCAAGCCTGCAATCCAGCCTTCAGTACGCGCCTCAAGTATGGCAACATCATCACTGCTAAGATCAAGCCCGGCAATGCGATTAAGGAATATCTCGGCTTCGTTATCATTAAACCTGAGATCTTTTTCAGTTACTTCTGTCACCTGTCTGCGTACACGCAAACGCGGCAAAGCCAATGGTGGTTCAGACCGACTGGTTATCGCTATGTGCATGCTTGCCGGTTTATTCTGAATGATAAACGACAACAATTCATGGATCTCGTTGTTTTCGATAACATGGTAATCATCCAGTGCCAACACAAAAGGCTCACTGAAAGTATTGATCTCGTTTAAAAGCGGCCCCAGTAAGGTCAGCAGGCGCGGGGAGTTGGTTGACATCAACGCTTCAGCTGCCGAGATACCGAAACCCGACTGGTGAGTACGAATCGCTGCAATGAGATACAAAATAAATCGTACAGGGTCACTATCATCTTCATCCAGTGACAGCCAGGCCACCGAACACTCGCTGTTATCCAGCCAACGGGTCAGCAAGGTAGTTTTACCAAATCCTGCCGGGGCACATATAAGACTTAAAACACTGTTGTCTGTATGCAATTTTTCCAGTAACCGTTGACGTGTTACAGTTTCAGCACTGATGCAGGGCATCACCAGTTTAGTAGCAAGAATCGGTATCTCTCCACCAGCACTGCTGGCAGAATCAACATCTGCTCCCTGTGCTGTCATTTTATCGATAGAAATACTCATTGCTTGCCGATCTGCCATCCTGAAAACCAGTAACACCGATATTATTCTACCGCTAACAGAAAAAAGTTGGTATCGGTGATTTATAGCCGTCTGGGGAGAATGCTCAGGATAACAGGAAAAGCAAACAATCAATTGTGTTCAGGTTCAGTCACTGAATACGTTAACAGGCGTTCTTCATCCAATGCCTTACGGTCAACCTTCAAATAGGCAACCTGATCCTCAACAATCACCACGGCCTCGGCAACACCAGCAACACTGGTCAACTCGGTGATCAGATGTGACGTTTGTGTCTCGTCAACCTCGCCGACATTTATCAGGTAACTGCTTAAATAACGCGGCTCTTTCATTGAGCTGGCGATGAAAAACCACAGCAGACCCATCACGGCCGACAGTAGAAAAACACTGCTGTAACCCATTTGACCTTGCAATGTACCGCCAAGACTACCACCCAAAAAGGCACCCAGAAACTGGCTGCTGGAATAAAATCCCATCGCTGTACCCTTGCTTTGTGCGGGTGCGATCTTTGATACCAATGATGGCAGGCTGGCCTCAAGCAGATTGAAGGCCGTGAAAAACATAAACAGAAAAAACAACGTCAGCCAAAGGTCACTGTACCAGAACGATAATCCCAGCTGTGCCAGCCCGACAAAAAAGATACCGCCTAAAAATACCTTTTTCATGCGACGTTTGCGTTCGGCCATGATGATAAACGGCACCATGGCGATAACAGACAACACCAGCACGGGCAGGTAAATCCACCAATGATGAACAGATGCAATACCTAATTCATTTTGCAGCACCTGAGGAAACACCACAAAACTGGCCGTGAGTATCATGTGTAACAGAAAGATACCTATATCCAGACGCAGGAGTTGGGTATCTTTTAATATGCTTTTAAACTGTGCTGGTATCGGTTCAGCATCACGATGGATCTTTTGGGTTGTCGGGTTAGGTACCGCAAACATCAGCAAAGCCATGCCGAATACTGCCATGGCAGCCGTAAACCAGAACAGACCACCCAAACCAAACCAATGGTCAAACAACGGCCCTAATACCAATGCCAGCGCGAATGCACTACCAATGCTCATGCCGATCATCGCCATGGCCTTGGTACGGTGTTCCTCACGTGTCAGATCAGCAGCCAACGCCATGATCGCGGCAGCAATCGCCCCGCAACCCTGCAAGGCACGCCCCATGATGATCCCGTATATAGAATCTGACATGGCAGCGACCACACTACCGACAACAAACAACACCAAGCCCATGAAAATAACGGGTTTTCGACCAATCCGGTCGGATAATAAGCCAAACGGAATCTGCAACAGCCCCTGTGTCAGACCATAAACCCCAATGGCAAAACCAATTAGCGCCGGTGTCGCATGCAGCAACTTGTCTTGATACAGGCTGATCACGGGGAACAGCATAAACAACCCTAACATGCGTATGGAGAATATGCCGGCCAGTGACACTGCGGCGCGTTTCTCTGTCGATGTCATGTTATTTAGTGACCGTTGGCGACCTCGATCCAAGTGATAATCCTTTGTCTCAATTCTATAAAAGTAGCGTATACTAGCAGGTTGCAATAATAACTGGTAATCAAGCACCCATGAACACCATTTTAATTCGCGGCGCACGCACCCACAACCTACAAAATATCGATATTGAAATCCCACGCGACAAGCTCATTGTCATTACCGGTCTGTCGGGCTCAGGCAAGTCCTCATTGGCTTTTGATACCATCTATGCCGAAGGCCAACGCCGATATGTAGAATCATTATCAGCCTATGCACGCCAATTCCTGTCGATGATGGAAAAACCCGATGTCGATCACATCGAAGGGCTGTCACCAGCCATATCCATTGAACAAAAATCAACCTCGCATAACCCACGCTCGACGGTAGGTACCATTACCGAGATCTATGATTACCTGCGCCTGCTATTTGCACGTGCTGGCACGCCAAAATGCCCTGACCACGATATTACCCTTGAGGCACAAACCATCAGCCAGATGGTCGACCATGTCCTCGAACAACCTGAAGGCAGCAGGCTCATGTTACTCGCACCCATGGTCAGCAACCGCAAGGGCGAACACCTGCATGTGATGGAAGAGCTCAAATCACAGGGTTTTATTCGTGCCCGTATCGATGGCATCGTGGTAGAACTCGATGACGCCCCTTCACTCGACCTGCACCAGAAACATAATATCGATGTCGTTGTTGACCGCTTCAAAGTCAAGGATGATCTCAAACTACGACTTGCTGAATCTTTCGAGACGGCAATACGTCTTAGTGACGGTATTGCCCGCGTCTGCAGCATGGACGACAGCAGCCAGGAAGAACTCGTTTTCTCTGCCAAATTTGCCTGTCCGCAATGTGGTTACAGCCTGAGTGAACTTGAACCTCGCCTGTTTTCGTTCAACAACCCGGTAGGAGCCTGCCCGAGTTGTGATGGCCTGGGTAATAAATCCTTCTTCGACCCCGAACTGGTTGTCAACAACCCACACCTGAGTCTGGCCGGCGGTGCAATCCGTGGTTGGGATCGTCGTAATGCCTATTATTTTAACCTGATCAGCTCACTCGCCGATCATTATGAATTTGATATAGAAACCCCGTTTGAAGAACTGTCATCACAACATCAGGAACTACTGCTCTATGGTAGTGGTGATGAAATTATCGATTTTGAATACTTCAACGAACGCGGTGGCATCAACCATAAAAGCCACCCGTTTGAAGGTATCATCCGTAACATGGAGCGCCGCTACAAAGAAACCGAATCCAATGTCGTGCGCGATGAATTATCCAAATTCCTGAATGTGCATACCTGCCCGGAGTGTAAAGGCACTCGACTCACTCGCGCAGCGCGACACGTTTATATCAACAGCAATACCCTGCCCGAAATCGCATCCATGCCTATTGGTGACGCACATGACTATTTCAACAAATTGTCACTGCCAGGTAAACGTGGTGAAATCGCCGATAAAATCGTCAAGGAAATCGGCCAGCGCCTTAATTTCCTGGTCAATGTTGGCCTCGATTACTTATCACTGGAACGTAGTGCCGACACACTGTCAGGCGGTGAAGCTCAACGTATTCGTCTGGCCAGCCAAATAGGCGCCGGACTGGTGGGCGTTATGTATGTTCTTGATGAGCCTTCTATTGGCCTGCATCAACGTGATAACCAGCGCCTGTTAAATACACTCAACTTTCTGCGCGACCTCGGCAACACAGTAATCGTCGTTGAACACGATGAAGATGCGATACGCTCAGCTGATCATGTCATCGACATCGGTCCCGGCGCCGGCGTGCATGGAGGCAGGATTATTTCTCAGGGCACAGCTGAAGAAGTCATCGCAGACGATAACTCACTGACCGGTAAATACCTGTCCGGCAAACTGAAAATACACATCCCGGAAAAACGCACACCGTTTAACAAAGACCATCAGCTCATACTCACCGGTGCAACAGGCAACAACCTTAAAAACGTCACCGTTAACATCCCGGTCGGTCTCATGACAGCCGTCACCGGCGTATCCGGCTCAGGTAAGTCTACCCTGATCAACGACACCTTCTACAAACACGTTTCACAGGAACTCAACAAAGGCAGCAACATACCCTCACCGTTTGAATCCTTCACAGGTCTTGAACAAATTGATAAAGTCGTCGACATCGACCAAAGCCCGATAGGCCGCACACCACGATCTAACCCGGCCACTTACACTGGCCTGTTCACCCCGATTCGTGAGCTGTTCGCCGGCACGCAGGAAGCACGCTCGCGTGGTTACACCCCCGGCCGGTTCAGCTTTAATGTAAAAGGTGGACGCTGTGAATCCTGTCAGGGTGATGGCGTCATAAAAGTGGAAATGCATTTCCTGCCCGACATCTATGTCACCTGTGATGTCTGTAAAAGCAAACGCTACAACCGCGAAACCCTCGACATACGTTATAAAGGCAAAAACATATACGAAGTGCTCGAAATGACAGTTGAAGATGGCGTCGAGTTTTTTGAAAATATACCCGTGGTCAAAAAGAAACTGCAAACCCTCATGGACGTCGGCCTCAGCTACATACGCCTGGGACAAAACGCTACTACACTCTCTGGCGGTGAAGCACAACGTGTCAAACTTTCACGTGAACTATCCAAACGCGACACCGGAAAAACACTCTATATATTAGATGAACCCACAACCGGTTTGCATTTCCACGACATACAACAACTACTCGTCGTCTTACACAGACTCCGTGACCACGGCAACACCATCGTCGTTATCGAACACAACCTCGACGTCGTCAAAACAGCTGACTGGGTCATCGACCTGGGCCCGGAGGGTGGAAATAAAGGGGGGGAAATCATAGCCGAAGGCACACCGGAAGAAATTGCAGCTTGCCAAAACTCATACACAGGGCATTATCTAAAAGCATTATTATAATATTAGCGACCACTATAAAGAAAAAATGACTTACATTAAAAAAACAGGACAGACTCAGAATATACTGAAACAAAATACGTAAAGCTTCAATTACTTGTGTAAATTAACATTCTTTTAAACCGCTTTTTCTACCGAGAGTATGCAAAAAACTCTCTACTTCATGTTGAGTATGCATCGCCAAACGTAGATCTTGATAAGCCATTATATATTCCTCAACACGTTTAACATACCACCGCGCAACACCAGGTTTAACGCCATAAGAAATTGTTTTTTCTATATATTTACCCCATAAACGGGAAATTCTTTCTTCCTGCATAACGCCATCCTTAGCAACAAACAAAGTGAAAATAATATTTATACTTGATACGATAACGTATCAAACAACAACAAAACAAAAAAGTGTAAAACGAACGTTCGTATAATAAGTAAAAAACGACTGTTCGTATAACATACTGTTATGCGTAAAATGAAATGAGTCTAATTACAAAAATTGAGTTCATTAATAAAACGGATAAAGACTCAATACTAAAACATTCCAATATTGATATGCATGACCATCTGACAGACCAAGCAGATTGGGGCAGTGAATACTGGGATTTTGAACCAGAATTCTTACAAACATATTCACAAATAATAAATAAAGTAATTAATTCATCAAGCAAAGGCATCACTTTTCAAGCATTATGGGCTGGTGATAAACAATTGGAAGTTGTAGAGTTATCAATTAAAGAATTATTAAAAACCATAGAAAATAATAAAATAAAAACTAGAGCTAAATACATTGCACGAAAAATCGCATAACAAATCGTTCAAAAACGCATGGCTTCCAGCCCTGCTCGGACCTACGCTGCTACGCAGCTCCGGCCGTTTAATTCGGCGTTATGTGTAAAAGATTAATGACATAAATGCACACCATTGATAACAAAGAAGTAGCTGAGGTATTCAATAAATACCCGAAGGAAATTCGAAAAAAATTAATGCAATTGCGCCAATTGGTGCTAGATACAGCTTCTGAAACTGAAGGTGTTAACGAAATAGAAGAAACACTGAAATGGGGACAGCCTAGTTATCTTGTAAAGGGTGGCAGTACAATCAGAATGGATTGGATAGAATCAAAACCAAATCAATATGCCTTATATTTCCATTGCAAAACAAAATTAGTGGATACATTTAAAGAAATTTACAGATATAAATTAAATATTGAAGGTAATAGAGCTATTATATTTAACGAGAAAGACGAAATACCAATTAAGGAAATAAAGCATTGTATTTTACTTTCGCTTACTTATCATAGTATTAAACACTTACCTATGTTGGGCGCATGATAAAAACACATAACAAGCGGTTAAACATCGCGTGGCAAGCCACGCTTGGACTGAACTTACCCCGAAATAATTGACACCTCTACATTTAAAAATGGAGAGGTAACATGAAAAAAGAAACGCATTACTTTTACAGATATCATTTTAAACAGGCGGCGGTGTTAGTAGCGAATCATCCCAGTATTCAAACGAAGACTGTCGCAGAAGCACTCAATATCCATCCGTTTATGCTTTCACGATGGAAAAAACAACTGAGGGAAGGTGTTTTGCGCGAAGACACGAAAAAGATGACATATAAAAACTTGCCTAACGAGTTGGAAGAGGCACGTAAAACAATCAATATGTTGCGACAGCAATTAAAAGAATCTCAGGATGAAAACAAGATATTAAAAAAGGCCGAGAGAGTCTTTCCTGAAAAAAAGTAGATCGCTTTCGTTTTATCCATGAACATAAGTCAAAGAGCTCGATAGTCGCCTTATGCAGTAAGTTATTTGTAACACCAGCGGGTTATCATGCCAGGAGAAAACGAAAGCCAAGCCAACAAACAATAAAGAACGAAAAGCTTCTGGTTGAAATACAGCGTGTACATCAAGATAGTAATGAATGTTACGGTTACCCTCGTGTTCACGCCAAGCTTAAGCAGGAAGGCATTAACTGCGGCAAACATCGTGTAGCACGATTAATGCGTGAAAATAATATAAAAGGTAAGAAGTTCCGTCGTTATCGGAAACACCGTCCACAACAACCATATAGCGGATAACAGTACGAACTTATTACGTAAACGTGAACCTGTCAACACTATCAACCAGGTATAGGTTGGTGATATTACGTTTATACGTGTCGGAGACGAGTGGTCTTACCTAAGCGTAGTGATGGATTTATACAGTCGAAAGATACTGAGCTGGTCATTTTCGAAGTATCGCAGTGCGAAACTGGTATCAAAAACAGTGCTAAATGCCATCAAGGAAAATAATTGCACAAGTGATACGATTTGTCATACTGACCAAGGATGCGAATATACGTCTCACTTATATGTAAATACGTTAAAAGAACACGGCTTACAAATGAGCATGAGTCGAAAAGGTCACTGTTGGGATAATGCCAATATGGAGTCTTTCTTTCACTCGCTTAAGACTGAAATGATTTATTTTAATAAATTTCAAACGCTTGAAGAAGCAAAAACACACATCATCAATTATATGAACTTTTATAATTATGAACGTATTCACTCTGGTATTAATTATTTAACACCAGTACTATGTGAAAAACAGGCGGCTTAATATGGTGTCAATTATTTTAGAGTATGGTCAGACCTTCGCTGCTACGCAGCTCGGCCACTTATTTAGTCGTTAGATGTCAAGAAGAAGCGACCGATATGGAATTAACCAATGAGCTAATCGGCGGAGCTATCGCGGTAACGATCGAGACTGCGTATAAGAAGAAAAGTTCTGTAACTATAATTTGTCTTAGCCAACACAACAATCAGATCAAGGAGAGATATCATGTCAAACGAAATTACACCTTTTGGTTTAGTATCGTCCACTAATCAGTTTTGGAACCTTACAGTCAACGATGCAAACGGCAACTTGGAATTCAAAGCAAATCGAAATGATTCGGGGGGTGGTGATCTAAGATTGGTTATCAATGACGATAATGGCAATGTCGGCATCGGGACGGCCAACCCAACCAATAAATTACACGTCGAGGGTGGATCCGCAAGCATTTCCGGCTCTGCTTATTTAGGTACACCAGGCACATCACCATATGCCTATATTAACTATGGTGACTACGCGGTTTATTCTTATTCAGAGAAGACCGCCTTGTATGGACGCTCTAACAGTCCTTTCGGAACAACACTGGCACTCTGGAATATGGGTGGAGGGTACGACATTCGGTCTTTTGGACAAAAAAATTACTTCAACGGAAATATTGGCATCGGTACAGACGACGCGGGCAATGACAAACTTGATGTTAGAGGCCGTTGTTACAGTTCTGGAGGATGGCATACAACGAATCAAGACTATGGTGAGTATTTTGAATCTGCAAACGGTTCTGTCATTCCTGCGGGCACACCCGTAACACTCACAACAGATGGAGCAGTAACGCCATCAAAGAAAGGAGAAATCCCAATCGGCATTGTGACCAATAACTCCGCAGTCGTTGGAAATAGCTATAAAGAGTGGCCGAAAAAATATCTCCGGGACGATTTCGGCAATGTGCTCATGGAAAATCATAGTGAAGAAGTGATGGTGCCCAATAAGCCGATAGTGAAAAAGGAACGTCAGAAAGTTCAGAAACAGATTGTCGAAAAGGAGATCACCCGCACGGATGTCGTTTATAGAGACGGGAAATACCGACAAGTGGAGACAAAGGAAATGGTACACAATGAAGTTGAAGGCCCGATCTTCGAAGAAGTGGACCTATATGACGAGAAGGGAGAACGTATACTCGGTAAATGCCAGATTCCAGTGATGGAAAGTTATGAGGTGGAGATAGAAGTACTTGATGAAAAGGGTGATCCGGTTATGGTTGGTTCGGGAAAATACGAAAATAAGGAGCGTCCAAAACTAAACCCCGCCTACGATGAAACAAAAAAATATATTCTCAGAGAAGATCGTCCTGAATGGAATTGTGTGGGATTGCTGGGTCAATTACCTTTACTAAAGGGGCAGCCAGTAGCCAATACCTGGGTCAAGATAAGAGATCTTTCTGAGAATCTAGAGTTGTGGTTAGTGAAGTAATGTCGGAGAGGTTAATATCAGATCGCCTTGACAGTTTTTATTACCCAGATAATTCGACATTACGAGAACTGTCTTGTTAAGGAAGGCACGCTCTAACCATACGCTCCAAGCGACGCCGCTAACGCGGCTCGCTTGAGCGCAATCGTTATGCCTAAAAAGGAAAAAAACAATGAAAGGAATATTTAAAAAAATACTTTACGGTTTTTTATTTGGGCTTGGTTTAAGTGCATCAGTAATCATCACGCTTTATGTATATGAGAATATTGGAAAACCAAAAGTAGTACCCTCACCATACAAAGATTACAGCGAAGACTCAGGGCTAAAATTGACATATAAAAAAGATCGTCAAGTCAAGGATGGTGTTATTGTATTAGGCACTATTGAAAATCAAGGAGTTGACGCTTGGAGATATATAACAGTAGAAGCAGAAGTCTTTGATAAAGATGGTAATTTTATTGACGAATGCACTGAAAATATAAATACAGTTATAAAAGCAGGTGAAAATGAAAATTTTAAAATAACATGTGGCGCATGCAGCACAAATAAAATACCTGAGTATGAAAAAATTACATTAAGAATTAATGATGCAAGGTTTGTTAATAAAAAATAAGCATAACAAGCGACTGTGGTGTCAATTCCCTCAGTAAAGTTAGTAAGCCCACATACAATTATCCCTCACCATGGCATTAAGCATGGTAATAAATTTACGCATACATGCTGTTAATGCAACTTTTTTAT
>Ga0316205_10000680_pt1 | contig 55483 bp, 50 predicted proteins | sample 3monthpyrite_MG_FD_204941 | JGI IMG/M metagenome (GOLD analysis project Ga0316205, IMG submission 204941) | Microbial mat bacterial communities from mineral coupon in-situ incubated in ocean water Damariscotta River, Maine, United States -... | ecosystem: Environmental > Aquatic > Marine >...
GATGGTTGCCATAGTTGTTTTCCTTATTGATAAAAAGGAAAACAGTAATCGAATCAATAACCGGTTAAAAGGCTGTTGATGGTAGACCGCTTACGTAAGAAGATAAACTTGATTGTATTTAATCAAAGTATTTTCGTTGACTAAAACAATTTACCCGGGGTGTATAAAATGAAAAGCAAACAATTGATATATATTATAACAGTTATAACGTTTCTTATTTCATCAGAACTTTCCAGTCCTGATTCAAATAATCCATTCTTCAATATAGACGAAAATGAGATGTGTTTATTTATGGCAAAAAATAAAGAGAGAAAACTCGTCTAAAAACAATAACCAAGAAAATCTCAGCCCAAGACTTGAGTTCTATTAATTATTCACAGGCTTACTTACTCGAAGTTAGCTTCCTTTTACTGATGGTAAAAAGTGCCATAACAATAATGTGATAACTAATAACAGTAACTGCCCCAGCGCCATCCACTCTGGCTGGACGCTGAGTAACGGTACTGCAATACTGGCTATCAGGGCATTTCCCATCATTTGCGTCGAACCCTGAACCGCAGACGCAGCGCCACGATTTTGAGGAAAGCAATCCAATGTAAGAACGGTCATCACTGGCATAACAATACCAATACCAGCACTATATAATACCAATGGAAAAATGGAACTAAATATTTGTTGTGGCAGCCAAAAAGCCTGAATCACGTTCAACACCGCACCCACTGACACCAGCATCAACGCCAACGTAACAGTACGCTCGGGGTGCCAACGATGCGCGAGAAAACCGCTGAGCCATGCACCAAAAATGATTCCTCCTACCATTGGTATGAACATAAACCCAAACTGGTGCGCTTCCAGATTGAGAAAATCAAATACCACTGTTGGTGCCCCAGCGATATAGAGGAACATACCACTAAAAATACAAGCAACCATAAACACCAATGACTGAAAACGACGATGCACCAATGCCTGACCATAAACACGCGCGACATTTACTGGATGAAAAGATTGACGCTTGGAGAACGGTAATGTCTCCGGAACCTTAAAAACAACCAACAACAGAACCAAACCACTGTAAAGACCAAGGAAATAAAATACACTGTGCCAACCAAATGCATTGTGCAACCACCCGCCAATCACCGGTGCCACTGCTGGGGCAAGCGCGAATAACATCATCACTCGAGACATAGCTCGCTGAGCATCCTGTGGACTATATACATCGCGAAGCATAGTTCGACCTGCTGCCAAACCACCACCAGCTGCCACGCCTTGTATCAAACGAAAGAACAAAAAACTATTATAGTTTTCTGATAACGCACACCCGATTGAAGCCAATAAATATAATATAAGAGTAACTATCACCACCGTACGCCGTCCAAGGCGATCAGATAATGGCCCCCAAAACAAGGTAGATATGGCGAACGCCGCCAGATAAAAAGCCAAACTCTGAGACAATAACGCGCGACTGACACCAAACTCTGCTTCAATGGCTGGAAACGATGGCAAATATGTATCAATAGTAAAAGGACCTATCATAGTCAGCAACGCAACAATCAGAGTCAGATTTTTAGGCACGGTTTGGTTGTGGGGCATGAATTAGCTTTTTCTCTGAACGAATAAAATATTAACATTGTGGATTGTACATTATGGCGATCTACTAAAACTGATCTAAATACTAAAAAATACAAATATACTCGGGAAATAGGCTTGATGCGAATGGCATTTAATTTATATCAATAGCAAGTCCTGCTCAAATTGAACCCAAACTCTCTTCTCAGCTCTAAGCAAGATAACTAATGTTTCTTAACAAATATTTTAACTAAGTAGCTCACTGATTGAATTTAATATATATTTAAACTCTACAGGTTTTTTAAAAATACGAATATTCAAAATATTCGCCGTTTCATCGTTAATATCATCACTATATCCTGTGTTCAAGATAATGGGTAGATCAGGACGAATTTTTCGAATTTTTTTAATAAGATCAATGCCAGACATTTCCGGCATAGTCTGATCTGTAATTAACAGGTCAAATTCATCAGGATTTAATTCGAAAAACTCGAATGCACTTTTACTGCTGGTGAACACTGTGGGTTTAAAATGACAGGTCTTTAAAATTTCTTCATATAAATTGACTAAAGAAGATTCATCATCTACTACCAATATTCGTGCGCCGTACTCTTGAATAACATCTTCTGACGATGAGGGGTGTTGCACAGTTTTATCATCTATTGCCTCCATTGCCGGTGGAAACAATAATCGGAAAATCGTCCCTTTGCCCAACTCTGTCTCTACACAAATGTGTCCATTGTGACTGTGCATAATCCCATGAATGGTAGATAAGCCCATTCCTGCTCCTTCTCCAGATTTTTTAGTACTAAAGAAAGGATTAAACATTTTCGTCAATACATCCGGTGCAATACCACCTCCTGTATCGATGATAGTGAGTTCCACCCAGTCACCGGTGATTTTTTCTCGACAATCAGAACACTCATCATCGATTGCTACAGCCATCTTCACATGGATACTAATTACCCCTTGCCCTTTCATGGCATCTCTTGCATTGATGCATAAATTCATTAATAACTGATTTAACTGAATAGGGTCCATCAAAATAGCTGGAAGGTCTTCTGCTATGTCTGTATTTATTTTAAGGCTGGAAGGTAACATAGACTGAATCATCTGAATTTCTTCATTGATCTGAGACATAAGCTGCAAAGGCTGATCACTACTGACATCGTTGCGACAAAAGGCCAACATTTTGTTAACCAGATCTCTACCCCGAATCGAAGCTTTTCCTATTGTAGACAAATAATGATTTAAATCAGTATATCCATTACTAAAAGCTTTATGTTGGGCAAGCTCTGAATAGCCGAGAATAACACCAAGAATATTATTGAAGTCATGAGCGATACCACCTGCTAACTGGCCAAGTGCAGCCATTTTATTAGCCTGATTTAGCTCACGCTGAAATTGTGCCTGCTCCACTTCAGCCTGCTTACGTTCCGTGATATCGGTAAATACCATTCGAATCAGACAATTATCATCAACCAAATCCTTCACACAGGTACTGTCTACTCTAACCCACAAACTACCGTTCGATAAAGAGAAACGTAACTCAGTACTCTGTCTGTCTGTACTCTTAAGTGTCTTCTGTTGCAAGATATAAAGTTCATTCAAATCATCTTTGACAAAAAACTGTTGTAATTCTTTATTCATTAACTCTGAACGAGGAATGTCTATCATATTAGACAAAGTTAGATTTGCTCTTTGAATCACACCTCTATCATCAGTCGTGATGTATCCAATGGGTGCAAACTCATAAAGCTCGCTATATTGTTCATGCGCAAAAAGCAATTCATCTTGAGCTCTGCGCATTTCATCGTTCTGCATTTCCAACTCAATTTGATGAGTTTTCAATTCATGAACCAAACTCGCAATATCCGTCGCCGACATCGTTGAGTAATCCACTCGGGGATTCAATGTTACTCGTTTCTCAGCTTCAGCTCTTAGATTTTCTCGGCTTAATGATTCTCGCTTATTCTTATTCAATGATAATATCCAAAATAATTAACTTCATTAAAAACGAAGTTTAATAACTTCTGTCACATGCATAACAAAAAAAAATACTGTTGGATCACTTAAAAAACACACCAATTTTTATTCATATTATAAGCGCATCTTGTAAACATGCATGCAACATACCTGTTGCATAGAGAACAAAAATTCAGGATATCCTTTTTTTATTGACCTACTAGTGACAATTGCCTTCTCAGATTATTTTCATTGTCAAACAGCATAGACTGAAATCTTTTAAGTCTGCTTTTGAGCATCTTATGTGTTAATGGTAGTTTATCCAGATCAAATAAAGTATGATTTATTTACACACTTACTTGTTATTTGTTATCTCTTGGATCATAGCCACAAAGTGTTTAATACTTTTATCTTCATTACGAATACATTTAACTGAAACAGCGGTATTAATACTATCTTCTTTTTTACAAATAAAGCGTTTATTTAAAGCATAACCTTCCTTATCACCTTTAAGCATAAGCTGAAATTCAGCTTCTTCTTTCTGCAGATCTTTGGGGTGAGTGATCTCCGCCCAAGTGAGCTTGCTTAGTTCTTTTCGAGAATATCCCATCATTTGGCATAATTTATCATTAACCTCAATCCAGTTCTTATCAGGTGAAATTACTGCCATACCGATTAAACCAAGATCGAAATAACTGTGAGAACGAATTTCAGCTTCCTGCCGTTCTTTATTTGCTTTCAAGCGCTCGGTAATATCATCAAAAGTTATAATTACACCGTCGATCAAATTACTGGCGGTTCGATACGGCCTAACCTTCATATTATAGATAATTCCATTTTGGTTACTTACTTGTCGCTCTCTAACGTTTAAGTCTTGAAGCACCTCGTAGGCACTTTTATTTATATTTTCCTTAATCAGCTTATTTGAAAAATGAGCAAGAGGTCGCCCGATATCCGTATTCGACAAAGGCATAATTTCAATTATTGTGGGTGTAAAACGACGAATAGATAAATTTATATCCAAAAATAAAGTAGCAGAATCCGTACTATCGAGAAGATTTTTTAAGTCATCATTGGCCCTGGAAAGTTCGTCAATACGACTTTGCAACTCTGCGTTAACTGTTCCTGATTCTTCGTTGAGGGACTGCAACTCTTCCTTAGACGTTTCCATTTCCTCGTTTGTACTTTGAAGTTCTTCATTAGTACTTTGTAACTCTTCATTGGTTGATTTCAGTTCTTCATTTGAGGTTTCTAATTCCTCAATAGTCGTTTGCAAATTCTCTTTGGTGTATTCTAATTCCCGCTTAAGTTCTTCGTTTGATTTATTGCCCTTTTTCTTAGTTTTTGTAGTCAATTCATCTTCATTTGCCGATGGTAATTTTGATGTCTCATTAAAAATCACCATCATCATGCCGCGCATGAAGTCATTTTCATGAACGGGTCGAACGGTTAAATCGAATAATGTGTCATCTTTACTATTTTCAATTTGTAATTCTTTATGCACGACTTCCTGTTTATGCATACTCACCTTCCGAATGGCAATAGATAGAGCTGCTTTCAAACCAGGCTTTGCCATATTAATAATGTTCATACTAGCTCTGCCTTCGGCAGGTTCAAGAAAATGCCCCGTACTACCATGGATATAGATCACATTACTAGCATCATCAATAATAGCGCTGGGCGGTGTATTACTTCCCCTAAGAATAGTTTCAACCAGTTGCAAAAGACCTCTCTCATCAACCTTCTGGATATTATTAGGCTCTTGTGATTCGTCTTTTTCAAAGACCATTGGTGAGCTCTGAAAACTCATCATCGGATGTGAGCGTTCCCTTGTTGATTTGCGACGAAATATTTTCCATTTTTTATCCAGTATTTTAAACAAGTCTGTATATCTTCCAATTGTTTCTGAAGAGCCTAAAAAAAGTACACCATCCGGCTTCAAGCTATAATGAAAAATTGGAAAAAGTTTTTTTTGCAACTCTGGTCCAAAATATATCAACAGATTGCGGCAGGATATTATATCCAATTTAGTAAAAGGTGGATCTTTTATAACATTTTGGGTAGCAAAAACCACCATCTCACGGATTGATTTACAAATGCGATATTGACTATCACCCTCTTTAATAAAATAACGCTGCAGGCGTTCTGACGATACATCATTTTGAATATTATCTGAATAAATACCTGTGCGTGCTATCGATATTGCTTCTTCATCGATATCCGTGCCAAATATTTGTACATTAAGCGGTTTTTTCATCAACTCAATACATTCTTTTAAAATAATCGCCAATGAATAAGTTTCTTCGCCACTACTACAACCCGTAACCCAAACTCGAACTGTATAATCGTCTGGCTTTTTAGCAAGTAATTCAGGGAGTACATCACTCTTGAGAAAATCAAACGCGGGTATATCTCTAAAAAAATTCGTGACGCCGATTAACAACTCTTTAAATAAAATATCAACTTCTCTGGAACTGTTTTGAAGGTAACGTAAATAGTCCGCTACATCTTCAATTTGATGTATATTCATACGTCGTTCGATACGCCGAAATATAGTATTTTTTTTGTATTGTGAAAAATCGTGACCTGTTTGCGCCCGCAAGATAATAAATATTTTCTGTAAAATATTTGGAGCTTGTTCCCCATTCTTGCTTTGAATAGTATTCTTTGGGTTCTTATAAGCGTATTTGTTATAAGCAATTAATTGTTCAGGCATTTTATCAGGAGCCAATATATAATCAACCAAACCGGTATTGATTGCACTTCTCGGCATACCGTCATACTTAGCTGAGTCCTCACTTTGCGCCATTACCATACCAACCTCGGCCTTTATTGCTTTTAGCCCGAGCGTTCCATCGGTTCCTGTTCCTGAAAGAACGATGCAAATAGCGTTGGAACCCTGATCCTTAGCAAGTGAGCGAAAAAAAGAATCTATCGGCAGATTTATTCCTCGTGAACGCGTTATTTCCATTAATTGCAAAACCCCATTCAATATTGATAAATTCTTGTTAGGGGGAATAATATAAACATGGTTTGGTACAACTACAGTGGCATCAGTAATTTGGACAACCGGCATTCGGGTATATTTTTGCAACAACTCTGGAAGTAAGCTAGTGTGGGTGGGATCAAGATGACTAATAAGAATAAAGGCACAGCCTAAATCCTCTGCCGCCGCTTTGAGAAATCTTTCGAAGGCCTCAAGCCCGCCAGCCGATGCTCCCAGCGCAACAATGGGGAATCCATCTTTAACCTTATTCAAATCAACCTTCCAGTCTCACAAATATATTGTTGCTTTTGAACAAATTTATTGCTAACACCAATTTTCTGTGCAGCTTTATTGAGCATAATAAATTTACCTAAACACATCTCTTCAATACGCTTAATTTATTTAAATTAACATGCATGGTATCCATAACTATTTGTTTGAGTGAATATAAACACATTGCTTAGTTACCAATCTATTTTTATATAATACCACCGATTCCTTGATCGTATGGTTAATATAGATTTTTCTATTTATCTAATTCGTGGTTGCTTAGTAATCACAAAGCCAAAACTATCTTATTAAATATCGAGATAATTTTTGGTATATAACAAAAGCATGCAATCAATAAACGCCGTATATAGCTTTAACAGATATATTTGATGACTTAACGAATTAAACATCCACATTAGCGATTACTAACAAAACACTCTGAAGCTTGCAGCTTCTTTTAAATTAGATTGTTGCCAGATTCAGATGGCCACAATTAGCAGAGCAAAAATCAGCCACAATAATAATTTTCCTCTATATGAGTCAAGCTTCAGGTCACATATTGATGACATTGAAAATTAAAACCATGAATATTGCTATACAGACATGAATGATATCCGCACTATGCACCGCCCTAAGTGTTCCGTAAATGGTGCCTAAAACCAAAGCTAATACGTAAAATATCAAGCCGGACGCGGAGACAATCACGCAGGGTTTACATTGATTTAATTTTACTCTAATTTTGAAATATATGTTTTACCCAGAATTACCACTAATACCCCTCCTAGAACTAATGCGCCAGAGATTATTAGACGGAAAGTAATTGGTTCAGATACAAAAACAACTCCGCCTAATGCCGCCAATATAGGAACCAATAACTGAAGTACAGCTGCCTGGGAAGAAGTCAGTTTGGAAAGCGCCATGTACCAAACAGTGTAACCAATGCCTGATGCAATACAACCTGATAGCATAGCGAATATTACACCACTAGCTGAATAATTTGTATTGTCAAAAAAAATCAGTACTAATAAAAGAGCAAGCGGTATTGTCCTTAGAAAATTATACGTCGTGTCAGACAATGGGTTCTTAGAATCTCGACCTTTTAAAGTATAAACGCCCCATGCAACCCCGGCTATTGTCATAAATAAAAATCCAGAGACTGAAGGCGCGGAAACATCGGGTAAAACGAGATATACGAAGCCAATAAATGCAATGAATAAACCAAGCCATTCAGTACGAAATAAACGAGAACCAGTATAAATTGATACAAGAATCATCGTAATTTGAACCGCCCCAAATAAAATAAGCGCACCAGTACCTGTGTCTAGTGATAGATATGCGTATGAAAACGAAATAGCGTATATAAACAACATGCAGCTAGAAATCCAACTGCCTTTCGTCTCTGTAGCCGAGTGTTTTTGAAAAAATTTTAGTATGACTAAAAGAACAATTGCGCCAGATAATAGACGTATAATAGTAAAACTTGAGGCATCAATGGCATTGGTTTCCAATGCCAATCGCGATAGAACTGAATTCGCTGCAAATGCGATTAAGGCAAATCCTACCAGTATAAATAACTTAAGCTTTGAATTTTGATTCATATTTAATAATATTAATTTTCGTAATCTAATGTGACAACTCCAATAAACATTCACCGGTGCCATTTAAATCACATATACCTTGTGTTAAGGAAGATTCAATATTGCCATTACACAAAACAATTATATATAAGAAAAGTTTTAGCAATGATTGTATTTTCGTATCCACAAAAAACCTAACAAAATATCTGAGCTTATTACTTGTAGGCTCTAGGTAGAGTAAAAAAGTAACACTCTCCATGCACATACGAATATTTACTACTAATTTAAATAGAACCTACCCCAGTTTACCGAACACCCTTAACTCATTAAATGGATCTGGTTTATGCAACATACAACAGAAATATGCAGACAAGAAATAGTCAGATGAATTTAAATCAACTGTAGTTTTATCGTCCTATTTAGACGGTACTAGCGCTAAATTGCTCATCGAATCACTAGAAATTTATCCAGTAGTGCTCTCTAATTGGCGTCGGATGGTGGTGAAGAACTCAGAGCGTATTATTAGATCTCAGTGTTTGTATTAATTCGAATTTTACGGTCAATCTTGATTTAGACTTAGTTCTTTTTGTTTCTTCTTAGTTAAGCCTAAAGACACTATGCGATGCGATTCACTAAGATAATATTTTAGATCGCTGTCTTCTTTATCTTCTGCATCATATTGCTGTATCCAGCTCATTCCACGTGAGGCAAGGTAAGGAGCTGGTCTATATCCGGGAACCTCGTTTAAAAAAAGAAAATTATGTTCTGATGTTTTGAATGTAAATGCAGGTTGATCTGCATACTCCCAACCTCCAATTGCGAAAACTTTTCCCCCAACTTTCCAAACATGAGAATTTCCCCATTGAACAACATATGACGTAGCGGGAAGTGATTTACAATATTGGTTGAATTCTTCGTATGTCATTAATAAACTCTCAATAACTGATAACATTGATATAAATGATATCTATTGATATTGTTATAAAACTTTATGTGTTTATTCACTTGTTCTTTCGGTTACACCAATTCTATTATCAAATGGATCTCTAAATATAAAATCCTTGGAACCCCAGGGTTGTAATTTTAATTCCTGATCAAAAACAACACCGTTTTTTTTCAACTCCTTGTAATAAATATCTATATCTTTTATTAGAAGCACCATTCCACGTCCACCACCTGGTTCACCATCTCCCTTGTGTTCAGATAAATGAGCATACAATGTATCTTTCTTTATGCCCATATAAACAGGGAAACCAGGTTCATGTCTCCATTCAAACGTAATCTCGAATCCCAACTTGTTGCAATAGAATTCCACTGCTTTTTCATATTCCAATATTCTAATTGTCGGTACTGCTTTATCCATCTTAAGAACCTTATAAATTTAATACATTTAAATTTCTCGATTTTTATTTAACACATAGTGAAATAAATAATATCCATAGGTTATCTTTATAATATTTTAAGTATTTTGATGTGCTGAGTTTACTGTATTATAAGCATCGTATACTAAAAACTATTTAATCATTACCTAGCGCTTCACTGAATAAAACTTCTAATTCAGCAAAAGATTTTTTCCCACGCACAATTTTTCCATTTATAAAAAAGGTAGGGGTTCCTATTACATCATGGTTTTTTCTTGCTGTTCGCCGTTGATTCTCAATATCAGTAAAGTTTTTTGTATCATTAAGACATGACACAAACACCTCTGAATCTAATCCCAGCGAAGCTGCTTGCTGAATAAAAATGCCATTCTTGTTCTCTGCCTTATACCAGCCAGATACAGTAGAGTAAAGCTCATCAAGCATTTGGTAATATTTCTCTCCTGCGCACTGCGCTGCGACAGCCGCGTGTATTGCGGCTTCGCTAGTTGGAAAATGGCGAAATACAAAACGAACTGATCCTGTGTCAATGTAGTGCTTCTTGACTCGTGGCAAAACATTCCGATGAAAGGATATACAGTTATCGCACGTTAATGACCCATATTCAATAAAAGAGATTGGTGCTTGTGCATCACCAAGTGAAATCTCGTCACTAGAGGCTAATGAAACCATCAAGTGACTGATCGCGACAATGATGACTAATCGTACCCAACATCTACTTTTTTTCACAATATATTCCTTAATTTCTTGGCTTTTATGCTGAAGCTTGGGCGACTTGTATCTAATTTATTTATTTCGTACGCGAGCTTAACAGTGATATAAACGATACTCATTAGTATCGAAATAATAAATTTTAAATTAATTACACTTGTACATTTTCTCCATTTGAATGATTGATTTTTTTATTATTTTTTCTAAAATTTTAATATCTATATCAGATAGTTTATTAATATACAAACATGACTTACCAATTTTATGTTTACCCAATTTTTCTAACATTTCTGATATATCTGAAAATCCGGGCATAATATAAACCACCAAATTTTGTTTTCTAGGTGAGAATCCTGTAACAAACCAACTTCCTTCTCTACCACTTTCATATTTATATTCATAACTACCAAATCCAACCATGTTTTGGCCCCACATTTCCGGTTCTTTTTTTGTGATTTTTTTAATCACATCAAGAACTCTATATGAATCCTCTCTCCGAGTAGTATTTTCCACTGAATCTAAAAATGCGATAACGGAAGCATCATTTCTTTTGGTTTTCAATTCGCTCATTCTAGTTACTCGAAATGGTCGTTGATTTCTAACAATGACATAAATGATACCCAAGGATTTGCCACGGGGTGCTGTTATTAGTTTATAGACTATGATCTGGTATATAATATTAGAATCAATACTGATAGCCAAAATCCAATAAAACTATAAATAGTATGGGTAAAACAGAAACCTTACCCATTCATAATCTCAAAAGATCAATAATCCATCCAGGCCCACTATTGCTACAAAATATAGACATGTAATTTACCACTATGTCTTAGCTGATATCTACGGAAGGCGTAGAGGTCTTATTACCCTGAATTCAAAAAAACACCAGACTTATCAATTAGGATTCGCCGATGATCCCATACAATCGATTTTATAACCCAAAACGATTGGACTCAAGTTTAAGATATGTTTCATCTCTGAAATTTTAGGCACGTGTAGAGTGAAAATTATGTGCCCAGTAAACGAGTTAAGTTCTCCAGATGATATCGTTATAATTTTCCTAGCGTTGATTTCCCACAATACTTACTTTTTTAGTGATTCAATTATTTCAATCATTACCTCATTTGGGGTTTTGTTTAAGGTATATATTGTTTTCCTAGTTAGTAACTCATTTGTTGGATGCATTATTAAAAAAGTGTTTACTTCATAGCCTTGCCTAAGGCCTGGAAGCACATTAATATTTGTTTCCAAATCTTTTGATGGCATCAAAAGAAAGATATCGTCAATACTTTTAAATGCTTCCTGTGTTCGCTCAACTTGATGAGGTTCATCAAAACTATGTGCTCCAGCACCAAGATCTATTACGTGCCCTTGATGATCATCAATAATAGGCTTCAAAATTTTAGACTTAAACTCGTTCATGTAACAAAGCATGGCATATACACCACTTTCTTCATTTATCGCTAATGCTTTTTCTCTACTGAGACCAATTTTATATCGATATTTATCTTTAACCTCATCGTAGATGCAAAGAGGCATACCTAATTCTTTCGAAAGAAGTTTTCCCTGTGTAGACTTCCCCACACCGACTGGTCCTGTTAAAATTATTGTATTCATGTTCTTTTTAATGTATATCGTTATAATATTTTATACATGATGTTTCATCCAAGATTTTTTATCAATTTTATATAATACATGTTCTTTTAACGGGTTACCATCAGGTATTATTGGGTGATTAAAATTGGAATTCATGTTTATCATATTTAATCTCTCCATAACTGCCCGTGATTTTCGATTTCCAACTGAGGCAAATGAAAAGACTTCATTCAATTTAAGGTTTTCAAATGCGAAGTCAAGAGATGCTTCACCGGCTTCTGTGGCATATCCTTTACCCCAATGTTCCTTTGATAAACGCCATCCGATTTCTACACAAGGATTAAATGGTAGTTCATAGTGAGGTTTATGCAATCCGACAAATCCAACAAATTTGTTATTGCTCAAAACCTCAACTGCCCAAAAACCCCAACCTCTTTCAGCAATTAAACTTTGAATTTTTTTCGCCATAGAATTACTTTCTGTTTCACTGAGTTTATTGGGGTAAAACGCCATTACATCTGAGTCTGAACTCATCTGGGCGAAGTATTTGAAATCTTCTTCTTTCCATTGCCTTAAAAAAAGACGATCTGTTTTTATCTCTATTAACTCAGCCATTAAATTTAATCCATTTTTTCAATCACAAACAAGAGTGATATAACTGATACCCAATGGCATCGATTTAATATTTTACACTAAATTTTTCTCAAGACTTTCTATAGATCCGATACGTTTTTTCCAGAAATTTTCGTCAAGATACTGATAACCAATTTTATCAACATTAAGCGCATGAATCGACATTACCCAAATTACAGCCGCAATTTCAAAGTATGGGATCGCCATTTTATCTACTTTGCTTATACTGCGTACACTTTCGTAACCATCAATAAATGAACGCACTTTATCGCGTTTGACCTCACAATTCTGAGGATTTAAGGTATACTTTCCAATTTCAAAAGCTCTAAAACCGTAACCACATTGATCAAAATCAAAATGTGTAATTCTTTGTTTTGTATTTATATGAAAATTGGTATTATTTATGTCGCCAGTACATATACCAAAGTCAGAATTATCAGGCGTTAAACTAGATATATTGTCATAAAGTACTTCTCTAATATGACTTAAATATTCAATTTGTCTAGAGTTTAAAAACGACTTTATGGAAGTCAAAGATTGATCTACGAGATATGGCAAATCAAGTATTTCTCGTTTGAATTTTGATTTGTAATTATTTGTACTATCATGAATATTAGCAACTGAAATACCCAAAAGATTACACTCTTTACAAGAAATGTCACTTGCTGGTGGACAACCATCTGCGTAATTAAAAAGCACACCAATTCTAGCACCTTCTGGTGTTTCAAAATGAGTCGTTAATTTATTGTTTTTTGTTCGAACTGGCGCTGCCACATTACCTGATGTTTTTTCGAGATATGATAATAATTCCACTTCAAATAGTATTTCTTCTTCTGTACGCCAATTATTGCGATATACACGAAAAATATATTTTATTTTATTACATTCAATGAGGTAATTATCATGTAATCCGAGTACATAAAATTTGGAAGAGATTTGGCCGATTAATTCGTAATTCGATTTTACTAAATCTAATACAGAATCTGATGCTAATTGTGAATATATAAATTTCATTTTATCTCAAATTTTATTTTTTTAGTTCTAACAATGATATAAATGACAACCTGTGGTATCGCTATAATACTTTCCTCGCCGTGTATAACTTTGATATCAAATGTCAATTCCTAGTTTCAATGAGGGAAATGGACTTGCGATAAATTTCTTCCCTATTGCATACGCCAACCCTAACTCAAATCCAAAAAAAAACTGATTTTTTGATGTACATTTGCATACCATAAGTTGCTCCAATAATTGTTAAACTTGAATCATTCTCTGTATCTGTAACTGGTTCAGCAAAATCCCAGTTTTTCAATGTAAACCTATGAATGAAGGGTGATATATACATGGTATTTAGAGTTTTCTTCCCAAAATAATAATATCCATTCAACCCTAAATCTGTAAATTTACTATTAATTTTGCTTGGGTAGTAACCGGAACCGTACAAGGCAAAGCCGATCCCAAATTTTCTCGAAACTGATAGTTCAATTTCTGTATTTAAACCAATTCCTAACATTACCGGATTGGTCTTAATTTTTAATAATGAGTCTTTAGAAAATACTGAAGTCGAAACTAAAAATAATATTAAGAATATTGTGTATTTCAAAAAATGACCTTTATTCTTTTATAACGCAAAATAATATAAACGATGCCCAAAACTTGCCCCGGTTTACTGGACGCTTTTAACGAACTAAAAGGATCTGATTTATACCAAAATATAACAGAAAAGTGCGGATTAAAAAATGTTCAAATGAATTTAAATCAACTGAGGCTTTATTATCCGATTTAGATGGTTCTAGCATAAAATCGATCGCTAGTTATTCATCCGGTGCTGCTCTCTATTGAACAGCTCGTTAGATAACGAATAACTTGCAGTCAACTCAAATAATCAACTGCAAGTTATTCGTATTAATTATTCTAATTTCTAAAAACAGTATCAAACGTATTATCGATAAAACTATTAACTGTCTCGATATCAGCGTTTGTATTGGCACCACTATCTAACCAGATTGCGTAGCTATCACCTGTTTGCACAAGCGTATCTCTGATTTCTGCACGAGAAACCAGTGAATTAGATCCATACAGACGGATAGACCCTTCTCCATTCCCCCCGGCTCCACCAGCGTATTCAACAATAGTATTAATCAATTTATTGTTGCCACTATTAGAGAACGTAAACTGAATACCGCGCCATGCACCACGAAACTGCTCTTCACAACTAAACATTATGGGTTCTTCACTTAATCCTTCGGCATTTAGTGAACCTGATTCACGTACATCAACAAATCCACCATTTTGAAAAATGATATTTACACCTGGATTAATAATCCAATTGCTTTTAACACTAATCTTATCCGCCAAATAATCTACATTTAATTTATTCCAAGATTGGTCTTTTTCAATATCTGAACCTGTTACATTTATAAATGGGATTGTGTTGCCACTATAATCTGATTCAACATCAAGAGCAGGAATAACATTAATATCGACTTCACCAACATAACTTTCATTATCAACAATTATATTGTTCGCAAATTCAACTAAATTTAATCCTTCGGAAAACTCAAATCCATTGGATGAACTGAATCGGAGTAAACTATTAGTCATTTTCAAGCGTTGCGGATTGCCATTGCTACCAAAAGTGATAACATTCGCCGAACCGTTTTGTCTTTTTCCACCATATTCCACAATCACATGGTCGAGTATGTTTTTATTATCATTAGAAAACGTAAATTGAATGCCTCCCCAGGCACCCGGTGTTTCGCTTTTTGATGTAAATACAATTTTTTTGTCAGACGTGCCTACGGCGTTTAACGAACCGTCATTGCGAACATTAATTCGACCATCATCCTCAAACATCAATATATTACCAGGACTTAATTCGAGGTCACTTTTAATATTGAGTGTTTTTACCAAATATGGGACATTGATAGCTGCCCAACGTTGAGAAATAGTGAGGTCAGTGGTACCGAGTAATTCGACAAAATCAGCCTCATTGCCACTGTAATCACTGTCACTATCCAAATATTGAATCGAATTTCCGTCTAACTTACCTGCCCCCAAGACATTTGAACGAAAAATATTATTTTGGAAATCACTTAACACAGTTCCTGCACTAAACTCAAAGCCAAAACCACTGCCATTAACTAGACGGCTATTTTTTATGGATAATCGGTTAGGTAAACTCTCCGAACCAAATGCAATAAGGTTTGCGGAACCGTTCTGTGGCACACCTGCATATTCAATTGTGACGTGATCAAGTGAGTTACGTATGTCATTGGAAAATGTAAATTGAACACCTGCCCAATAACCCGGCGTCATGCTAAGTCCAGTCATCAATATGGGATTGGCAATTGTACCGTTGGCGGTTAGTGAGCCATCTTTTCGAACATTAAATCCTGCTGAGGCACCAAAAATCAGCGAAGTGCCGGGTAATATTGACAAGTTCGCGCCATCTTTGACAGAGATTTTGTTTTCTACAAAAATACATTTGTCAGATAAAACAGTATCAACAACAATATCTTCTGTGAGTAAGGCATTACACAAGGTATTTTCTATCGTAACACTGCTACTTTGAATATCACCCAAAACAACTGAATCAGAAGGTGACGACAAATTGATGTTGAAGGTTTCACTTCCTTCATCTTTTGTATCCCCTTTTATAGGAATGTAAATTGCCTTGCTCGTTGATTCGTTTTCGTTCCAGACAATCGTGCCCGAGATGGGTATATAATCTTCTGGTGTAGTAGCAGACCCGTCAACGACTTCATAATTAACGCTTGCTGCTTGCGAACTATCTCCAAACCTAACGACAAACACTTCCGCCGCACCTGAATTTTCTGCCACTGAATAATTGGCAGAAGAAAATTCAACTTTATTAATATTGTCATTTCCATTGTTACCTAAAGTATATATTTCACTGTGAATGGTCAGTTCTACATTTTCCGCGGAGTCAACGCCAAAATACTGTAATGTTGTCGTTGTCGTCAGTACAATGGGTGCAGTATATAACGTAGATAACATCGTTGGCTCACTACCATCTACTGTATAATGGATGCCCGCACAACCAACGCCATTACCATCATTACAGGTAAGAGTTACCTCAGTGGATTCAGTAAATGTAAAACCACCAGGATTAGAGAAAGTCGTCGGAGCTGTCGTATCTTTGGGTGAGTTTGCCAATATAGTTGTGCATTTTTCATCACTTGACGAAGATATATTACCTTTTGCATCAAATGCTTGAATCGAATAGCAATATTCTGAGTTAATCAAAAGATTAGCGTCTAGAAATTCATTCGTAATCACCGTCGCAATACGGCTGCTACTCGCATTCGTTGAGCGTCGTGTAATATGATAGCCAAGTACATCATTATCTTGTGAAGGTGTCCAAGTTAACAATGCGCGTTGTTCATTTAATAGAGCCACTTGAAAATTTTCAGGTATGCTCGGCGCGGTAATATCAATAAATGATGTGGTTGTGGCGCATTTTTCTATAGATTTTTCGGATATATTATTGGCAGCATCTATTGCTTCGATTTGATAACAATATTCTGTCTCAGCAATTAATTCAGCATCTGTGTATATTGGGTAAGGCGATGTATTGATCAACTCCCCATTTCGATAAATATTATAGTCAGTAACGGCATAATTATCATCGGATACGTTCCAAGTGAGTAATACTTGCTGATCGCCGATAGAAAAAACATTCACGTTATTTGGTGGCAATGGTTTTTGGCTATCTGGTAATGAAAAATCGATATTTATTTGATAATTACTAAAAAAATTATATTGGACAGATGATTGAGGCTCGACAAATACAATATCAAATGTTGAATTTGCAATATTGACATTCGTTAGGTCCAACAACCTATCAAATCCCGTACTATCTGCATCAAATTCACTCGTAATCAAATTAAATGATTCTGCAACTTCATAGGTATCTAACATTTTTTTGAACAAATCAATGTAGGCAAGTTGCAATTCTTCTAATTTTTCAACAGCTGTTGGCGTAATATCAATTACGTCAGAGTCAAATAGGGTTTCAATATTCTGCGCTTGTAATGCCAACCAATTTCGTACGAGAAGATCTGATATTGGATGTGCATTAGCAATTCCCGCTTGAGTCGCGATACTGAACAAGTTTCTATTATTTCCCACATCAACTTTAATTAAATATGGTGCAGTAAGAATACTGACATCAACCTCATATTTTCCTTGTTGATTAGTACGTGTGTTTACCGTTTTTCCGTTGTTACCTTTAATTGTCACAATACTATCTGATACAGGTGAACCAGTGGCAACTGTGCCTTTCAAACCTGTTCCTTCAATTCCGTCAGTTCCACCTCCACATGAGATGATTAAAAAACTAACCAAAAATCCTACCAAAAATTTCCCCGTTGCGATCTTCCGTTTCATGATTTATCCTCGTTTTGATTATTTTGAAAATAGTAAATTCCTAATCCAATCCTTTCTGTTTTTTCTTGTGTTACTTTGGGTGTCATTTGTTTTTTATCTGCTAGCCATTTGTCTAGTTCTATCAGTAATGCCATGGATCGTTCGGCACTGTGTTGTTTGAATTCTTGTACAATTACTTCTGGCAAATCGTGATAAATCAATTGTCGTTGGAAATGTTTATCTGCTTCTTGATGAGTCAGATTATGAATGCCAGTTTCCAATAGATCTTTCGAGTGGCGAGCAATGATTTGTATTTTCTCACCGTCGTCTTGCTGTGGAATAAAGCCCAAATGTATTAACCGAACTGTTTTTTTATCAATTTTTTCAACAATGCCTTGACGTAATAATTCATCCAATATGGCACGAGCCGTTATGTCACCACTATAACGGGTGGCTAATTCTTCAAAACTTATGGGTGAATCACGCAGTGTAAGTTCTTTTGGGTTTCCCTCATCGTCGAGAAAATCAGGGTCATCTATCCAACCTCGAATAACTCGACGAGCACGATTTAACGGACCTTTAGTTTGTAGGGGAGCTTCATCATTCAATTCACTAATGCGTACAACTTCCTTCCTACTCAAACCGGTCAATACGGATACCCTGGAATAAGTTGCTTTTCGGCCTGGTATCGAATAATGACGGTAAGCCACATTGACGTAGGCACGCTTAGCAAGTTCACAAAACTCGCTGTGTGAAACTTCATATCGCAGCATGAGTTTGACCAACGGGCTGAGTAAGCGCACGATTGATTTACTAAGAATTTGTTTAATGTTTTCCATAAAAGGGATAATAGTCCCGTTTTTATAGAAAATCAACACAAACGGGAAAAATATCCCGTTTATTATTGACTAATCCCCCATTTATATAAAAATGGTCGACTGAAATCCTTAACTTTTTACTCTCGCTTATTACCAATAACTATTTAAGGGAAAACACCAGAGCCCTTTTATACTAAGCACCGAAACACAAGACTCACGAGAATCTAGAGTTTACCCTGACAATTGGGACAGGCTTCAGAACTGCTGCCAATCATCCTATTGAATAATCACGTCCAATTAATACAGAATTCACAGTGCCATGAAACACACAGATGTGCGAGAACGGCCTGGGAATATATAAATTGCGAATTACAGGGCAACACTAGCCTTAGAAAATTGACTTACAAAATGGCCACTATATGGAAAACATTAAGGGATTTTTTTTGAACGACCATTCATGTTTAGTGTTATAAAACAGTTACGGACAATTAAACAATCAAACAAAAATATCGTCATTATCTAAAACAGTCATTTAAAATTATCGAGAATTATTCGATTGACGCGTACTATGGTATCAAAAGCAGCCGTTACCAGTAAGAATGGGCTTTATTTCTTGTAACGCGTACTGCGTCGACTAACCGGCCGTTCAATCATCAAGGCTTGAATGTCAGTTTACTGCCAGGTAGCACACCTTCATAAACTTTTAACGCCAGCAGTAAGTGGACCAATTGAAGTGTTGTGAGGCTTTTGGCATTAGCCACAAACGAGCAACACTTCAATCCACTTGACTGTCTTTGTAAGCCGTGAATTTAATGGAAAAGCTTTTTAAAAAACACTTCATCGACATTTTCGTTGGTTTTGAAATAACTTTGCCATTTAGGGTGTTCTTTTCCCTCAAGCACCATTAAATTAAAATCTTTTCCATCGTAAATATATCGCTGTTTGCTTTCTCGACTTTCAACTACCCATGAACCACATATTTCCGGCTCATATTTTGAATCATGCTTTGGATGACTGCCAGAAACTATCAAGAAAAACGCTTCGGTTGGATTGGTGCCAAACGAAGCTTCGAGATTAAATGCCTCTAGAAAAACTTTGTAAATCTCATTTTCTGTGCATTTTGTTGAGATAATATTCCACATATTCCATTCTTACGGCTAACTCGTGATTAACAGAACCGGAGAACTTGCTTCGTTTCCATAGACACTATTACCTCAATGCCAGAATTTGCTCATATTCATCTGGGCTTACATTTCCAAGATCTTGATGGTATCTGGCCCTATTGTAGAACACTTCAATACAATCGAATAATTCTGCTTTAGCTATTTCGCGTGTTTTAAAAATATGTCGTCGTATTTTCTCCTTCTTCAAACTACTAAACAATGATTCGACGGCCGTATTGTTGTAACAATTTCTTCGTCGACTCATGCTGGGGACTAACATATGCTCATTACAAAATCGATTCCATTCATCACTACTAAACAGAAATCCTTGATCTGAATGAATGATAACTTCTTGTTTTGGTGTTCTACGCCATACAACCATCAGTAACGCGTCTAATACTATTTCTTTGGCTAATATTGCTTTCATCGGCCAACCAGTCCACGGGATTGAAGGAAGTCCACCCCTCGTCTCGTTATTTATATTTATTTTCCTCTATCAATTCTCAAGGAAACTTCATATGTGAAAACTAAATTATCTTCTTTCCTAAGAGCCATAATATATCTCACATTTGAAATAATAGTTATAGTTCGTGTTATTGGAATATTAATATCTGCGCTTGGTGAAAACGAATAGAATTTAATATCATTTACTTTCGAATATTCGTTACCATTTTCATTTATTTTCTCAGTAGAAAATGTAACAATTCCACCAAAATCAACATAAGGTATTAGAGGCTCATAACCTTTGGTAAATTTAAATATAAAGTTCTTTCTAGCGCCAAAATTTACCCCTCCAAACTCTTTACCTCTTTCATCAGAACCTAGAAATATTAAGCCAATGTAGCCACCGAGCCTTCACAACCAAGTTCTCCGCCTTTGTAAAATGCAGAGTCGTTCTCGCGACCTGCTAGCACCAAAAAAAAACAACCTCCTTCGGATCTCCCATAAACAGAAATAGGTAATAAAGCGAACAGTATAAATATTAGATACTTCATGCTGTAAATTAGGTCCAAAATAATATAACTTGTGTATTATGTTTTAATTCTCATATTTTTATCTCGTAGTATAAATGGCTATTATCAATAGAATAACTAGAACACTATAAAATGAAATATTAACTATTCCATATATCGCATAAATCAGGAAATATACATTTATCGGTTTCGCCACTCATTGAGAGTATCGTTTACTGCTTCTATCTCTGTCTCGTATTGAGAAAAAGGATGCATATAAAAGATTTAATATATACCATCATAAAGGTGGCAATGGTTAATTTCGGATTATTGACAATGGCTGGCTAATGGCCGACCTCTTTAATTCAATTTTCGGTTTAGAAGTAAGTTAAGAAACGACATAAACAAGGGTTTAATTCAAATTATTACTGATTTAGAAGAACATTAAGTAAAGTACAATTTAAGTCACCCTTTTATGAGCATATTGACATCACTACGAAAAACATTAAAACCAAAATTTAAACTCCGAATTGCGATATGTGCAATCGGTATAGTTCTAACGGCATGTAACTGCTATAACGCTGAATCTACTGAAGGATGGGTAATAGATGCAGTTACGAAAAAACCAATTGAAGGCGTTATTGTGGTTGCCAATTGGCAGCTCCACAAAAGTACACTGGACGGCAAAAAACCTGCCACTCACCTTATTATAATAGAATCAACAACAAATGGTGGCGGTCGCTATTTCATTAGAGGATGGGGGCCAAAAACTGCATCATGGGGTTTCTTTATTGATCGCGATCCTCAATTATTGTTTTACAAAGAAGGTTGCGAATACCGAAGCCTTAAAAATCTTCAAGTTACATAAACTAACACCGGTAATATTCGTCAATCAGCCTGGAACGGAAAAACAATAGAGTTACGGCGTTTCGACGGTGATCTGACAGATTACTCCTCGCATTTGTCTTCCCTTCATGCTTCCATGCGAAGTATTCTCCAAGGGGAAAAATGTGAATGGAAAAGAATACCACAACTCATATTGGCTGTTACCAGGCAAGAGGAAATATTTAGAGAAAATGATATATCAAGCGATCTTATTTCTCTTGACGATATCTCTAGTTTCTTCTGTGGTTCTGCAGAGGATTATCTTGAATCTACTGGCATTTTCTCCTCAGCTAAATCTGCGCATTCCGTCATTGAAAAAACTACGTGTCAATAACACTAATTTCCCAATTCAAAGATTTCCAACAACATGAACGCAGCGAGAATAGCTGCAATCCAGAAGACCATGCTGCCAGTTGGCCAACTCTCTGAGAGATGATATTTAGCCAGCGACGATTTACTAAATTGTATTTGAATACCTTGTATTTTTCCGCCAAGCACTGTCAGCGCTGAATCTTTGGCGGAGCTCAGCATTGTCAGGCTTCGTTGCGCACCAATAGGTATCAACTTGCGATAAAACCACTCCATATCAAGGTTGACTGAGCGCAGCTCTGGTGGATACATTCCTTTTTGATTCAGCCAAACAAAAGCCAAGGCAGAGAAAAGTAGTAACTGCAGTTGAGCTAAAACATGTGTCACATCATAGGGCCAATAATCTACCTCCCAAGGCAATAAGGCATAGAGATATTGAGGCTGGACGCCGATAAATATACAAAGCAGCGCAGCGATACTCATTGCAATCAACATATTGCGGGGTGCCTCCTGAGTACGAATCCCAGAATCGTGAGCGAAAAAAGCAAAGTACGGAATTTTAATACCTGCATGATGAAATACACCAGCAGAAGCAAACAGCATCAATAACCATAAATATCCGTAGTTTTCTACCATTAACGCAGTCATCACCATCGACTTGCTAACAAAGCCACTAAATAATGGAAAGGCCGAGATTGACAGTGCTCCGATAACGCAAAGGGCGGTGGTTTTAGGCATGGATTTATACAGCCCGCCAAGATCCGAACCGTTAATATTGCCAACGCGATAAAGCACTGCTCCCATACTCATAAACAGCAAACCTTTAAAAATCACATCGCTAAACGCATGTGCAACAGCACCATTCAACGCTAAGGCAGTACCAATACCAATCCCGGTTACCATAAAACCGACCTGATTAATCAGGCTGTAGGCCAGTACTTTACGCAAATCGTTTTCGATCACAGCGTAAAAAATTGGGAAGCAAGCCATGGTTACCCCAATATAAACCAGGATCTCTTCGCCGGCAAAACCGCGAGCCAATGCATAGACTGCCACTTTGGTTGTGAATGCTGAAAGGAATACAGTGCCGGTGACTGTCGCCTCGGGGTAACCATCTGTCAGCCAGCTGTGTAGGAATGGGAAGGCACTTTTGATCCCAAAAGCCAATAAAATCAGCCATCCGGCGAGCCCTGCATCCAAGCCGATATGGTCAAATGCAAGTGAGCCTGTATCGTGAAAATAGATCAACGCTCCGGCGAGTAAAATAACACCAGACAACACTTGAAACACTAAATAACGCATGCCGGCTTTCAAGGCTCGCTCCGTGCCTCGCGCCCAAATAAGGAATACAGAGCTGACCGCTAACAGCTCCCAAAAAATAAACAGGGTAATTAGGTCACCGGAAAACACTGCACCCAATGCACTCCCGGCATAAATCACTCCTGCAACATGTTGTTTTGTGTCCTTTACATGGATTGCGAATATACTCGCAATCAAACTAGCAATACAAAACAGATAACCAAACAGTAAACTGAGTTTGTCTGCTCGCAGTACGATTAACTCATGGCTCATTATGCTAACAGCAGCATGCGCACCAGACTCAACGCCAAACCAGAGATACAGGCCCGTAAGCACGGGTGTTATCAACAATATTACTTGGCGCGTTAATCCACGTGTGAACACAACTGCAAGTGCCGCTGCAAAAAATATGAGAAACGGTGGAAGCTCAATCATTATAATAATCTTCCTTTCTCATGACATACTTGCGCATGATCTTGGCGAGAACGACTAAAACGACACAAGCGATAAAGCCATATATTGCATAAAATGCGGGTATTTTCTCCCAGCCAAAGCCAATGTGACGGTGCACGACAAAATCGAGCAGCACTAACAAAATGCACAGCGCATAAAAGCCTTTAAGCATACGCCGGATATTTTCAGGCCGGTCAAAAAAATGGACCTTTTCTTGTTCGTTTTCCATTTCAAAAGCCTCCGGCGGCTAAGTCAGCCAATCGATAAAAAGGATCGGGATAGAAGAAAAGAACAATACAGGCGCCTGACGTGATAATCATGGCCAACAACATCGGCTTAGGTGCTTCCGCTATCTCGGCATAGTGTTCACCAGACTTGGGCCGGCTAAAAAAAGCACGAATAGGAATGGGAAGTAAATAAATAATGTTAAGTAATGAACTGATCATCAACACGGCAAGCAACAAAAGTTGTGATGTTTCTACGGCACCCAAGCCGAGATACCATTTACTCCACATACCACCGAAAGGTGGCAAACCAATAATACTCAAGGTACCAATTAAAAAGGCAATAAAGGTGATAGGCATAGCGCGACCTAGGCCATCCAGTTCACTCACCAGTTTTTTATGACTTGCAACAAAAATCGCACCCGCTGCAAAAAAGAGTGTGATCTTAGCGAACGCATGCATCACGATATGCATAGAAGCGCCTATTAAACCTGCTTTGCTAGCCAATAGTGCCCCCAAGACAATATAGCTCAACTGACTAATGGTGGAATAAGCCAGTCGTGCTTTTAAATTGTCTTTGGTCATCGCCACCATTGATGCAATTAAAATAGTAGCTGCAACGATCCAGATTAGTCCTCCGGTCACATCATTGGAAAGAATAAAATCGCTACCAAAAATATAGATCGTGACCTTCAACAAAGTAAATACACCGGCTTTGACCACCGCAACGGCATGTAACAAAGCGCTAACCGGCGTGGGAGCAACCATTGCTGCTGGTAACCATCGATGAAAAGGCATCACAGCAGCCTTACCAATACCAAATAGAAACAGCGCGAATAGAAGACCAGCCCACGCGGGATCGATATGACCTTCTAGGATTCCGCCTTGTTCGAAGTCAACGCTACCCGTGAGAAACCAGGTGATCAAAATGCCCATCAAAAAGAAGCCGATGGATGTGCCGAGAAGAATTCCTAAATAAACACGCCCACCTTGTTTTGCTTCCTTGTTACCGGCGTGCGTGACCAGTGGGTAGGTTGCCAAAGTCAACAATTCATAGAAAAGAAATAGCGTAAATAAATTGGCCGAAAAAGCGATACCCATGGTTGCTGAGATTGACACGGCAAATGCTGCAAAGAATCGTGTTTGATTTTTTTCATTATGGCCACGCATATAACCAATCGCGTAGATAGACGTTACTACCCATAACAAGCCCGCAACCAAGGCAAACAACATCCCCAGCGCTTCAAGCTCAAAAGCAATGGCAATTCCTGGCACCGGTTCTATTAGGGTAAAAGCAAATGTTTCCCCGCGCAGGAAAAGGATAGCAATCACTACCACGAGAGCAGCAATCAATCCAGAGGTCAGTAAAGTGACCGCCTCTCTGACATTAGGGTTACGGCGAGTAATTACAATACCTATCGCACCAATCAATGGCAGTAGAATCATTAAGGAAAGCAGAACCGCAGCACTCACTACTTTGGCTCCCCAAGCAGAGCAGTCGCTGCTTCACTTGCAACGCCTACGGTTAATGTGGTATCCAAACCAAAATAAATATTGGCAATGACTAAAATCCAAGTAGGTACCAGTAACAACATGGGTGCTTCTTTTACTTCTTTATTAGTTTCAGTAATGGGTTTGAAATAAAGGGCTTCTATTAATTTACCCACATAAACTACAGCCAGTAGTGACCCGATAACAATGGCTAACACTGAAATCCAAGCCTCCTGCTCAAGTGCTGCTACTACCAGATACCATTTACTAATGAATCCTGCTGTACCGGGCACACCTACAAGACTCAATCCACCAATAATAATGGCACCAAAAGTCCACGGCATAGACTTGCCCAAACCATGAATATTTTCCATGCGACATGCGCCGACACGATAGATAATGGCGCCAACTGCCATGAAAAGCGCACCTTTCATCATCGCATGATTGAACATATGCACCATCGTAGCAGTAACGCTGGTTAGCGATGCAAGCCCAGCACCCAACGCCATATAGCCAATTTGAGCGACACTCGAGTAAGCAAGAAGGCGTTTAATATCGTCTTGATATATGGCAGAGACTGACGCAATGATAATTCCTGCTATCCCAGCAATGATCAGTAGTTCTTCGGCCGGAGAGGCGATGGCGAAACCTTGCGGGAATACGGTAAATAGGATTCGCAGCATCAAATACATGGCAACCTTGGTAGCTGTTGCGGCGAGAAACACGGTGACTACCGTAGGTGCATAAGTGTAAGCATTGGGCAACCATAGATGCAGTGGAAACAGTGCCAATTTCAGAGCAATTCCGATCATGAGAAACGCAAATCCGGTTTCCACTGTTTTCGGATGTAGTGCCTCAGGCAGAAGAATTGACAGGTCGTGCATGTTTAAGCTGCCGGTTGCCGAATAAATCAAGCCGACACCAATCAAATAAAACGTAGCGCCAACCGTTCCCATGATTAGGTATTGATAGGCAGCAGTAAGTGCTTGCCGTTGCTTGCCAAGGCTGACCAGTGCATAGGTGGACAACGCTGAAATTTCTAGAAAAACGAAGACGTTGAATATATCGCCTGTCTGAGTTATTCCTAATAGTCCTGCCAAACAAAGTAACAAGGCACTATAAAAGAGAGGGATCTTTTCTTCAGAAATTTCTCGCTCAACAACGAGCAACGCATACGGCAGAGTAACAGCAGCGATTGCGGCAACGATTAGAGCCGCAAACGCATTAACTGCATCAATGCGGTACTCAATACCCCAGGGAGGAGCCCATCCACCTAACTCGTAAATTATTGTACCTTCATAAAGCACAGCCCAGAGCTGGGCGACTGCAAACACGGCACACAAAGCCGAAACTATAGTAGCGATAGCCCATGACCATCGTCCACGCGGCAACACTGCAACCAGGGGCGCGGCAATAAGTGGTACAACGACCAGCAGTAGGCTTATGTGACTTTCCATTACAACGATTGATCCAGATGATGGATTTCATCTTCTTCGATAGTGCCGTAAGACTCCTTGATGCGCACCACTAGCGCAAGTCCTAGTGCAGTTGTTGCAACACCCACCACGATAGCGGTAAGAATTAATACGTGGGGGAGCGGATTGGAATAAACCTCTACACCTTCCGCGATAATGGGCGCTGCACCGCCTTCCACAGTGCCTAAACTAATATAAAGAAGAAATACAGAGACTTGAAAAATATTGAGCCCAACGATTTTTTTAATCAGATTGCCACGGCTTATGACTGTATAGAGCCCAACCATCATTAATATGATAACGATCCAATAATTATAATGGCCAATAAAAAAATCTATCACTCTCTACCCCTACCAGCAAATGCAAAATAAAGAATTAACATAACCGACGCGACGGTAATACCAACGCCCAGTTCAACTAAAAGAATGCCCAGATGTTGCCCTGCAACTTGGTTACTGCCTAATGGTGAGTAATCCAAATAGTTTCCACCTAAAAATAAGGAAACCAAACCTACACCCGCATAAAGCACTACACCCAACGCTGCCAGTTTACTTAACCAATCGGCGGGTATAATCTTTTCCGCGGCATCTAGACCAAAAACCAAAGCGTAAAGAATGATAGCGGCGCTGAATATCACACCTGCCTGAAAGCCGCCACCGGGCCCAAAATCACCATGGAACTGAACATAAAGCGCAAACAACATAATCAATGGAATGACAAATTTCGCAACGACATGCAGGATGAGATTAGGCCTCATCGCTCTCTCCTTCATGCTTCCTTGTTTTCCGTGTTTTTAGTCGCTTACCACCAATCAACAAAAGAACAGCTATTGCTGCTGTATAAACCACCACGACTTCACCCAACGTATCAAACCCTCGATAGCTGGCAAGCACAGCCGTAACAACGTTGGGCACCCCAGTATCTTGCATTGCATTATCGATGTAGTAGCGTGCAACATGGGTTTGCGCGGGAGCATCTGGTGAACCAAACCCTGGGATATCCCAAGTACCGTATACCAGTGCTGAACCGGTTATCACCACGACGATCAGCGGTAACCACGCTCGATGGGCCCGTGGCGCTTCGGCGTAAAAAGGTTTCTGTGGTCTTTTAACTAAGGCCAAGGTGGCCAACATCAATACCGTCGAAATTCCTGCACCTACAGCGGCCTCGGTAAACGCCACATCGGGAGCATCCATAACAACAAACAGACCAGCAGACAGTAAACTGAAAATCCCATAAAGCATCACAATGGCAAACAAGTTTGTCAGGCGCACGATAGCGATAGCGGTGATTGCCAAAAAGGCCATTAAGGTGACATTAATAATAATATCAATCATGTTTGGCCTCGCGCTCTTCGTTATTCAACTTCGGTTGCAAGCCGCTATGCAGTGCTGCATTTGCTAAAGCATATGATGCCGTAGGGCTGGTAAAAAACAGAAATAAGAATATAAGCGCTATTTTAAAGGCGGCGAGACTCCAGCCTGCCTGTAATCCAAGGCCTAATAAAATCAATAAAGCGCACAGCGTGTCGGTAATTCCGGCGGCATGGAGACGAGTATAAAAATCAGGGAAGCGGTAAATTCCAATGCCGCCAACAATACCCAACGCACCACCGGCCAAAAGGAAAATCCAACTGAGGATATCGATTATCACTCCGATTTCCCCTTTTTATCTTGATACTCATCATAATCGGATGAATGAAAATTACCGCGAGTGACCAATTTTAATGCGGCAACGACACCAATGAAGTTAATCAAAGCGTAAACCAAGGCAATATCCAGCAGGTCTGTTCTACCTGATAGAAAAGCTAAAACAGCAATCAGCAAAACAGTTTTGGTTCCGAACATATTTACTGCAGCGATGCGGTCGAAAGTCGTTGGCCCTGCAAGAGCACGTATAAGGGCTAATCCCATTGTAATAAGAATGGCAAGCGAAGCGGCAATAAGCATTATTGTTTGAAAACCCGATTAGAAATCTCTTTTGACATGTCACCATTTGCAAGCTCGTCCGCTGTCTCTTTACTGATCGCATGAACAGTAAGATGGTCTTTAGAGAGCTTAATGGTGACAGTACCCGGTGTCAGTGTGATGGAATTAGCATAAATCACGGCTCCCAGGTCGGTTTCTTGAGACTGTGGGATTTCAATCAATTGCGGGCTGATCGACTTCCCTTTCCACCTTAGGATCCGTTTGGCAACATCAATATTTGTTTTAACGATTTCTTTCAACATGTAGATATAAAACCCGGGGAGTTTTGCTGAGAGATGCAGCGGGTAACTTTCGTTATCGATAACGTTCATTCGTCGTGATAAAAAAAACGTAAGCGCAACAGACGCCAAACCAAGCCCCAACAATAAAGGCGAAAAATGTCCGGACAAACAAACCCAGAACAGGAATAGTATCACTGCATAACTGAAAGATTTCATCTTACATTGGCCTTACAACGATTGAGTAGATTGACAAGTGTGAGGATTAAACACACGCTTTGTTAATATCCAAAAGAATTCAGGCAAAACTCAAGTAAATTTATGAATAGGTATTATAACAAATTGTTCTACAAAGGATAAAGTACAATGTAGAAACAATTCCGTATAGTATGTAATTTGTACAAATTACATCATTTTATGATCCTTGTGGCGGTTGAGGGCTGGGACGATAGAGTGGAACGAGAAAAGAGGCGCAGACTGGCAAATAGAATATGTGGATATGATGCTCAAAGTTATTAAAGAAACTGGAATAATTCGTCGACGCTCTAAATTGTGCTCTAGCGGGTAACCCAAATTGCTTAAGTATCCTCACAATGGGTGGATGGATATTTAAGGCCAGGGAGTTAATGTTGCGAGTTTTTGCAGAAATTACAGTAGTTAGTTGATGGCTGGAGTTAAGTAGCTAAAGTCGTTGCTTGGTGTCCTGCTTAATGGCTGGTTATCGTGCGAACTTGCCAATACATCCATAAACACCTAATCTATTGAGTGATTTTTATACATGATTAACTTTCGCAGCACAAAATAGCTTAATTTTGCCATTCTTTGTGTAGATTTATATAGCAATAACCAACTTCCAGGTAGACTTCTTTACTATTGATGAAAGGTAAAGATGATGCTATTCTTTACCTTTTATCAATAGTAAAGAGGTAACTACTATGCCAAAAGTTAGCGCAAAAAGGCAAATTACCATCCCTGTAGATTTATGTCAGGAAGCAAACATCAATCCCGGTGATGATATAGAAGCCTATATATATAACGAACAAATCACCCTAGTTAAAAAAGAAAAAGGCGCGGCAAAGGGTATACTCAGTCAGATAAAAACTGATAAAAGATTTAGTGATAAGCAATCTCTTTCAAGCGCAATAGAAGATAAACATAAAGGTGCTGCATGATCGCTGTAGATACTAATGTATTGTTACGTTATCTACTTCAAGATGATAAACCACAGTCATCAAAAGCAAATAAACTATTTGCAAGTCAAAATAAAATACTGATTACTGATATTGTTCTCAGCGAAACTGTTTGGACCTTAAAAGGAAAGCGATACAAACTTCAGAAGGAAGACCTTATTCAAGTAATTAGTCAATTATTCAAAGAACCTAATCTTGAATTTGAGGATGGACAATCTGTCTGGAGAGCTCTAAATATCTATCGTACTACAGAACTTATTAAAGTTGGTTCCAAGAAAAAAGATGTTGATTTCTCAGATATTCTCATTCTCGAGAAATCTAAGTCAATAATATCAAAAAAAGATGACTCTTTTGATGGTCTTTATTCATTCGATAAAGCTGCTCAACAAATTGATAATATTTTAAATCCTTGAAGAAGGTTTATTCTGAAACGACTGCTTCACTCCTAATCTTTCCATTATATAGAAAACCATGGGAACGTCAGCTTTGGGAGGATTTAATAAAAAAGCTAATTTTTCTAGTTAACAGCAAATGGCTATAAATTCTTATTCAAGATTTTACATCTATGTCAGAGATTGATGAACACAAGAACAGGTTCGGTGATATTTTGATTTAAGTATTTTACGTAACTGAAAATCACACCCTAAATTTAAATGGCAGCAATTCGTGCGAAACAGAAATAGCCAACTGTTGATTCTATCAATTGCCGCCATGCTGATGGATATATTATTGGGTTGACGTTAGTTGTGGAAAATACCAAGGTTCAGCGTGGGGCGGGATTTCCCAAAAAATATCTGAACGTGAACTTGTTTCACTTAATAGGCCTTCCTCTTTTAACTGTGCAAGTAAGCGCCTCGCTGTACGTTCCGGCATACCACAGGATTCAATCGCCAATGACCGTGATAGCCCGCCAGAAATAAAAGCGTTATATAAAACAAATGTCGCATTTTCTTTTAGTGGGCCTAAGTCTATAATTTGACCATCATTGCGCGCTTGCACATAGCCTTTAATCCGTTGATGCATTTGCTCAAGCGTTAGCAATTTACTCATATAAGCGACCTGATCATTTGCTGTATCAAGCATGAAATCACAAAATGCAACCAACGTTCGCTCACTCAAAACACCTCGTCCATCATAATCACCTTGGCGTGGTGTATCAGCTTGTGCCAATGCGGATTTGTATTGTGAAGATAAACGGGCTAAACCTCGACTTAAACACCACACCCCACTACTTTCCAAACCAATGGCCTTTAGTGCTGCATCAGTAAACAAACGCATGATGCGCCCGTTACCATCTGAAAAAGGATGTATCCAAGCTAATCGATGATGGTCTGACATAACCGCAATGACTTTACGGTCACCGCTGTATTGTGCAAGATGATACCTTTCACAAAAATGTCTCATTAATGCGGACACATCAGCATAAGGTGGGCCAACATGTTGCCCACCTGTCACTTCATGTGCTCTCCAGCTTCCAGGCGTCACAATATCGACGACCTTACCTTTCAAGTCTTTTATTTGATGAAGTGATTCGGGCACCTGCTCATAAAACTTCCGATGAATGGCTAAAATAAATTCCGAACTGTAAAGCGTATCAACATCAGGCTTTTCAGCGGCCAGCCAATTTTGCACATGAATATGAGCGATGGACTCCAGCTGTAAATCCCGTTTAACTGGATCATCTGAAAACCCCCCAACCTGTGCTGCGCGTATTTCATGAGGCAGTGTATTATTACCCTCTATTAAATTTGAGTAATAAGAATTGATGACTGCCATATGGTGGACAATTGTTTCCCGTGTTATCTCTGGGATTTGTCCAGCGAGTTGTGCTGAGTAAGTTGATAGCAACATGGCCCTGTCTGGCAGGCCCGAAGCAGCCAAAGTCGCATCTGAGGGGATGTAGGGGGGAGATTTGGTAGACGTAGACTCATACGCCTATTTTGGCCGGTTACTCGGCCAGTTTCAAGTTTATCTATCTTATTGAATATATTTAATAAAAAACCTATATAATTATCGTGATTTGAATAATTGGCCAGTTTTATGGCCAATTCAATGTCACTTATAAATTATACATGTGTACCACGTAGTATCGTTTTGGCAAATAACAGAACTGATAGCAGTTTAAATAATATTCCAAATTTAACTAAATTTCCAAGAATTTTCTTATTATATGTTTCTATTGGAAACATATCACTCTACCTAAACTTTTATTTTCCCTATAAGCTAATCATACAAATAAATTTCACCACAATATTAATTTTTGAAAACAATTTAAATTGCCCCAATCATTAAAAACTCTACATTCACAACCGAATGATAGAAACTATTTATCTGTTACTGATTTTTTTTCGAATAATAACATTTACGTTAAAAAACACCTCAAATAATATCCCATACTTACTAATACAAAATAATTAGGAGTGACGATTATGGGTTCACTTATCAATGCTAATCATCCTTCATGGAACAAAGGTAAAATTATTGGGCAAAACCACCGTTGAAACTCGAAGAAATATGGGGCATTCGAACACACCTAAAAATGTCGAACAACATTCGAGACCTTACTTTATTTAATCTTGCCTTGGAGAGCAAATTAAGGGGCTGCGATTTAGTGGCCTTAAAAGTTAGCGACATTTCTCATGGAAAAATTATTAACCAGCCGTTGTATAGAAATCCATGGGAACGTCAGCTTTGGCCAAAGTGAATAAAAACCACTATCTTACTGATCATCAACAAATGGCTAACTGTTGCCATTCATTACACAAGCGTAAAGAACAACTAGATTAATTTACTTCCGACAAAAATCGGCTACTCAGATTATAGATAAAAATTAGCAAACGATCTTCGTTTCTTCGAACCAGTCGGTCAAAGCGCGGGTTTTGCCAAGACTAGCGAGTCGCTGATCAATGGCATCATGATTGCCCCACACCACGTCGACCCATCTACCATCATTCACGCGGTTTTCAATGTCTTTGCAATAAAGTCCTTTGTCACGCTGCACATAGAAGCCGTAGGTGCGGCACGCTACTGGGCGTTGAGCATAGACAGTACAAGTGCCGGTAGCAAGGTCAAGCAGAGGGCAAACTATTGGGCGTGACCGGGTTAAGGTGGCCATATTTTTTCTAATTTGCAGTAGTTGTTCTGGTGTCAGATTTTCCAACCCCTCTCGCAGAAAATTCCATTCAGCTAACGTCAGCTGAGGTACCTCGGCGAGTCGCTGACAACAACTATCGCATCCCTTCGTACACGGCCAGTCAGAACGATCTTCTAGAATGGACTGTACTCGCATATTTATATCGTCATGGAGTTGGGGTAGCTTGCTCGTATTCATCATCAGATTTCTTACAAATTCAGGAATTTCACCAAATAGGTGTAAAACAAATTTTAACACAGAGTTGGATTTATCAATGTATTCTTATAGACTAACAAAGCCTATTTTTTTGTTCTAAACAGTTAGCCTAGTCTATAAAGTCACATGAAGAACGGCATAAAGTGGACGCTCAATTTAACTAAAGAAATGGAGGAAAAACACGAATCAAGACCTAATTCAATTTTCTCCCATTCAATTAACCACGGCGCTTAACCGTAGTCAATTGTAAAAAAACAAGAATTTACATCGGCTGTTTTATACTTATTGCGCCGCGCAGGTCACCAACCTTATAGTTACGAGCTTTGTCATGAGGATAACGCTCCTCTAGGATCATCTCTACCTCGGGTAACACTTCTTCTTTACCACCATGACATTGTAAACAGCCACGTTGCACACCGATGGCTTTCATAAATCGAAAATACTTCCCATTGGGCTCCTCTACTACTTCGCTATAAGCCATTTTTTTAAATGATTCGCCCTTAAGCTTACGTGCCTCAAATTTGGCCAATACTTTTTGTTCCCACGCATCCGGATTACCAAGCATACTATTACGAACTCGAGTTCCCACGCGCGTTACTTTCCATCCTGTCTTACGCGATATTTCGCCAGTAAGCTGAGGTGCGATATCCGAGCACACTTTAACTGCGTTCGTTGGACCACCTTCCTTCATAGCCGCTTTCATATGTCCACCAAGCTTTTTTGCAAACTCTTTAGTGGTCGACATTGCCGCTTTCTTGCGCTCCTCGATTTCACTTGCGGTGGCGCCTTGTAATATCAACAGTCCAAGCATCACTGCCGCAATGACACCACTTTCTAAGACTTTCATACTTACTCTCCTATTTGCACCCAACATTAATTTTCATTAGCATACTCTAATATAGCAACTTCATCTTATTTTTCAAGTCATCCGAGTAAATCAAATAATAGAAAAGAGGGATAATCAACTGAGTTATAAAATGAACAAAAAAACATAAAAGTTTTTTTAGGTTAAAGACCATTCAGCTAAATTTTTCAATTTTACATTTGAGTTGATGAAGGGAAAATAACTACTTTTGATAGTTCTCACAGCACATAGCAAACGCTCAGGTTTACATTGTTGAGTGTTTTACTTCGTGTAGATTTTCTCACTTAAGACCTATACTTTAACACTCCTCCTACCTTTCGATGAGTCAAAAATGCAGGATATAACATCAAATGAATCAATTATTGACCACCATATTCCGTGGAATAAAAGCAAACTCATAGGTCAAAACCTCCTTTAAAACTCAAAGAAATATGGACTATTGGAATTCGGTTACAGCTCGTCAATAACACAAAAGAACTCGCACTATTTAATCTTGCCATTGATAGCCAGTTACGCGGATGTGATCTGGTGAAATTGCAGGTTCGTGATATCGCCCACGGTGCTTGCGTCATGTCTCGTGCCATAATTATGCAACAAAAGCCATACGACCAGTGCAGTTTGAAATTACCCAGCAAACTAGAAAGTCCATTACTGAATGGATACAAGAAGTGAGCTTAAATTCTATGCGAAGAGGTCTAGCCATGAGGTTAGTATAGTTTAATCATAGGCACGGTACAAGACCTGACCCCATTTACAAAAAAACAGACCTGCTGCAAGTATTTGTAGCAGGTCTGAATCAGGTTATTAGGTCTTGAACATCTTCTTGTGAGCTAAGACGTCAATAAATTAAAAAATACTCATATTGCCACCGCGTAAGCACCCGCCATTGCTATAGGAAATATCACCACCTATCATTATCTCAATCGCGTCTCCATCAGGACAACTTGTAAAGTTGGGATCGTTGTCGAGCAGGCCTATAACGAACTCACCTGCTTTATTACCTGGCTGACTTGTGTAAGTCCCTGCTGCAAAAGAAATGCTTTCGCCGAGAGGGCCATCGAAATATGACGACATCATTTCACAGGATGTTAAACTTGAGTCGTAATCGTTGGGTATAAAATCTATGTCACCATGTATTTTCACACCAGCAGTATGATCATTGAACTGCAAATTTCCAGATAATTTACCTACGTACTGACCAGATGTATGCAAAATATTATCGCACTTCATCTGAACTCCAAATGTAGCCTTACCGGTTCCGGTAACTGAATCAATAAAACCACCACCATTTGATTTCTGGCAACTTACAACAAACAACAACATTAACGGCAGTAACAAAACCATCGAAACTTTTTTCAACATCGTATTTTCCTTTTTCAACATAGTGTTCTCCTTAAATTTTCCATGTTTTCAAGTAACAATAACGCTTACACTTCCTAGCGCCAAACGCATAGTAAACGTTTAAGATGTCGAAGAAAATATATATTGGTTATGCCATAAATACAGAAAAAATATTTACGCCCTGATCTGCTGGTTTCAAGTATTGAAGATAAAGCGGCGCATCTGATTTATTGCAGTTACCAAGCTAACAACCAACATAGGAGATACGCCACCATTCGAGATTTCATTGCACTGGAAATTCACTAGCACAAAATAGCATGATAAAAAAAGCCGGCATATTTGCCGGCTTTCTCTGTTCTGCTTTTTGTTTATTGTCTTCGAATTGAAGTCGTATCTGCGCCTCTTGAGGTAACCTGTTGAACTAAAGTTACTCCGCTAATTTCAAGCACATTTATTGTTTCAGGCGTATGTGCTAGTTCATCATCAGCCGATTGGTCTTCTTGTAGATAATAAGTATGTGAGCCAACTCGTGTTCCACTATGATCCACTTCAGCACTGTAAACAGTGAATGGTGTATTAAACACATAACTAAACCCAAGCATATTCAATTCATAACCGTACACTCCTCCACCAGCACCATTTGTCGGTGCAACAGCTAAGAAAGATACTTTTTCTCTTTCATGACCAGTACCGTTTAAGCTTTCTTGCTCAAATAAAGCGGCTTCAAAACCTGTTTTAGTCACATTTCTTACTCTAGCGATTACTGCGCTTTCACCATTCGCTGTCTGAATTGTTAGGAATACATAAGGAACAGAATCAAACGCTTTGTCGAATTGAATGGTTTTAGCGACTTTAGTACCTTTTAAATAAAAACTGCCAACTTGCCAACTTGAATCGTCAATACTAGTAATCGCACCTTCTGGAAATACAATGTGATCAACCTGCTCTACCATGTGATCACCATCAAGATAATCCCATTCTTGGAAGCGCATGGAAAAACCAGAGTTTGATACATCTTTGATTCGCATTACACCACCGTCAAGCCCGTTGAACGTCGGTGCAGATAAAAATACCGATGGGCGAAAAGTATTGCTATTAAAACCCATACCCTTCCAGTTTTCATCGACATCTGTCTCAATCCCGACGATTGAGTTTGTTGAATTCTTTGATACTGCTTCAGACACTGAATCATCCGTTTTACCTTTACATTCACTAGCAAATTCCTTCACCGATCCATCGGCACAGATTTGTCCCAGTACTGTGGCATAGCTAGGGCCAACTGCTGCTTTAACTTCCGCTCCCGCTCCAATGCCAATTCCGCCCATGACGATTTGCCAAGGTGCTTGTGAAATGTCATAACTCATACCAACACTACCACCGACAGCGGCTTTAACTTCCAGAGAAATATCCATACCAGGACCATAAACACCATCTGGATTAGATGTATGATAACCCACAACAAAATCAGCACCACCTCCCGCAGCAGGACCAATTTGCAAGCCGCCCGCAACAAATAATGAAGCGATAGCACCATCAAAAGCAGACTTGGAACCATTTACTACAACATTGCCTAGATCAATTAAATAATCGATATCTAACGCAATGCCCACATCTACCTCAGCAGTGACACCAGCACCGCCACCCGCCGAAACGATTAACATAAGAGACCCGGCATTTTCATCTTTAAAATCCTGAACAATGCCTGCAAAACCCGCGTAGGTATAAAGTGAAACAAGCACATCTAAAACTGTATCTTTAATCGCTGGGCCATCGTTATCTTGAATCGCTTTTTCCAGAGCACTGTATTTTGCAGGCTCTGATGCAACCAAAGTTTTCCAGGCATCAGCCATACCAACCATTGGATCTTTCATTTGTTGGAACATCGCATCAGCAGCTGCTTCATAAACGTCTGTAGCCACACCGGCAATTGCATCACCAGCATCTTTCACGCCTTGTTCAATCGCATCAACGCCATCGTTAAATGTTTGCTCGCTAAACTGTCCAATATCGTTTGCTGTGTTTTCAATAGTATTGCCAGCATCGATAGCTGTTCCTTCGAAAAAGTCTGCAGTATCGTTGGCAGCACCTTCTACCCATTCGCCAGTATCTTCTGCAGCGCCTTCAACCCAATTACCGAAATCGTTGAATAAATTTGCTTGCGCAGCACCGGTCGTTAATAGAGCTGCTGAAAGAAAAGTTGCTAGCAGTGATTTTTTAAATGTGTTTTTCATGTCCATGCTCTCTTAAATAGTTAAACAATGTGATTCGTTATTCATGGTGTAAATATTAAAAAGAGAATATGCAAACAATTAGGAAGAAATGTGCAAGATTGTGGAAATGACAAAATATTTAACAAGAGATCATTATTTACCAAATTTGGTCTTTAACTGTTGAAATAACAAACAACTATTGCGCGCATTATCTGCATTGGCGTTTTTAATGGTAATGCGGGTTAACTTTTCACCATACTGATCTTGGTTTACGTTAATACGAGAAATCTTATTTTATAAAAAGAAACACCTCTACAAGCGTATTAAAGGGCTCTGGCTTTTTTATGATTCATTAAACCAAACTTGCACATTCTTCCTCATTTCTTCCCTATTGTTTGCACATTTTCCTTTTAATATTTAAATCAATGAAACAACAGAAAACACACATTAATAACTTAAAACAATGGAATACCCAGAGGACGGTAAGTAATTAAGAAAAGCTCATAACACAAAATAATTATTAAGAACTACCCCAATTAGATAACAGGAGAACAAAATATGATATTTTTACAAAAACTTAAGCTAGGCGCAGTACTACTGGTTTCTGTTTCCAGTTTATGCTGCATCAGTTTAAATGCACATGCCGAAAATAAACTTGAATTTAAAAATTGCGCCAATGCGAGCTATGGCGATGTCAGTAACATGCCGGAGGCCTTATACGATGGTTCTGCTCTGGATGGTATGTTGGGGTTTTACGGGATGGCTTTAACCTTGCCTGCAGAGCAAAAAGAGACTAGAGAATATTTAGTTGCTTGTGCTTACAGTGAACATAACCCAGTTTCAATATTCACCCATAAACGCCGCGCATTGCTTTTACCACCTGGCACCAGCGGTACGATTACCTGCTCAGATATGTTCCCTTTTGGAGGGGACGATTGTAAAGTGAAAGCGAGCTATGTCTCTATCCAGGATCTTGCACTTCAAGATTTGGTTATGTCGCTTCCCAGTTGGGACGACAATCCATTTAATCCGGCTTACTGGGTAGAGAATAGTATTGTCAATGCGCTTGAAGGTGGTTTTGTGGGAAAACTGTGTAAATACGCCCCTCTTACTCACACACTCAAGGGTAATGATACCTATTTATTTAATAATGAACTCCCTAAATTGAATGGACAGGACAGAGCGGTTTCTGTGAATGACTCGCCCTCTATCGCCGATGAGTGCGATGAAGTGCGAGTTAATCCGTTTTGCAGTACTTACCACGGCAAAACCGTCAATATTGCTTTTGGGGGACAAACCTGGTTTCTGTCTGCGCCAGAAGATCAAGTCGGTAACATTACAACCAAAGGGCAGGTTGGTGATAGTACACAGTTTACGGTTCAATGTAATACGGCGCATTCCAAAGTCTCGTTTAAAACACAATCGGGGACTTATTTGTCCGCCGATATAATCGGGGAAGACCGCCCCTTAAAGCAGGTTAATCGATCAAACCCCAGTGATACAGAATGGTTTTATCCAGAGCTACAGGAAGACGGCTCTTTTAATCTTCGTGCGGACAACGGCCAGTATGTCGATCGTGGGGAATATTACCAGTCAGACTTTCAGTTGATCGATGACCCACTCAATCACTTGGCCATCGACTTTAGGGTTGCCCAGCCTTGGGTTGCAGATATAAAACATACACGGATTTACAATCATTCAAGCCCTGAACTCAGTATCAAACTTGCTTCAAGCAACGCCATTGCGGCTAATGATTTTATGGGTACACAGTTTGATCCTATTTACAAAGCCAACTGGTGGGAAGTGATGCCAATTGGTAACGATGGCACAGTGCGCTTTCTCAATCAACTTCGGGGCAACTATCTCTACTATCAACGTGACGGTCAGGTACTCCGCGGTGGTGAAAAATCGAATGACCCAAATAATGATTACTCTCGCTGGGTATTAGAACCCACCGACATTCCAAACTACTATCGCATTCATAATCAAAAAATGAGTGGCTTGTACTTGCACCTAGTTGATGGGGAACTGAGCATCAGTAGCCAGTCCGATGTAAATGACCCCGCGAGTTATTGGCGTTTTGAAGACGACTATGGTGTAAATACCACATCAATGCGGATTGCACTAAAAGCAAATAATGGCAAATTTATCCACGCCCCAAAATACGGTAAGAACGCTGACGAAACGCTGAAGGCCAATAAAAATCAAGCCCACACTTCTCAGGTATTTCAAATTGAAGCAAACACTTTATTTGCAGGCTGTGTTGAAAGTGGTGATTACATGACATTGACAACGGCTGGCCAGTATTTTTGGGAAAAGGACCCCTACTTACCAGAGATCGCGTCGACTATGGAACATTATGTCAATACAAGCACCAGTGTATTTTCGTCGGCTTCCGACGAGGATGAAGGTAATAACATTCACTTTGAAGTCCGCATAAATACCGATGTCGACAACGATGGCTGTGTCAGTGATGGGGACAAAATTTCATTACTTGCCTCTGATAAGCAGTATGTATCCGTTGCTGATGATGGTTCATATGTCACTAGTTCAGATGCTCAAGGAGACAATGAAGAATTCACCGTGAAAATCGTGGACAACCTGATGACAGACAGCGTACAAGCCGGGCGTGCCGTGATTTCTCAAGAAGACAGTGATCAATGGACATCGATTCTATTTGACCAGCCCTTTTCAGAGCCACCCGTTGTGGTGCTGGGACCAGCTTCATACAGTGCCAGCGAAGAAACAATCCTAGTAATACGCAATGTGACTGAAGATGGCTTTGAAGTGCAAATCAATGAATGGGATTATCTAGACGGTATACATCAAGCCGAGTCCTTTGATTACATTGCAGCATTGCCAGGTGTTCATGACATTGGCGGCTTGACCTTGACGGCTCAATCCGTATCAGCAAACCATAACTTTACCACGGTGACTTTTCCACATAGCTTCGAGTCTAAGCCGGTAGCATTTGCCCAACTACGTGTCGGTGAGCAAATAAGGCAATCGGCGACAACAAGAATGGGAGGACTTTCCGCTGGATCAGTGAAGGTACGTTTAGAAGAGCAAGAGGCAGATAATGGCACTCATGCCGATGAAACAATCAATGTTATTGCCATCGAAAGTGGTGAAGGTGTTATAGACAACAAACGTATTATGACCTTTCGCCCTGACGTTACGCACGATTGGACTAAATTGAAATTTGAAACAACAATGAAGTCGCCTTTGGTAGTATGTCATATGGAAACCGTCAACGGTGGTGACCCAGCGACCTTGCGTCTCAAAGGGTTAGTCAATGGTTCTGTGCAACTAAAAGTTCAAGAGGAGCAGTCTAGCGACCCTGAAACGGATCATACATCTGAAAAAGTATCCTGTGTAGTTATGGAGCGGCGCTAGGCTTAATCACTGAAAATGATATAAGGTATGTCGGGCGCAGCTTTGCTGCACCCGACAATTACATTTAATAATAACTGTTACTGCGAACTCAGGAAATGATCGGCTTTTTTATATTGTTACCCTACCAAGTATTTCCTTAAATTTTCCAAAAGCATTACCCGAAATTGCGGCTCGCCCAGTAAAGGCGACAAAATTTATCACCATCACCCCTTACCCGTATTTCTTCCCTGTATTAAAGCACTCTATTTAAGCGCTCTGATAATCATAAGCCTGTCCCTTTTTTTTCAAAACCATCATTTTTCCCTGGGCATGAAAGTTGGCAATTCGCCGCTAAAACCAATAAGATATTACATGGATTATTCTAGCTTGCTTGTTCTTAATACAAATTTTCCAATTCGCATAGCACGCGCCGAATAGTTACACGGAATTTAGTAATATTAAAGCCCTCATAGACTTTACGTTTATTAGGCAGAAAAATCGAATTATTAGAAAGAGAATTTATGAACATAAAAATTATGACCTCGGCTGTATTTATTATTTTTATATCCGGCTGTAGTGGAGCATCACCAATACCGCAGATAAAACAAAGAGCTTTAGTTGATTTACAATGCGACAATTTGGAAGAAATTAAAGATCTAGGGAAAAAATTATACAGCGCCCATGGTTGTGGCAAAACAGTGACATATGAAGTTACTAATTGTAGTGTTGTAGATTGCTTTTTTCACAAAGTCTCTTCAGAATAAAATTTATAAGTGCACTTAACCAAAAAATCGAGAAATGAGGATCGCTAACTAACTGCACCCACTCATTCACAAGCAAACTAAACAACTAAATTAATTTGCTTCCGGCATAAAGCGGATGTAGAAATTTCCTGATGGCGAACATTCTAAAAGGACTCTGACCACTTTATTCTACTGCCTAGGTTCCGACAATCTTCGGCAATTCGTCACGAAGGAAATTCGCGAAAAGAGAAACAGTCGGCGGAATCCCCTGACGTGAAGGCATAAGCAAGCTGATTTCTGCATTTCCGGCCGTCCAATCGGGTAACACACGAACCAAACGCTTGACTCGTAGTTCGTCTCGACAGGTGTAAAGCGGCAAACCAACGATACCTAATCCTGCTGACGCAGCCTGCTTAAGCGTCACCATGTCCTCACTGCATAAACGTGGCTGATAGGTTTTAGAAAAAGTTGAGCCATCAGAAGCTTGCAACATCCAATGGCCGATTTCTGGCCGCCAGCCCAGCATTAATCCCGCGTGCTCTTCAAGCTCTTCTGGAACCATAGGCATACCGGCATGTTCAAGATAAGAAGGTGAGGCAAGTAGCCCCCAGGTAACAGAGGCGAGTCGACGTTGAATCAGAGTTGAGTCAGGTAATGGCTCAGTGTGCGCTCGAATTGCCATGTCCACCCCACTGTCAATGAGGTCGACAATTTGGTTGGTGACCTGCTGAATAATCTCTACATGAGGGTGAGATTTGAGAAAGCTGATGACCAACGGGCAGAGTGCAAACTGTGCCATCCCCACCGAACAAGACACACGAACTTTGCCGGTTAGTATATTGGAGTTTTGCTCAACCGCTGCATTCGCAGCCTCGATCTCATCAACCGCTTTGCGAGCGTGATGATAGAACGTTTCACCTATATCAGTCACTTTGAACTGACGAGAAGTACGTTGAATGAGCCTCACGCCTAGCTGATCTTCTAGCCGCTTTATATGACGACTGAGGCGTGACTTGGGCACGTTGAGGGCTCTCCCCGCTGGCGCAAATCCCTTTTTCTCGACCACATGGACAAAAAAGAAATAATCATTCATATCCATCACTCACCCCTTCAATAGCTCATATGACACGTTCATCGTCCTAATTATAGAACGATGAGTTCATAATTTACCACTTTTTAAATTCATCGTTCTACATAATAATTATCACTAACGACATTACACACAAACTTTACTGACAGATTGGAGATAAACATGAAACCACAAGCCACTTTATTCACCCACCATGAGGAACTTCAGTATAGCCAGCAGGTAGCGGGCAATCCCCTTAGCGTCAGCACAGGATTTGAGGCACTGAGCTTTAAACATGACCAATTCGAAGGCCTAATGGACCCCTTGGTCATGATCGACCATTACACGATGACCAGCCCGACCTTTGGCGCACATCCTCATGCGGGTATGTCTGCCCTGTCAATTCTATTTGAGGACAGCGAAGGGGTTTTTAACAATCGCGATTCCCTCGGCAATAACATCGACCTGTTACCCGGCGATGCGTACTGGCTTAAGGCTGGCAGTGGAGCTGTGCACGACGAAAAGCCCACCAAAGGGTCGCGCACCCATGGTCTGCAGATTTTCATTAATTTGCCACAGCACCATAAGCATGATGCACCCGCCTCACGGCATGTGTCTTCACATGAAATACCCGTTATTTCTGGCGAAGGTTACAAAGTACGAGTGGTTATTGGTGAAAGTAATCACACCCAGGGGGCGATGTCGCCGGCGCTTCCCTTTACTGCCTTGGATGCTTTTGTAGAAGGCGGAGCTGCGTATACACACGAAGTAAACAGTAATCAGTCCCTCGTAATTTACGCCGTGAATGGTGACATCAATTTCAACCTGGGCGGCCAGGAAATTCAACTGCCTGAACAGCGAGCCATGGCCATACAGGTAGGCTCGACAACTCAACAGCTATGTCTTGCCAGTCCTAATAAGGCGCACTTTGTGATATTGCAAGGTACACCGATAAGAGAGCCGTTCATCCAAAAAGGCCCGTTTGTGATGAGCAACATCGACGAACTTCATCAGGTTACTGCTGCTTATGAGGCTGGCCTGTTGGGGTCAATTTCTGAGTAGCCACTACCCTAGTGGATACCAGTACAAGCAATAAATTTAACTTTAGTACTAAAAAACAAGAGGAACTTCTTATGAATATTTTACCTTATAACCCTGAGCCTTTAACAAAAGACAATGCAGCCCTAGTTTTGGTTGACCATCAAGTTGGGCTAATGACCGGTATTCGTGACTTCTCCGTTGCGGAGCTAAAACACAATGTTGTTGGCTTAGCCAAAGCAGCAAAAGCACTCGGTTTGCCAATTGTGACCACAACGACATCGGCAAACGTCCTATGGGGCCCTGCATTCCCAGAGCTGGTTGAGGTTTTACCCGGCCATGAATTTATTGACCGCACGACTGTTAATGCATGGGATGATCCCAAGGTTGCGGCCGCCATCAAAGCCACTGGTCGTAAAAAACTGATTTTTGCGGGAGTGTCACTAGAAGTCTGTGCCGCATTCCCGGCGATGAGGGCAGTGCGTGAAGGGTATGAAGCCTATGTCGCGGTTGATGCAAGTGGCACATTCAACCTGACAAAACGGGAAACAGGTTTGATACGGCTTGCTCAAAGCGGTGTTGTGGTTTCTGATGGCTCGAGCCTAATGGTAGAAATATTAGCAGACAATGCCTCACCGGAAGCCATACCCATGTACAGCGCACTTGACATGGATTGGGCGACGCTTGTCACTCAAGTTAGAACCAGTGCAATTGCTTCCGCCACGTAACAACCCTTAAAGTGTTTTGCGTGCGCGGGATCGCCTAGATAGCCAATTGCACTCCAATGCAATTGGCTATCTTCATGCCGACCCGCATCAATAAAACAAACAATAGTTTGGAGTTCTATCATGATCAGCAGAAAATATTTTCATTATGTGTTTGTCGCCATGATGTCGATGAGTATGGCCTTGGCTTTGTCATTTTTTGCAACGATCAGCAATGAAGGTTTATCAGCTCAATTTGTATTTCTATGGTTAAATGCCACTGGCTGGGGTTTTAGTATTGCATTTCCCACGGCATTGGCTGTAACCCCTCTAGCAATGAAGGCTGCAGAAAAGCTGACAACGACCAATTAATCTTGCAGATAATTTAGGGTCAGACTCGAATTAAATGAAATAATTTTCTTAATTTTTAAAAGGGCACAATAAATTTGAGTCTGACTCTATTTAATCTTTGCCGTTATCACTATAGACCCCATGAAACCTTCATAAAAAAGCTGCCCATTAAATATTTAATAAGCAGCTTTTTTCATACTATATCGTGCGTTTTATTACGGTGTCACTAAAGCAAAGTCATTGTCAAAAACCCACCAACCGCTCTGTGCCGTAGCCCAAATATTACCGACTTGAATTGATCCATACTCTCGGTGCAAATAACCGCCGGTCCAACGATTACGTATTCGATAGGTATTTGCTACACCAGGTACTGGAATCATTTCCCACATGGCACTATGTGCTGAATCCCAAATAGGGGTTACTTGCAAATAGCCAGTCTCAGTATTTAGAAAACTGGCAGGTGCAAAAGCGCTATGAAAACGAACAAAGTTAGTTCCGGTTACTTTTGTTGCGACCCAGATATGTGCGTTGTATGCGTAATGAGTAGACGATGTACCACTAATTCCACTACTTGCGATAGCTCCTGATTCAACATTTAAGAATTCATTACTTTTCCAGTAATTTTTAATTGAGGTATTATTGCTAGCAGTACTTGCGGTTGTTGTACTATTACTTGACGTGGGACATTGATTCGCAAATTCTTTAAACGAACCGTTGGAGCAAAGTTGCCCAATCACAAATGTATAACTTGGACCTGCAGATATTTGCACTTCAACTCCCGCACCGATTCCAATACTACCCATAACAATTTGCCATGGTGCTTGCGATAAATCATAACTAAATCCTATACCACCACCCGCTGTTGCTTTAATTTCCAGAGATATATCCAAACCTGGTCCATAAACCCCATCGGGATTGGAGGTATGATATCCGACTACAAAATCTACCCCACCACCTGCAGCAGGCCCAATTTGTAACCCGACCGCAGAAAACAGCGAACCAATAGCACCACTAAATGAACTAGAACTGTGACCGTTGGCTACACGATTGGCAAGATGAACGAGATAATCAATATCAATGGCGAGACCAATGTCTCCTTCTAATGTAACACCTGCTCCACCACCAGCAGAAACAAAAAGCATCAAAGAACCGGCATTTTTATCTTTAAAATCCTGCACGATAGAACCAAATCCTGCATAGGTATACATGGATACTAATACGTCTTCTAATGCTGTTTTAATTTCTGGCCCATCGTTCGCCTGAATGGCGTTTACCAGCCGTTGGTATTTTGCAGGCTCTGAACTTGCCAAGTTTTTCCATGCATTGGCCATATTGTTCATCGGTGTACCCACTTGTTGGTACATTAATTTTGCACCTTCGGTATATGCACTCGTTGCGGCACCTTCAATTGCCTTTCCTGCTTCTTTAAGACCATCACCCATCGTACTTACAGAATTTGTTACTGCAGTTTCTGTCCAGTTTGCCGCATCATCAGCGACATTTGTTGTTGTACCAGCAATATCGTTCACCACTTTTTTTGTTGTGTCGGCAATGGCATTCCCAACTTCTTCAAAGCAATGCCCAGGATGCCCCCAAGTACAATGCGCGTTAGCATTACCCATTAGTCCAAAACTTAAAATAGCACCGGTCAAAATGCTACTAATGGTAAAATGACGTTTACTGATCTTCCTTTTCATAACGTGTCCCTTTGTAGTTTGAATTTAAACATGATTAACGATGATAAATAGAATACAAAGGGAATGTGCAAACAATAGGGAAGCAATGTGCAAGATTGCGCAAATGCAAGAGAATATGTAATTATCTTCTTCTATGGGTACACTTTCATGAAAAAATCAAATTGTGAATATTATCCTGGCTTATCGCAATGCCATTTTACCCATTATCGGTTTGTACCATTAATAAGATGTAGCGTCTGGAATCAATTGCTTTATCAAACTAAATTGACTTTCCATTAATACGGATTATCCAACTTCTATTGTTAAGCCAATTATCAATTTCGAGCTACCTTCTGAGAGCGCAATATTATCTACCGGAATCGTTAGTATGATTATCATCCAAATAACGCCAAAATAATAATTTCATTAATCCAAACCAAACTTGCACATTCTTCCTCATTGCTTCCCTATTGTTTGCACATTTTCCTTTTAGTATTTCAATCAATGCAGCACACAGCGAACTGACTTCAAAACAAAAAAACAGATTAGATATAAGCTACTTTTTTTCATACCTCAAATAGATAACAGGAGAAACAAATATGAATATGAATTTAAACATGAACATGAACATGAATTTGACAATAATGAATGAATCACCGATTGGAAATATTATGGAAGGGATTAACGCACCTCAGTTATCACCCGATGAAACAAATGAGATTAAAACGAAAATTTAGGGCCAAACTCGAATTAAATGAAATAATTTTCTTAATTTTTGAAAGGGCACAATTAATTCGAGTCTGACCCTATTTAATCCCTGCATAACTATTTCGAGTACTCCAAGTAGATCTTCTTGTCCTTCGCGATATCTTTTTCAAATTTTCCTCGTTAAGCATAACAAATCGCTCTTACAACTGCGTGGCGACTAACCTCGTGAAACAGTTATCCTGTCACACGGGGTTAGTCAACGATATAGATAGAGTTGATATTATTCGCCACAAAAAATCTTAGCGTACGTTTTCAGACCGTTGGACTCTAGACCCCTCTTAGAGCTCTTGATTAATTTTATGTACATTAAACAATCAGCTTATAGTGTCTAAGACCAAACCATTTGACTATCCATAACGAGTGGGATTATAATCCCACTCATGCCTTCAATAAAAAATCAAATTACGGTAGTCGGAATCCGAATTTTACGTCCTCTAATTCGTATTTTGCTGCAACACAATATTTCTCTTAGCGAATTTGTGGAAATGGCAAAGAGTGCATATGTCGATGTGGCATATTCTGACTTTTCTATTGAAGGAAAACCAAAAACAGTTTCTCACGCTGCGGTGGTTACTGGGCTAAGTCGTAAAGAAGTACTGCGAGTTCAAAAGTTGAAAATTACTGGGATAGCGCTTGATAGTGGTCATATTAATCGTGCATCACGAGTTATCGCAGGCTGGTTACATGACAAAGATTTCTGTGACTCAAAAGGAAACCCGAATCCACTAACAGTTAAAGGGAAGTTAGGAAGTTTTGAAGCGCTGGTAAAACGCTACAGTGGTGACATAACCTGGGGAGCGGTATTAGATGAACTACTACGTTTAAAATCAATTAGCATCTCCGATGATCATATCGTTACGTTAATTGAAAAGGCATATATTCCAAATAAAAATGATGAACAAAAAGCGACTATTTTTGGGGAATGCGCTACTGATTTTTTTGAAACATTTGCACATAATTTTGAAAATAATCAATCGTCACCAAGATTGCAACGGTCAGTAGCGTATAACAATATTCCCGAACAAGATATCGCTGAATTTGAAAAACTTGCAAAGAAAAAATCAGAAAAGTTACTTATTGAATTAAATCAATGGTTGGCTGAAAAAAATTGTCCGCCTACAAGCCAAGACAATAACATTAGCTATAAACGAATAGGGTTAGGCATCTACTATTTTAACAATGATGCTGGGGGAGTAAAAAAATATGAAAAAGAGTAACGCCACTAAAAAGTATTTTATTTCATTGTTCGTTGTATTCTTCGTTACATTTTTACAGGCTTGTGGCGAAGGAAGCGAGGGTATTGTAGGAACAGGGCTAGAGATAACAGGAGCTGCACAAAAAGGTCCGTTTGTACGTGGCTCAAATATTTTGGTGAATAAGCTTTCACCAGCTGGAGAGGCTACAAACAAAACCATCGTCACAGAAACTAAAGATGATTTGGGAAATTTTTCTTTTACCTTGGAAGAACCATCTCTTGTACAAATTGTTGCCACTGGATATCATTTCAATGAATTAACAGGTAGTCTCTCCAATAGCTTGCTAACACTAAGAGCAATCTATTCGGCAAACAATTCTGACAATCAAAAAAGTTACGTCAACGTCATGACCCATTTAATTCAACCTCGAATTATTGTCCTAATAAAATCTGGCATGTTACCAAGTGACGCAATTATGCAAGCTCAAGTAGAACTAATTGAAGCATTGCAAACCGTATTTCCAGTAAATCCACAGTTTTCAGCATTCACAGATTTGAATTTGTTTAATCTTGATGATAACAATAATATCGGAAATGCATATTTGTTGGCTCTCTCTGCATCTCTATACCAATTGTCAACCAATAACTCCAGTAATGAAGAGAATATTGAAGCAGAATTGACCTCTATTCTTAATAATTTAGCAGATGTGCTTGCGCAGGAAGGAACAATTGACAATGAAATTATAGTAAGTGATTTGGCATTAGCTAGCCAAGAATTGAAACCTCGCGATATTGAGGCAAATCTGAGGCAGCGAAGTCTTAGTATTCTTGATAAGTCGTTAGTTGTACCTAACATGGATTTAGTCTTAGACAGTGATGGAGATGGTGTTGTAAATAAGGATGATAAAGATTCAAATGGCGATGGGTTTTTAGATGAAAAAACTGATGAGCTATTTACTCGTGTATTATCGGAAAAATACACATTTTATGAAACTATTCAAACAAGAGATGGAGGTTATATCGCAGCAGGTAAAGCACTAAAAGAAAATGATAGTGAAAAACCGACTAATGATAAACCCTTATTACTTAAATTGAATGAATTTGGAGAGCAAACTTGGACTAAAGAAATAGATTTTTTAGATTCATATGTCGTGTCTCAAATTAAGGAAACAGAAGACGGCAATTTTATTTTGCTTGGTTTCAGTGCTAGCAATGAGCCTAGTCACACTGGGCCAAAAATCAACATAAGCGGTTATTATTATTCCCTGCACATATTCAAAGTTAGTGAGAACGATATATTATGGGCAAAACATTATCACGATATTTTTCCTGGCAAAGCAAAATTACAAGAAACAAGTGATGGTTTAATCGTAAACATTATTTCATATGACTCGAATTTTACCGGCATTTCTAGGCAATCACCGTTGCTTATCAATATTGATACGGATGGAAATATACAATGGGAATTCAAATTTGACAAAACCATAGAAAATTTCGTTTCACTTACTTCTGTATTAGAAGGTTCAGATGGTAACTTTACCTTAGTTGGAACAATTCATGAGTCAGAAAGTTTTCCTAGCCGTGAAGAAGCGATTAAAAATGGTTATACTAATGATGAAATAGATTGGGAACTACCTACAACAGCCAGTAAAAACTTCGTTTTTACGAGTAACTTATCTAGTGATGCGACTGAATTCACCTATAATAAGCTCGAAATAAAATCATCCCCTTTTCGTGAAAATTACGGCGTACTGTTATCTGATCAATCACTCATTATTTTCTCAGATAATAACAATGGTCCAAATAATCTTTTTAAATTGGATAAATCCTCAAACATTCTTTGGGAAAAACGATTTGATAATTTGTATAGTTCTCCCGGGCCATTACTAATGAGGAATCAGCTCGCATTTGTTGGGAAATCCAGCGATCTTGCCAATCTTGAATTGATATTACTCGACACAGACGGAGAATTAGTTGATGAACCAAACGTAATATTTAACGCCACAGAATTCAACAATAAATTAGCTGCTAACCCAATTGCTGTTGGCAATAATCGAAAAATAAATAAAATAGATTCTTCAAGTTCTCATCTATTTAGTTTTTCGAAAACTGAGGATGATGGTTTTCTTTTGCTAGGCCAATTAGACAGCGATGAATGGGCGTTGCAAGATACAAAATGGATAGCTTTGGAAGATGCAGTTACACTTCCTTTTATAATAAGAGGTAATGCTGATGGTATAACAGTGCCGTGAAGACTAATTCTATCAAGATCCCGAGATATTCAATATTGCATAGATATATGCTGTTTGAATTTAACAATCTATCTAATGAAATTAACTGTTATTTTTTTGATGGATTAGCATTAAAGTGCTCTACCCCTTTACACTAAGCATTATATCGAGAGTATTTATCCTAAAAACGACTTATGCTGGGAGATAAGTGCCACTACAGCTGTCTCTGTTCGTAATATTCTGCTACCACAATGAACAGACTTAAATCCAGCTTCATTCAATTTTTCAATTTCATATTTGGTAAAGCCGCCTTCAGGTCCAATTGCCAAAGTAATATCGTCAGAAATTCCTTGTGGGTAGGGTTCAAAATCCCCGGGGTGAGCGGCCAAGGCAATGGTACCCTTGATGATTTCCGGAAGCTCATCTTCGGCAAAGGGCTTGAACCGGTTTTTTAAATGCAGTGTGGGAACAATCGTGTCTTTACTCTGACTTAATCCTTGTAACAAATATTTCTCATAATAATTATCTTTTAATAGCTTAGAATTCCAAAAAGCTTTTTCAACTTTGTAGGTATTTATTAAATAAATATTTTTAACCCCGAGCATACTTACATTTCTTAGGATTCGCCTTAACATTTTTGGTCTTGGCAATGCTAGGATTAATGTAATGGGAATTGGCTTTGGTGGCTCAGTATTAAAATTAGGTTCAATGATAATGTGATTAGAATGAATTTCTTTCACTTGGGAGTATCCCATAGGCCCATTTATAAGCCCCGCGAGTACAGTGTCTCCGATATTCACTTTCAAAATATCGATTAGATGGCGAAATTTATCGCCGGTGATTTTGTAGTTTTTATTTTGAGTTAAGTGTTTATCTTTTACGAGTAATAGGTTGATTTTTTTCTCCGAATAAAATTAAAGTTGTATTTGCCCCCTTTCGCCTTTTTCAAAAATGGCAAATTGAAAGGTTTAAGCCACTTTTGAACTCAATGCCTGATGAGCTAAATATTCTTCATACGTACCCTGGAAATCGATCACTTGATGGTTCTTAATTTCTACAATTCTTGTCGCCAGAGAAGAAACAAATTGTCTATCATGGCTAACAAAAATTAACGTGCCATCCCATTCTTTAAGCGCATTGTTTAATGCCTCAATGGCTTCCATATCCATATGATTAGTTGGCTCATCCATAATCAGCACATTAATATCGCTCATCATCAGCTTGCCGAACAACAGACGGTTCTTTTCACCACCAGAACACACTTTAACTTTCTTGTTAAAGTCATCTTCATTGAATAAAAGTCGACCCAACATACCGCGCACTTTAAGGTCATCATGTTTCGGAGTACGCCATTGAGACATCCAATCAAATAAAGATAAATCACAATCAAAATCTGCGCTGCTATCTTGTGGGCAGTAGCCAAAACTCGCGTTTTCTGACCACTTAACCACGCCTTCATTTGCTGGAAGCTCACCAATAAGGCATCGCAACAACGTGGTTTTACCCACGCCGTTTTCACCAATGACGGCTAGCTTGGCACCCGCTTCTAATAGCAGATTACCATTTTTAAACAAGCGACCACCATCATATCCTACAGAGAGATCTTCCAGTGTTAATGCTTGTCGATGAAGTTTCTTATCTTGTCGTAAAGTAATAGAAGGTATTCTTCTGCTCGATGATTTCACATCATCCAACTTGATTTTCTCTAATTTTTTAGCACGTGAACTGGCTTGTTTTGCTTTAGACGCGTTGGCGGAAAAACGATTTACAAATCCTTGCAGCTCTTCCATTTCAGCCGCTTTCTTGGCATTGCCAGCGAGTAATTGCTCTTGAATTAACGAAGAAGCCGCCATAAAGGCGTCGTAGTTACCGGGATAAAGTCGTAGCTCGCCGTAATCAATATCAGCCATATCGGTACAAACCGCATTAAGGAAATGTCGATCATGAGAAATGATAATCATCGTACACTTACGCTCATTCAAAACGTCTTCAAGCCAACTGATTGAGTGGATGTCTAAGTTATTAGTCGGTTCGTCAAGTAATAGAATGTCTGGGTTGGCAAACAATGCCTGTGCCAGTAAAACTCTTAATTTCCAGCCAGGTGCGACTTGCGACATAAGACCAAAGTGATATTTTTCAGCAATACCTGCTTCCAGAAGTATTTCGCCTGCTCTACTTTCCGCTGTATAACCATCCATTTCACCGAATTGAGTCTCTAAATCAGCAACGCGCATACCATCGGCTTCGCTCATGTCTGGATTAGCGTATATAGCATCGCGCTCTTGGCTTACCTTCCAAAGTTCTGGATTACCCATAATGACGGCATTAATAACGGAATGTTCCTCGAATGCGAATTGGTCCTGGCTTAAAGTGCCGACAGTAAACCCTGGTGTTATCGTTAAATTTCCAGAAGTGGCTGCCAATTCCCCACTCAAAATCTTCATAAAAGTCGACTTGCCGCAACCGTTTGCGCCAATCAAACCGTAACGTTTTCCTTGACCGAATTTTGCCGAAATATTTTCGAATAGCGGTTCAGCGCCGAACTGCATAGTGATGTTAGCGGTAGATATCAATTGATTATTCCTAGAGGTTTAGCGATAAATTTAGTGTCAGCGGCGCGCACTATAGAGAATTACCAGCAAAAAGTCGAGGAAAATCGCTCGAATAACATACAACATACTAATTATATGAACGAAGTCAGACTGAGATTACAATGTTAAATTAGCATTAAATCAGGATCAGGCTTTGCTTATTGTATTTATCAGCAACTCCACCTGAAAACGAAAGTGTTTATCAACCGCCCTCCTATAAATTAGGGTCAGAGTGGAATTGTTACTAATATTAGAAAGTATTTGTCTCTGAACCTAATTATTATTGAGACCTATTGGGTGCATAGGCGGTAAGGGATTCTTAAATCTCATCAGAGCTCGGCAAGAAAAATTGTCATTAAGAAGCCGGATATATGTCAAAGGCCGTTATCTTATCACCTCTGATCTAATCTGCTGGGAAAGGTGTGTATTATGAATGAAAACTTTTGACTTTTATGGTGCGTCCATATATGTCCTGGTAATTCACTTTATTTCTATAGAACCTATGCTTTTCCTCAATGCTGTCTCGTAATTTTTGAAATCACTTTTAGTAGAATTGAAATTAAACGTCAACATTTGTTTGCCATAGCTTGTTACAAGCATAATATTATATATATCAGTATCAATGGCATTTGAGGTCATTTCCAAGTGTAACCACTTCTTGCCAGAAATAGTAACAATTTTCGTTTGTTTCCAGGAAATTCCAGGAATCATTCTGTTAAATAAACTTACAAATGACTCCTTAAGTTTATTGAGCGGTGCATTAGAAATGTCATGTGGCTTTAAATCATATGCAATAGTTGTTGATGCAGTTTTATTACCTATTGCCCATTTAGGTGCATTTTTTTTCGGCCACTTAACGTCAATTATCTCTTGTGGAAGTTTATCAAACTTATTTGGAGCGTTGAAAGATATCCCTGTTCCTGGAATACTGATATCTTGTGCGACACACAAGAAAGAAAGAAGCATGAGCATAATTCCATAAATATATTTCATATAAAAACCTTTATAAAACCAACAGCCAAATGAATATGACGCTGTATAATGTTATTACCCAATATCGAGGCCTAGACAGAATCACTATTAAATAGCAATAAATCAACCAGTTGTTAAGAATATCTTAAAATTTCGCGAAAAATAACAGTATTAAGGGGTCAGAGCCCTTTACAAGAGCATTTAGCTGGCCTGCCCCGTATTGCATATCCTACTTTTTGCTTTAATGTTCTTTCAATCTTTTCTTTAAATTTGTCATTACCCAATGGCGTGCCTGTTTGCCATGCAGCTCTGATCGACTTAATATTATCTTCTTTATCATGCTTAAATAAATCACGGTATGCTTTCCGTTGAGAAATTTCATCTTTACCAAGAGAAAGATAAATTCCATGTTTCGTGACCAGCTTATTTTTTTTGCCATAAGCATTATGTAAATAACTGGACCAT
>Ga0316205_10000682_pt1 | contig 55312 bp, 46 predicted proteins | sample 3monthpyrite_MG_FD_204941 | JGI IMG/M metagenome (GOLD analysis project Ga0316205, IMG submission 204941) | Microbial mat bacterial communities from mineral coupon in-situ incubated in ocean water Damariscotta River, Maine, United States -... | ecosystem: Environmental > Aquatic > Marine >...
GGGTTTAAAACTAGAATACTATCTAAAATAACTGCACTAACTACAATTCAGTATATCAATAAATTCATATTTGACAGAAATATTAATAATATTAAAATCAGCATTATTTAAAATGCACAACGGGTTTTAGTAATAATTTTGTGGTTTGTCATTCCCGAGAAATCGGGAATCCATAATAAAGAAAGTTTAGATTCCCATTTCCATGGGAATGACATTTAGGTTTAATTCAAAAATATAAATTTATTGAAAAAACATATTTCCATACTCGCTTTTTTACTGCTTACCAATTCACTTTTGGCACAATTTATTTACATACCAATGAGTGCAGAAAATCAAAAGAATCATTTAAAAGCCTACGGAATTGTTTTCTTTTCATTGCAAAACAATGTAAAAGCAAAATGGTTATTAAATTATGATGGTGGCGCATTTTTAATAGAAAATAATGAGGCTATTATCAAAGAATGTAAAATTCGTGGCGTTTCGTACCAAGTGATTTCTGATGCAAAAGCCCAATTGATATTGCAAGATATTTCTTCTCCGTCTAAAAACCAAGAAGCGGTTACGTTAGAAAAAGCTCCTAAAATAGCAGTATATTCTCCGAAAGATAAAATGCCTTGGGATGATGCAGTTACCATGGTGTTAAAATATGCAGAGATTCCGTTTGACGTTATTTACGACGAAGAAGTTTTAAATGATAAGTTATTGTTATACGAATGGTTGCATTTGCATCACGAAGATTTCACTGGACAATACGGACGTTTTTATGGAAGTTTTAGATCAGAACCTTGGTATATTGAAAGAAAACAACAAGCAGAAGCATTGGCAAAGAAATTAGGGTACGATAAAGTATCTCAAGAAAAATTAGCGGTTTCTAAAAAGATTAGAGATTATGTAATTGGTGGCGGATTTATGTTTGCCATGTGTTCTGCAACCGATAGTTTTGACATTGCCTTATCTGCCGAAGGTGTAGATATTGCAGAAACCATGTTTGATGGAGATTCGTCAGAACCAAATTATCAAACTAAAATAGATTTTTCAAAAACCTTTGCGTTTGAAAATTACATCCTAGTTCGAAATCCAACAACCTACGAGTTTTCATCAATAGATATGACACGCAAACGTAGAATTCCGAAAACTTCTGATTATTTTTATCTACAAGAATATTCTGCAAAGTGGGATCCAATTCCGACAATGTTAACGCAAAATCACACGCAATTGGTAAAAGGTTTTATGGGACAAACAACATCTTTTGATCGAAATACTGTAAAGCCAACCGTTTTGGTAATGGGAGAAAGTAAAGTAAATAGAGAAGCGCGTTATATTCATGGAACTAAAGGAAAAGGAATGTTTACCTTTTATGGCGGTCATGATCCTGAAGATTATCAGCACAGAGTAGGAGATCCAAAAACCGAATTGGATTTACATCCAAATTCTCCAGGTTACAGATTGATATTAAACAATGTATTATTTCCTGCAGCAAAAAAGAAGAAACAAAAAACGTAGCAACGCAGTTACTTTTTTATCTGTCAGTTCGAGTGATTATTTGTTGATTGAGCGTAGTCGAAATTAATAAATAATTGTATAGAGAACAATTCATTTACTATTTCTTAATAACTTCTACTTTATGTCAATAAAAAGGTAAAAATGCCGTTGTCAAATCGCATTTAAAAAAGTACTTTTGTCAGCAACAAATAAAACACACATGTCAACAACAGTAGAACGCTTAGAAATTTTTACCCAACAAGTTAGAAGAGATATTTTACGCATGGTTCATGCAGTAAATTCAGGTCATCCAGGAGGTTCTTTAGGATGTGCAGAATTTATTACGTGTCTTTATCAAGAAGTAATGGACTATTCTACCGATTTTAAAATGGACGGAATTAACGAAGATGTATTCTTTTTATCAAATGGTCATATTTCTCCAGTTTTTTATAGCGTTTTGGCGCATACAGGATTTTTTAAAGTAGAAGAATTAGCAACATTTAGAAAATTAAATTCGCGTTTGCAAGGACATCCAACAACACATGAAGGTTTAGAAGGCATTAGAATTGCTTCTGGTTCTTTAGGACAAGGAATGAGTGTTGCAATTGGAGCTGCAGAAGCGAAGAAATTAAACAACGATTCGCATTTAGTATATACGTTACATGGTGATGGAGAATTACAGGAAGGTCAAATTTGGGAGTCTGCTATGTATGCAGCAGGTAAGAAAATTGACAATCTTATTTCTACAGTAGATTTAAACGGAAAACAAATTGATGGATCAACAGATGATGTATTGCCAATGGGAAGTATCAGAGCAAAATTTGAAGCTTTTGGTTGGGATGTTTTAGAGGTAGAAAAAGGAAATGACATTGCTTCTGTTTTAGAAGGAATTGCTGACGCAAAATCTAGAACAGGAAAAGGAAAACCAGTGTGTATTTTATTGCATACAGAAATGGGGAATGGAGTTGATTTTATGATGGGAACACATGCGTGGCATGGTAAAGCACCAAATGATGAGCAATTAGAAAATGCGTTGGCTCAAAACCCAGAAACATTAGGAGATTACTAAAAATCCCCTTTGTCTTTCAGACATTTCCATAAAGGGGAAAGTTTGTTAAGTGTAAAATATATATTAAGAGCTTTTTCTTTGTTTGAAGAAGCTCTTTTTTTATGATTTTATTTTGATTTCAACTGTAAGATTAGCTTTATATTTACAACTAATAAATTATTTCAATAATTCAATTTTTGAATTTTCAATCATTTAATATTACATATGAAAATAGGTATTGTTTGTTATCCAACTTATGGAGGAAGTGGAGTAGTGGCAACAGAATTAGGAATGGCTTTGGCAGATAAAGGACACGAAATCCATTTTATTACGTATAATCAACCAGTTCGATTGGATTTTATTTCCCATAATCTACATTTTCATGAAGTAATGATGGAAGAATATCCGTTGTTTCAATACCAACCTTATGAGTTGGCGTTGTCATCAAAAATGGTAGAAGTTGTAGAGAAATATAAGCTAGAAATTTTGCACGTACATTATGCGATTCCACATGCGTATGCAGCTTATATGGCAAAGCAAATGTTAAAAGAAAAAGGAATTGAGATTAAAGTAGTTACAACGTTACACGGAACAGATATTACGTTGGTTGGAAGTCATCCAAACTACAAAACAGCAGTAGAATTTAGCATCAATAATTCTGATGTGGTTACTACGGTTTCTAAAAGTTTAAAAGAAGATACTTTACGTTTATTCAATATTAAAAAAGACATACAAGTAATTCATAACTTTATTGATACGGATAAATATGAAAAAGCGCATGAACAAGAATGTCAGCGAATTGCATTGGCACAACCCAACGAACGTATTTTTACACACATCAGTAATTTTAGACCGGTAAAAAGAATTGAAGATGTAATAAAAACTTTTGAAATTGTACACAGAGCAATTCCATGTAAATTATTAATGGTTGGTGATGGTCCAGAAAGAAGAAATGCTGAGTTATTAGTAAAAAAACTTGGAATTAAAAAAGATGTTCTGTTCTTAGGAAACAGTTCTGAAGTAACAGAAATTTTATGTTATACTGATGTGTTTTTGTTGCCTTCTAAAACAGAAAGTTTTGGGCTGGCAGCATTAGAAGCAATGGCGGCTGAAACTGCTGTGATTTCATCAAATTCTGGAGGTTTACCAGAAGTAAATGTTCATGGAGTTACAGGTTATTTAAGTGATGTTGAAGATGTAGAAGATATGGCGAATAATGCATTAAAAATTGTAAAAGACGATGCAACGTTGTTGCAATTTAAACAAAATGCAAAAGAACATACCAAGCAGTTTTCTATTAAAAATATTTTACCTGTTTATGAAGATATTTATGAGTCTTTAAAAGTGAATGTGAACTAAGAGTTGTCTTTGTATTGTGATAAAATTTATAATAAAGAAGTTTATTAAATATATAGAATATAATTTCGAACTAACGTTAAATCTTCTGTGTTATTTCTCATAAAAACAAAATTAAATATTCTTAATTTTGTCCTCGAATTAGGTAACCTTTACAATCTCGACCAAAGTGGAGAGACCTATTTAAGAATTATAGTACTTTAAACTTTTAATAATTAATTCTGTAGAAACTCTACAATCTAGTTTTGTGTGTTCTAAATCAATTAGCAACACAAAATTAACTTGTCCGCCAACATTCTTTTTATCGTGTTTTAAGTAGTCTAAAATACCGCTAAAATCTTCTTCTGAAATTTCGATTTTTCCGTAAAGGCTTAGTACGAGTTGTTTTATCTTTTTTAATTCGTTTTTAGGGAAATCAAGAATTTCTGAAGACACATAACACTCACAAACCATTCCGATGGCAATGGCTTCACCGTGAGTTAAGTTTTCCTTCGCTTCAGATTCTAGAAAATAAGATTCTATTGCATGACCAATAGTATGACCAAAATTTAAGATTTTTCGAAGATTTTTTTCTTTTGGATCTTGTAGAACAACTTCGTTTTTAATTTCTATAGAACGGTGAATTAACTCCGTAATATCTAAGTTTTTTGAGTCTTTAATTTTTTCGTACAAACTTGCATCGTACGTTAATCCGTATTTTATAATTTCTGCAGTTCCAGATCTAATTTCTCTTGGAGTAACCGTTTCTAAATAGTTTGTATCTACAATTACCATTTCTGGGTTTGCAAACAAACCAACTTGATTTTTTAACACGCCTAAATCAACACCAGTTTTTCCACCAACAGAAGCATCAACCATACTTAATAATGTTGTTGGAATATTTACAAAATCGATTCCGCGTTTAAAAGTTGCAGCAACAAAACCGCCTAAATCTGTAATAACGCCACCACCAAGTGTAATTAACAAGCTTTTTCTATCAGCATTTAATTCGGTTAACACATTCCAAACACCAACACAAGTTTCTAAGTTTTTATTTATTTCACCAGATTCAATTTCTATCAATTCAATCGGACAATTAGCAACTAAATTCGGAATAAATTTCCCATAACAAGATTCGTGTGTATTTTCATCTACCAAAATAAATATAGAAGAATACGATTTAGAAGTGATTAATATATTTAATGCGTTGTATCCATTTTCTTCAAAATGAACAAAATAGGTTGCTGCTTTAATAGATTTCATTTCTTGCAAATTATAGCCGCAAATTAAGCAGAAAAAATTGAAATAGTTACACATTAAAACTATCTTTGTTAGAATATATGACAACTGTTTATTTATGAAACTTTTTGAAAACACAGAAGTAGCATTTTCTTTAAAATCTGATTCTCAATTAGAACGCGCTTATTTTTTATTTAGAATGATACAGAACCAGCCGATGGTTCGTATAGGAACTGCGGTTACCAACTTTGCATTAAAAGCACATTTACCTGTAGAAGGGTTAATTCGTTCTACAGTTTTTGATCATTTTTGTGGTGGAGTAACCGAAGAAGATTGCTTGCCAAACATTGACAATATGTTTACTAAGAAAGTAAATTCGGTGTTAGATTATTCGGTTGAAGGTAAAGAAAGTGAAGAAGAATTTGATAAAACGTTGCATAAAATACTTCGTATTCTTGATTTTTGCGAAGAAAAAGAATCGATTCCGTTTGCCGTTTTTAAACCAACCGGTTTTGGGCGTTTTGCATTGTATCAAAAAATTACAGAAGGAGAAACGTTAACTGTTGATGAAAAATCGGAGTGGTTACGTGTTGTAGAACGTTATTATGCAGTTTGTAAAGTTGCTGCAGAAAAAGATGTTCCGTTGTTAATTGATGCAGAAGAAAGTTGGATGCAAACAGCTGCGGATGATTTAATTGAAGAATTAATGGAAATCTATAACACAAAAAAAGCAATTGTTTTTAGCACGTTGCAAATGTATCGACATGATCGAATGGATTATTTAAAAGGTTTGTATAAAAGAGCACATCAAAAAGGATATCATATTGGTATGAAAGTTGTCCGTGGTGCTTATATGGAAAAAGAAAGAGAGAGAGCAAAAGAAAAAGGATATACATCTCCAATTTGTGCAGACAAACAAGCAACAGATGAAAATTATAACGCAGCAATTGCCTATATGATGGAACATCCAAAGATGGCATTGTTTGCTGGAACACATAATGAAGAAAGTTCATTTTTGCTAATGGAATTGGCAAAAAAACATTCTATTTCTCCGAATGATGCTCGGATGTGGTTTGGTCAGTTATATGGAATGAGCGATCATATCAGTTTTAATTTAGCAAAAGAAGGTTATAATGTAGCTAAATATTTGCCATTTGGGCCTGTTAGGGATGTGATGCCATATTTAATTAGAAGAGCAGAAGAAAACACGTCTGTTGCCGGACAAACAAGCAGAGAACTGAATTTAATTAAAGCAGAAAAAAAACGACGTAAACTATAGTGAGTACAACAATTCAAGAAATAAAAGAAAGTATTTACAAAAATAAGAAACGACTTGCTAAAGAAATAAGAGAAAGCAAAGAATTACTTACATTATTAACAAAATCTACTCACAAAAAACTTACTTCTGAGGAAAAAAAGAAAGTTAAAGAACAGTTGATAGATATTTGCAAAAGCGTTCCTGCTTTAGCTGTTTTTATGCTTCCTGGCGGAGCATTGTTGTTGCCTCTTTTAATAAAATTGATTCCAGATATTCTACCCAGCTCATTTAGAGAGGATTCTATAGATATCGACCTTAAATAAAGAGAAAAAACTATTCAACTTTTAACTTCTTAAATTCCAATTTAAAACACTACTTTTGCAGCTTCAAAATAAGCAAGTATGCAATCAATTAGAAATATCGCTATTATAGCCCACGTAGATCACGGAAAAACAACGTTAGTTGATAAGATTATCGATCAAGCAAAAATCTTAGACGATCGTAAAGAACGTAAAGATTTATTGTTAGATAATAACGATTTAGAGCGCGAAAGAGGAATTACTATTCTTTCTAAAAACGTATCAATAAATTATAAGGGAACAAAAATTAATGTAATTGATACACCTGGTCACGCCGATTTTGGTGGTGAAGTAGAACGTGTATTAAAAATGGCTGATGGTGTTTTATTATTGGTTGATGCATTTGAAGGACCAATGCCACAAACTCGTTTTGTATTAGGTAAAGCCTTGGATTTAGGATTAACACCAATTGTAGTTGTAAATAAAGTAGATAAAGAAAACTGTACACCTGATTTAGTTCATGAAAAAGTTTTTGATTTAATGTTTGCTTTAGAAGCTACAGAAGAGCAATTAGATTTTGCAACTATTTATGGTTCTGCAAAGAACAATTGGATGAGTACTGATTGGAAAAACGAAACGGATAACATTATTCCTTTATTAGATGCTGTATTGGAATCTATTCCAGAAACGAAGTACAACGAAGGAACACCACAAATGCAAATTACTTCATTAGACTTTTCTTCATTTACAGGAAGAATTGCTATCGGACGTATTTTCCGTGGAGATTTAGAAGCTGGTAAAGATTACATGTTATGTAAAGCTGACGGCTCTACTAAAAAAGTAAGAATTAAAGAATTGCACGTATTCGAAGGAATGGGTAAAATTCAAGTAGATAAAGTGCCTTGTGGAGATATTTGTGCAATTACAGGTATTGAAGGATTCGAAATTGGTGACACGATTGCTGATTTAGAAAATCCAGAAGCATTGCCAAGAACAGAAATTGATCAACCTACCATGAGTATGTTGTTTACCATTAACAATTCTCCTTTCTTTGGTAAAGAAGGAAAATATGTTACTTCTCGTCACATTCGTGATAGACTGTTTAAAGAATTAGAGAAAAACTTAGCATTAAAAGTTGAAACAACAGATAGTGAAGATAAATTCAATGTTTACGGACGTGGAGTTTTACACTTATCTGTTTTGATTGAAACCATGCGTAGAGAAGGATATGAATTACAAGTGGGAAGACCACAAGTAATTATTAAAATGATTGATGGTAAGAAACACGAGCCAATGGAAACATTGTCTATAGATGTACCAGAAGAATCTGCTTCTAAAGCGGTAAACTTAGTTTCTTTACGTAAAGGTGATTTAATGATCATGGAGCCTAAAGGAGATTTACAACATTTAGAATTTACAATTCCTTCAAGAGGATTGATTGGATTGCGTAATAGAATTTTAACTGCAACAGCAGGTACAGCAATTATCAACCATAGATTTAGTGAATACGGACCTTATAAAGGTGATTTTACCGAAGATATTAAAGGAGCAATCGTTTCTTCTGCAGCTGGTAAAGCAACTGCATACGCATTAAATCGTTTACAAGATAGAGGGCGTTTCTTTATTGATATCAATCAAGAGATTTATATTGGTCAGGTAATTGGAGAAAATTCGAAGTCAGAAGATATGGCTGTAAACTTGATTAAAGGAAAACAATTGACAAACATGCGTAAATCGGGTACAGATGAAGCGATGAAAATTGCACCGAAAGTTGATTTCTCTTTGGAAGAAAATATGGAGTACATCAAAGAAGATGAGTACTTAGAGGTAACTCCTTTAAGTTTACGTATGCGTAAAATTGTATTTAAAGCATAATAAAGAATAAACTATTTTTAAAAGAGCTACAAAATGTAGCTCTTTTTTTATTTAAAAAAGTATTTTTACTGAATGATCTCAATAAAAACAAAATTATTCTTTGTAGGCTTATTCATCTTATTTTCTAGCTGTTCTAAAGAAAATGAAGTGGATTTTGTAGCTTTCAATATTTACCATGAAGGGACGAAGGTTGATAATGGTTTTAATCAAATAAAAAAGATTATTGAAACGGTAAACCCAGATATTATTGGTTTTACTGAAGTTAGAAATTATGTTGGAGATTGGACAACTAAAATTCAACAAGCTTTAAAAGAAAGTAATAAAAACTATTATCGAGGATATGTAGGTGGTGATATATCATTATTGAGTAAGTATCCAATTATCGATTCAGTTTTAACAGGAAATGGTAGAATAGGAAAATTTACAGTTGATATAAAAGGAAAAATAATTACAGTTGCTGTTGCGCATCTCGATTATACAAAATACGCATGTTATTTACCTAGAGGATATTTTGGAGGAACACCAAACTGGGGAGAAATAATTGATAGTAATAGTAAATTAAAGCCCATAAAATCAATTGATAGTATTTTATCTTATAATTTATCTTCTCAAAGAGATGAACAAATAAATGATTTTTTAAAGTCTATTCAAAATAATGCAACTCCGATTGTACTTTTAGGTGATTTTAACGAACCTTCTCATTTAGATTGGCAAAAGAATACTAAAAACTTGTTTAATCATAATAAGTTAGTCATAAATTGGCAAAATAGTATTGTTTTAAAAGAAAATGGGTTTATAGATTCTTATAGAGAAACCTATCCAAATACAGTTAAAAATCCAGGATTTACTTGGCCTTCTTCATATAGCAAAAATGAAAGTACAAGTTGGGCACCAAAAGCAGATGAAAGAGATCGCATTGATTTTATTTATTATAAAGGGAAAGGTATTTCTGTGTTAAAATCTGCAATTATAGGACCTAGAGGTTACTATGTGAAAAATAAACTATCTATAAAGGGAACAGAAAATGATATTTTTTTAGCTTCAAAATTAGATTGGCCCTCTGATCATAAAGCTGTTTTTACACGCTTGATTTTTAAATAAACATTTTATCTTTGCAGCATGACTGAATTTAACCATTTTTTTGAAACATTGCAACAAAGCGTTATAAAGGACGAATTTGTAAAGCTAACTCTTAGCAAACCTGTTAGAAAAAGTGAAGGTTTACAAAATGTATATATGCGTTTGTTTGTGGTTGATAATAAAGAAATTTTTCAGTTCAAATACCGCTACGCAACCGAAAATCAATACAAACAATTTTCTTTAAACGAGGCAATTTCTGAATTGGAAATACTACTATTGGACTCTTTTAGAGTCGGTACTTTATTTACCTTAAACGAAGATTTATTGGTAACTGTTTCTAAAAAGAAAGTAGTTTCTTACAGAGGTAATGCGCCAAGTTTTAAAAACAAATTACCAGAAATCTCTTTATAATCTTAATCGTTTTAGCCAAAAAAACAAATTAGCTTTACCCTGATGAAACACAGAAAGTTTAATCTTGTAGTAGAGAAAAAAATCACATTAACTTTTAAAAAACTAATTTTTAGAAGCAATGATTTTTAATGTTTGGTCAACCCAATCTCTGTTAAAATCTAACTTAATATCTGGAAAAACACCTTTGCTTTCATATTGATAATATTGATGAAAATTCATATCTGTTGGTGTTATTGTAAAATATCCAGAAGGAGATTTATAACTTCTTCCGTAATTTAGACCATAAGAAATAATCCCAAATGTGGTTTGCCCTAAATGTGTTGCTTTTTTAAGTTTCTTAAGTTTTACTGTAAACTGTTCACCATTACTTACTGTAAAACTATTGGTAAGTATATACACATTTTTGTTTTTTAAGAGTTTTAAAAAATTGTCTGAATACTTTTTATTTCCTCCAGTATTGCTTCTCAAATCAACGATAATGTTTTTTGCAGTCAATTTATCTTTAGTGTTTTTAAAAAATTCAAGATGATTTTTCTTTTTGCTATTGCTAAAGTTTCCAAAATATAAATATTGAGTATTCTCATTTAGTTGTTTAAACTCTAATTCAGGTTGCTTTTTTTCAGGTAACTCAAAATTAAATTCATTTCCTTCTTTTTTGTAACTTAATAATCTTCCATTTTCAAAACTTAAACTTTTTATAAGTCTTGGTGTTTTGGTGTTTAGTCGATATTGATATACATTGTATTTAGTATCATTTATTTTCGTTGCAAAAAAACTAATTTCACCAATTTCCCAATTTTTTAAACTGTTTTCTAAAACAACACCAATTAAATCTTTGTTGTTTTTAGCATAATAAACTCCAATTATTTGATGTTTTCCATAGATATAAATCCCTTCTAAATCGTTTGGTAACTTGGTAGCTAATTCTTCTCTTAATTTAGAAATAGATCGCTTTGTTTTTGGATGATTTTTATAGATTACAGAGTTTTTGAAATTTGATACTTTTTCATCATCTTTTAAAATATCTTCTGAAAAAAAATTTGTATTTATTGATAAACTTGAGTGTCCATCGTTGACCAATAACATTTGCTCTAATAATAGTTTATAGCAAGCTTCAATTGCGATTGGTTGTGTCATTTGTTTTGATAAAGACTGAAAGGAATTATTAAACTCAGATAACTTTTTTCCTTTAATTTGCTTTTTAAAGGAAGGCATTTTCTTTATTTTTTGAACTACAAAATCTAAATCTGTTTTACAATTGCAAGTGTCAGTTTGCGCAAAAGTTACATTTGCGAATAATACTAAAAGAAGAAATAGTGTTGTTACATTTTTCATGAGTTTGTGTTTAATGAGATGAAAATTTCTGAAACAAAACTAGAGAAGAATCAACAATATACTTAAAATATAAAAGTGTTTGTGGCGAAATAACACTATTCTGTGGTAGAATTCAGAACTGCTTTCACATGGTTTTGATACGTTCTAGAAACTGGCACTTCTATGTGGTGAGATAACAAGATAAAAAGTTTACTGTTTTCTGTTTTCCATTGTAAAAAGTGTAATGGATTGATTAAAAATGAACGATGTGTTCTCAAAAATTCAGGAAATTCATCAGCAATAACAGACAATTTATTTCGAATTAAACTTTTCTTAATTTCATTTCCAGAAATATAAAAAACCTCCACATAATTATCTGAAGATTGAATGCAAACCACATCGTTTAAAAACAGACGTAAACCTTCATAGTTTCCTTCGCCTTTAATTTCTATTTTCTGTTTTTCTAATTTCTTAGTATGATATTTTCCAAATGCAAAACGACCTAAAATTATAATTGGCAAAATAGTTGCAAACGCAGGAAAAATTACTGATTGTAAATGATATCCTAATGGATACGGATTTGGCTCATCTAAAACAATAACATATAAATAGAATAATCTTGCAGCGATAATTCCGATTACAATAAAAATGATTAAAAACAGCAATTCTGTTTTTAAAAACCATTTCTGATTACTTTTTTTGAATAAAAAATACTGAATGGGTAAAAAGAATGAATAACAAAAAGCACCTAACAAACCATATAAAGGCAAGTAGAGTAGTTTTTCTGAGTTGCTAAATTGATTTACATCTAAAGGTTCTGTGAAAAAAAGAAAGACAAAAATCCATATTGCCAAACTAAAAGCAATTATTAAATGGTGTTTTACTGATGGATCAAACGGATACTTCTTATTCAATTTCGGCTTCCTTTTTTAGTTTTTTCTTGTAGTATTTTGTGATTATCAATTCAAAAATAAACAAAAAGATAAATAAGAACCTAGCAATAAATGGAAATACAAAAGCTAAAATTCCTGCCAAAGCCCAAATGATAAAGGCATTGAAAGCTCTTGCTTTTAAATAGTTTTCTAAAACAGCTGTTATGCCTGTTTGTCCATTTTCTTTTTTAGTAACATACACATTCATCAAGTAATTGAAAAATCCAATAGCTGCGAGGTTAAAACAATAAAAGGCAAATGGACCAACATAATCGAAGCCCTTTACGTAAAATGCTGTAGAAAAGGGAAGAAGTACAATAAAAAATAACAAAAATATATTGTACCAAAGTAATTTGCTATTTATTGTAGAAACGTACTTCATAATTCTCAGATGTGCTACCCAATACAAAGCGGTAACCATAAAACTAACAATTAATCCAATAAAACTCGGAATTCTATTTTGTAGAATTAACAAAGTATTATTAGTTCTTATTTCATTATAACTTGGTATTACAACTTCTAACACTAATAATGTCATAGCTATTGAGAATACTGCATCGCTAAAGCTAATTACTCTTCCTTTGTCAAAAGTTTCGTTTTCCATAATGTTGATAATGATTTTTTCAAATATAATAATTTATAGAGTTAGATTCATAAAAAAGCAAGTTCAAAATATTTCATTGTTTTATGCGGATAATCTTAATTGATAATTAAGTTAAAAGCAGAATTTCATTCCTGCTAGGGCAGAAATCCATAGAAAGTATATTGACAAAAATAAATCAATACTTAAACTGGTTGTGCCAGCCACCAAATAAGAAAAAACTTAGAAATTTCTCCGTTTGGATGTTTCATCCAGCAAAGCGGGGAGCTTTCTTTGTTGAGAATTTTAGAAACTTCTTTTTCGAAAGAAGAATAGTTTTGCCAATCAACTTGCGTGTGTGGTTTGAGTAGCCAATTCTTTTTCGTCGGAATGTAAAACTTACAATCATTAAAAGTTGCTAATTCTTTTTGGTTGATGTAAAACCCAACAATACAATCTTGGTTCAACGTTTTTAACTGAATGTTTTGTTGTGTAAACGGAACAAACAATTGTGCTTTAAAATACACTTGTTGTTCAATTTCTAATGATTCTAATCCAAGTTTTTTCAAATACGATTCGCATTCGTTAGAGTAGAGCAGTGGCAATTGTTTGTCTTTAAGCTTTGTTACTTTTTGGAGCAAAGAATCTTTTCTGTTCGGACCAATACAATGTGCTATTTCAGAACTTCCCACCGAAGGATCGTACACATAAAACTTGTAAATAATTTCTAAATGAATCGGTTTATCGTCTTTTAAAAGCAAACAATCCAGCTCGCCTAATGTGATTTTTTCTCGCTGAATTTGAACGTTCTCTGCCAAGATTTGTATCGATTTTTCTTGTTGTAATTGAAAAGAGACAAAGCGTTCTATATATTTTCCTAAACGGAGTTTTGTATCAATTTCTAAATCAAAAGCAATTGCTTTTTGCTCAATTTTAAACTGTTGCAAACCAACCACCGCATCTTTTTTCCATAAACAAGGTGTTTGTAGAAAACCGGTGTATTGTTGCTGTATTTGTTTTGATGATAATTTCATTCAACATCGAAAATACAAATCTATTTCCGATTTCTTTTGTACATTGAACTTTTAAAATTTCTACTTTATGCAATTCGAAAAATCAGCCTTTCAATTTTTATCAGATTTAAAAGAAAACAACAACAGAGAATGGTTTACAGAACACAAACCAAGATTTACCGAAATCCAGAATGATGTAAAAAAGTTATTCTCAGAAATGCAAGTAAACCTTGAGAAGCACGATGAAATAGAAAAAATGAAAATTTATAGAATTTACAGAGATGTGCGTTTTTCTAAAGATAAAACACCTTATAATCCACGTTTAGCAGTTTCATTTTCTAGATTAGGAAAGCAATTACGTGGTGGTTATTTTTTACAAATAAAACCAGGAGAAACCTTAATTGGTGGCGGATTTTGGCAACCAGAAAAAGAAGACTTATTAAGAATTAGAAAAGAAATTGAACTCGATGCAACCGATTTTAGAGCTATTTTAAACGATACCAATTACATAAAACATTTTGGAAAAACTTTTGAGGGTGAAGAATTAAAGTCTGCACCAAGAGGATTTGATAAAGAGCATCCAGATGTTGACTTATTGCGTAAAAAAGGATTTATCGCTATTCAAAACTTTACAGATAAAGAAGTTTTAGCACCCAATTTCTTAGAAGAAGTAGATAACAGTTTCAAAGCAATGCGACCATTTTTTAATTTGTTTTCTGATGTGTTAACCACCAATCTAAACGGAGAATCGTTGATTTAGCGTTGTTGTATATGAAAAGTAGTAGAATAAATATGCTTTTATTTTTTGTATACGTGGTTGGCAAATGTGCTATCTGTGACGTTTTTATTATTAAATAATCTAAAGGCTAATTTTAGTTAGCTCCACTTATTATCTCCATTCCACTTCCTTCTATCAGAAGTTTAATATAGTATCCATTAAGACCTGTAGTTTTAATTCCTAAAGCAAAACTGCCATCAGACAGTTTTACTTTTGCATATGGAGCGTCTCTGTTACTTGAGCTACCATCCCATCTTCTTTGGTGGTTAAGAGATTTTAAACCATTGAAAATTCCTTCTTCAATGCCTAAAATAGAGTATTTTCCAAATTCTACAGACTCTCCAATTCTAGGTCCTTCATTTCTTTTGTATATTTTAACTGAGTTTTTAATAGAGTCTGTTGCTACAAATATATTTTGTTGCATACTTCCAAAATATAGAACATATCCTGTATATTCATTATCAGTAGCATTAATTATTGTAAAATCTAGTCCATAAATTGCGTCATCTTCTATGTTAGAAGTATTACAGGCAGATATTATTAATACAAATCCTAAAATTAATGCTTTTTTAATATCCATAATCATCATTATTAACTGAGAAATATACTAATCTATTTTTATCTGCATTTTTTATTAACCAATAAACACGCTCTAATTCTTTAGCTCTTTTTGAACCATCTGGGTCGTTATCATCATTATAACTCTCATTTTTATTAATATATAAAATATTATTCATTTTTTCTTTAACCAGAGATATTAATCTTGAGTTACTAGGGTTTCTTATATTATAGGTTACACCCAAAAAAGATTGATAAGTTGTGTCGTCATCCCATATTTTTCTTCCTATAGCATTGTTATGATAATCCATTACAGCACTATCTTGGTTATTTCCACCACATTTTTCATTCATATCTGCTACATTTTTAGCAAAATCTAATCTTGGTTTTTTACTTGACATTGTATAATAATGGTTTGCTAATAAACCATTCCATAATGTATGTCTAAAAGAATCTCTTTTTGTATTTGTTTGTCCTATTGAGTAATATGATAAAGCAGCGTTCAATTTTGCATATGCACCAGCTTTATAATAAGCAACATATCTTCTTACATCCCACCAATCTATGCTTAATTCTCTTAAAGTACAAGCTCTTGTAGTTTCTCCATCTTGTTTAAGGTCTGTAATATCTGGCATTGTAGGAGTATTAGTATTATAATAATCAATTTCTACCTCAAAATCATCATATTCCTCTAGGTATTTACTTGCTACCATTTCATTTAGATTCCTGGAGTAATATGAGTCTATTTCTTCTAAATTATAGGCAATTTGTTCTTCTGTTAAGGTTGGAAAATCTTTTTTTACCATATCCAAATCAAAACCTTCTTCCTGAAAAGGAAAATATTTAAAACTTTCATCCACTGCTTCTGAAAATTTTTCAATATCTAATGTTTCAACTCCTTTAAGGGCGAAATTAATACCTTTTTTAATCCGTTTTTGTTTTAAGATAAAATTAAATTTATCTGATTCTTCTTTTTCTAAATCAATTATTTTTGCATTAAAACGATGTTTTACTGGTATTCCTTTAAAATAAACCAAGTTTGAGTTGTCAATAGCTGTTTCTTGTTTTTCTGACGAATAATCTTCCTCGTTTTGACAAGAGTAAATTAATAATCCGACAGAGATTAATGTTAGTAATTTCCATTTTTGTAACTCTTTCATAATATTTCAATATCTAATTAATATTCATTTTTCTTTAGCATTTTTCTCAACTTTCGTTTAAAATAATTTTTATCTTTTTAATCTAGTTTAGAGGCTAAATTATCGAAATAAAAACACATAGCGTTGTAGATAAACGCAATGCTGATTGTCGTTTTCCGCAGCAGTTAATATATTATATGAAGAACAGGAGTAAATCTCTTGTGAAAAAGGTTTGTTAATTATGTGTAATAGAGATTATATTTATAAAATAGAAGTAAATAAGTAAGAGTAAGTTACTCTCTATATAGAAGTCTCTTTAGCATCAATTTAAACGGAGAATCGTTGATTTAACCTAAGTTGTTAAATCTGTAGAAAATTGTCAGTTCGAGTGTCACGCTTTTGGGCGTGATGTATCGAGAACAAAATTTTCGTTTTCAAAACCTGTTCTCGATACAACTTTCTTTATTCTCGACTGCACCTGCCTGCCGCAGGCAAGGCTCGAATTGACAGAAAATAACTCGAACTGACATTTAGGGATGCTATTATTTTTCCTTTCTAGGAACTTTCTCTTTCAGATTGTCTAACGAATAAATAGTCCATGCTAAAATAACTGCATTTTTCATAATATCTTCTTCATGTACATATTCTAAAAAGTCGAGATTTGTGTGATGCGTTACTGTGCCATACGCTAATTCATCCTGTATAAATTGAAAAGACGGAATGTTATAATAATCAAAGGTTTCGTGATCTGTAGAAAGGGTGTTTTCTATAGTGATTGCTCCAGATGTAAGGTTGGCAATCGGTGCAAAAACCTTTTTGAAAATAGGTCTCGCAAATTCATTGTTCTGCAAAAAGATTCCTCTAATTGCTCCACCGCCATTGTCTAAATTCAAATAAGCAGATACTTTTTTAGAATTGGCATTTGGTTTTTCGTCTAAAGCGCCAAAGTGTTTTTTTGCAAACGCAGCAGAACCTAAAAAGGCTTGTTCTTCGCCGCCCCAAAGTCCGATTTTAACAGTTCTTTTTGGTTGATATCCAATCTTCTTCAAAATACGCATCGCTTCTACCAACACAACACTATTAACTCCGTTATCAGTTGCGCCAGTTGCAGAATGCCAAGAATCAAAATGTGCGCCTAAGAGGATGGTTTCATTTTTTAGTTTCGAATCATTTCCTGGAATTTCTCCAATAATATTTACGTTGTTTTGTGGTTCTTCGTAAAACTCAGTTTCTAAATTCAACCGAATGGTTGGTGTTGAATTTAATTTGAGCATTCTGTACAATCTGCCAAAATGTTCTGGCATAATTGTAAAATAAGGCAGCGTTTTGATATCGCTATTTCTAAAATAATACGTTCCGCCAGGATGCAAAACACCTAAATACATAGCACGTGTTGTTAACAGCGCCAAAGCGTCTTCTGCATCTAAAAATTTTAAGAAAGCTTCATCACTTTTGTCGGAGGTTTTCCAACCTTCAAAAAGATCTGGTAACGGAGTCACTTTTACTTTAGCAGCTACTTTTTTGTCCATTTGTTTTAGTTGCTTCTCAGAATATCTATCTTCTATCTTATCTGTAAGCGATTTTCTTTTTGGCTCTTTTCCTAACAGCACTATTTTTCCTTTTAGTTTTCCAGAAAATTGGCTGCGTACTTTGTTCATATCAGCAAAACTTTCAATGCTAATGATTTCGCCAGAAACGTTGCCGTTGGTACTTTTTGACATCGTTAACGGATAGGCAGAAATTTTCATATAGTTTGGCGCTATCATTTCTACATTAAAGGTTTTTACATCCCAACCACGACATTCTAAACAATAATTTTCGAAACGTACATTTTGCAAGCCAATTTCTTTCATTTCGTTAGAAATCCATTTGGCAGCTTTGTAGTAATTTCTTGATCCTGTAAGGCGTTGCCCGTAAATATCGGTAAACTCACTTAAGCTTTTCATGACTTTAGAATTGTTAAAACCTTCATTTCTAATTTCTGATAACGCTTTTTCTGCATTAGTAATTTGTGTATAACTGCTGATAGAAATCCCTAAGAAAAGGAAGAAAGCAATACTGGTTTTTAGTTTGATCATTATTTGAAATATTTTGCTTGTGGCATGGTTTGTTGAGTGATAAAATATAAAAACGAATTTAAACGGAGATTCTCTTTTTTAATGTGATTCTTTTATCATTTTGCTGCTAAAAAAACTGTTTAATCTACGTAAATTATTACCTTATTTCAAAAGTTAAAGATGCTGTGTTAGATACATAGTCTGAATCATTCTTTGAGTTTTTTATCAAATAAACTGTGCGAAAATACCAGTGACCAGCATCGGTAATTTTTATATTTACGACACCATTACTATTTGTTCTAACTTTAAAAGCATCTAGAGGAGAACCATCTTTTGCATATCCATGCTTATCATTATAACTAGCGTAAACCATGATGTTGGGCATCGGTTTCCCGTTGATCAAAAGTTTCATCGATAATTGATCTCCAACATTAAGAAAATAAGGATTGGTCATTGGTACCAACTCAATTGGATATCCAAGTACTGTTTTATAATCTTCAGAAAGTTTATCTCCAACTTGATAAATAGCCTTAACGTGGTTGGAGTATTTTTTGGTAACGTTTTTTGAATCTTCACCTGCTTTTTTTCTTGCTGCTAGCACTTCTAAAAGTCCTTCATGTTTCATGTTTTCTACAAAAACTTCTGGTGTGTATTCATTGATTCTTGGCAAAGTAGATACACCAAAAATTCCTGTGCCTTCCTTGCCAGTTTTAATACTTAAAATAGTTTGTTTATCCTTTTCATACCAAGCACTAGCATCTGGATGAATAATTTTATCGCCAGGATTAACCAAAGAAACATCAATCATTCTGTTTCGTGCTAATGTTGAATGACTTTCATCGAAAGTGCCATTATACAAATAAATTAATGCTTCAGTATCTGGTTTCAGATAAAAACTTTTAAGTTTTATAAATAAACTATGAGAACTCAGAACAACTAAACTGATTAAAGCGATAAGGGAAAATAAAATTTTTTGTTTCATAAATACTAATTTATATGGTTATATATGCAATGTTACTAAAAGGTTTCTAACATGTTTCACTATCATTTTTATGATGATTACTAACGTGTTTATATAATATTACATTGTGGTTTTAAAGTTAATCTTTTTCTTCTTACCAACAATAATAATTAATTTCCAGCCAATGGAGAACCAAAAATACCAACAGCCATTTCTATATATAGTAATACTATTATAATAAGTAGAAGTGATGTGATGAGTAAGAATTTTTTATTTTTTAAGAATTTCATTTGTCGTTGGTTGAACAATTATTATCCTACGAAGTTAGCAAATAAAACAAAGCAGTAGAATTAAACTGTTAAAACTGATAATTTCTTAATAGCCAAAAGAACTCTGTCATAGAACTGTCATATCTCTGTCTTGTTGATTTCCATCAAAAAGAATGGTTAATATGTATCTTTGTCAAATAGCATTAAAGATAATACACCATAATGAATCAGGAAGTGATAAACCTCAGAGAAATTAAAAAAATGCGACTAGAACGTCATTGGTCTCAAGAACAATTGGCAGAAATGAGCGGATTAAGTACACGAACTATTCAACGCATAGAAAACGGAGAAAATGCTGTATTTGAATCCTTAAAATCTTTGGTAGCAGTTTTTGAAACTACAATTACAGATTCTGATAAGAATGATGAAAGAGATCAAATTATAGAAGAGGAATCTTACGTTGAAAAAGTAAAAGGTTTTTATAAACTTTTTTCTGTGGCGCTGTTAAGTTTAGCCGTACCATTTATTATCGCATTGAATGATTCTTCTTTTTGGATTGTTTTTTTATGGATTCTACTTACTTGGGGTATTGTAATTGGAGTATATCCCATAAACGTTTTTGATTTTTTTGGAGAAGATTGGAAACGAAAAATTATTGATAAGAAATTTAAAAAGAAGTAAATCTTACAATAAGTTTTTAGTCAATTCACGTTTTAAATACACAAATGTAATTGTAGTTGCTAATACATCTGCAATCGGGAAAGCCATCCAAACACCAGTAACTCCATAAAACTTAGGTAATATATATACCAACGGAATTAAGAAAATACCTTGTTTTAATAAAGTAAGAATCAATGCTGGCAATGCTTTTCCTACTGCTTGAAAATATGCAGAACCAATCAATTGAGTGGTAATTACTGGTGTTGCTAAAAAAGTAATCAATAAAGCATTTGGTGTTTTTGAAAGTAATTCAGTGTCTTTTGTGAAAATTCCAACCACAGCATCAGGAAAAACTACTATTCCGATAAAAATTAGTAATGCAACTCCAGTTCCATATACAATAGCTGTATTAATAGTTTCTTTAACACGTTTACTATCTTTAGCACCATAATTAAATCCAGCAATTGGTAGAAAACCTTGCGTAACACCCAATACCGGAAATAAGGCAAACATCATTACTCGATTTATAATTCCGTAAATAGCAATAGAAATTTCTCCTCCATATTTAAATAAGGTAAAGTTTAAGATAATTATCAATAAGCTAATGGCCCCTTGTCTAACAATAGTAACACCTCCTAAAAAGATAATTTCTTTTACAATTTTTAAATCTAGAAGAAAGTTTTTTGCAGAAATATGCAAACCGCTTTTAGAGGATAAAAAGAAACCCAAAACATACAATCCAGAAAAAGTATAAGAAATCGCTGTCGCCAATCCGGCACCAAACATTTCCCAATCAAACACTTTTATAAAAAGAATGTCTAAAAGAATGTTTGTAATTGCTGGGATTATCATTGCATACATAGCAAATTTTGGTTGTCCAACAGCTCTAATAACTGGATTTCCCATCATTGCAAAAGCTAAAAAAGGAACTCCATAAATAACGACTTTAAAATATTCTGTTGCTGGAACAACAATTTCGCCGTTGGCGCCAAATAATTGTAAAATTGGAAGACTAAAATAAGTTCCAATAATTACAAATAGAACAGACAAACCAACTGTTAATGTAATTTGATTTCCAAAAGTTTTAAAAGCAGTGTCGTATTTTTCTGCACCAAATGCTCTAGAGATAATTGAAGCCCCACCAATTCCAATTCCCATACCAATTGAAGAAATAAAGAATGCTATTGGCAAAACAACAGTAATTGCAGCAATTGCCATAATACCAATCCATCTACCAACAAAAATAGTGTCAACAATCATGTTCAAAGACATCACTAAAATTCCAATAGATGCTGGTACAGCTTGTTTTATTAGAAGTTTGCTTATTTTTTCTGTACCTAATTCGTTTGTTGTTTTATCCATATATTTTTTTGGTTGTTCAAAGATGCAGTCTTTATTGTTAATTTTTTCAGAAAGAAATGTTAAAGGTTTTTGAGTTTGTGATCGATTATAACTTTTAAGATACCTTCTTATTGTTTTTATAAAAAATGTTTCTTGTACCTTTGTTTTTAAACGAAAAACAATGTCGCAGTCATCAAATATATTTACCTATTATCATACGGTTACCAAAGAAGAAATTGATACATTAAACCACGTTAACAATGTAGTGTATGTACAATGGATTCAAGATATTTCTACCAAACATTGGAACGATTTAACAAAAAATAATCCAGATCTCAATTTTGTTTGGGTGGTTACCAGACACGAAATTGATTATAAAGGACAAGCGTTGTTGGGTGATGATATCACTTTTAAAACGTGGATTGGTAAAACCAAAGGAGTTACTTCTGTGCGTCATGTAGAAATTTTAAAAGGAGATATTTTATTGGTAAAAGCACAAACCATTTGGTGCATGTTACATACAGAAACACTAAGGCCAGCAAGAATTACAGAAAGTGTTTTAAAAATCTTACAAACATAGAAATATACGTACATTTGCACTTTCAAAACAGCAAGTTATGCCAACATTTAAAGATTTAGGAGTTCGTAAAGATTTTATCGAATCATTAAAAGAATTAAAGATAACTGTTCCTACAGGTATTCAAGAAAAAACCATTCCAGTTTTATTAAATTCTGATGTAGATTTTGTTGGATTGGCACAAACCGGAACAGGAAAAACGGCAGCCTTTGGATTGCCGATTTTACATAAAATTGATGCTGATAATGATACAGTTCAAGCATTGATCTTATCGCCAACAAGAGAATTGGTACAGCAAATTAAAAAACACCTTTTTAAATACACAAAATATGTTGATGACAAGATTTTTGTTGAAGCCGTGTATGGTGGAGAAAAAATCGACCGACAAATTAACAATCTAAAAAGAACTACACACGTTATTGTTGCAACTCCAGGGAGATTAATCGATTTGATTGAAAGAGGAGATGTAAACCTTAAAAACGTAAAAAATGTTGTCTTAGATGAAGCCGATGAAATGCTTAGCATGGGTTTTAAACAAGATTTAAATAGAATCTTAAAATACACAAGTGGCACAGGAAATGTGTGGTTGTTTTCTGCAACGATGCCTGATGATATTCAAAAAATCATCAAAAAATATATGAGTCCAGATGCGATTCGCGTTGCCGTAAACCCAGAAAGTTTGGTCAACGAAAACATCACACATCAATATATAAAAACGACGATTAAAGAGAAAACCGAATTGATTGTTGCTTTTCTAGAGAAGAGACCCAACGATAGAGGAATTATTTTCTGTAGAACAAAAGCAGGAACACAAAATTTAACTGTTCAATTAAAAGAAGAAGGTTTTGCAGTTGAAGCGCTTGAAGGAAACATGCAACAAAAAGAAAGAGACAAAGCAATGCGTGCGTTTAAAAACGGAAGCATTCAGTGTTTAATTTCTACGGATGTTTCTGCACGTGGAATCGATGTAAACAACTTGGCTTTTGTATTGCATCATCAATTACCAGATCAATTAGAATATTATACACACAGGAGTGGAAGAACTGCTAGAGCTGGTAAAACAGGATTTTCTTTGGCCTTTATTTTACCTTATGAATTGGAAGAAATTCATAAAATTCAGAAAGATTTAGGAATCAAATTCACAGAGATTTCTTTTTAAAATGGACTTGATTTACGTTTTAGATATCATCGGTACTTTTGCCTTTGCAATTTCTGGAGCTTTGGTTGCTTCTGATAAAAAATTCGATTTATTTGGCGTGATTATCATTGCATTTGTAACTGCTGTTGGTGGCGGAATGACACGTGATGTATTAATCAATGCGCATCCAATTAACTGGATTGGCGATTTAAATTATATCTGGACAATTATGGCGGCAGTCGTTTTTACCTTTTTATTTAAAAGTAAAATTGCCCATTTGAGCAAAACGATGTTTTTGTTTGATACCATCGGAATTGGTGTTTTTACAATGTTGGGCGTTCAAAAAGGATTGTCTTTTGATTTACATCCTTTTATTGCTGTGGTTATGGGAATGGTTTCTGCTGTAATTGGTGGAGTTATTAGAGATGTCCTAACAAACGAAGTTCCGTTGATCTTTAAAAAAGAAATATATGCATCTGCTTGTTTGGCGGGTGGAACGGTTTTCTTGTTGACAAATCATTTTAATGCACCAGAAAGCATTCAGTTTTTTGCAACCATCTTAACGGTGATTCTCATTCGTTTATTAGCGGTAAAATTCAACTTACAATTGCCAAAAATAAAGGATGACTTGTTTGGGAAAACCTCATAAAAAAAGCGAAGCATATGCTTCGCTTTTTTAGTTTTATAAATAAAATGTCTGTTCGAGTGATTTTTGATAAAAAATTGTATCGAGAACTCATTATTTATAAAATGCTTATTCTCTATATAAATTTCACTTACTTCGTTTGTACAATTCACTAGAATTGACAGCCTTTTATTTCACATCTTTTAGTAATTCTCTAATAGAGCGCTCTAATTGTTGATCTCTACCGTTATCAATAACTCCTGGCATATTTTTTACTTGAATTAGAGGACTTGTTTGATTGTTTTCCATCCATTCTCCTGCTTTGTTTTTTGCACTTACAGGAACAACTCCCCAATACGCTCCATTTGGCAATCCTTCCCAACCTGCAAAACTACAAGTTCCTGGAACCGGCATTCCAACTGTTTTTCCAATTTTTAAATCGGTATAACCAGAAGCATAACAATGCCCATCAGAATACATACTTTCGTTAAAAATAGATAACGTTGGTTTTGTCCAACGAGAAGTAGGTTCTCCACCAACAACTTTTTCTGCGGTTGCATAGGTTATAAATGGAGTGCCTGAAAAGAACATAGCTAAATCTGCCACTAAATCTCCACCACCATTAAAGCGAGTATCAACAACAACTCCTTTGCGGTCAGAAAATTTCCCCATCATATCTTGATAAATACTTCTATAAGGACCATCACCCATTCCAGGAATATGTACATATCCTAATTGTCCATTACTTGCTTTATCAACTTCTTTCTCGTTGATTTTTACCCAACGTTTATATAATAATCCGTTTTCTGCGCCTAAAGAAATAGGTTTTACAGTAATTGTTTGCGCTTTTTTAGTATTTGGATCTAACACTTCTAACAACATAAATGTACCAGCCATTCTGTTTAAATATTTTGCAACATCTTGATCTTTATCAATAGTTTCTCCATTGATTTTTTCAATCACCATTCCTGCTTTAACTTTAAACTTTGATTTATCTAATGGTCCACCCTTTATAATTTCATCAATTAAAATTCCATTTCCATTATAATTGTAGTTCATAAAAATTCCTAATGAAGCCGTAGCATCGGCATTAGAGATGGAAGCTCCTCTATAACCTGACCCAGCATGAGAAACATTTAATTCTCCCAGCATTTCTGACAACATTTCAGAAAATTCGAATCCATTTCCTATAGAAGGCAAATATTTTTGATATTCTTTTTTCATTTGTTTCCAGTTGATTCCATGAAAACTTGGTTCATAAAAAATGGCATTGGTACGAATCCAAACATGATTAAACATAGCAACTCTTTCTGCTGCTTCATCAAATTTCATTTCGCCATTAATTTTTACAGGTGTTTGTTTTCCAGCTTTAGGATCTATTTTTGAAATTTTTCCACTACTTAATAAGTAAAGATTTTTCATGTCTTTATCCCATTGCAAACTTCCGCCATTAATATTTAATTTTAGCACCATCTTGGTTGCTCTTGTTCTAAGGTTTGTGCTCCAAAGATTTGCTTTTCCTTCAAATTTTGATAGATAAAATAAGACATCTCCTTTTTTTGATAAAACAGCATCACCTAAATTAGAAGAATGAATGGTTAATCTTTTTGTTCGGTCTTTCATAAAATCCCAATCAAAAGTAAGTGGAGTAGTTTCTTTCTTTTTATCTGATTTCTTTTTGTCTTTGGATTTTTTGCCGTCTTTTTTGTCTTTATCTGCTTTCTCTTTTGCCTTTTTTACTTCTTCTTTTAAAGCAAGCATTAATTTGTGTTCATCATCATTTAAATTGAATTCATCCCAAGCACCTTGTGTAAAAAACATACTGTACACATCACTTTGAGATTGCCCACTTGTAGCATACGATTTTAATCCGTTTCTATTGCTAAACCAAATCATTTGTTTTCCGCCATTTACCCACTTCGGACTATAATCATAATAACCACTTTCGTTTAAGTTAACACGTTTAGAACCATCAGCAGCCATTAACAACACCTCACCGTTACTCAACGTTTTATCCCAATCAACCAACAACCATTTACTATCTGGACTCCAAGTAAAATTCTGATCACCATCACTCATATGAAATAAATCTTTTGGTGTTAGTAGTATGGTTTCTTTTTTTGATTTTAAGTCTTTTATTTTCAATGTTTTTCGTCCTTCTATAAATGCAAGTTTTTTTCCATCGGGCGAATATTGCGCTAAGTAATTATCAAATTTATTTTCTATTACTACAGATTCTTTTAGAAGTGTGGAAGCATAGAAAAAGGGTTCTTCTTTTCGTAATTTTTCTGTTTTATAAATACTCCATTTTCCATTTCGTTCGCTACTGTAAACTACTGATTTACCATCTGGTTCCCAAGTTACAAATCGCTCATTTTCTGGAGTGTTTGTCAATCTTTTTGTAAAAGATTTATCTACTGAAGTTACAAAAACTTCACCTCTAGCAATAAAAGCAATTTCTTTGCCATTAGGAGAAATAACCATTTCATTAATTCCGCCATTGATAGAAATAAATTTATCACTATTATCTATGTTTTGAGTAGTAATTTTCACATTTACTTTGGTCGGCTTTTTGCCTTCTCTCATAGTGTATAATTCACCATCAAAACCAAAAGAAATAACACCGTTTCCAATACTTAAAAAACGTATTGGATGTAATTTAAAATGAGTGATTTGTTCATTCTGACTTGGATTGTCTAATGAAAGCTTATGCACATTAAAAGTGCCACTTTTTTCACTTAAATAATAAATACTTTTTTCATCAGAACTAAAAACAGGTTGTCTGTCTTCTCCGTTAAAAGAAGTTATCATTTTATGTGTTTTTGTTTTGGTGTTATACATCCAAAGATCTCTAGTTATAGAAGATGTATGATGCTTTCTAAATTCATTTTCGCCGCCTTTTTTATCGTGATAAACCATTGTTCTACCATTTTTTGAATACTGAACATATTCTGCAGGAACTGTAAGTAATTGAGTTACTTTTCCGCCTTTAACCGGAACGCTATATAATTCTGGTTGAGAACCTGTTGGATATTGTCTGTGTTTTACATCATCTTGACGTTGTGCACCAAAAACAATTTCTTTATTATTTGAAGAAAAAGAGAAAGGAGATTCATTTGCAGAATGAAACGTAAGACGTGTGGCAGAACCGCCGTTTGCTGACATCACAAATACATCAAAGTTTCCGTAACGATTAGAGGCAAAAGCTATTTTAGAACCATCTTTACTCCAAACAGCCATATAATCATGTGCTTTATGAAAAGTTAATTGCACTGCATCACCTCCAGAAGCATTAACCTTGTAGAGGTCTCCTTTATATGTGAATGCAATTTGAGATCCATCTGGTGAAATGCTAGAATAACGCATCCATTTTGGATTGTTTTGACCACTTAATGTTAAGCTAATAAATAAGAAAAAAATAGTTAGTTGTTTCATGATTTTAATTTTTTGACTAAACTAATCATTTATTTTAAAATTATTTATTTGTAGATTAATTTTATCTTCACAAAATCAATATAAATTATTTTAGAATGGCAATGGATTTGTATTAACATTGAGCAAATTAATAGTAATTTACGTTAAAAAAGCACAGTCTAAAATATTAAAGATTACAAGCCTGGAGTTAATTTTTTTTTCTTGTACTGTAGAAATAAAAATTAATAAAACCTGTTTTTGTTACAGATATTTTGTTGTTTTGTATGAATAATTTAATAAGAAACAGAAATAACAGCAGCTTTAAATAAACTTGCTTTTGTTTTAAAAAAAGTGTTTTCTAATTCTATCGCTTTTAATTTAGCATCTATAAATTTTGCCTCTCTATAATTTACAAGAAATAAGGAGCTTTCTCCCAGGAAAAACTTACGCTCTTCAGCTTTTAAAAGGGCATTATAATCTCTAACAATATTTGCAGTATAGTTATTTTGTTTTGCGTAAGATTCTAATTCTTGTTGAATTGCATTTACCTTATTTTTAATAACAATTTGTGTAGCTTTATTTTCGAAGCTTACATCTTTTACTTTTATACGAGCCAATTTTAAATCTCCTCTTTCTTTTCTTAAAAATAAAGGCATACTAAAATTAATTCCCGCTTTAAAATTATTGGTATTTAAAGAATTAATTTGAGACGCATTTTGTGTTAAAAAGTTATATTGAACATCAATTTTTGGTAATAAACTGTTTAATTTTAATCTTTTATTAATATTTAAATTTTCAATTTTATAGGTTAAAGATTTAATTTTTGGGTGCTGGTTGATATCAAAATTTTCAGTATTAAAAAGGGCAATGTTAAGAGAGGTATCTACAGAATTAACAGTAGTAGTGTCTGGAATTATATTTTCTTTAAGTTCAATTGGTGTGTTGTTTTTTAGCCATAAGAAATTAGATAATTCTAAAGATGATTTTATTAATTTAATTTTAGATTTTTCTAAATTTAGTTTTCTTGTTTTTAAAGTTATCCCTGCTTCTAAAGTATCTATTGCTGGTTTTTCTCCTTCAATAAATGCTTTTTTTGTTCCATTAAAACGAATTTCTGCATTTTTTAAAAAATCTTTATACACTTTTTTCTCATTAAATGTTTTTAACCAATTAAAATAAGAAATAGAAGCATTGTAAAGAATTTCATTTACAAGAATTTGTTGCTCTTCTTTAGCTTGTTTTAAAAAAACTTTTGCTTTTTTAATGTCTGCCATTCTTTTGTTCATTAAAAGCCCTTTGGCTAATGAAACAGAAACACCTGCGCTATATAAACCATCTAAAGGAACATTTTTCTCTGGGTTTAAAAAAAGTCCATCATTTTGTTCGAAATTAGCTTTCAACTCAACTCCATACCAAGTAGGAATTTTAAATGCTCCGTTTAATTTATTGTAATATTCTTTCTCTTTAAATTGCTTATTATTAAAATCTATTTCAATTTTTGGATCAAATGCACCTCTTGCTTTTAACAATTTTGCCTCGCTGTTATTAATAATTAAACTGGCTTGCTTTACAATAGGATGGTAGCTTTTTACGTACCCTAAATATTCAGATAAAGTCATTACAGAAGTTACCTTTTCTTGTGATAAACTGATTAAGTTAATCGATAAAAATAAAACTAAAAAAAACTTTTTCATAGGTTATTTATTTTTAGAATTTTTTATTTTTTTATTTACTTTTGGTTGATAGTAGTTAGGAGGAAAGCTATTTAATTGTCTCCAAATTTCAAACCAAATTGGTACATCTTCTAAAAGAGCAATTGTTCTTGCACCAGAACCCACTCTAATAGCGGTTGGCCAAGTATTATCTGTGTTGTCTGAAGCCAATAAAACTCTATATTTACCATTATCGCTTATAAAATTTTCAATGGCTACAACTTTTGCACCATAAGTACCGTAAGAAACATTAGGCCAACCAGAAAAAACAATTGCTGGCCAACCATCAAACTGAACACGTACTTTTTCCCCAATGTGCAATAGTGGTAAATCTATTGGTCTAACATAGGTTTCTACAGCTAAATCATATTTTTCTGGCATAATGCCCACCAAATCTTCACCTTCCTTAAAAGTGCCTCCAATTCCGCCTTTTATTGCTTTATTTATATACCCGTTTTGTGGTGCAGTTACAAATAATAAACTATTTCTAACTTTATAGTTACTATTGCTGTTTTCTAATTTAGATACTTGTGCTTTTGCTTCAAAACCAGCAGATTTAGCCGTAAACATATCACTTTGTGCTTTCGAAATTTTGTCTGTGTACGTTGCTGCAATTCTAGATAACTCTAATTTTGCGTTTAAAATATTATTTCTACTTGCTAATAATTTATTTTCTTGTGATATTAATTTAGCTTGTGTTTCTTGTAGTTTTAAACGTTTTTCTTCAACATCTTTCACTGCCTTTAGACCCTCTAATTGTAGGGTTTCTGTTCTTTTAAATTGCCTTTCCGCTATGCTAGTATTTGTTTTAGCAGCTTTATAATCAATACTGTCGCTTTTAACTTTTAATTTAGATTGTAATAACTTATTTTCTGTCTGCTGAATTTTTAATTGTTGATCATTTTTTAAAGCAGAAATTTGTCTTTCTAATGCAGCTACTTTTTCTTGATATGCAGTAACAGAAGACGATTTTGCATTAATTTGATCATTCGTTCTTTCAATTAATCGAGTGTCGAAATAGTCACTTTTTATTTCTGAAATTCTTAAGATAGTGTCTCCTTTTTTTACAAAATCTCCTTCTTTCACATACCATTCTTCAATTCTGCCAGGAATTTGAGATTGAATGGTTTGTGGTCTTTGATTTGGAGTTAACGTAGTTACTTGTCCTTGACTCGTAATATTCTGTGTCCAAGGTAAAAACAATAAAATAAAACCTAAAATAGTAAATATTAACAAGAATTTATTAAATGCTTTATAATACTCTTTGCTAAAAATATGTTTACCCGATTTAAATTTTTTTAAATCTACCTTCTTATTTAATTGATTGTTAGAAATATTTAACATCTTTTAATTTTTTATAGATTTAATAGCACCTTTTTCTAATATAATTTCTTGATTACACTGTGTTTTCCAACTTTTTTTACTGCTCACTACAATAAGTGCCCAAGGTTGTTTAGGGTTCGTTAAAAACTCTATAATTTTAACCGTTTCTTCTATATTAAACTGATCTAAAGGATCTTCTAAAATCACCACTTTTGGTTGTTTAATAATAGCTCTTGCTAAAATTATTTTTTTAGCTATGGTATAAGACATTTGTTTTCCTTCTGGATAAATTATCGTCTCTAAACCATTGGGTTGTTCCTTTAAAAATTGATTTAACCCAACAACATTTAATGCATTATAAATGATGTCATCATTTATAGATTTGTTACCAAAAATTAAATTCTCTCTAATAGTTCCTTCAAAAGGGGTTTCTTCAGAAAGAGATAATCCCAATTGAGAACGATAATGATTTAAATGTAAGCTGTTTAATGATAAATTATTAATATATATATTACCTGAAGTTGGCTGAATTATACCAGCAATTAAACGCAATAAACTAGATTTTCCGGCACCACTTTCACCTATAACTAATATTCTACTCGATGGTTTAATGCTAAAAGATATGTTTTTAATAATCTGCTTTTCCCTTTCTTCTACATTATAAGAAACATCATCTAATTCAACAATTAAACCGTCTTTAAATAATGGTCTTTCTCCTTTTTGCTGCTCTAATTCTTTATCTACAACTTGACCTATTTTTTCTATAGAAGTTAAAACATCATAAAAAGATTCTAAACCAACAATTAATTTTTCTACTGATGCAATAACCAAAAGAATAATAATTTCTGCTGCAACAAACTGTCCAATATTCATTTCTTGATTTAAAACTAAAGCACCACCAATTAAAAGCAAGCTAGCTGTTACAATTACCTTAAAACCAATCATTTGTGTAAATTGAATGATTAAGATTTTAAAATGATTTTCTCTTGCTTTTAAATAATTATCAACCAAGATATCGTTTTTTTGCATTGCCAAATTAGTGTTTCCAGAAAGCTTAAAACTTACCACAGTTCTCGCTATTTCTTGAATCCAGTGAGCAACTTTATACTTGTTTTTAGATTCTACTAAACTAGTTTCTAACCCTTTTTGAGCCGTAAATTTAAAAACGATATAGATTAGTAACAGTAATAGAATTCCGAAAATAATAAAGAATGGATGATAAAAAGATAGCAATATTAACGCAAATAATATTTGTAAAAGTGCTGTTGGTACATCAATTAATATTTTTGATAAGCCTTTTTGAATTGTTAAGGTATCAAAAAAACGATTTGCTAATTCTGGTGGATAATAATTACGCAACTCATTCATTTTAATTTTTGGAAATCGGTAACTCAATTCAAAAGAAGCTCTTGTAAATATTCTTTGCTGAATTGTTTCTATAATTCTCAATTGCATTAATTGTAAGGCGCCAGAAAATAGAACTCCAATGGTAACTAAAATTACTAAAACAACCCAAGATGTTGACATCTGTGCGCCTTGTATTAAGTTGATAATTGCCTGAATGCCAAGAGGTAAAGATAAAGCTACAATTCCACCAAAAGCGGCATAATACAGCAGTTGTAAAATATCTTTTACTTCTAACTTTAATAATCCGATAAAGCGTTTCCAAGGAGTTAATTGTTTGTTTTCCATAGAATTATGATAATGTGATTTTTGCTAGTTGAATAAAAAAGTTTGTCGGTGTTTTGTCTTCTCTACAATTTGTTATTGAAGGAAAATGTTTCTTTAAAAAATGTTGATGCAAAGCGCCTTCTAAAATAGTACTTGCTAAACTTAATGCAAATTCAAAATTGGGTTTAACGGCTAAGATCATTTCCTCTAAACTTATAATTAATCGTTTGTAAACTTCGAAATAGCCATCTTTGTTCTCATTATCAACTTCTTTTGTTAAATAAGATTTTGAGCTTTCATTAACGATAATTTTATATAAAATTGTTTCATTGATATGAGAGAATTTACTGTCTTCTTTTACAGTTCTTGTTACTATTATAATAGCTTTTTCTAATTTTTCTCTAGCATTTGAGATACTAAATGTCTCTAATGCTAATTGATATTCTAACCAAGCCCAATACCAAGAAGAAAGGTATAGTAGCAGTTTGTGTTTACTTTCAAAATATCTATAGATAGAACTTTCATTAGAACCAATTTTTGTTCCTAATTTTTTAAAAGTAAAGTTTTCGAAACCAATCTCATTTATTAATAAAATGCTATGCTCTACAATTCTCTTCCCTAGATTTGAGGTTTCAGGATCTTTAATATAAATTTTATACGGAACAGAGATCTTTAAAACTGATAATAAATTTTTCATTTTATTGTTTATTAATCGCAAATATAATAGTATTACTATTAATAAATAATAGTAATACTATATTTTAATGTTTTTTTAACATCTGTAATTAAACAATTATGAATTATCATCCGTTGTGTACTATATTTGATAGAAATATTATAATCTAAAAATTGGCATTATGTAAACGCATAACAGGTTTATTTGTAGATTAATTTTATCTTCACAAAATCAATATAAATTATTTTAAATCAATATAAATTATTTTAAAATGAAAACTTTGACATTTAAAAACCTATCCGAATTTAAGAAAATGATTGGTAGAGAATTACCTGAAAGTGATTGGATTTCTGTGTCGCAAGAAATGATCAACGATTTTGCAAATGCTACTCTAGATAGGCAATGGGTACATGTTGATGTTGAGCGAGCTAAAAAAGAATCTCCATTTAAAAGCACCATTGCACATGGCTTTATGTCTGTTGCATTATTATCTAAGTTTTTAGGAGATTTAATTACTATAGAAAGTATTAAATTGGGTTTAAATTACGGATTGAATAAAGTCCGTTTTATGAACCCTGTTCTTGTAAATAGTAAATTACGTTTAAAAAGTACAGTGACAGGTATTGAAGATCATAAACATGGAGTTAAAGTCACTTTTTCTTGTACTGTAGTAATAGAAGGGGTAGAGAAACCTGCTTGTGTTGCTGAATTTTTAGCATTATTTTTTGAATAAAAAAAATCGCTTAAAGACTAAGTGATTTTTATAAAAGTTTAAAAAGTTAGGTTTAAGAAATCCAACCTTTTTTTGCAGCATCTTTAGAGTACCACACTAAAAATAGACAAACTATAATAATCATAATTGGCATAACTAAATCTTTCATTTCAACATTCATAAATAAATAAAGATGTTGTGCAATTGCTCCAATTACTGAAATTAAAAATAAAGAAACAGCAATTTTTTTCTTAAATAAAAGAAATAAAGCACCAAAAGCACCACCAAACACAGCTAAAGCAAATGCTCCGGTATACCAAGCAGGATAATCTACTAAAAATTCTGCTTGTGCTTCTGGTGGTAAAGCAGCAATCATTTCTTCTGTAATAAAAGCTCTAGTTAAATAAGCCATTACACCCATTAAATTCCAAATTAATGCAACTACTGCAATAACCCAAAATCCGGTATTTGGCTTGTTTGTTGAATCTGACATAAAATAATTTTTTAAGGTTAATAGAATTACAATATAGTTAATATCTTAATAATTATAAAATTATAGAATATAATTTAAAAGTGACACGAGCGTTTTTTTGATTTTTTATTCGTTAAAAACCTTAAAAACGACGTACTTTTGCAGCTTTAACTATAACAATGCACATGTCAAAAACTCTAGCAACTTCAGAATTAGAAGAACGTAAAACAGGTAAAGATTTATATAGTTATCAAAAAGGAGCTATTAATAAAATTTTTAAACTTTTTGAAAGCGCTCCAGACGATTATCATTTATTATATCAATTACCAACCGGTGGTGGAAAAACGGTGATTTTTTCTGAAATGGTGCGACAATATTTAAAACATCATCAAAAGAAAGTGTTGGTTATGACACATAGAATAGAGCTGTGTAAGCAAACGTCTTCTATGTTAACAGAGTTTGGTGTAGATAATAAAGTAATTGATAGCACCGCAAAATTAGACGATCAATCTAATTATTCTTGTTTTGTTGCCATGGTAGAAACGCTAAACAATCGTTTAAATGATGACAAACTTGATATTTCTGATATAGGTTTGGTAATTATAGATGAAGCACATTACAACTCTTTTACAAAGTTGTTTCACTTTTTTGATAAATCTTTTATATTAGGAGTTACCGCAACACCTTTAAGCTCGAATATTAAATTACCAATGAAAGACAATTACAATGAGTTAATTGTTGGTGAAACGATAGAATCTTTAATAGAAAACGAGTTTTTAGCACAAGCAAAAACTTTTTCTTATAATGTTGGTTTAACTTCTTTAGTTGTTGGTTCTAATGGAGATTATACGGTAAAATCTTCTGAAGATTTATATTCAAATACCTTAATGCTTGGTAAATTATTGCAATCATACGAAGAAAGATCTAAAGGTAAAAAAACATTGATATTTAATAACGGGATAAACACATCTATTCACGTTTACGAAACATTTAAGGCAGCAGGTTATCCAATTGCACATTTAGACAATACCGCAACAAAAAAAGAAAGAGCGTTTATATTAAGATGGTTTAAGAAAACACCCAATGCAATTTTAACTTCTGTAAGTATCTTAACCACTGGTTTTGATGAACCAACAGTTGAATCAATTATTTTAAACAGAGCAACAAAATCCTTAACATTATACTATCAAATGATTGGTAGAGGATCAAGAATTTTAAAAAATAAATCGCATTTTAACATTATAGATTTAGGAAATAATTTTCACAGATTTGGTCCTTGGGGAGCAGACTTAGATTGGCAACAAATCTTTAGATCGCCTAACTTCTATTTAGAGAAATTATTGAATGATGAAGAGTTAGAAGAAACGTTTGTCTATGATATGCCTGAAGCTTTAAGAGCTGAATTTGCAAATTCTAAAGACATTACTTTTGATGTAAAACAAACCTATTTAGATTCTTTAAAAAACAGAGAATCAACAAAAGTGGTATTAGAAAAATCATTATTACATCATGCAAAAATATGCATAGAAAATAGCGAAGATATTTATGATGCTTTAGATTTAGCTAAAAAGTTAGGCGATGATATCGATTTTAGATTGCAACGTTATACCAAATGCATTAGCAAAAGCACAAATAATTTTATGGATTGGTTAAAAAATGATTACAGAGTAAAACTGAGATTGTTTTTAAGAGCTAATTTTGATGAAATGTTTGAAGAAATTCATGGGAGACCAGCTGAATAAATTTTTGAAATAATAAAAGAATAAAGAAATTCTTGCATGAAATTATCTAAAGAAACTATACTTATAGTTTTAGCTTTTTTTGCTATCTATGTTATTTGGGGATCCACTTATTTACTAAATAAAATTGCAGTTCAAGAAATTCCACCTTTATTTTTATCAGCAACACGATTCACTTTTGCTGGATTCTTAATCTTACTGATTGCTAAAATTTTAAAACTTCCATTAAAAATCACAAAAAAACAATTCTTAAATAATCTTCTTGCCGGATTTTTATTTTTAGTTTACGGAAACGGTGTTTTTGTGTGGGCTCTAAAATATGTTGATAGTAGTTTTGCTGCTTTAGAAGCATCATCATTACCTTTGGTTGTAATTATTTTAATGAGAATTCTGTATGGACAAAAAATTCATAAAATATCTTTACTAGGTGTTTTCTTAGGTATTATTGGAATCTATTTATTGGTAAGTCAACAAAATATTACAAACGGAGAAAATAGTTTGTTAGGCGTTTTTATGATTGCTACTTGTATTATTAGTTGGGCTTCTGCAAGTATTTTTGTTTCTAAAGCCGATTTGCATCCAAACTATTTTGTAAATTCTGGGTATCAAATGTTTTCTGCCGGATTTTTATTATTTATTTTTAGTTTATTCGTTGGAGAAGAGTGGATTTCGCCCTTATTATGGAATAATGGCACAATTTATTCAATGGTGTTACTCGTAATCTTTGGGAGTATTATAGCATTTACTTCATTTAATTTTTTATTAAAAAAAGTATCTCCAGAAAAAGTAGCAACTTCTTCTTATGTAAATCCTTTAATCGCTTTACTTTTAGGTTGGTATGTGTTAGATGAAAAGATATCTTTTCAATCAATAATTGCAGCAATAATCTTACTACTGGGTGTTTATTTTATCAATTCTAGTAAGAATACCAAAGAATCGTAAGAAAATTAAATAGAGTTTAATATCTTTAAAGTCAATTTTATTTCTTTTTGATGGAAAAATACTTTACTGCTTTTAAAGATGCTTTTTTTGGTTCTTTAGATTGGACCTGGAAATCTATTGTATTTGAAGTTCCTTGGTATAACAATTATTTTTGGGGATTAACTTTAATTTCTCTTATTGTTTGGGCACTAGAAATTGCATTTCCTTGGCGTAAAAATCAATCAATTATAAGAAGAGATTTTTGGTTAGATGCTTTTTACATGTTTTTTAACTTCTTTATTTTTTCTATTATAATAAGTGGATTTTACACCGTTTTTGGACTCATTTTTGAAAATTTTGATCTTACCCTAAAAAGTTTAACGGCACTAAATTTAAATAATTTTCCTACTTGGGCAGAATTACTTATTTTCTTTATCATTTTAGATTTTGTGCAATGGTTTACTCATGTTTTATTGCATAAGTTTGAGTTTTTATGGAGGTTTCACAAAGTGCATCATTCTGTAAAAGAAATGGGTTTTGCAGCACATTTACGGTATCATTGGATGGAAAACATTTTATACAAACCATTAAAAACAATCGGAGTAATGTTACTTGGTGGGTTTGAACCAGAACAAGCATTTATTGTACATTTCTTTGCTATTTCTATTGGTCATTTTAACCATTCGAATATTAAAATTACATGGGGATTTTTAAAATATATTTTAAACAGTCCTGTAATGCATTTATATCATCATAGTAAAGTATTGCCAGAAAATAAACCCAACGGAATCAACTTCGGAATTAGTTTAAGTATTTGGGATTATTTATTTAAAACCAATTATGTACCTGAAGATAGTGGAACTATAGAATTAGGATTTCCGGATGAAGAAAATTTTCCAAAAGGTTTTTTTGGACAGTTATTTTATGGCTTTAAAAAAGATAAAAAACAGCAACTATAAATTAAATATAAACCAAATGAAAACCACACTTTACAGCATTCTTTTTTTACTTACAATTTCTGTAAGTGCTCAAAAAAAAGTTTTAGATCATCCAGATTTTGATATTTGGAACACCATTAGAAGTCAATCTATTTCTAACAACGGAAAGTTTATAATGTATTCTTTAGAAAGAGGAGAAAAAGATCGATTTTTAAAAATAAAAGACGAAAAAGCTAGAGCAATTTTTAACTATGATAGAGTTAAAGCAGGAGAATTTACGTACGATTCTAAAAATGCAGTTTTTACCATAACCACTTGGAAAGATAGCATCACAGAAATGCAAAGAAGAAAAGTAAAGAAAGACAAAATGCCAAAAGATACTTTGGCAATTTACAACCTTCCTAAAAAGCAATTAACAAAAATTGCGAATGTAAAATCGTATAAAGTTCCACAAAAGTGGTCTGGATATGTAGCATATTTATTACACGATATTAAAAAACCAGCTTCAAAAGAGAAAGCTAAAAAAACGGATAAGAAAGCTGATAAAAATACGAAAAAAAAGAAAGCAAAAAAAGTAAGTGCTAGAAATGGATATCATTTAATTCTCAGAAATTTAGCAACAAAAAAAGAAGACACTATAAAATATGTTACTTCGTATTCTTTTGCTAAAGAAGGAAAAAGCTTAGCATATATATCGACTGGAGAGTTAGCTACAGAAAATGGTGGAGTTTATGTATTGAATTTGAACAACAATCAAAAAACTGAAGTATTTACAGCAGCTAATAAATCAAAATATAATCAATTAGCTTTGAATGATGCTGGTAATAAATTAGCATTTGTTGTTGATGCTGATACTACAAAAACGTTGGTTAGGCCTTATCAACTATATGTTTGGAGTGGTATTGGAAAGGCAACTGAGATCGTTGATCAAAAATCAACTTCAAAAGGGTATAGAATTTCACCTAATGGTAGAATTAACTTTTCTAAAGACAATTCTAAAATGTATTTTGGATTGGCAACTCAGCCGATTGTAAAAGATACAACACTTTTGAAAAATGAAATTGTTAATGTAGAAGTTTGGGCGTACGATTCTCCTAGATTATATACCGTTCAAGAATTGCAAGTAAATAACGATAGAAAGAAATCGTACACAGCAGCACTGCATTTAAACACCAATAAAGTGGTGCAATTAGCAACTACAGAATATCCGAATGCAACGATTGGAAACGAAGGAAATTCTGAAAACGTATTGGTTTCAAATCCGACGCCATACATGCTAGAAAGTCAATGGACAGGAATGAGAGCAAGTGATTATGCGATTGTAAATTCATCTTCAGGTAAAATGAATACCATTTTAACTGAAGTTGCTGGCGGAGTTCGTTTAAGTCCGCAAGGAAAATTTGCCTACGGATATAACCCTGTTGATAGCACTTGGTTTGCTTTTGATATTGCAAACAATAAGAAGTTAGATTTAACCAAAGGAAAAGTGTTTTACAACGAATTAAATGATACACCAAATTACCCAAGATCATACGGATTGGTTGGTTGGACAAAAGATGATAGCTCTATGTTAATTTATGATCGATATGACATCTTTAAATTCAACCCAAACACTGGTCAAAACACTCGTTTAACAAAAGGTAGAGAGACTAAAACTGTTTATCGTTATGCAAGATTAGATAGAGAAGAGCGTTTTATAGACGAATCTAAAACGTGGTTATTAACAACGTTTAACGAAACAACTAAAAATAGTGGATATTATGAGTTTAATCCGAAAAGAAACAGAGGAAAACAATTGGTAGATGGTCCTTTTAGATATTCTAATCCTGTAAAAGCAATAGACAGTAAAAATGTTTTATTTACACGACAATCTTTTATTGATTTTCCAAATTTAAGAATATCAGATTTGAGTTTTAAAAAGCAAACTGTTATTAGTAATGCAAATCCACAACAAAAAGAATACAATTGGGGAACTATTGAATTGCACGAGTTTACATCCTTAGAAGGGAAAGCTTTAAAAGGATTGTTAGTAAAACCAGAAAACTTTGATCCAACTAAAAAGTACCCTATGCTGGTAAATTTCTATGAAAGAAGTTCTGATGGATTGCATAATCATAGAGCGCCATCACCAGGAAGATCAAGTATTAATTACAGTTTTTACACAAGTAGAGGTTATGTTATTTTTAATCCAGATATTGTGTATAGAGATGGTTATCCAGGAGAATCTGCTTATAATGCAGTAATTCCAGGGATTACTTCTTTAATTGACAAAGGTTTTATTAATAAAAATAAAATTGGTGCACAAGGTCATAGTTGGGGCGGATATCAAGTAGCGCATTTAGCAACAAAAACTGATATTTTTGCTGCAATTGAATCTGGTGCTCCAGTTGTAAATATGATTAGTGCTTATGGCGGAATTAGATGGTGGACAGGTTTAAGCAGACAATTTCAATATGAGCATACACAAAGTAGAATAGGAGGAACGCCTTGGCAATATCCGATGCGTTATATAGAAAATTCTCCAATTTTTAATATTGATAAAATTAATACACCAATATTAATTATGCACAATGATGCAGATGGACATGTACCTTGGTATCAAGGAATAGAATTTTTTACAGCATTAAGAAGATTAGGAAAAACATCTTGGTTTCTAAATTATAACGGAGAGCCTCATTGGCCATTAAAAATGCAAAACAGAAAAGATTTTAATATAAGAATGGCGCAGTTTTTTGATTATTATTTAAAAGATGCACCAAAACCTGTTTGGATGGAACGTGGTGTTCCGGCATTAGAAAAAGGAATAGAACAAGGATATGAGTTGATGAAAAACTAACTTAATTTAAAAAGCTTCTAAGAAATTAGGAGCTTTATATTTATATAATGTTTCGTTAAATTTTTATTTCAAATCAGAATTAATAGGACTAAAGTGTAACTTTAGCCACCTAAAATTATAACACAATATGAAGATAAAGCTAACACTACTTTCATTGTTGTTAACAATTTCGTTAACTGCACAAAAAATGTCTTTTGAAGAATACAACCCAACATCAACTCTAATTGTACCAGGAAAAATAATAAAAAAAGCAAAATTTCCTTTTATAGATGTTCATGGGCATCAATATAGAATGCCAACGCAAGATTTAACTTCAGTTATTGCAGCAATGGATACATTAAATATGGGAATCATGGTAAACTTAAGTGGTAGAAGTGGAGCTGATTTAATTAAATCAGTTAAGAACATTAAAGAGAACTATCCAAATAGATTTGTAGTATTTGCTAATATCCGTTTTCATAAAAATGTAGGAAAACCAGGATGGATTGAAACTACAGTAAAACAACTTGAGGAAGATGTAAAAAATGGAGCTAGAGGTGTAAAAGTATATAAAGGATTAGGATTGAGTAATTTAGACTACAAAGGCAATAGAATTGCAGTAAATGATATTAGATTAGATCCTATTTGGAAAAAATGTGGAGAATTAGGAATTCCAGTTTTAATTCATTCAGCAGACCCAAAATCATTTTGGGATCCGTTTGATAAAGATAACGAACGATGGTTAGAATTAAAAACACATCCTCGTAGAAAAAGAGATGCAAATAATCCTGCGCCTTTTAAGCAGATTATGAATGAGCAGTATAGCCTGTTTAAAAACCATCCAAAAACTATTTTCATTAGCGCTCACATGGCTTGGATGTCTAATGATTTAGATGGATTGGGGAAATTACTGGATAAACTACCAAATATGAATGTTGGAATTGGAGCTATCATTGCTGAATTAGGAAGACAACCAAGAAATGCGAAAAAGTTCTTTATTAAATATCAAAACAGAATATTGTTCGGAAAAGATAGTTGGAAACCAGAAGAGTTTCCTACTTATTTTAGAGTTCTAGAAAGTGATGATGAATACTTTCCATATCATAAAAAATACCATGCATTTTGGCCTATGTATGGGTTAGATTTACCAGACAATGTACTTAAGAAAGTGTATTATAAAAATGCCTTGCGTATTCTACCTGGTTTAGATAAATCCTTATTTCCTAATTAATAAAAAAGCTCTTGATTTCTCAAGAGCTTTTTTAATTTCATAATCTATATACATTTTATTTCAACACTAAATGTTGAATAAAAAACTCCATCATACGATCTTTATTCACAGCGGTATGACCTCTGTCAGGCCCAACTTGTACTTCAAAGCTTTTACCCACTTTTTGTAAAGCTTGTATCAATTGTAAAGAATTTGCTGGATGCACATTGTTGTCATTTGTTCCAAAATAAATCATTAGTTCACCTTTTAAATCTTTTGCATAACTCATAATGCTAGAAGCTTCATATCCTTTTTTATTATTGGTAATTAAGTTCATATAACGTTCTGTATATATATTGTCATAATTTCTCCAATCGGTTACCGCAGAGTTTGCTACTGCAACTTGATATACTTCTGGATGTCTTAATAAACTTGTTGCTGCTGTTGTTCCACCATAAGAAGTTCCGTAAACGCCAACTCTGTTTTTATCAATATAAGAACGATTATATAATGATTTAACTCCTTCAGCAAAATCATCCATTTCTACAATTCCTAAGTTTCCGTATAATTTATCTAATAAACGTTTTCCTCTTCCACGAACATTTCTTCCATCAATATTTAAAACAATAAATCCGTATTCTGTTAATGTACTTGGGTATGTAAAAGATTCTCTAAAAGCATTAGTTGATGGGCCTCCATAATTATCTAAAATTACAGGATATTTTTTAGCAGGATCAAAATTAGAAGGAAAATGAATCATTCCATGTAATTTTGTTACTCTGTCAGCAGAAGTAAATGTAAAAACTTCAACAGTTTTAAAACCTAATTGATTAAATTCAGTCATATCACTTTTAGCAATTTCTGAAATCTTTTTCCCTTTAGCATTCATTAAATTTACAAAAGGAGGAACGTTGTGTGTTTGAGCAACATCCACAAAATACTTTCTGTTTGGGGAAATAATTACGCTGTGATTAAATTTTGGATCAGTTAAACGAACATCTTTTGTTCCATTTAAATTTACACGATGCAATTGCATTTTCATATGATTTTCTCCACTGCGAGCATAATAATAAACGTGTTTCTTTTTCTCATCAACCTTAACCAATCTAGCAGTTTCAAAATTGTGATTCGTTAATGTATTCACTAACGTTCCGTCAAAATTATATACATAATAGTTGTTAAATCCATTTCTTTCTGATGCCCAAATAAAATGTTTTCCATCTGCTAATTCATAAACTTCTGGAGTGTTTTTTGTAAAACTCGGTAACCATTCTTCTCTAACAATCGTTCTGGTTTTTCCAGTAATTGGATTTCCAGCAGAATACTCCATAATATCTTGCTTACGGTTGGTAGAATGAAATAACAATTCTTTTCCGTCTGGAGACCATTTTATTCCGTATAAATACGTACCCAAATCACCATCATTATAAGATTTTCCTTTTCTAACATCTAGCGTAACTGTTTTTTTAGTTTCTAAATCATATACCAATAAATCTACTGGTAAATTTTTTGCACCAACTTTAGGATACGCTTCAATTTCTAAAGAATCTTGTAATTTTGTTTGATTGTACAATACATAATATTTCTTTGCATTTTTTTCTTCAAAACGATAAAAAGCTACTTTTTTAGAATTTGGAGACCACCACATTGCAGTATTTTGTCCTAATTCTTCTCCATAAACCCAAGTTGCAATTCCAAATTTAATTTGATTTTCATCATTTCCTTTGGTGGTAATTGCCTGTACATTTGATCCATCTGGATTGCTGATGTACATATTTCTGTTTTTTGTAAACGCTTTTAATTTTTTATCAGGAGAAAGAGCAGAAGCATATTGTCTTCCTCTTGCAGGTCTATTTCCTCTTCTAAAACGTTGTGGACGTTTTGCTTTTTCTGAAGCAACAACTTTTTTCTTTTTTACATTGTAAGTATGTTGCATCCCATTTTCTACATATGTAAACGTTTTACCATCTTTAGCCCAAGTTACTGATGTTGGTGCTCTTTTTATTGAGCTATATAATTTTGGTGCCATTTTTTTAAACTGTTCATAACCTGGCATTTTTTTTAATTTGTCTTGTGCAGATATGCTAATTGCAAAGACAAATAATAACAACATAGAAAGTAATGCTGCTTTTTTAGAATGATTAAGATTCATTTTTAGTTGTTTTAAAATTTAATTTGAGTAAAGTTAATTGAAAAAATGTTCCCACTAAAAAAAGATTGAAATTTTAACGTAAGCTTATTATATTTAGAGTATTGTTTTCTTTTAATGAATATCTTACAATTATAAATTAACAACTCAAAAATTGGTTTTTACTAAAGAAAAATAGATATCTTTGTAAAAATAATTAGAATATACTTTATAATTTACAGTACCAATGGCTAAATCGCAACAGACTTACAACAAGAGTGAAAAAGAGAAAAAACGTTTAAAAAAGCGTGAAGACAAAAGAAAAAAAATGGAAGCTCGTAAGGCTGATGCTAAGGAGAATGGAACTGGAGGAATTGAATTTGCTTATGTAGATCATAATGGTAATTTAACAGATACTCCGCCAGATCCAACATTAAAGGTTGAAGTTGAGTTAGAAGATATCATTTTAGGAATTCCTAAAAAAGAAGAAGGTGAAGCAGAAGATCCTATTAGAAATGGTAAAGTTTCATTTTTTGATTCTTCTAAAGGATATGGTTTTATTTTAGATACTGATAATCAAGAAAAATATTTTACACACGTTAGTGGTTTAATTGATGAAATTGCTGAAAACGACAAAGTTATTTTTGAACTAGAAAGAGGTTTAAAAGGAATGAATGCTGTAAAAGTTAAATTAAAAAAATAACAAAACTTACCAAAAATAGATAAGCAACTTTTTTAAAGTTGCTTTTTTTTATGCTTTAAAACTTCTTGTTTGAGTGACTATTATATTTTCATATATTTGTGTAAACTACACTCAAACTCATGAAAAAAGCACTTTATTTCTCGTTCATTTTACTGGTATTAATTTCTTGTACTACTGAAAATTCATCAGTAAATAATAAAATTGATTTTGAAGGAATTACAGAATCCATCAAGCCAGGAGACAACTTCTTTGCACATGTAAATAAAAAATGGCTAGACACAGCTGTAATTGCAGAAGATCAAGTTGGTGTTGGATCATATAGTTTCTTAAATATTCCGCAAAAAAAATTATTAGAAAATATTTTAACTGATGTTTCTACAACAATTCAAAAGGAGGGAAGTATTGAACAAAAAGTGGGTGATTTTTACAGTTCTGGGTTGGATACAAAAACCATTAATAATCTTGGTTATCAACCCATAAAACCAATTCTAAAAGAAATTGATAACATTAAAAATGTTTCTGGTTTAATGGCATTTGTAACCAAAGAAATTACTTCAGGTAATTATTCTATTATCGGAATGGGTGTTTCTCCAGACAATGAAAATAGTAGTGTTAATATCTTACATTTTGGTCAAGCAGGATTGGGATTGCCAGATCGAGATTATTATTTTAAATCAGATTCTGTAACAGTTGCTATTCAAAATGCGTATAAAAATTATCTAACAACACTATTTGCATTATCAGAAAATAAAACTCCTAAAGAAAAAGCAGCAACAGTTTATGCTATCGAAAAGAAAATAGCTGCTTCGCATAAAACAAGAATTGAGCGTAGAAATGTAAAAGCCAATTACAATAAAATGGCCGTTGCTAAAATCAATAAGAGCCATTCAAATATTGGTTGGTCAAGGTTATTGAAACAATTAAACTTAAAAGCTGATGCTGTAGATATAAAACAACCAGCTTATTATAATGAATTGAATAAATTATTGGTTTCAATTCCTCTTTCTGATTGGAAAACGTATTTAAAAGCGGGAACTTTATCTACTTATGCAGATATATTAAGTAAACCTTTTGAAGATGCTAATTTTGAATATGCAAAGGTTTTATACGGGCAATCTTCGCAAAAAACAAGAGCACAATTGATGGTTCAAAAAGTAGATAGAAAATTAGGTTTTGCTCTTGGACAATTATATGTAAAAAGATACTTTAATGAAGAAGCTAAAAAACGTGTGTTAGATTTGGTAAACAATTTGCAAAAAGCATTTGAAAACAGAATCAATCAATTAGATTGGATGAGTGATGTTACAAAAGAACAAGCAAAAGAAAAACTATATGCAATTACCAAAAAAATTGGATATCCAGATGTTTGGAGAGAATATGATGTAAACATTCAAAAAGGAAAATATTTTGAAAATGTAGTTGCATTAAACAAAAATCAATATCAATATCAAGCAAACCAATTGAACAAAGCACCAAATAGAGATCGTTGGGGAACAACACCTTCTACAGTAACTGCATATTACAATCCGCCATTAAATGAAATTGTTTTTCCTGCTGGGATATTACAATTTCCTTATTTTGATGTAACTGCTGATGATGCAGTAAATTATGGAGGAATAGGAATGGTAATTGGACATGAATTAACACATGCTTTTGATGATCAGGGAGCGCAATACGATAAAAATGGAAATGTGAAAAATTGGTGGACAGAAGATGACTACACAAAATTTAAAGCAAAAACACAACAAATGGTTGATCGTTATAGTTCATTTACTGTTTTGGATAGTGTTCATATAAAAGGAGGATTAACAGTTGGAGAAAACACTGCAGATAACGGCGGAATTTCTATTGCTTATGATGCGTTTAAACTCACAAAACAAGGAAAAGGAACCACTAAAACTCAAGGTTTTACTCCAGATGAACGCTTTTTTATGTCAATTGCTAGAATATGGCGTGTAAAAACACGAGATGCTTATTTGCGTAATTATATCAAAACCAATTCACATTCGCCACCAATTTGGCGTGTAAATGGACCACTAATGAATTTTACGCCGTTTTACAAAACATTTAATGTAAAACCTGGTGACAAAAATTATAAACCAGAAAAAGAGAGAATAAAGATTTGGTAGTTATTTATATTTTGTAAAATCTAAATCTAATTCATTAAAGTTATTCGCTGCTTTTACTAAAAGGGCAGACCCTATGTTTTCAAATAAATGACTTGTTTTCAAAACAAATTCAGCTTGTTTTTCAATTCTATAATTAGGTACACCAATTAATGTTAAATCGGTTTGTTTGGAATTAGTTTTAATCAAATCATAAAACGGAATCTGATCTACAACATTATCAATTATTTTAATCTCAACATTAACACGCAAATCATCTATTAGCTTTAATATTTTTGTACGGATTAATAGATTAGAAACATCATTGTTGTTTACAAACAAAACACGTATAGAGGCTTGATGCCAATAAGGAGAAGAAATAATAAATCTTGCAATGTTCAGCATCATTTCGGCATTTTTACTATCAGTTTCTCGCCACCATAAATCTACTTTTTTATAATTTCCAAACTTTGCTGAATAATCAAAATCTAAATACAGCAAGTTGTAATCTAAATGTAGCAATGTCTCTGTCATTTGAGCATAATCTGTAGATTCTTCAAGATCTTTAGGCCAACCCATCATAACAGTATTAGGTTCAACCCCAGAAAAACCAAAAGTAGTAGCAATATTTGCAATACCAGTAAATAAATTAGTTACTTTTATCTGTCTCGCAAAAATACCTAATTCTTGATAAATAGGATCAGTTAGTTTTTGATCTATTTTTTTTAACGGAATTGCATTTTCTTTATCAACAATAAGTTTAAAATTAGTAACGATTCCTGTTCTTCCAGAAACCGTTTTACACAATTCCAACAAATATCGTTGATGTTCACTTTGCCCACTAAATAAAATAATATTAGGATTCCAATTTGAGTTTTTGAGTTTACTATTATCAATTTTCTTTAAACCTTTATTTACTACATTTTCCCAGACATTTTTCCAAATATCATTCGATTGAAATTTCACTTCTTTTCGTTGTAATAAAAAATACAAACCTCCAATTACAGCAAGAGCAAAGATCATGGCAAACATATCTAATTTAAACATTACTCCAAAAGAGGCTACAAAACCAACAAATCCAATCCATCTTTTAATTTTAAAGGATGGCTGAAAATCTGGATTTGCCCAACTTTCAAGAAAAAAGGTAATATTAATAAATCCGTAGGCAGCTAAATAAAACATAGAAACCACTCGAGCTATAACATCTAATTCTCCAATAAGAATTCCGAGTTCAGCAATGACAAACACTAATAATAACGCATAAACGGGTTCATTGTTTTTACCACTTCCTTTTGCAAATATTCTTGGTGTTACTTTATCTTTAGACATTGCTTGTAAAATTCTTGGTCCACCAAGAATTCCACCAAGAGCAGATGATAATGTAGCTCCCCAAATACCTGCAACTACAGCAGGAGCGAAGAATGCTATTTTCATCAGCACATTATAATCAGATTTTAGTAATTCAGAATTTACAGTAAACGCTAAAAATATAGCAAGAATAATATAAACGATTAATCCAACACCAATAGCAAATAAAGTACCACGAGGAATTGATCTCTTAGAATTTTTTAAGTCACCACTCATAGCAATACCAGCTGTAAAACCCGTAACAGCAGGGAAAAATATTGCAAAAACAACTTCTAAAGAAACAGAATTTTCAGTAGAAAGCATGTTTACAGTTTCTGGTACGTATTCTGAAGTTCCAATAAAAATAGAGACAATTGATATAATGATTGCTGCTAAAATTATATACTGTAATTTTAAGGCAACAGATGTGCTTTTAATAGCCAAAGCAGTAAGTATAACTAAAGCAATGGTTCCAGTAATTCTGTATGAATTAGTGGAATTTCCAAAATTAAAATAATTATTAAAACTTTCAGCAAAACCAATTAAATATAATGCAATAGAAAAAGCTGTTCCAACATACAATGCAATTCCTATAGAACCACCAATTGGAATTCCCATACTTCGTGACAGTACATAATAAATTCCGCCAGCACCAATTTTTTTATCAGTTGCTATAGAAGAGATACTTAAGCCCGTTGATATAGAAATTACATGAGCAATTAAAATGATGCCAATAGCACCAATTAAACCTGCATTACCAACAACCCAACCTAAACGCATATACATAATTACCCCTAAAATGGTAAGTAAAGATGGTGTAAATACGCCTGCGAAGGTTCCAAATTTTTTAATAGATGACATTAGTTATAAATAAATTAATTTTTAGTAGAAAAAGTTAATCAAAGGTAATTTATTAATTTAAAAAAATTGAAAGACATTTTTTAATTAAAATAGTTGCTCTAATGTATTTCTTTTTTACTTTTAAAAACACCTTATTAATAATAATTTTATAAGAAAATAAAACATAGATTCAATTAATTTTCTTAGACTTTCTATTTCGTTGACTTGTTTTGTAAAAAAATATTTAACTAAATATGATAGTTGTCATGTTTTATAGTAATATCGGTCTGTATATTTGCTTATCATAAAATGATTATACAATGAAAACAAAAAAAATTATTTACAGTTTATCGCTCGCTGGTATCTTTTATGCGATACTAGTGAGTTTTATTTCTGCACCTACAAATGTCAATTACATTGATGTTCAACAAAAGAAATGGGTAGCTCCTGAGAGTGCAGACAAAATAGTGAATCCTTTAAAAGGAGATGAGAAATCATTATCCATAGGAAAAAAACTTTTTAAAATGCAATGTGCTGTTTGCCATGGCTTTAAAGGTAAAGGTGATGGTGTAGCTGGAGCTGGATTAAATCCGAAACCAGCAAATTTAACTAGTGAAGCAGTTCAGTCTCAAACTGATGGTGCAATCTTTTGGAAAATTCAGGAAGGTTTAGGGCCAATGCCAAACTATAAATCTTCGCTTAAAGAAAATTATCGTTGGTCAATTATTAACTATATAAGAACTTTAAAATGATGAAAAAACTATTTATAATGATGTTTGTTATTGGTATAGCAAATATTTCTTATGGTCAAACATACAATCGCTATGAGGTTGATAGTATTGTATCTAAACAATATAAACCAAGTAAAACCCAATTTATGGTCAGAGGTTATGGTCATACAGGGTTTGATTCTATGAATACCAATGGGAAAAAAGAATCTTCGTATGTTGGTTCTGCTTTTGCTCCAATTTTCTTATTTAAGCATTCTGACAGACTTATGTTTGAAGCTGAACTTGAGTTTGTGCTTGGAGGCAACGAGTTAGAAGTTGGTTTGGAGTATGCAAATGTAATGTATGTCTTAAACAAAAGTATGACGGTTCGTGCAGGGAAGTTTCTACTACCTTTTGGGACATTTATGGAAAGATTACACCCAGCATGGATAAACAAACTTCCTACCAAACCACTAGGGTTTGGTCATGATGGGATAGCACCATCTTCTGGTATTGGTTTAGAACTTAGAGGAGCTTTTAATTTAGGTAAATCAACACTTAATTATTCTGTTTATACAACCAACGGAGCAAGATTAAAAGATGGTAGTATAGAACCTGAAGAAGCAGGAATGCTTTTATTTCAAAACTATACAGATAATAATACCAGTAAAGCTTTTGGTGGTCGTTTAGGCTTATTACCTTTTGCTGATTCTTCTACAGAAATAGGTGTTTCTGCATATTCTACAAATGGTGTAGGTACTACAGGTTCTACATATGAAAATGTTGGTGCTTTTTTATATGCAATTGATTTTGCTTTCACAAAGCAAATACCTGCTGTTAAAGGATTTATTGATATTAAAGGGCAGTATAATAATTCTGATATTAGCGATGCTACTTATACAGAACTTGATCAAAATAATATTCCACAACCATATACTTTCAATAATGTAAGTAATTCTTTTTATACTCAATTAAGTTATCGACCAACTATGGCAACTAGTGATTTTCTTAAAAAAATAGAATTTGTTGGAAGATATTCTAATATGAATACACCAGAAGGTTCTGAATGGGAAGAGCAATCTGTACAATATGCCTATGGTATAAATTATTGGTTAACTTGGAGATCAGTTGTAAAAGTTGCATATCAAACAACAGATAGTGCTGGTGGTCATGGCGGTGGCGGTATAACTGATGGTTTCTTTATGCACTGGGCTATAGGCTTCTAAAAAATAAATTAAATATAAAGATTATGAAAACAATACATAAAATAATTATAACAGGTTTGCTGCTATTTGTTACAGGAGGAATATTAGTTAGTTGTTCTTCTTCAAAAGATGTGTACACCAAAGTAACAAGCCTTGAAGACGAATTTAAAATTGAAAAATCAGGAGCTCAATTATGGGGAGAAACTTGTAATAGATGTCATTTGGCACCTTCGCCAGCTGATTATAATGACACTGATTGGGGTACAATAAGTTTGCACATGAAAATACGTGCAAATTTAACAGAAAAAGATATGACAAAAATTGAGGCTTTTTTAAAGTCTGCTAATTAATATTAAAATGTTCAGAACCCAAATTGTACTTAGCTAAGTATTAGTTTGGGTTTTGATTTTTTATTTAGAATAACAAACGTTAAATAACTTGAAACAAGTGTTGAGGTAAACTACTAATGGCTAGATATATAATAAATTGAAAATAAGTCAATTAATATGTTGTTTGTCTAAAAAATGTACTCACCTTTGCAATTCAATAAAAAGTATAATTTAATTACAATACAATGAGTAAAGGAACAGTAAAATTTTTCAATGAATCTAAAGGATTTGGATTCATAACAGAAGAAGGAGTAGACAAAGATCACTTTGTACACATTTCAGGATTAATTGACGAAATTCGTGAAGGTGACGAAGTTGAGTTTGATTTACAAGAAGGAAACAAAGGATTAAATGCAGTTAACGTAAAAGTTATCTAAACATATACTTTAAGTTTTATAAAAGCCCATCAAAATTGATGGGCTTTTTTTATTGCTGCATTTCAATTATAAAATAAGAGTACATTAATACAAGTAATTGTTCAATTGACGAGAACTGTATTGTTATCTTTGCAAAAATTATTTTTATGTTAAAACGTTTTTCCGATTTAGGAATTCTTGATGAGCTTCAACATAGTTTAAGTGATTTACAGATTTCTGTTCCTACAGATATTCAAGAAAAAACAATTCCGGTTATTTTACATCAACAAGAAGATGTAGTGACTTTGGCAAAAACAGGAACAGGAAAAACAGCGGCATTTGGTTTGCCTTTATTGCAATTGATAGATGTTGATAAAACCAATATTCAGGCAGTAATCTTAGCACCAACAAGAGAATTAGGGCAACAGATTTATACAAATTTAGTGTCTTTTTCTACATATTTACCAGCAATTTCTATTGCAACAGTTTGTGGTGGAATTCCGATTAAGCCCCAAATAGAACGCTTAAAAAGCCCTACACATATTGTTGTGGCAACTCCAGGGCGTTTGGCAGATCTTGTAGAACGTAAAGCAATCGACATTAAAAACATTTCTTATTTTATCTTAGATGAAGCAGATGAAATGGTAAGCGCTTTAAAAGAAGGGTTGGACGCGATTATCAAAGAAATACCAAAATCTAGAAGAACTTTATTGTTTACGGCAACAATGCCAGGAGCCATTAAACAATTGGTTCAAAATTACATGTCAAAACAGGTTGTTCATATCGAAGCTGATATGACTACTGTTGGACATCAAGGAATTGATCATCAATATGTGGTCGTAGCACCGATAGAAAAGCTAGAAGTGCTGTTGCATTTCTTAAATTCTAAAGAAGGAAAGCGAGGCATTATTTTTTGCAAAACAAAAGCAGCGGTTAATAAGTTAGCCAAAAATTTAGCCATCAATAAATTTTCATCTGGTGCCATTCATGGGAGTTTAAGTCAAGGAATTCGAGATCGAATTATGGGGCAATTTAGAGAAGGTTTTATCGATATTTTAGTTGCTACGGATTTGGCAGCAAGAGGAATTGATGTCAAAGATGTTTCTTATGTAATCAATTATCATTTACCAGACACCTATGATGCGTATGTACATAGAAGTGGACGAACAGCGAGAGCAGGAGCAACCGGACTTTCTTTAACTATTTTACAGCAAGAAGAAGTTGCTGATATTGCTGATTTTGAAAAGGAATTAGGGATTTCTTTTAAAGAATTTAAAAAAGCGGATGCTAAAAGTATTGAAGAAAACAACGGATTGTTGTGGGCAAAGAAAATATTTAAGACCAAACCAAATCGTACTATTTCTGAAGAGTTTAGAAAAGAAGTGAGAACAATTTTTCATCATTTAACAAAAGAAGAATTGATAGAAAAAGTATTGGCAAATTATATAGCACAAACCAATTCAGGAGCTTCAAAATCAGAAGAACCTAAAAAGAAAAAGAAGAAATAGACATGGCAAATAACATAAAAGAGCAACAAGGTATTCTTGAGAAATTAAAAATATACAGTTTAAATCCGATGCAAGAAGAAGCGCTGGAAGCAATTAATAACAATGCGAATACCATTTTATTGTCTCCAACAGGAACTGGTAAAACACTTGCTTTTTTGTTGCCACTAATTGCTCAATTAGGTTCAGAATGTAAAGAAGTACAAATCTTAATTATTGTGCCTTCTAGAGAATTAGCGATTCAAATAGAACAAGTAATACGAAACATGGGTTCTGGTTTTAAAGCAAATGCAATTTACGGTGGTAGAACAATTGCTAAAGATAAAATAGAACTAAAACACACACCAGCAATTTTAATAGGAACTCCCGGAAGATTATCAGATCATTTTGAACAGGCTCGTTTTACAACAACAGAAATTAAAACATTGGTTGTTGATGAATATGATATTTCATTTGAAGTTGGCGCTGGTGGAGATATGAGAAACATCATCAGTCATTTACCAAATATTACAAAACGCATATTGACTTCTGCGACAAAAGGAACTTCTATCCCTAGTTATTTTAGAATGGATAGTCCTAAAACATTAGATTATCTAAAAGAAAAGGCGGCATCAAAATTGGTGATTAAAACCATCCTTTCTCCTTCTAAAAACAAACACAACACCTTGGTAGATTTGTTAAATCATTTAGGAAATGATCCAGGAATTGTCTTTTGTAATAAAAAAGATAGTATAGAAGATATCAGTCAATTTTTAGATAAAAAGAAGATTGCACATACGTGTTTCCACGCTGGTATGAAGCAAAAAGACAGAGAACGTGCGTTAATCAAATTAAGAAACGGAAGTGTTTCTATATTGGTTGCAAGTGATTTGGCTTCAAGAGGAATTGACATTCCAGAAATGAAATTCATTATTCATTATGAAACTCCAGATGCTTTTGAAGAATATACGCATAGAAATGGAAGAACAGCTAGAGTAGATGCAAAAGGAACAGCTTATTTGATAAAAGGAGATAGAGAAGTTTTTCCTGAATTTATTGAAAATGCAAAAGTTGAAAAATTGTCTACAACCGGTAAAAGAAAACCTCAATTTTGGGCAACCTTATTTATTTCTGGTGGCAGAAAAGATAAAATATCAAAAGGAGATATTGCTGGATTATTTTTTAAACAAGGAGAAATAAATAATGACCAACTAGGAATTATAGAATTAAAACAAGATTGTGCTTTTGTAGCTGTACCAATTAGTATTGCTGATGCTCTGGTTGATAAACTTAATAATGTACGATTGAAAAAGAAAAAAGTAAGAGTTAGTATTATCTAAATTACAAGCTTTAAAACTTCCCAAACATTATTTGCTACTATTTTTTGACCTTTACTAGTTGGATGGATTCCGTCTGCTTGATTTAATTCAGGAATACCACCAACATCTTTTAATAAAAAAGGAATTAAATAGAGATCGTTTTTTTTAGCCAATTCAGGAAAAATAGTTTTGAACTCTGTCGTATAATCTATACCCATATTAGGAGGAAGCTGCATTCCTGCTAAAATAATTTTCGTAAACGGATTTTTTTGAAGTACTGCATCAATAATTGCTTGTAAATTTTTGCGTGTTTCTTTTAAAGAAACTCCACGTAATCCATCATTTGCACCTAATTCCAAGACAAAAACATCAATTTTTTGATTTAGAACCCAGTTAATTCTATTCTTTCCGCCAGAAGAAGTTTCTCCACTAACTCCAGAATTAATAACAGTATATTTCAAAGAAAGTGAATCTATTTTAGTCTGAATTATTGCAGGAAAAGCATCATTTACATCATCTAAACCATAACCAGCAGTTAGACTATCGCCAAAAAACACAATCTTTTTTGTTGCACTTTTTTCTGTACTCTCACTTTTAATTTCGTTTGGTAAATTTTTAGTTACAGTTTCTTTTTTTGAAGTATCTGCTCCACAAGATAAAAACATCAGTAAAAAAGAAAAATAACAAAATTTTAAGAAAATCTTCATTACACTATCGTTCAAATTCAAAATCAATTGTCTATTTTTCAGTTTTAGCATTTTTTAATAAAATATATATTAAGTAAGTACAATGACAAAGATATTAAAGATTCACGAACTAGAGAAAACATATACAAGCGGTTCTAAAGAATTAACAGTTTTAAGTGATATTTCTTTTGAAGTAGAACAAGGCAGTATTTTTTCTATTGTTGGTTCTTCAGGAAGCGGTAAAACAACATTGCTTGGTTTATGTGCTGGTTTAGATCATCCTAGCAAAGGTGAAATAGAATTATGCGGAAGTAATTTACAAGACTTAAATGAAGATGAACGTGCATTATTGCGTAATAAAGAAGTTGGTTTTATCTTTCAGAATTTTCAATTGTTGCCAACATTAACAGCATTAGAAAATATCATTGTTCCTTTAGAATTACAAGGAGAAAAAAATGCGGCTAAATT
>Ga0316205_10000683_pt1 | contig 55239 bp, 57 predicted proteins | sample 3monthpyrite_MG_FD_204941 | JGI IMG/M metagenome (GOLD analysis project Ga0316205, IMG submission 204941) | Microbial mat bacterial communities from mineral coupon in-situ incubated in ocean water Damariscotta River, Maine, United States -... | ecosystem: Environmental > Aquatic > Marine >...
CTGATCATATTGTCGTTTCACCCGGCGGCTACCCTACTGTGCCAGATGTTCCTGGTGCTGAACATGGGATTACCTCGGATGGCTTTTTTGAACTAACCAGCCAACCCAAACGGGTTGTGGTCGTCGGAGCAGGTTATATCGCGGTTGAACTCGCCGGTGTATTGAATGGCCTGGGTAGCGAAGTGAATATGCTTTTACGCCGTGATCACTTCCTCGGCAGTTTCGATGCTATGTTGCGCGATACGCTCATGGAAGAAATGAGCAATGCCGGTGTTAATTTAATGACACGGATTAATGTGCAGTCCGTTGAACAACAAGATGATAAACGTTTAACTGTTCAATGTGATAATGGCGTCTGTCTTAAAGATGTCGATCAACTTATCTGGGCCATCGGCAGAACACCTAATACAAAAGATTTAAATTTGAGTGCAGCCAATATTGAAATGGATAAGCGTGGCTTTATTCCAACCGACGAATTTCAAAATACTAACGTAAGCAACATCTATGCACTTGGTGATGCAACCGGGCGCGCACCCTTAACACCGGTCGCCATTGCTGCTGGCAGACGTTTATCGGATCGTTTATTCAATAATCAAACAGATAGAAAGCTTGATTACGAAAATATCCCAACGGTTATGTTTTCTCATCCACCGATCGGCACGATTGGTTTAACTGAGCAACAAGCCCGTGATCAACATGGTGATGCGGTTAAAACGTATCAAACCAGCTTTACTGCTATGTATCATGCAATTGCCGGACACCCACAACAAACCGCGATGAAACTTATCTGCGTTGGCGCCGATGAAAAAGTGGTGGGCTGCCATATCATCGGCATGGGTGCCGACGAAATGCTGCAAGGCTTTTCTGTTGCCATCAAGATGGGCGCGACTAAAAAAGACTTTGATAATACCGTCGCCATTCATCCAACCAGTTCTGAAGAGCTGGTTACAATGCGGTAACTATGCGATAAACAAATCGCATTAAGATTTTTATATCTATCATGTCAATTAGAGCCTTTAACAACATCACACCGACCATCGGAAAGAATGTTTATATCGATGAACAATCAGCGGTGATCGGTGATGTTGTTATTGGTAGCGAAAGCTCCATCTGGCCGTTTACCTCGGTACGGGGTGACGTCAATAAAATTCGCATTGGTGAGCGTACTAACATACAGGACAACAGCACCATTCATGTGAGTCATGATAGTGAACATCAACCTGGTGGTGTACCAACAATAATTGGCGATGATGTCACAGTCGGCCACCAAGTCATTCTACATGCCTGCACGATTGGCAATCGCTGTTTGATTGGCATGGGTAGCGTGGTTATGGATAAAGTTATTATCGAAGACGAGGTCATCGTCGGCGCCGGCAGCCTGGTTACCCAGGACCGCACACTTGAAAGCGGCTACCTATATATAGGTCGACCCGCAAAACGCCTGCGTGAGCTCAGCGAAGAGGAAAAAGAATACCTAAGCTATTCCGCCCAGCACTACGTGCGCCTAAAAAATATGCATCTGGAAAAATAAGTACCTGTCTAAATAAGCTGTCTGCAAGTCTATCTCAACGATTTTTAATACTTTATAAGTCGTCTATTTGACAGCACACTAATCTTAAACTAATTTCAGTATATACAGAAATAACTGAAATATATTTTAATAAAAGAGTCATTTCATGCGGATACTGATAACAGGCGCCAGTGGCTTCATTGGCAGACACTTAACAGACAAACTGCAAGCTTGTGGGCATAGGATTGTTGCATGTCAGCGAAGAAACAATAACCATAAACGATTGGGTGACCCACTCGAATCGGTACAGCTCGACTTCAGCCTGGCGCAAACACCGTCTGACTGGCTTCCTTTACTTAAAAATATCGACGTCGTCATTAATGCCGTCGGAATTTTCAAACAAACCCACACACAAACATTCGATCAGATACATAACCGAACCCCTTGTGCCTTATTTCAGGCCTGTGAATTGACTGGGGTAAAACGTGTTGTGCAGATATCTGCTTTAGGTGCAGATGATGGCGCCTTTAGTCAGTACCACTTGTCGAAAAAAGCGGCGGATGATTGCCTGCAAAAGCTTAAACTCGAATGGGTTATAGTCAAACCATCGATAGTGTATGGTACTGGTTCAAGTAGTATGAATTTTTTTAAAGCCCTCTCTAGCCTGCCATTCATTCCTGTCATTGATGGTGGTACTCAACAGATACAACCTATCCATATTGATGACTTTACCCATGCAACAGAACAACTGATCTCATCGAACGTCCCAGGTAAAGCAACTATCGACCTGGTTGGGCCTGAGCCTATTACTATAAAAGAAATGTACACCAACTTACGTACATGGCTAGGCATGGGTACAGCACGATTTTTTTCAGTTCCACTCCCATTATCTATTATCTTTGCAAAGGTACTGGCACCGTTTACAAAGTCACCGATTAGTCCTGATGCCATCAAGATGTTATCTAATGGAAATACTGCCAGTATTAAACCTTTTATTGACCAGTTTGGCTTTAAACCAAAAAGTTTTGAGCGAGTCCTCAATGAGCAGCCTGCACAACAAACTGATCGCTGGCATGCCGGACTCTATTTCTTGAGTCCACTGCTACGCTATGCAATTGCATTTTTATGGCTCTATACCGGTGTGATTTCAGCCTTTGTTTATCCAATTGAACAAAGTCATAAAATGTTAGCCGATGTAGGCATTTCAGAAACCATGCAACCCTTCATCCTCTATACAGCTTCGTCGCTTAATATTTTGTTTGGTATTTTGACTCTTATTTCTTACCGAATCGCATTAATAGGTGTTTTACAAATAGTCGTTATTGTTTTTTATACGATCATTATTAGCATCGCATTACCCGAGCAGTGGATTCACCCCTTCGGCCCTATCAGTAAGAATATTCCTGTCATAGTTTCGATAATGATCATGATTGTTATCTCTAAACGCTAATGGATGAGAGCAATGGAATATTTATTCGTTAAGTGGCTACATATAATCAGCTCAACTATTTTGTTCGGTACAGGACTTGGTAGTGCATTTTATAAATGGCGTGCAGATAGCAGCAATAACATTCCTACGATAGCTCATACTAATAAATTAGTCGTAACTGCCGACTGGATATTCACTACCCCAACCGTAATTCTTCAACCTCTGAGTGGGATATGGCTAGTTAACATTTTGGGTTACGCATTCAATGAAAGCTGGCTACTGGCTACCTATAGTCTCTACTTCATTGCAGGTGTATGTTGGTTAAGGGTTGTTTGGTTACAAATAGTGATGCGTGATATTTCTAATCAGCTAATGGCAAGTAACACGCCTCTTAGTTCTGCCTACTATTCATATTGTCGCCAATGGTTCTGGTTGGGTGTACCTGCTTTTATTTCTATGATCTTGATATTTTTACTGATGGTGTTCAAACCATCATTTTAAATCTAGCGTTGGCGCATGACAGCGTTCCAGCTGCTCTCTGAAAGTAATCATTTGCTCTTCCCAGTAACGGGGGGTGTTAAACCAGGGGAAGTGTTTTGGAAACGCCGGATCCTGCCAACGTCGTGCTAGCCAGCCACAATAATAGACCAGCCTTAAGCCCCGCAGCGCTTCTATTAATGCGATCTCACTATAATCAAACGGGGAAAAGGTCTCGTAGCCTTCCAGGATTTCTTTTAATTGCACCGCCATCTCATGCTGTTCCCCCGAAAGCATCATCCACAGGTCCTGGATAGCAGGCCCGGTGCAACAGTCATCCAGGTCGACGAAGTGAAAATTATGATCCATGCAAAGAATATTGCCCGGGTGGAAATCACCATGGATACGCAGATATGCCGGTGTGATCGCATCAAACATGATCTGTATCTGGGCAAGTAACGCCTCGGCTGCCTGCTGGAAATTGTGCAACAACTCACTGGGTATAAAGTCGTTTTCAAGTAGAAAATCCAGGGAGGCCTGGCCATAGGACTCGACGCTCAAACGCTGCCGATACTCAAATCGGTCGGTCCGACCGATGGCATGAATACGGCCGATCAAACGCCCTAACTGCTGTAAGGTCTGCGGGTCTTCAAGCTCTGGCCAGCGCCCGCCACGACGGGGATAGAGCGCAAACCGGTAGCCTTCGTGCTCCAGCAGGGTATAACCTTCACGCATCATCGGGCAGATGACCGGAATATCCTGGTCGCCGAGCTCGAAGGAAAACTGGTGTTCCTCCATAATCGCGGCATCTGACCAACGCCCGGGGCGATAAAACTTGGCAATAATAAAACTGTGGTCGCTAAGTTCGACTTGATAAACCCGGTTTTCGTAACTATTCAAAGCCAGTAGGCTGCCGGTCGGCTCCAACTCGACAGACTCTATCGCCTGTAAAATCAAATCAGGCGTGAGGCGTTCGTAGGGTGCTGTTTGAGTCTCAGTTACCATAAAATCAGCGCGTAATTATGCTCGTTTAAAAGGTTTGCCACCGCTAAGGAACCATATTATTTATAGCATTGCCGTTGAGGAATGTACTTTATATTATGCCTTAGTAAGATACCGTTACAGTATCTGGGCACCATAACACGATTAAGAGGTCAGTATGAGTAATCCACTTTTAACATTCACGGGTCTTCCCCCCTTTTCACAGATCAAACCCGAATATGTTGAACCCGCGATTGATGAATTGCTCAGCAACAATCGGAAATTGATTCATGATTTGCTCGCTAACCTGAGCGACCCGGCCGACATCAGCTGGGATAATTTTGTGCAACCTATTGAAGAAGCCGATGATCGCCTTAATCGCGTTTGGTCGCCGGTTAGTCATATGAATTCGGTGGTTAACTCTGATGCGTTACGTGATGCTTACAATGCATGTCTACCCAAGCTGAGTGACTATGCAACTGAAATGGGGCAGAACGAAGATTTATTTCATGCCTTTAACAACTTAAAAAATAACACGCAAGCGTTTGATAAGCTCAGTACCGCACAAAAGAAAATTATTGAGAATGCATTACTAGATTTTAAGCTATCTGGTTTTGATCTGCCGGAACAAAAAAAACAACGTTTTAAAGAAATCCAACAACAGCTTTCTAAACTCACAACCAAGTTTGAAGAAAATGTTCTGGATGCCACTCATGCCTGGAGCAAACACATTACAGATGAGTCGCTATTATCCGGTTTACCGGACTCTGCAAAGGCCATGGCCAAACAAATGGCAGAGCAAAAAGACAAAGAGGGTTGGCTTTTTACCCTTGATTTTCCCTCATATTTTGCAGTCATGAGCCATGCCGATGATCCAGAGTTTCGCCATGAGATGTATCAGGCATTTGTAACGCGCGCCTCTGATCAAGGTCCTAACGCTGGTGAATTTGATAACACCCAGGTGACTGAAGAAATTCTTGCACTACGTCACGAAGCCGCACAACTTTTAGGTTTCGCTAATTTTGCCGAGCGTTCGCTGGCTCGTAAAATGGCTGACAGCCCGGAACATGTTATTACTTTTTTAAATGAACTCGCAGAAAAATCACATAAAGTTGCAAAGCAAGATTATGCCGACCTGGTTAGCTATGCCAAGCAACATCATAACCAAGATGAACTTAATGCCTGGGACTTAACCTACTACAGTGAAAAATTACGCGAACATGAGTACGCCATTAATCAGGAAATTTTAAAACCTTATTTTCCTGAAACCAAAGTTGTACCCGGCATGTTTGAAGTTGTTAAGCGACTTTATGATATTAATATCACTGAAGTAGAAGGCATCGATACCTGGCACAAAGATGTGCGCTTTTATGAAATCAAAGATCACAATGGACAACTACGCGGTCAATTCTATCTTGATTTATATTCACGCGAAAAAAAGCGAGGCGGCGCCTGGATGGATGACTGCATGGGTAGAAATACTCTGGCCGATGGCACCTCGCAAACCCCGGTCGCTTTTCTAACCTGCAATCTCACACAACCCATCGGCGATCAACCTGCTTTATTCACACATGACGAAGTCACCACACTATTTCATGAATTCGGACATGGCTTACACCACATGCTCACCCAAGTCGATCACGTTGGTGTCTCTGGCATTAATGGCGTGGCCTGGGATGCCGTCGAGCTACCAAGCCAGTTCATGGAAAACTGGTGCTGGGAGCGTGAGGCTATGGACCTGATTACTGGCCATTTTGAGACCGGTGAGACGCTTCCTGATGATCTTTTTGCTAAAATGCAGGCCGCAAAAAACTTCCAGTCGGGTATGCAAATGGTACGTCAGCTGGAATTTTCCTTGTTTGATTTTAAATTACACACTGAATACGACCCGCAAAAAGGTGCCCGTGTTCAGGAAACGCTGGATGCGGTACGCAAACAAGTTGCCGTTATTAAAACACCGGCCTTTAACCGTTTCCAGAACAGCTTCTCGCATATTTTTGCAGGTGGCTACGCAGCCGGTTACTATAGCTATAAATGGGCAGAAGTGCTGTCTGCCGACGCCTTTTCCAAATTTGAGGAAAATGGCATATTTGATAAAAAAACAGGAACAGAATTCCTGGAGTGTATTCTTGAGCAAGGTGGCAGCCGAGAGCCAATGGAACTGTTCGTTAAGTTTCGCGGACGCGAACCCCGCATTGATGCTTTACTAAGGCACAGTGGTATCGCAGCCTGATAACAAAAATGATAAAGATGGTATGAATATAAAATCTATTTCTCTAATGCTCGTGCTGCTATTTGGTAGTGCATCTTTGTTTGCTGAAACACTTTTCGTTACAGATCGCATCTTATTGGGTGTCCACCAACAGGCAAGTGAAACCAGTCCGGTACTTGAATCTATCACCAGTGGTACAAAAGTAACCGTCATACAGCGCCAGGATAGTTTTGTAAAAATAAAACTCGACAGTGGTAAAGAAGGCTGGGTGATTGCCAGCTATCTTAAAAAAGAAAAACCAGCCACCGCTGAACTTGATAAAATCTATGCACAATTACAAAAAGCACAGGCAACCAATAAAACATTATCTGAAAATCTGGCTAAAAAAGAACGCGAGGTTCAAATACGCCGTGATGAGATCTCAAACGCAAAAAGTACGATAAAAGATTTACGTAAAGCACTTAAGGATGCAGGTAGCGATCAACCTGTAGCGGCAACGCCAACTGATAATCCCGAGACAGAAGCACAGATAAAAGCACTCGAAGAGAAAGTTGCCTTACTTGAAAAAGAAAAAAGTGACCTTGCCGATCAAAGCGGCGATACGGCTGTCATAGAACTTGAAAAACTACAAAACCAGAATAAAGAATTTCAAGTGCGTATTGAAGCGGCCCTTGCGAACCTCAAAGGTGAAACCGTACCCACTGCAGCAGAGCTCGCTGCAATCCGCCCCAGCTTTCCTTTTTGGTATTGGTTACTACTCATCGCCATGCTGATTGTCGGTGCAGCCGCAGGTGTGCTATGGATCGACTACCACCATCGGCGTAAGCACGGCGGTTTTCGTCTTTAAGGATTTACGTTCTAGATAAATTAATAATTAGTACCCAGTTATTGAAAAATGCATGAAGTCTTTTTGTCGTCCTTCTATTTCGCCACCCCACTTAAATCCAATCCTTTTAAAGATCTGCACGATTTGACTATTACGCATTAAACTCATCGGCTCGATACCTGGACGCCAATGACCACCTCTAATCTTCTTACAATGTGGACCAAACTGAAAACAATTGGTGTATAAACCATTATGCTCAGGGTTGATATCGAGCGCGACACCGAATGAGTGATTACTAAACTGGGTACGATTACCTTTTGCGTCAAGTGGACCACGCGTTAAACCAACACGATAACCTATTACTGTTTTAATTGGCTCACCCAGTTTAATTAAATTGCGTAAGTTATTTTCAACGTTAGTGGCAACATGTTTGCAGATTTTAAATGGCTTCAAGTTTGGTAGGCGAATTTCTAACTGATCCTGTTCGCATACGCTACAACCCGAAACAGGATCACGCTCAAAAGGGGCCAGCTCACGAAAGTCCTTCTTCACGGTCCGATAATCGACCGCCTTCTTCTCGTGCACATTCCAGCTCCATGTTGAGTAACTACACTGCTGTGCCGAAACAGCGGGTAAATACAACAACAGCACACAACTTAGAAAGCCAATTCGGATAAAAGTGATCGCCATTTAACTATTTTCCGCTAAAATGCCTGACTATGAAATACAAAGACCTACGTGATTTTATCGATATTCTGGAAAAACGCGGCCAATTAAAGCGTATTAGCCAGGAAATCGATCCTAAGCTTGAAATGACCGAGATCTGCGATCGCACTCTACGTGCTGAAGGCCCGGCCTTACTTTTTGAAAACCCAAAAGGCTCAGACATCCCGGTATTGGGTAATCTATTCGGTACTCCTGAGCGTGTCGCGCTGGGCATGGGTGAGGAATCCGTCGAGGCGCTGCGCGAGGTTGGCAAACTACTCGCGATGCTGAAAGAACCTGAGCCCCCCAAGGGCATGAAAGATGCCTGGGAAAAACTACCAATCTTTAAACAGGTCCTGAACATGTCACCCAAGGTCCTGAAAAAAGCACCTTGCCAGGCCAATGTCATTGAAGGCGATGATGTCGATCTCAGTAAGCTACCTATTCAAACTTGCTGGCCGGAAGATGCGGGTCCGCTTATCACCTGGGCCTTAGTCATTACCAAAGGGCCAACAAAAGAGCGGCAAAATCTTGGTATTTATCGCCAGCAGGTAATTGCTAAGAACAAAGTGATTATGCGCTGGTTAGCCCATCGTGGCGGCGCTCTTGATTTCAAAGAGTGGAAAGAGACCCACCCTGGCGAACCTTTCCCCGTTACGGTGGCACTGGGTGCTGACCCAGCGACTATCCTCGGCGCCGTTACCCCGGTACCGGATAGCCTGTCAGAGTATGCCTTCGCAGGCTTGCTCCGTGGCGATAAAACCGAAGTCGTTAAAAGTATTGGTAATGATCTGCAAGTACCCGCTTCTGCAGAATTTGTCCTCGAGGGCCTGATTCACCCGGATGAAATGGCAGACGAAGGTCCGTTTGGTGATCACACCGGCTATTACAATGAGGTCGATCAGTTTCCGGTCTTTACTATCGAACGCATCACCCATCGTGACAAACCGATTTATCACTCTACTTATACTGGCCGCCCTCCCGATGAACCGGCGGTACTTGGCGTCGCCTTAAATGAAGTCTTTGTTCCAATACTGCAAAAACAGTTTCCTGAGATCATCGACTTTTATCTGCCACCGGAAGGCTGCTCTTACCGCGTTGCGGTTGTCAGCATGAAAAAACAATATGCAGGTCATGCCAAGCGCGTCATGCTAGGTGTCTGGTCCTTTCTGCGACAATTCATGTATACAAAATTTGTCATCGTTACTGACGATGATGTAAACGTCAGGGACTGGCAAGACGTGATCTGGGCCATGACTACACGCATGGACCCTGGTCGTGATACAACTATTGTGGAAAACACACCGATCGATTATCTCGACTTCGCCTCACCTGTATCAGGTCTCGGAAGTAAGATCGGCTTTGATGCTACTAATAAGTGGCCGGGCGAAACTAATCGCGAATGGGGAAGACCAATCCAGATGAGCAAAGAAGTAAAAATGCGTATTGACGATTTATGGGATGAACTGGGTATTTAACTATTCAAAATTATCAGGATCAATTTTACTTAAACCTGTTTCTAAACTTGGATAACTTAGTGTTATCTCCAGCTCCTTTAACATTCGCGCATTATCAATCCGTCTCGATTCTTTAAGATAAGACAACATACCTTTACTCATGATACGCTCAGCCTCTTGCCAGTCAACCGCCGGTGGTCTGGGTAAATTAAAGTGATCGGCAAGTGTGTAAAAGTATTCAGTCATGTTGCTGTTAGTTCCATCACTGACATTATAAATTCGAAAATCAAAATCGACCCTTGCTGCGGCAACACAAATATCGGCAAGGTCCTCTTCATGAATACGGTTGGTTTTTGGTGCAAGCGCCTCATGTAAAACGGGAATCCCCTCGCGAACCCTTTTTAACGGCAAACGCTGCGGACCATAGATGCCGCCTACACGTAGGATAATTAATTCAACAGCGTGTTCTTCACACCAATGCTTGAGTTGCTGTTCCATGTCATAACGACGCCGGGCTCTCTCCACCATTGGATTAGCAGGCTGCTCTTCATTGATGAGTGCACCACCACAGTCGCCATAAACACCCGTCGTGCTAATCACCACGATGCGCTTTGGTTTGACCGCCTGGGCACTAAGTGCGACTAAAAAATGCTGGCAGCGGCTATCGACCACACCCTGGCTCGGTGGTGGTACAAAATAGTAAACCAGGCTGTTATCAGCAAGTGCAGGTAGTGTGGGTACTGGCTCATCTAGATCCACTTGTATGGCGTTAACTCCCTGTTTTTCCAATCGTTTTCTGGAATTTTGGGAGTTTACTAAGGCTAAGACCGGAAGCCCCAAAGCCTGCCAGCGGTCAGCTACACGTGAACCGATATCGCCACATCCACAGATGCACACATTTGCATAGGGTGTAATTTGTATGTTCATTAAGAGATAATGCCTGGCTCATAACCAAGGCAGTACACTACCAGACTATGACTTTTCAGGTGACTTTTAATCAGTCCAATACCCGCTTTCTCGTTGAAGAAAATGAGAAAGTTCTGGACGCCGCCATTCGCCAGGGCGTGGGCATGCCCTATGGTTGCCGCAATGGTCAGTGTGGTTCCTGCAAGGGAAAAATTAGTTCTGGTCATGTTGCCTATGTAGAACAACCCGAAGCACTCAGCAAAGAAGAGGAAGAGCACGGCATTGCACTATTTTGCCAGGCCTACGCAAAAAGCGATCTGGTCATTGATATAAAAGAGCTAACACATACAGCGGACGTACCGGTGAAACGTTTTCCAGCCAAGATCGCCAGCATTGAACGTATTAGCACGGATGTGATGCGCATCATCATGAGCTTGCCACCTACTATCCGTATACAATTTTTCGCTGGGCAGTATATAGACTTTATTCTTAGCGATGGCCGACGCCGCAGCTTCTCTATTGCTAATGCACCACATGAAGACAAACACATCGAACTACATGTAAGACACATTCAGGGTGGAGAATTTACAAGCGAAATCTTCGATAACATGAAGCCAAAAGATATTGTCCGACTCGAAGGACCGCTGGGAAGTTTTTTCCTGAGAGAAGAATCAGATAGACCCGTTATTCTAATGGCTGGCGGGACAGGATTTGCGCCGATCAAAGGTATTATCGAGCACGCTCTGAATAAAAACATCAAGCGCCCCTTCCATATCTACTGGGGTGTAAAATCTTTAACTGATTTATATTTTCATCAACAAGCCAAACAATGGGCTGATGAAAATGAAAACATCACTTATACACCCATCCTGGATAATCTGGAACAGGATCCTGACTGGCAGGGGCAGACAGGCTATGTTCATGATGTTGTCTTAAAAGATTTTAATGATTTTTCAGACTTGGAAGTTTATGCATCTGGCCCACCCGTCATGGTGTATGCCGGCCGTGATGCTTTTGTACCCTACGGTATGAACCCAGAACGCTACTATTCAGATGCCTTTGAGTTTTCCAACGACTAAAGCCTTTTAGCAATTTAATAGTATAAATACAGCTGAACACGAAATAGTCAGCCCCACACCCTTAAAAAAGTTAGACCCACTCTCCCCAGTCAGGCGTTCAAGCCCATGCAACAGCCAGATCAAGCAATCGATTGTGGCTATTACAACTTTGGGAATGATATTCCCGGAATGAACCAACTTAAAAATTTTGTTTAAAAACTTTATATGGGAGATGAAACAAATGTTAGCTAACTCAAAAAAAGCAATTTCAGGTGTGTTAATCGGTGGACTTATTGCAGGTATGGCTATTCAGTCGACAGCGAATGCCGCGGCCGCAGATAAAGGCAGAAAAGCCATCGAGGGCTCTGTGAGCTGCGGTGGTGCCTACTATGTCCGTAACGGCGGTACAGAAATTCAACGTAGCACCTACATTATCCGCAATCTCTCAGACGCAGGAACCATCTATCTGGATCGTGTTCGCGTCTATAGTGCAGCCGGCACGATACTGTTTGATTCTGATGTCAGTGGTATCCCTACCTCATATAATGGCGTTATCAGCGCTGTTGATAATGGCCTGGACGCCCGTCAAACCGCGAATGTACGGATAGCCGATCTGATTCCACAACAGGGTCGTGCTACTCGTCCTTTACAAACTGTGTTTGACTGGTCAGCCGATGAATCAATACTCACCCTGGAAGCCACTAATGTCCGCACTAACACAGACATTGATCCAGTCACGGGAAAAATTGGTAAGCAACGTGGACGCCACGCAAGCGCCTGTCGTACCACAAAGACCAAGAGACACTGGTAGAAAAATACTTAAGTTGGCCGGCCCAGATTCCATGAGTGCCGGCCAACATATTTTTACTGACTCCCCCAGCTTACATACGGCGGGGTTTTAATTAGAAAATCTTTAAAGGTTGTGTATAGCGCCACTTCATATCCAAATTGATCGTTAATTTCATCTCGCTCGATATAGTAACCTTTTACAAACTCTTTAAGGGTTACACAATCAACCATTCTATAAGTTACATTACGAAAGTGTGTGCCATGACCTGAGGCATTTTCAGAATAGCTAGCAACTATATTACTGGCGCTATGTTTATTGCACAGTGCCTTACTATAATTAATATCCTCAAGTTGGTAAAATATTTTGCTGACTTCCTTACCACCTCTCGAAACAAATTTTGTGTTGCCACCAAACTGCTGCTTCAATTGTTGCTCGAGGACATTAACAGTGTTGGCCGAGTAATCTGCGACGGTATCAGAACCATTTATCTCTTCCAGTAAATCATAATTACCTGGTTCAGCAAATGAATAAACAACGATAGTTGACTTGTTCTCTACTTTAGGTTGGTCATGTTGCTGTTGGGTACTGAATAGTTCGTGGCTATGCTCACTATCGCGCTTGCCGCCGTCACCCGCCACAATGATGACAGACTCCACGATCTTTTCTGCAAGTGATTCCAGATTTTGTTCCTGGTGACCACTACCTGCCTTTACCTGTTCGTCTGTTTCCAGTTCACTGATCAGTGAACTAAGACGATTAACCTTGATCGCATAATTTACATTCTGTGGAATATCACCGGTCCACTCAAACATTTTTTGCGCACTAAGTTTTGAGGTGATCACCCCGACCACTTCACCGCGCATGTTAAGCAATGGTCCACCACTATTACCTGCCTGCACCGGCACCGAGACCTGAAAGGTACGTGGGTCGTCGGCCAAGCCATTGGTGGCGCTGATAAAACCACTGGTGAGTTTAGGACTGGTCCCCATTAGATTTGGGTGCGGATAGCCGATCGTAAAGACCTGGCTGCCAAGGCGTGGCTTGGTCAAGGCCAGCGGTAGCGGTGTGATCTGAATGTTCTTATTACGAATCGCTAAAATCGCGAGATCGTTTTTCTTATCGACCAGCACAACTTCAACCGGTATCTCTTTTTGATCTGGGGTCACTAGTCTGAGATTTTGCATACCATCAATTACATGGAAATTGGTGACGATATGGCGTTGAGTCAGCGCCCAACCTGAGCCCATGCTCATTGCCGAGTAAACCGAGGTCTCTTGTTCGAGTCTATCGTCATTCGCGAGGGCACTATTGTAGAACAGCGAACTTGCGCAAATCAGCCAAGCGCTTGCTAAACCGCGCGTAAGGCCTGAGTAACGATATCTATTTGTTTTTAACATATTGTTTTTCTATATAAATCATTGTGTTAGCTGTCGAAGCCTATTTTACCTTAAAAATCGGCAAGTATTTAGACCCAGTGTGCGGAATGTGGCGTTGAAAACCATATTGCGGACATAAATACGGCTAAACGATCTAATTTGGATGGTCTTTTACTTACCAGGCATTCTGCTCACATGACTGGTTATGGTAGGCTTACCGCTTCCCGAATTAGCAGAATTATGTTGTGCTTTTGTCTGAAGAAAAGTCTGATGAGCAGTTGATGGAAATTTATCGCGATGGTGATCTGCAGGCCTTCGATCTGCTGTTCAATCGATTTAAGGATATTTTGTATCGATACCTGGCCCGCCAGACCGGAAATTTTGCCATCGCTGAAGAGATATTCCAGGAGACCTGGGCAGCGCTGATTAAACACCGCAAAAATTACACGGTGAAGGCAAAGTTTAAGACATATCTTTTTCATATTGCGCACAACAAGTTAATCGACTTCTACCGAAGTAAGCAAAATGCAAAATCTGATATCGTTTCTTATGATGAGCAACAGGATGAAATGATTGTTGAGGAGCAAGCCAATAAAAGCATTGAGCATCATGCTGATGTACAAAGTAAATATAACCACTTGCTAACATTGCTAGAAAAATTACCGGCAGCACAACGAGATGTATTTTTAATGCATGAAGAAGCCGGGATGACACTGGTCGAGATCGCGGATGTTATGAGTGTTTCTCGAGACACTGTAAAGAGTCGTTTGCGATATGCATTGCAAAGACTGCGTAGTGGAATGAGGCGTTTCGCATGAATGATAAAAATCAAATTAGCGATGAAGATATTGAACAATATCTTGATGGTGACACTGAGCTATCAGCAACCTATGCTGAAGGAAAGGATCTTAAAGCTCCGGAACACCTTGCATTTGCCATAAAGCGCATGGCGCGTGAAGCACAAAACAATCCTCCCAACAATGAGCGCCCAGTCGCCCGCAAAAATGTCTGGTTGGTGCCACTTTCAATTGCCGCAACTGTGATCATTACTATCACATTGGTATTTGTTGTCGATTTTCAAAATATTGACGAAACCAATCACATCGCCCAAAAGGACATAGGCACCACGCCTCAAGCATTATCACTCCCTGAGGAGGTGGTCACACCACCACAGCAGACCGCGAGTGTTGAAGATTCTATTGTCCTTCAACCTGAGACACAAAAAACAGAGACAATCCCAGCAATTAAAACAAAACCGACGCAACAAACTGATACTAGACTACCAAGAGAATCTACAAGCAAGCAACCTGCACCAACGCTACAAAGCCCAGCACAAAGTACATTACAGGTCGCCGAGGAAACCGCTGACTTTGAACTGCCGCCACATTTACGTGATATGGTGCAGTCGACTAATGCCGGTGCACAAAATGAGGTCCTACCTGCTGAAGTACTTAAGACCTGGACACGTCAACAGTGGCAAACGCAAGTATCCTCTTTATACAAAGCGGGGAAAGACAAATTGGCTGAGCAATATATTAAACTCTATCCTGAATACTATCCTAGTGAGACGCTAGCTAAGCCCTGATTAATGGATACTTCTTCCTTTACCTTTTAGCTCGCTACCGTGCTTATGCCAGTCTTCTTTAACTAATGGTGCAATTAATCGAAAGGGATTGTCAGTCAATATTGGCAAGGCCTTAGCTGGTTTTATATCAGGCATTGGTTCCACCACGTGCTTATCACTTTCTTTTGTATTACTCACAAACTGTTTCACTGATGCCATATCCAGCCGCTCGTCTGCATCGGAAACATCTTCAGGTTGCGAGCAGGCACAAAAAAATAATGAACATGACAACACCGCTATTTTATAAGGCTTGATCATAGTCTTTATATTCGCTCACCCATTTTTCATAAATCTCTTTCGTATCCAACTCAGTATGGTAATGGTAACTGTGAAAAACACCTGTAAGTTGCACTTTATCACCCTCTAGTGCCGTCATTGAAAATTCCTGTACCGCAACAATGATATCTCCGCCGGATTCCATTTCGTGTAAGTAAGTGACAATATCCCTATAACTACCGACCAATCGCAAGTTCATTTCATGGACTGTGTAAAACTCAAGGGATGCATCGATTTCATGCTGAAACTCCTCTGTCTCGTGCTCAAGCCACTTTATTTTAACTTTTTCTGCACCTTTTCTTTCAAAAATCGATTTCTTTAATTGTTGTCTATTCAGACTATCCGGCATACTCTTCATTAACTTAGATAACTGATTAACAATTTCACGTTGCTGAAGCTCATAGGCATCCCTATTTATTCTTTTATTCCAGACTACCTTGAAGTCTTCTTTTAAATAGTAAGTATTACGTTCTGAAAGCTCTAAATCGTCTACAATCGTTACATTAAGAAAAACATATCCGGCCAGGTATAAGGCAAAGTTGATGTAGACAACGACTAGGGCTATAACGATATTTTTAAAATTCATCGTAATAACCATAACCAAAGAAACAATTTATTGAAAAACTACCCGGTTTCTTACCTGGTTTGGGATACACCTTACCCGACTCACATATCGATGTTTTATTTATTGTATCTACCAATTGTTCTAGTGGTGCCGTAGAGGTAGCAGTGCCAGAAATATTAACTTCAGCCTCTTGCATCTTTAATACCTGTAAACTAATGCCTTCAGGTAAAGCTGATAGCAAAACTAACAATTGAAATTTTTTACGATTTGGGCCGGTCAGGCCTTGTGAGATTTCCATTCTAGCTAGTAACTCAGCTTTCAGCCTGTCTAAGTCTTTAATCGGCTCTAACCATCTTTTAGTCTCAAAAATTTCCGTCTCGAGATAAGCATTAACTTCACGTTGCGCCGCTAATTTTTGGCGGTAATCGTAATAGAGCCAGGTATTATAGAGTAGAGGCCCGAGGAGGGTGATGAGAACAATAAACTTATGATTTTTTATAAACGCTAGTATGCTCTGCATAAGGGTCTTAGACGACCGAGGGCAAAATAGGTAAGCTTGTAGGTGAGACCGATAGCATATCGTCCAGCTTTTCTTCCTGCGCGAGCAACAAACCCTGCCGGAAGTAGCTGGATGCCTTATCCGGTTCTTCCAGCTGCTCCATTAACTGTCCAAGTTCTTTATAAGAATCTGATCGCGCTTGCACACCAATGCTGGCCTCAAGATAAGAATGTGCCTTACCCCAGAGCTTGTTACGCTTACACAAACGACCTAGTGTTAATAACAATACCGGATTATTTTCGTTACCCTTTAACCAGTTTTCTGCGGCTGCAAGCTGCCGGTCTGGATCGCTTGATTCAATCAGACCATAGAGATAGATAAGCTGATCATCACGATTACGTTTTAATGTCTCTCTGACAATGGCCTCAGCATCATCGTGAGCATCAAGTGTCAACAAGCAACGCGTATAGTGTTGCGCCATTGTTAAGTCAACGCGCAACGCCTTAGGTACATGTTGCCACGATGCCTTAAGTTGATCGAGCTTACCGCGTTGGGTGGCAATCGTAATCATTTCTCGATGTACCACACGCTCAAGTTCTGCGAGCTGTTCATTGCTGATGATCTTATGTTTTTTCAAGTCAGGAATAATTTTCTTCAGATCACCCCAACTTCTTAGCATTTCATAAATGCGAGCAAGTAAAAACAACACATGGGGATGTTTTGGTGAACTCGAGTGCAGTTGCACCAGAGTCGCTAGTGCTTGTTCTAACTGGCCGTGTACCAGCTGTAACTCTGCTTGAGTAAGCTGTACAGCAAAACCGGCACCCTGCATATTTTTATGTGCAAGTGCCAGATAGTTATCACGTCGCTCGGGGACATCCTGCTTTTGCGCAGCCCTGGCCGCGGACAAATAATTGATAAGAGGAATCTCACTGTCTGAGACATGCCTGACAAGATAACGTTCTGCGTGCGTCCAATTGCCCTGTGCCAGCTCAATCAGTCCTTTGTTTGTATCACGTCGAGCCCGCTGTTGTCTTTGCCTTTGCCGCCATGCCTTAAATGCACTGGGCATGCCCCAACCATTTACAGCCAGACGTATCACTATATAAAAAGCGACAAAGATCAATACGGTTAAGATAATAAATAGAGACAGACTCAGTTCAGCGGTTTTATAACCCCATGCTATCAGCACATAACCTGGGTCCTGATAGGCAAGTAAGCTGAGTGATACGGCGATCAGTAATATAAATAGCGCTCCAAATAACCACCGCATATTTAGCTGGCCCCTGGCGTCTGTATATCTGGTATCTGTGTATCAGGTTTTTGTGATTCTGGTTTCTGTGATTCTGTTTTCTGGTTTTCTGGTTTCTCTAATTTCTGCTCTGCCGGTACAGGTGATTCAGATGGTGCAGGTAGAGTTGGTTTACTTTGTACAGGTTGCTTCGCAGGCTCTCTACCTAACCGGTAATTTCGCAGTGCATGATATGTTTTAGTTATATCAGGCAGGTTAGGTGCAATCGATTCACTTTGCATTTGCTTGAGTGTATCCAGAGTACTTTTTGTTATTGCCGACTCCTTATCAAAGTGTCTCTCAATCCAGCCAATCGATGTCGTTAAACGTTCTTTATAAACATTGTCTTGACCGGATAGCATGGCAAGACGCGCCTGCTCAATCTGTAAGCGTAAATTCTCTATCAGGAAGAAGCGCTCTTCCGGACTTAACAGTGGTTGTATCGGTGCCTCATGATCACGAATCACGACCAGACTTTTTAGATCACGCCACATTGCCGCCGGTAATTCAGACCACGACTGTACGTGTTTTGTCTCCTCGCTAGCTTGTGAGACCTCATTTTGTTTTGATTTTGGATCCGGTGTTGAGAGTGGGAGCTTTTCAATATCTTTATTAATCGCACTCAGAGTCAATGACAGGCCGGCCAAATCTGCCTGAGGGACTTGCTTAAGCGCCTGCACAGATTCTGCAATCACTTTACGTACCGATAAAATTCCAGGGTCACCAGTATCACGCAGACGTACATCGGCCGACTCGAGCGCGGCTATTGCAGTATTGATATCACGCTCAAACAACAGACGGTAGTTCGATAGCTGAATCAGATATTCGGCCTCCATTAACAACCAGTCTTTGCGTAAGTGCTGGTTCTTATCTCGTAGTACCTGAATATAATCGGTTAACTCTTTTTGTTGTGCCTGCATGGCCTGCATGCGTTTAAGCAATGCCGCCTCGAATTCACGATTTTGCCTGGTTAAAGCTGCTTGTGATTCTTGAATTTCATTAAATGATTTTTGTGTTGATAGATATTGTTGATTTGCATACCAACCAGCACCCACTAGTAAGGCAATAACGATCACGCTGGTCACCAACCAACCGGAGGTACCATGCTGTTTCGATTTGCGTTTGCGACGTGCGTGGTGTGGCGTCGAATGTTTTTTTGCTGAATCATCGCTAGCAGCATCACCCGGCTTCGAATCACTAGTTTTCGAATCAGGGGCAGCGGACTTACCTGTTGGCGAAAGTTGCTTTGCCTCAGCTTTCTTATCAGCTTTAACCTTTTCAGGTTGTTTGTCTGTTTTATCTTGTTCTTCGCTCACAGAAAGCATCGCTCCATTTAGCGTTGTTGTGATCAGTGGTTCATTAATTGTAGCGCGTCTAGCAAGGCAGCTTCACTAGCTTGATCAGCAACTACAGGATTAAGTGTAAACCCTAGTTCTCTGGCGCGCATAGCTATCCGTTCATGTAAAACCAACAGTTGTTTGTTAAACAGCCAGGGCTTAGCTGTGTCTATTGCCAACTGCTGTAAATGTAGCAGTGCTTCACTGCTGGTAATGATAATGACGTCAATATCATCATCTTCATAAGTAAGTGCTTGCTTCGTCGGGAGCCTTTGATAGACCTCTGCATAGTCTACGAGCGCACCACGAGAGCGCAAGCTTTCTGACAACATTTCCCGACCACTCTGGCCACGCACGATCAATATTTGCTTGCCGGTCAGTTCTGCCAATTCAGGCATGGCCAAAAGCCCCTCGGAATCAAAATGTTTGCTGGGCACTAAGCTTACTGGGCAACCATTCTGTTCCAAAGCGGAAGCGGTTGCCTGGCCTACCGCCGCAAGCTTGACGGATTCTGGCAGTACTGACACAGGTAAAAGTGGCCAGGCACACTCCACCGCGTTACGACTAACAAAAATGACCCAGTCGTAGTCACTTATCCTTGCCAGGTTATCCGGGCTGCGCGTAGCTGGCTTGATCTCTATTAGGGGGAAGGTGTGAGCAATTCCGCCTCTCGCCTGAATCGCATCAATTAATGTCGTGGCCTGCCCGACCGGGCGGGTCACCAGTACTTTGAGTCCGTCTAGCTGATTCTGACTTCCAGTCGCGTCAGCCTTGCTCATACAATGATTCCAGAATTTTACCCGCACCCCGTGCCAGCAAATCTTCTGCGAGGACCTGACCCATTTCCTGGGCATTTTCGACCGGCCCTGCAATCTCGGCGCGAATAATATTGCTGCCATCTGGTTCACCCACCAGGCCCCTTAGCAGCAAGGCATCATGTGAAAGCTCTGCAAAACCGGCAATCGGTACCTGGCAGCCGCCATTTAGGCCTGCATTCATCGCTCTTTCTGCGGCCACGCGTAAAGCCGTTTCTCTATCATTGAGAGGCTGAATCAGGTTGTTTATGCGTGCATCATCTGAACGGCATTCAATACCGACTGCACCCTGGCCAATCGCGGGCAGACTTATTTCAGGTGACAGCCTTTCTGTAATACGTTCTTCCATACCCAGGCGCATCAGGCCCGCCGCGGCAAGAATAATCGCGTCGTAATCACCCGCATCCAGCTTGGCCAGGCGGGTATTGACGTTACCCCGCAAATCCAGAATTTCCAGATCAGGTCGCGCTGCCTTCAGTTGACACTGACGACGCAGGCTTGAGGTACCGACCCGTGCACCTTCGGGCAAGTTGTAGAAGGTCTCGTGATCATTTGAAACAAAGGCATCACGAGGGTCTTCTCGCGGACAAATGATGGGCAAATGTAGACCGTTGGGTAGGTCAACGGGCACGTCTTTCATGGAGTGAACGGCAATATCAGCTTCACCTTCGAGCATGCCGACTTCCAGTTCTTTAACGAACAGACCCTTACCACCCACCTTGGCAAGCGGGGTATCGAGGATTTTATCCCCCTGGGTGGTCATCTTAATTAGCTCTATTTCGAGCTCAGGGTGGTGGTGTTTAAGCATTTTAGACACGTACTCGGCCTGCCAAAGGGCTAGCTGGCTCTTACGTGTCGCTATACGTAATATAGAATTAGTCATATTTATATGGGGATTAATAATACTTATTGAACAAAAGACGTCATTTGGCGACCAAGTACTTATAATACACTAAATTATTCACAGGCAGTATTGATGAGATTAGTCAGATTTTTAGCGGGGAAGATTTGTTGGGGACACCTTATTTTAGGGTTGTTTGCTCTCGCTGTCCTCCTGACGAGTATTTTTAACGCTGCCACCACACGCGCCAACAGCGACGACGAGATTCTGCCCGCTGTACATATTGTCAGTACTAATGATCTTCGGGCAGATGGCAAGCTCTCCCAGCACACACAAAAACCCATTCTGATTTTATTTTCAATGGAAGGCTGCGCCTATTGTGAATTCGTTGAAGAAGAACACCTCAAACCCATGTTGCGCAACCAGGACTACCTCGACAAAGTCATCATCCGTCGCGTCATGACCGATGACTATGGTGATGTTATCGACTTCGATGGTACCAAGATTTCCAGTCTCAACTTTTCTGCGCGTTATGGTGCTTACGTAACCCCGACCGTGGTTTTTCTGAATCACGAAGGCGTTGAGCTTTCGCCCCGACTGCTTGGTGTTCGCAATACCGAATTTTATGGTGGCGACCTGGACGAAGGCCTGGCGATCTCACTTAGAAAAATTCGCCAGCAGTTAGCCGCCAATCAAACCAAGTAAATTTCTTCACCTGTTTAACTTAGGCAACAGTGCAGGCGTCGTTTGCCGATAATCATCGAAGCTATGAGTAAAACGGCCACGCATTAATTTATCTTCTCTATTTATCCTATATAAAGATAGTGGAACGATGAGCAGCATGGCTAACAACAAACCGTTTAAACTACCGAGTAATATAGGAACAGCGATACAAATCAGCAGCAAACCCGCCTCCGATGGATGGCGCATACGCGCGTAGATACCCGTGGTTATCAAACGATGATTAGATGCTAGACCGATGTGACTCAAAAAATATTTATTGAGCGTCTTAATCGAAATCACTCTCAGATAAATCCCCGCCAACATTAAACAACTAGCCGATAGCCACTGTAGCCAATTCAAGTGCAACCAACTCACATAGGGCTTGCTAATGAACTCATAAAGCGAAACCCAGAAAAGTAAAAGCACGATGATGCCAATTGAATAGGGTAAAAAAGATTTATCAGCCTTTACAGCCACGCCACTGCCAATAAGTAAACTGGCCTGACTTTCCAGTATGCAAAACAAAGTTATTAATGTATAGAAAATCCAAATCGCTGGATTACTCAACAATGCAGTGAAATCTACCGCAATGAATAATAACGGTAGAGAAAAGACTGATAGATTGATCAGGGCAGCAAATGCCAGGACCTGTTTATTAGGCACTACTAATCACACCTTGAATATGTGCGTTAGTCATACCCAGGTCAGATCCAATCTTGCCCAGCAACTCCTGTTCTTCCTGCTGGAACTCACCATCAGCCAGCGCAACGTACAAAGCGGCTTTGATAACAAGCTCTTTACCTTCGTCATTCAGGACGCCTTGTAAATTGTGAAGACAGCCGGATAAATTTTCCTGTTTATTCGCCTGAATTACATCGATCTCATTGCGAAAGCTTGCTGCGGTTATTTCGGTACCGGTTATTTTCTTATAGATATCAATCGATGTCTCAATCTCGGCATCATCGATCACACCGTCAGCCAACAGAATATGAATCATGACTTTTTTGATTGCTGAGTGATATTCAGCTTCGAACTCTTCCGAATTGGCGGCTGAATTATAGTCTAAAACATTCTTTTTATACGTATCTTTGCAGGATGAACACTCTACATATTCGCCAAGGCTATCGAGTGGAATGACCGGAATAAAGTATAATGTAAAAAAACGTCTAACCCGTTTTAAACCATATGGTTGGTTTGAATTACAGGTTGGACAATGAAACTCGCCTTTATCTGGTGTTGTAGTAACACCTCTGGTACCAAATATGATCATATGCTTTCCCCTTTAACTTAAAGCTAAATCACTTAACAATTCTAATAATATAGTTGAGCTAGTCTACTGTAACAAAGTACATATTACGCGCCACACTAAGCCTGGCCTCGTAATCTCATTTTCAAAGAGATTTCATGACCTTGCGGATGTGCGGCAAGTGACGGCGGCTGACTTCCAGGGTCTCTTCTACACCCGCCATTCGAATTCTGTGCGCACCACTTTTTGATTTCTCTAGCGCTTCAATTGCGTTCAAGGCAACCAGAGCATTACGGTGTATGCGAATAAACACGCCTTCAAACTCTGCTTCCAGTGAGCGCAATGACTCCTCGATCAAAACAGAACCTTCCGTGTATCTGACTGTTACGTATTTATGTTCGGCAAGAAAATAACGAATGTCACTGATATTGATTAAACGAAGTTCTCCGCCGAGCCGGGCACTAATATGTTTGCGTCTTGAGCTTGTTTGTTCATCCACATTCAGATTTTGCATCTGTACTTTTGTTAAACGCTTTGCTGATTCAAGCGCTTCAACTAATCTTTCTTTTCGGATTGGCTTTAATAAATAATCGACAGCGTGGGTATCAAATGCGGATAAGGCATATTGATCATAGGCGGTTGTAAAAATTATTGCTGGCGGTGTCTCCAGCTTCATTATGTGTTGTGCCGCCTCAATACCATCCATGCCAGGCATCCTTATATCCAGCAATATGATATCAGGCTGGTGTTGCTGACAAAGCGCTAATGCCTGCTCGCCGTTACTGCCTTCTGCAATAAGATCAGCAGTTCCAAGTTCTTCAATCACTTGGCGCAATCGTTGCCGCGCCAGGTGTTCATCATCAATGATCAGTATCTTCATCAAGTTCATTCCGACAAGGCCATTTCAAGTTTACGCAATAGACATCATCTTTTTCCGAGACTTCCATTACGCCACGACGACCAAACATGGTAGTTAGTCTGGACCTGATATTCTCCTGTGCAATGCTGTTACCTGATTTAGTTTCATCTTTCGAAATAGGTATAGGATTTTCGATAGTTAGGCTTATCTGGTTATTTTCTTTTTTCCCGCTTATCGTAATCGTACCACCTTCGGTTCTAGGTTCTATACCGTGATAAATTGCATTCTCAAGTAAAGGCTGAATCAGCAGCGGCGGTACATAACTATCTAATGGTATATCTGAGATCTGCCACTCAAGCTGAAGCCGTTCACCCAAACGTAATTTTTCTATGTCCAGATATCGTTCACAGAGTTCCAGCTCATCCCGGAAACTATGAAACTGACGCGCATCTGCTAGCGAAGCCCGAAACAGATCCGCCAAATCATGCACCGCGGCTTCTGCCTGATCAGCATTAGTTTGTGTCAGACTGGCGATAGTATTCATACTATTAAAAAAGAAGTGTGGCCGAATCCTGGATTGCAAAGACTGTAAGCGTGCCTCGGCCTCGGCCCGCACCTTGGCGCGCCACTGATGTTGTACATAGAAATAACGCAGAATCGGGCCCGTTAGAATAATCGCGATGGCCACATTTTTTAGAACAAAGGACCAGTGTGTCATTTTGCTAGTCGCACCTGGGTAGACATACCAATACGCCAGTTCACTGACGGCCAGGACAACCAGTAACACCACCAGATAGCTGATCATCGCGACAGTGCGCTGACTCAAATGGCAGATAAAGGGCTTAAGCAGGCATAGCGACGCGCTACTGGCGAGTGCACACCACTGTACGTAAAGCGAGATCAGCCCCAAATCCTGCCATTTTGAAGCAAAGTTAGCAGGCTGTGGAATCAGCACCACAAGAAATGCAAACAACTGTGCAATCATAACAATCACGAACACCATGCGCAGACCACAAAAATTTGGCAAAAAGCACTGGTCCATGCTGTCCTTTCTTGATATCGCGCTATTCGGGGATTCTGTTTGACTCATTACCTATTGCTAATCCGATTGAGGTTGTCCAATTTCGTACTACCAGATAAACATAGCGGAACTTAGCCTCAATGACGAGCTCCGCTACTCACAATACCCTCAGGCAGACGAAATATTGTGATGCAGGCCGATATACTTTATAAAGACAACTTAGAATATCGGCTAGAAGGGACCTGCTCACTTGATAAACTTTATCAGCAGTCCCTTTATTCTTCTTTGATATCGACAGTAATGGAAATCTCATGAGCCAAGATAGCGACAAACCCTGGGCAGGGCGGTTTAATGAACCGACTGATGCATTTGTTGAGGCCTTCACCGCCTCAGTGGGTTTTGATCAGCGCATGTACCGGCAGGACATTGCGGGCTCAATTGCGCATGCCAGCATGCTGGCCAAGGTTGGTGTGCTGACCAAGGATGAGTGTAAGCTGATTGTCGACGGGCTCAAACATATTGAACAAGAAATCCGTGATGGCAACTTCACCTGGTCAACTCGGCTTGAAGATGTACACATGAATATCGAGTCCGCGCTCACCGAGAACATCGGCAATGTCGGTAAAAAACTACATACTGGTCGTTCCAGAAATGACCAGGTCGCAACTGATATTCGCCTCTATCTACGGGACGAGACCCAGTTAATTCTTGGTGAGTTAAAGCGACTACAAGTTGCTCTGATGGACCTGGCTGAACAACACGCTGATACCATATTGCCCGGCTTCACTCATTTACAAACCGCGCAGCCAATTACCTTTGGCCATCACTTGCTGGCCTGGTTCGAAATGTTGCAGCGTGATCAGTCTCGGCTAGAAGATGGTTTGAAGCGGATGAATGTTTTGCCATTAGGTTCAGCCGCACTGGCTGGCACAACTTATCCAATCGATCGGGAGTATACCGCTGGTCTACTAGGTTTCGATAGCGTCACCGAAAACTCGCTTGATTCAGTCAGCGATCGTGACTTTGTTATTGAGTTCACATCAGCAGCATCCCTCATCATGATGCACCTGTCACGTTTTTCTGAAGAACTTATTATATGGAGTGCAGCACAATTTGACTTCATCGAACTAGGTGAGAGTTTCTGTACCGGTTCATCGATCATGCCGCAAAAGAAAAATCCAGATGTACCGGAATTGATTCGTGGCAAGAGTGGTCGTGTCTTCGGTCACCTGATGGGGCTGCTTACCTTAATGAAAGGACAACCCCTGGCCTATAACAAAGACAACCAGGAAGACAAGGAGCCCCTCTTCGATACTATCGATAACCTGAAGGGTTCACTAAAAGTCTTTGCCGACATGGTGCCAAACATTCAGGTCAAAAAAGAAAATATGTACCAGGCTGCCTTCAAAGGCTTCGCCACCGCCACCGATCTTGCTGACTACCTGGTAAGAAAAGGCGTTGCATTCCGGGATGCACACGAAGTTGTAGGCAGTGCAGTGCGCTTTGGTATAGAACAGGATAAAGACTTATCTGAGATGAGCCTTTCGGAACTACAAAACTTTTCCGATGCGATCGAGCAAGATGTTTTCGAAGTCCTCACCCTGGAAGGCTCGGTTGCAGCCCGAAATCATATTGGTGGCACTGCGCCCGCACAGGTCAAGGCTGCAATCAAACGTGCCCGCAAACGGGTTTAAGCTTCCACAAACTGCTGAACTTATCTTCTGAGATCTGTCATTATTAAGGTATGGATGACGTTCTCAAAAAGTGGAACCAAAGTCTCGGTCAGACACAACTTGAGCGCCTGCAAACCAATTTGGAGCGGCGCCGTTTTTTGCATGATAGTTGTAAGGCCACGGCTGGCCTGAGCCTACTTCCCTCAATTGCATTATTTAGCGCCTGTGATCAGACACCGCAAATCAGTCAGGCACAAATTATTCAGCATGAACCCTGGACCAGCCTGGCAGCCGTCCAGTTAATTCTGTTTCCAGCTGATAACAACGGGCCTAGTGCAATGGACTTAAATGCCACGGCCTATTTAAAATTTGTACTCGATGCAGCCGATACTGATCAGGATGATCGTCAGTTTATTATTAAAGGTGTCGACTGGCTTAACCAGCTTTCCCAAAAGCACTACAAAAAGCCTTTCATAGAAACAAACCTCGAACAACAAAATAGTTTAATCACGCAGATCGCCGGCAGCCAATCCGGTGAGCGCTGGTTATCATTCTTGCTGCTCTATATATTCGAAGCACTACTCACCGACCCTGCCTATGGTGCAAATCCCAATGGCATCGGCTGGCAATGGCTGCAACACAAACCTGGGTTTCCTCATCCACCTACCGACAAAATCTATACCGAGTTGTTAAAGCGATGAAAGACTATGATGTTTGTATTATTGGAAGTGGCGCCGGCGGTGGGCCAGTGGCGCTGCAACTCAGTAAAGCCGGTTATGACGTTTTAGTACTTGAAAAAGGCCCCTTTCTTAAGCGTGAGGATTTATATAAAGATGAACTCGCCTGTTGTCGCCGTAGTGTTTATACACCTGATTTAAAGGATGAACATCATGTAATCGAGGACTACGACGGTAAAGACGAGGCTGGTAACTATAAATGGAGTAGTGAATCCACCACGCAATCAGGCTGGGATTTCTGGAACGGCAATATGGTTGGCGGTGCAACCAATTTAATGAGTGGTTTTTTTCACCGACTCAAACCCGAAGACTTTCGCCTTAAAACAGAATTCGGTGCTATTCAGGATGCCAATGTCGTTGATTGGCCGATCAGCTATGAAGATCTCGAACCTTATTACACCATGGTAGAAAACACTGTTGGTATCTCTGGTGAAATTAAACCACACCCATTTCAGGAACCGCGTTCGAGCAAAGACTTTCCCTATCCGCCCACCCAGGAACATCCGATTACAGGCTTCATCGATAGCGCCTGTGATGCAATGAATTTACACTCGTTGCGCACGCCTCGTGCAATCTTATCGACACCCCAACTCAATGCACGTAATAGCTGCGAATACTCCGGCTACTGTGGTAGTTATGGCTGCGCCAGTGGCGCTAAGGGCAGCAGCCGTGAGGCCTTGATCAATGTAGCGCTTGCTACCGGCAAATGCACCGTCCTCGCCAACTCGAAAGTAACAAAACTTGTCAGCGATCAAACCGGCAAAGTGAAACATGCCGAATATATTGATAGTAAAAATGCAACACATCGCATTAGCGCTAAAATATTTGTCGTCGCTTGCCAGGCCGTTGAGACCTCGCGCTTATTGTTGCTGTCTACCGGACCGAAACACACTAGTGGCTTAGGCAATCACTCCGGACAGGTTGGTAAAAACATAGTGTTCTCAGCAGGTGGCTCAGGTTATGGCGAATTTTATTACAAGGACTATAGCGCCGAACTGGCTGAAAAACTTAAACTGCGGGGTCCATTTGTTAATCGTTATTTACAAGACTGGTATGTTATAAACGACAAAAAGCTAGGCCGCTTAAAAGGAGGTACTGTTGAGTTACTCCTGCGACACCCAAACCCTATTTCTAGAGCAAATAATGTTAAGTGGGATGAAAACGATAAACTAGTCTGGGGCAGTCAACTCAAGCAACAACTCAAAACTGAATTCACAGAACGACAAAGTTTACGTTATGAGATCTTTTGCGACTGGTTACCGACTGATGACTGCTTTGTTTCACTAGCGAAAAATGAAAAAGATAAGTGGGGCAGCCCGGTAGCCAAACTACGGGTTGGTTATCATGATCATGATCTTGTCGTTGGTAAATATATTCTGGATAAAACCAAACATGTGTTTAAGCGCATGGGGGCTAAAGATATTAGTGGTAGTGTTAGTGGCTCACCACCGGCTAACTTACAGGCAGGTGGCTGTCGTTTTGGTCGTGACCCGGCTAGCTCGGTGCTTGACCCTGAATGCAGAATCCATACTGCAGAAAACGTGTTTGTTACCGATGGTTCCTGGATGCCGACGGGTGGTAGTGTGCCTTATACCTGGACTATCTATGCCAATGCCTTTCGTGTTGCTGAGGTGATAAAAAAACAATTATAAATAAAAAAGCCAGGCATTTAGACCTGGCTTTTAGATTCAATATTTAATTCGTTTAGACAGCAACTTTGCTATCGCCTGTCCCTTCAAGACTCTCACGTGCACGTTCCATTAATAATGCTACGTCGTCACCTTTGCGCCACTGCGCCATGCCAAACTCAGGGATAAGCTTAAACTCTTTAGCATCTTCTCCCTCTGTAGAAGGCAACCTTATCTGTTCCAGGTGTTCCTTGATCTTGTCGCGCAACTCACTCGTTGCAGACTCTTCTGTCTCTGGCAAGATAAATAAAAATTCATTTTTATCCAAACGACCAATAACATCTGCCCAGCGCATTTGATCGTTTAGCATTTGACTAACACTTAGCAATAATTGATTGGCATTGTCATTGCCAAACTGTTTGATGTAATCGGTTAAATTACTCAAACGCAAAATCATCGTCGATAGCGAATTGCCATAACGCCGACTACGCGATGCTTGCTGTTCAAGGTTTTGAAACAGAGCACGGCGATTAGGCATACCGGTAATCTGATCAATGGGATTCAATTCCGCAACTTTCGTCTTCAGTCCTTCACGATCTTCGATCAAACTCTGTAGCTGCGTTACATCGCTGCAGTACTGCAAGCGGTATTCACCCAGTGGCACTGACATACACGCCATCCAATAGGCATCACGCTTATTGGTGGCATTCAGGTAGACATGACCCTCTTTAAACATCTCCTGAACATCTGCCCCCAGGCTACTCAGTGGCTTGCCAATAATCTGGCTCTCCGTGAGTGTAGTAACACGCATAAAACTATTGTTTGCCCAAAGAATTTCATCATCTTTATCTACCAGGACCATTGCTGCTGGAAGGGAATCGAGGAATTGCTGAGCAAGCTCAGGTGGTAAGTGCTGTAACATAGTCAAGGGTCCTTCAAGTATTCATTTATTAAGAGGCTATCCAAAGGGGGTATTACAGATCATAGCCTGCATTTAAAATATTTCATCTACCTAGCTATTAAATACAAATAGAATTTTTTTGACTTTTACCTTATTAACAATGTGGTCAATATTGCCAAATTAAACAACGACTTAAGCAGACTCAAAATAACTACTATAAATACTGTGATCACCGGCATGTTATTGTAATACCTAAGGTTTTTAAGATCCTGCTGTGTGTGCCGATAATACTAATATGGCAAGGCTGGCCCCGACACTCGAACAGGATAAGTCGTTTGATTTCAAAGAAATCAAACAGCGTTTTCTCGATTTAAATAAAGCCCGCCTCAAGCGCACTCTGTCAGAATTGCGCCAGCGCCAGCAGGAATTTGTCGACCTGTTACCCCTGCTCTATCACATCAACCATCCCACTCTGCCGGGTTATGTCTCCAAAACAACTCCCGCGGGTGTCCCTGATTACTCACCGAGCAATACCACGCTCAACCTGAGTAAAAAACTGGCCAAGAGTTTCGAGTATAAAAAACGTGCCTACCGCCGTTATCACATCCAGGCCTTATATATGATGGGCAGCACCGGCACAATTGCCTACTCGAACAAAAGTGATTTTGATATATGGGTTTGTTACGACAGCTCGCTAAAAAAAGACCAAATAGAATCACTACAGCAAAAATCTCAGGCCATCGAACAGTGGGCGCAAACACTGGAGATCGATGCACACATATTTCTTGTTAATCCAGAAGAGTTTCGCGAAGGTAAACACGATGCGCTGAATACCGAAAGCAGTGGTACCGCGTTACATTACTTATTGCTTGAAGAGTTTTATCGTACCAGTCTGTTACTCGCTGGACGCTACCCAGTTTGGTGGCTTGTCCCACCTGAGCAAGAACATAACTATGACGAGTTTGTTCGTAACATAAAAACGAAACGATTCATCCACGGCAAGGATAATATTGATTTTGGAGGACTCGATAAGGTTCCCGCCGAGGAGTTTTATGGAGCCACATTGTGGTTGCTATACAAGGGGATCAACTCTCCCTATAAATCCGTTCTAAAAACATCACTAATGGAGGCCTATGCCAGTGAATACCCAAACATTGACATTCTAGGCTTGCGTTTTAAAAAGGCAATTTATAACGGCGAAAACGAACTAAACAAACTCGACCCTTATTTAATGATGTTGCATAAGGTTGAAGAATACCTCAACAAAAATAATCAAGCGGATCGACTTGAGCTTGTACGCCGTAGTTTTTATTTCAAGGTCAATGAAAAATTAAGTGAAGACTCTAATAAAGAAAATAACTGGCGACGTGATCTTTTAGAAGAACTCACCCATGCCTGGCGCTGGTCAAACAGTCAACTGTACTTGCTCGACAGCAAAGAGAACTGGAAAATTACACGCGTAATCGAAGAAAGAAATGCGCTAATGAATGAGCTAACGCATAGTTACCGTTTTCTCTCTACCTTTGCGCGTAAATATTCTGAGTCAAACCTTATTGATCCAAAAGAGCTCAATCTATTAGGACGAAAATTATATGCTGCATTTGAACGTAAAGCTGGCAAAGTAGATATTATCTATCGTGGTATCACTCATGATCTCAATGAAACTCATCTGACCATACATCAGACGCAGGCTACAGATGGAACTTCATTCTGGGGCGTTTTCAGTGGTATTGTGAATCAAGATGAGGTAAATCTCTATCCACCGCTCAAACGAGCCTATAGCCTGATGGAATTATTAGCATGGTGTTACTTTAATAAAATTATCACTCCAAATACCACAACCGCTATTTATGCAGAAGACAGTCACATCACTGAAAAAGAAATCAAATCACTAACATCTACTATGTCCAGCACATTTGAGCATCAATCACTGGATAACGACAACATCAAAGAACTGCGACGGCCTGCGTATATTAAAGATATTTTAACCGTGGTGAATACCGGTAATGATCCCTTTAGTCGGCACACGCGTCGCGGCCAACACCTGACCAGTGATCAAACCGACTCTTTGCGTTATGGCGGGCGGCTTGAAAACCTGACTAACAGCATTGATCAGGTAATAGTGACCTCATGGCATGAGGTCTTAACCGTCCGTTACACGGGAATTGAAGGCCTATTTCAGTGCCTCCATGATTATATGAAATGGATGCCTCCCTCACAGGGCGTACGTCCTCCTGCGATTAACTCAGTGAGTTATTCTTGTTACCGCGGTGATGCTATCGCCCAACGTACTGAAAGACTTTTCCAGACCGTATTAAACTGTTTTTACGACCCACGTAATCCACCCGGTACGCGTTTTGTCATGGCCATTGAATGGGACTATTATGTACTGAGCATGCAAGATGACACATTGCACTATCATAATGCAGGTAATTTGCAGAGCCTAAAAGCTTACCTTTCATCACCAACAAATCACTACCAGCATGTCATCTTTGATTCTGAGACCTTAAATGACGATGTTTTACCGATGTTGTACTCACTCAATCGTCCAGACGTGGTGCAAATCTACTTCCATATCAAGGGAAAATACGTTCACACTTATATAATTGATGAGAAGGGTTCTTTATTCGTACATGACACTCAATTCTATGATGCCGTGTCGCTCGTTAATCACTATGAAAAGTTTTTTGATTCCACGGCAAAACGCATGTCATTTCTTCAGGAAGAACAGTCCGGAGCCAGCAAGCCCATCAATTTTGAATACTGCTATGTACAGAAAAATAATCACTTTGAGTGGGAAATACTTAAACATAATAGTAATTTATTCAAACAGGAAAAATATCTTGATTTACAGGTTATCGGTAGTAAGGTTGGCGATAACATTATGTTCAAGGTTTACCTGGAAGGGAAGGAGTATTCAACTCTTGAGCATGGCGAACAACTTTATAAATTCATTGCAAACCATATTCTCGCCAAGCGCTCGGGCAAGAAAGACTATCCTATGTATATCACCGACATTGATCTAGCTCCGTCTTTGATCGGAAATGAATCAGCAACGATTCAGTCGATTCATTACCTAAATTATAAAAAATACTTTGAAAATAAATTACAAGCTATCCTGGAAAGCTCGGCATAAGTCCTCAAAACCGTTACAATCTCCTTAAATATCCCAGCAACGGTTTACTGCCATGAAACCCTTTTCTGATGCCTGTGAAGAAAATAAACAACCGATTCTAGCGGTCATCTCCAGCTATTTTTCGAAGTCTGAAACTATTTTGGAAATTGGTAGTGGCACAGGCCAGCATGCCGTGTACTTTGCACAACAACTACCGCAGGTACATTGGTACTGCAGTGATCAGGAACTTTATCATGATGGGATCAAACAATGGCTTGCCGATTATACGGGTAATAATCTAAGCGGACCGCTTGAACTCGATGTTAACCAGGCAACTTGGCCAAAAAAAACATGGCCAGTAAAAATTTTCGACGGTATCTTCAGTGCAAACACCGCCCATATCATGTCCTGGCCAGAGGTTGAATCTATGTTTACCGGTGTGGGTAAGCATCTTAAGATAGAAGGATACTTTTGCCTTTATGGCCCATTTAACTATGATGGCCAATACAGCAGTGAGAGCAATCAACGTTTTGATCATTTTCTAAAAGCGCGTGACCCACTTAGTGGGATACGTGACCTCAACGATCTAAAAGTACTTGCCGCGAAGAGTGGCTTAGCGCTAATTAAAGATCATGAAATGCCAGTCAATAATCGGACACTAGTCTGGCAAAAATCTTAAACTTGAGCTTCCATACCCAGTTCTTTAATCTTGCGGGTCAGGGTATTACGCCCCCAGCCAAGTAACTTAGCAGCATCCTGGCGACGACCACCTGATTTTTTCAGTGCCGTCTCTATCATGACCCGCTCAAATTGAGGCGTGGCCTGTTCTAAAATTGCCGTGTCACCTTGCGCTAACTGACGTTCTACCCAACGGCGCAAGACTTCCAGCCAGTCACCGTTTGCCGTTTGCTCTGCCTTATCTTCCTGTAACTCAGGTGGTAGATCTTCGATGTTAATTACCTGCCCAGCCGACATAACCGTCAACCAGCGGCAGGTATTTTCGATCTGCCGGACGTTACCGGGCCAGCTTAAACGACTGATATACGCTTCCGTTTCTGGTGAAAGCGTCTTAGCCTCAACGTTCAATTCGTTTGCCGCAATCTTTAAAAAATGCTTGGCTAGTAGAGGTATGTCTTCACTACGTTCACGCAATGCCGGCACATGAATACGGATGACATTAAGACGATGGAATAAATCTTCTCTAAATAATTTTTCTTCAACCCGTTGCTCAAGGTCCTGGTGGGTCGCGGCAATGATACGCACATCCACTTTAATAGGGTTATGCCCGCCAACACGATAAAAAGTACCATCCTGCAATACTCTTAGTAAGCGCGTCTGTAGCTCCTGGGGCATGTCACCAATTTCATCGAGGAATAAAGTACCACCGTCGGCCTGTTCAAATCGTCCCTTTCTTGCATTTTGTGCACCCGTAAACGCACCTTTCTCATGACCAAACAATTCAGATTCAAGTAAATCTTTGGGAATAGCGGCCGTATTTATTGCGATAAAAGGTTTATCCGCTCGTGGGCTATGTTTATGCAGTGCATGAGCGACCAGTTCTTTACCCGTACCCGACTCACCATTGATTAAAACCGTGATGTTTGACTTTGAAAGGCGCCCAATTGCTCGAAATACTTCCTGCATCGATGCTGCCGCACCAATAATTTCCGTATTTTCAGCTAAGTTATTTTGCTCACTATCAGGGTGTGGGCGCGAAACTTCTATAGCGCGACGTGTTAGCTCTACAGCCTCATCAACATCAAAAGGTTTTGGCAAATATTCGAATGCTCCACCCTGGTAAGCATTAACAGCACTACCAAGATCCGAGTGTGCAGTAATAATAATTACCGGCAACTCCGGGTTAGTTGCATGAATATTTTCAAGCAACTCCAACCCATCCATGCCAGGCATCCTGATGTCAGAAATAATTACATCCGGACTAGTTACTTTTAGTTGTTGTAACACACCATCCGCATTCTCAAAGGTCTGCACTTCCATCTCCGCACCTTTAAGCGCTTTCTCAAGCACCCAGCGAATCGAGCGATCATCATCAACTACCCATACCGTTTCCATGCTAATTATCTCCATCAGCGTTATCTACTGGTAAGTAGATAGAAAAAATTGTCTTTCCTGGTTCACTCGTGCACTCGATTAAACCAGAGTGCTGTGTAACCAGCCTTTGTGCGATTGATAAACCCAACCCAGTTCCTTCAGCACGCCCTGTAATCATCGGAAAAAATATCTTATCTTTAATTTCTTCCGGTATCCCTGGCCCTTCGTCAATCACATCGATTCTTAATGCCAGCCGTCGCCTTTTAGGGCCAATCGTAAAGTTACGTACAATCCGTGTTCGAATTATTAACTTGCCTTTGCCTTGCATGGCCTCGATCGCGTTATTTGCAATGTTAAGTATGGCCTGTACCAAAAGATCCTGATCGCCCACGATGTTTGGAATGCTAGGATCGTAGTCACGAACAAAATGTATATCCGGCTTATCATTCAATACAATCCCACGCACATATTCGATCGCCTCGTGGACATTAATCTCTGAGTTCTTAGGCATGCCACTTGGGCCCAATAACCTGTTTACCAATTTTTGTAAGCGGTCAGCCTCATCAATGATGACCTTGGTATATTCCTTTTGATCATCACTTTCTAATTCACGCTCCAGCAACTGTGCTGCACCGCGTAATCCGCCAAGCGGATTTTTAATCTCATGCGCCAGGCCCCGTATCAAATCCTGCGCCGTTGCTTGTTGCGCAACAATCGCATCCTCACGGGCAATCCTTAAAATCCGATCGATCGGTTCCATCTCAAGCAAAACCTGTTTCTCTACATCACCGGACTGCAGGATGTTTACAGTCAAATCTACGGTGATATCATTTTCATTCATCAGGCGGACCGTCAGCTCATGCCTTGAAAACGGGTGATTAGTGTCTACCGCCTCGACGAGCTGTTGTTTGAGCGATGCCTCTGCCTTTATCATCTCCTCAAATGGCAACCCGATTAACCGATTCACACTCACCCCAAGCAACATCTCAGCCGCAGGATTGGCATAGATCAACGTCAAATCTGGCCTAAACAACATTACAGCCAGGCTCAGGTTATCCAGTATGCGCTGATGTAACTCAGGCTGTATCGTCGCTAGTGCCATCATATGTCCTTTTATATAGCAAGTATTAAACCAATCTTATCCAGGGCAGACTTTCAACCACGGTCGTCAAAACTGCTGATAATAGCTATAATTATCAATAAGTTAAAAAGTGTATGAAGATTGGCCGCTCATATATAAATTGATAAGTCTCACCGAAGTAGTGCGAGCGCACTACATTATACCTAACTGTGCACGATAATGGTGCATATTAGGAAAATAGCTGATCATGCTGGAAGGTAAAAAGAATTACTCAGAGGGGAAATTGATCTCTTCAAGGGCAACTAGGCGATTGTCGGTGAAGCGGGCAACTTCATTGTGGAGGTTGCCGGTTTTGCGTGCGTGCCCATAGGCCTGCAAGGCATCTTGTTTTCTTCCCGTCGCCTCAAGCGAAATACCCAGGCCAACCCACCAAACTCCCTTGTTGGGATTCACGCTAACCAGTCTCGCGTAAAGGTCAGCGGCATGACCATGTTGATTTTGGCGTTGGTAAAGCGCCGCTAAAATCGCAAAGTAATTAGGATCACTTTTAACCGCGGGCGCATATTTTTTCAAAACAGCGATCGCCTGTGCATCCTGATTTAATTGCATCAGGGCGCGTGCATATAATTTGCTAAATGTCAGGTGCTCTGGAGAATAGGTCAATCCTTCACGCAGCAACTCACTGGCTTCAATCCAGCGACCCTGCTTTATATAAATTCCGGACAGAAGTTCACGTGCTTTTATATGACCAGACTCTGCAACAAGCGCCTGTTGTAATGATTGCTCTGCCTGCCGATGACGCTGAGCACGCAGATGATCATAACCATTTTGATAAGACAGCTCCGCTTTTTGCTCCGGCCGCATGGGTACTACGTGTCGCGTGAACTTGACCGGAGTATCATCAGACTCTTCGGCAAGTTCGGTTGCTGATGCTGCCTCATCTGAAGTGGTATCACCTTCGTCTTCCGAAGCGTTAACACTGGTTACAGGTTTTACTGCGCTGCGCGCTTTTGTTGCTAATTGTTGGCTTGCAGGTTTTTGATTCTCTGGCTTTGGCTTCGTCTTAGTTTGGCTTACTTCTGTTGCCACCGGTTTTGGTGCTGATACTGGTGCAGTTGTTTTTGCCACTACAGTCGGTTCTGGTTTTGGTGCATGATCTGCAGCGACGGCATCGCTAGTCGCCAATTTCAAATCAGTCTGACTCTGCTGAAACAAATAAAACGCGCTTACAATAATGGCCGCAACCGACAGGCTTACAATTGAAGTGATGATTATCGGTTTGGCTTTAGATTTTCGCTTTGGAATATGCGAAAAATGAAGATCATCTAAATCTGTTTTATTATCGCTATAATCCGCAGAACGTCGCTCATCGATATCTTTTAGAACTTGATTAATCAGACTCATCTGGCTAACTCACTGCCACCACAAAACTAGAGACCGACGCCAACACGGCAACAGTCGCTAATGTCGCCACCATGCGACGCCACCATGGCGCTTTTCGTCGACTCAACTGAGTATCTTCGGTATCACTAATCGCCATTCTGATCATGGTCTCATCGATATGGTGTGTGCCCTGCCCATACGCAACCATCAATGATTTATGACACAAGATATTAATCAACCGAGGTATACCCCGACTGGCGACAAACAAACGTGTTAACGCCGCATCATCGAAAATCATACCGTTTCTAAATCCGGCGACCACCAGACGATGAACAATATAGGCATCCATTCCCTGGCGCTCTAATGGTTGTAACTGATATGAAAAAGTAATGCGCTGTTTTAACTGTCGTACTGATTTCTTGTTCAGTAGCTCATCCAATTCCGGCTGGCCAAATAGAACCACGTGCAACAGTTTAGATTTTTCTGTTTCTAGGTTCGTCAACAGCCGCAGTGACTCCATTGTCTCTTCTGGCATCGCCTGTGCTTCGTCTATGCACAAAACAACACGCTTTCCTTCGGCGGCCAGTTCAAGCAATTTATCGCTAATCGTTTTATTTAAGCGATGAACGTAACGGGTGATTTTCAGACCAAGCTCTTCCGCAAGGGCAACCTGTAATCCATATGATGAGAGTTGTGGGTTAGGGATATAGACTAACTGGAATTTATCACCCAGGGTATTCATCAGCTTACGGCACAACAATGTTTTGCCGGTACCAACTTCACCTGTTACTTTGATAAAGCCTTCACCGGTTCGCAGTGCCAGCAACAAGGTATTCAAGGCGTTTGCATAATGACCATAGGCAAAAAAATAACTCGTATCAGGCGAGAGTGTAAAAGGAATTTCTTTAATGCCAAAAAACTGTTGATACATTATATTAATTCTCTTGCGCGATTGGCCGCTGCCGGTAGCGTTTGATATTGTCCCGCTTTTTCTTCAATTCATCCGCCCACTGCTGTGAGCTTTCAATTACGGTCGGCTTCAAGAGAATCACTAGTTCACTCTTTACTGTCAGCTCCTGGTTATGACGGAACAGACCACCAATCAAAGGGATGTCACCAAAGAAGGGAATCGAGTTTTCATTATCGACCGTTTTATTTTTCATCAGGCCACCAATTATCACCACCTGCCCGCTCTCAGCGCGAATAATGGTATCTGACTCACGTATCGAACTGACCGCTAGAGGTACACTAAGTGTCGTCGAACCAGAAATCGAAAGGTTCTTAACCTTCTCGGTCACGTCGACCACGGTTGGATGTACATGCAATGTAATCGAACCATCTTCACTAATTTGTGGAATCACATCCAACGCCACGCCCGAGAAGAAGGGTGTTAACTCAACATTGTTCTCAGTATTAGTCGTTGCGGTACTGGTGTTGGTGTTTGTTTCTACATCGGTAATAAAGAATTCATCAGTGCCAACTTTTATAACGGCCTTTTGGTTATTCATGGTAGAGACTTGTGGGCTGGATAATACCTGGACGTCACCCTGTGTCTCGAGTAACTCTATAAACGCTGCGAAGTTGCCACTCAGATTTAACGCCGCGGTAAAGATACCACCAAAAGCAGAAGTCGCCGTACCATCAACAGGTACTAATGCACCCGGATTTAAGTTACCCGTGTTGCCATCGATGATACTGGTACCATTCTCAAACAGGCTACCACCGCCTGTCTGACCTAATAAAACAGAGCTACTGCCGTTTTCTTTCAAACCAGCCCAATTAATACCACTCTGGAATCCATCGCTTAGAGTCACTTCGATTACTTTAGCTTCCAATAACACCTGACGATGCATAATATTTTGCGTAGTACTCAGATATCGATCAACTGAACGCAATTCATCTGGCATCGCCCTAACAACAATCACGCCAGACTGTGGACTCACAACCACACTGCGGCCTTCCTTGTTGCCGACAATTGCAGTTAATGACGCACGTAACTCCGTCCAAAAATCAGACTCACTGATAGTATCGATACTGCTCGCGGCTAAGGTCTCTCTGGTTGACGATGCATCCGATTCTGAATTGTTATTACCCGAACTTCCCGTTGTTCCCTGTGACACCTGGCCCGAACTAATTCTAACTTTAGAACTACCTGCTCGTTTAACTGCGAGATAGTCAAGCTTGAAGATTTTTGTACGAATCGCATTTGGAAAAACATGATAGGCAGTTGTTGATTTCTCATAATCAAAACCATACACATCTCTCACTACATCCATCACTTCCTGAATGCTGACATTTTTCAAATCGAGGGTTATCTTGCCGCGCACTTTAGGGTGAACCACCATGTTGTGGTGTGTACCTTCGACCAGACCAATGAAAAACTGCCGTGCATTGGTTCGGTTTACTTTAATATCAAAGCGGGGCTCAGTATCAATCCCGGTCTGCCCAGGTAAATCTAATTGGATACGCGGTAGTAGTGCATCACTGATGGTTTCCGGCGGAGGTTGAAGCGAAGCAATTTGTTGATTACTACTGATACCCTGATCCAGGGCACTATCAATCGCATTGTAGGTGCGTGTATCTGGGGGAGGGGTGGTTGTACTACAGGCAAGCAAAAACGCTGGCATACTCCAACATATAACTACTTTTATAAACCGTCCTGTCATTTCCTAGTGTGCTCTTTTTATATCCGTGGGTAACAATTCCAGAATGATGTCTTTATCACCATCCCGCAAAGCAACATGCGAAGGGTTAATTTCCATGACCCTTGCACCTCCAATCTTTTGTCCCACCCCCACTGTTTTGCCATTAATCGTCGCCAGACGGCGTGCAGGCGCAATCAATGTCGACGACAATACCCATCGAGGTGCAGCTTTTGTGCCAGGAGCCTCGATCCCGCTGAAACGGTGGCTGGGCGGGCGAGTAGGGTCCTTCAACACCTCTGCGCTCAGACTACCGTGACAGAAAATTGTCACAATCAGCAACAAAATTTGCGTAAATTTAATATTCACTGTGCGCATAATCTGATCCCTAAACCCCGATCCTTAAACACCAATCCAGGAGTCACGTAGACTCAAAGTGTGTACCGTGATCAACACGGTTGATTTTGGGTATTCGCTCACCTCGAGTTGTACCGCATCCCAGTAAAACTCCCAGTCCAGACCTTCCAGGGTTTTGAGGTAATCCAGTGTCGCCAGGTAATTTCCTTCGAACTTAATTTGCAGGCCATGGCGAAAAACCTCAACCCTGGCCATTTGCTGTCCGTCATTTGTACCGCGAACTTCACTGCCTTCATTTTCATCAGCAACAGACTCTGGTTGAATGAGTTGCTCCGAGGCAAGGCTGCGTACACTTAACAACTTTAAATCCTTGTGTTGTTTTAAAATTGATTCGAGTACCTGCGCCATTTGCTTCGGCTCAATCAGCCCGTGAAACTTGTCAGCAAGCTTTTTATTTATCTTCACAAGATCCTGATCGATCAGGACAATTCTGTCTTTTAGGTCTCGGTGAGGATCGCTTGCCCGTCGTGCAACCAGCGATTGATGCTGCGCCCTCAACTTTTCCACCGCCTGTTGTTGCTTTTCTAATTCTGTGCTTGCCTGTTTTGTTTGCAGGTACATGGGTTCACTAATAAACTGAAACCAGATAAATGCTATCGCCGCGACAAGAGTTGCAATAAGCATGGCCTGCTCACGCAGGCTCAAATCTTCGTATTTTTCCTTAAGTTCAGCTAATTTTTCACGCATTAGCCCGCTTCCTTCTGCGTCGAACGAATATCAAAGTCAATTCGGCTTGACCCTTCATCACGCTCCATTAAAAATGTCTTGAACTCCACGCCATTGAAACTTGGTTCCTTACTCAATCTTTGTAGATAGTCTGGGACATGGCCAGGACTAAAAGTACTGCCTTGTAAATTTAGCTTTTCACCACCGGCATGAATATCCAGATGAGTAATCCATAAACCGTCAACATGTTGCCTTGATAAACCCGTAAACTGTTCAGCGAAACCTTTTGTATTACCAAACTTCTGACCTGATAAAACACTTAAGACCAGGTTTTTATTTTTAAGCTCCTGCTCCTTTGTAACTAGAATATTTTTGTACTCTGAGTCATCACTAGCCGCAGCTATTTCTGTCGAGACAACTTGAATTTGTTTAAGCAATTCATCCTTCTCTTGCTTTGCCTCGAGCAATGCTTGCTGCTGACTATATTGCTGCCACCATTGAAATGTGGAAATCACGCCCAGCACCACAACAAACACACCGATGTAGGTAACAACTTTGTTGGCGGCAAGGCGGCTTTCCTTTGTGCGGAGCCCGGACTGTAATAAGTTAATTTGTTGCATTTTTACGTTATATACTCAAGAAGCCTGTGTCATACGCAGTGCAGCGCCGATCGCAGGCAAGTAATTACATTGCAAACTGTGTTCAATAGATTGCTGCGTATCAAAAATATCACTCAGATCCAACTCGCGTACTTTCATGCCGAGTTGATTCGAAATTTCATCGGCCAAACCAGGTACCGCTATTGGTAAAGGCGCAAGCACCAACGCCTGAACAGGCGGCTGCGCAAAATAACGTTCGTAGTAATCCATCGAACGTTGTACTTCCAGAACGATCTGTTCTAACGTTTGTTGAGTTGCTGCCGGTAAACCTTCTACTTGCAAGCCATCCGAAGCGTGGCTCGCTTCTTCACTTGTAAAGTTTTTGAAACCAACATCCAGGTCCCGCGCAAGATAAAGATTACTCTTCCGCGAAAGGGAAAGTAGCCCGCTATTCGCATACAGCGATAAAAAGGCGACACCGTTTTCATCTTCCGGCATATGGCTTGCAATATTACGCTGAGCCAATGCGGTAATATCAATACTCTTTAAATTGAGTTGACTCTTTTCTATCAGCGCGACATAGCCCTTTAGTAATTTCTTATCGGCGCTCACAACATAGGCCATCGGTTGGCGGCCACGTTCACGCTGACCCGGTATTGAAAATACATCAATAATAGATTTTTCAAGATCGACTTCCGTGTTGTCTTTAAGCTTCCAGCGCATCGCCTGGTTTAGCTCCTTATCCTCAACCTCCGGGGCCTCGGTGAGAAATATCCCTGCCTGTGATTGGGCCAGCACAAAATTTGTGATCGAACCTTTTACGTCAAATTTTTTCACCCAACGTGAAAGATTCTCTTCCATCTCATGCAACGAGGTCACCGCAGCAAAATCGACGTGTTCAAGTTGATAGACATCGTTGTTGCGCGTTAAATGGGCGAAGGCCATCCCCTCATCACTTAGGCCGATACCGACAAGATGATTCGAGGTCGCGTTTCTTTTAAATAAGTTAAAGATGCTGACCTCCTGTCAGTATCGTTCAGGCATCTTTATTCGGGCCTGCTTCATTGTCTCTAGCATGGGGGTCGCTGAAGGACTGCAGATCACCCCTGATCACCTGTTCATCCCTGTAAAATCTAACAGCTACCAATAGGTATAAAATCGGATAAGCGACTAAAAACTTTAAAGTTTTCAGCTATTAACCGCATTATTTGTAGAAAACGGATAAACTTTGAACAAATATTAATCACATAGGCGAGTTTGGCCTGACAATATCGAAGGGGAGTTTTTCAGAAACAATAGGAAGCTACGGTACTTTTATTCGGTTAATACGATGCCTGCCAAATGGGCACCTTCAGCATATCAGCCAGTTTTTTCGCAGCGGTTTCGATATCACGAGCATTACCATGATCCATTACATTCATACGGCTACCATCTTTAAACACTAAATTAAGTTCGTAACTCGTATAACTGTTTTTACTTGATTGCACATGCTCGCTAAGCAGCTGGATTGCGTATATCTCTGACACCATACCCTGAGTCTTTTTCTTACCCGTAGGATTGCCGCTGTATTTTTTACCGCGGTAAAAGACCCCTCGCATTTTGTCGATGGTAAAGGGTTTACCTAAATACAACATTGCGAGACCGGCGCCACCAAAACCAGCACCCCAGAGCATAAAGAATATACCCGCGCCGCCATCGCCATTGATAAAATTATAAGGCGCCCCAAACAGCAGACCGCCCAGACCCGGCAGTAAAAACACCAGACCAAATAGAATCATGCCTACGGTTTTTTTGACCACGACCTTCTCAGGCGTAATCTCGATTTTCTGTGTCTTAAAGTTTGCCCCACCGGGTTTTGCTGGTTGCCAACTGACTTTCTGGGCAACCGGGTCATCAGTGTCCGAGAGCTTTAGCTCAAACTTGTTGATGTTGATGTTTTGAATGTCCGACATGCTTTAACTCACTCCCCATTGTTGGCTGCAAAAGCTAACCGAAAAGGCTACTCGACCGTTGGCACCTATCAACTATATATATAGGTAGGCTCCAGGATGGTCAAATCGGCTAATTTATATCCAAAATAACGATGCATCAGCCAGGATAAACCGGTACACTACGCAGCCTTTCCGGGGCAGCTCCTATAGTAAGCAACACAGGCAGCAGATCATTTAGACATGACAGAGATTCTCACTGGACAGGCTCTCAGAATACACAGCTAACTCCTGGTATTCCAAATGATAATCCAGGACTTTCCACCCACTTCAGGTAAAACACATGACTACCGATTCGGTCACCGCTTTTAATCAACTCGCACTAAAAAAACAGCTTTTAAAAGCCCTGGACGAAGTGGGTTACGAAACCCCATCCCCGATTCAGGCTCAAACTATCCCGTTGTTGCTGGAAGGCAAAGACATCATTGGCCAGGCGCAAACCGGCACAGGCAAAACCGCAGCCTTTGCCCTGCCGCTGTTATCCAACATCGACCTTCACCAAAAAGATCCACAGGTATTAGTGCTCTGCCCAACCCGTGAGTTGGCCATCCAGGTTGCCGAGGCCTTTCAAAAATACGCCAAACACCTTGAGGGATTTCATGTCTTGCCCGTTTACGGTGGCCAGGATTATCGCGGACAAATTCGTGCCTTGCAACGCGGTGTTCATGTTGTGGTCGGTACGCCAGGGCGTGTCATGGACCACATGCGTCGCAGCACATTAAAGCTGGATAATCTAAAAACACTGGTGCTCGACGAAGCCGATGAAATGCTGCGTATGGGCTTCATCGATGACGTTGAGTGGGTACTCGAACAGACTCCATCTGACCGACAAATCGCCTTGTTCTCTGCGACCATGCCAACCCAGATTCGCCGCATCGCGACGAATCATTTGAATGAGCCTGAGCAGGTCACGATCAAACTTAAAACCACCACCGCCGAAACCATTCGTCAACGCTTCTGGCCGGTTAGTGGTGTACACAAACTGGATGCCTTGACGCGTATTCTCGAAGCAGAACCTTTTGATGCCATGATCATTTTCGTGCGTACCAAAACGGCCACCGTAGAGTTGGCTGAAAAACTCGAAGCACGTGGTTATGCAACAGCACCACTCAATGGTGACATCCCCCAAAACCAGCGTGAACGTACTATTGAGCACTTGAAAAAGAGCAAACTGGATATTTTAGTCGCAACCGATGTCGCTGCCCGTGGCCTTGATGTACAACGCATCAGTCATGTTGTGAACTATGACATTCCCTATGACACCGAAGCCTATGTGCATCGCATTGGACGTACCGGTCGTGCTGGTCGCGAAGGTGATGCAATTTTATTTGTTGCACCGCGCGAAAAACGTTTATTGCATGCGATAGAAAAAGCGACTAGGAAAAAGATTGAAATGATGGAGCTGCCATCGACTGAGCTTATCAATGACAAGCGTATTGAAAAGTTCAAGCAGCGCATCGCCGATACGTTGGCGACAGAAGAGTTGGGTTTATTTTATCAGCTTATCGAGCAATACCAACAGGAACATAATGTACCTGCGCTTGAGATTGCTGCCGCACTTGCGCAACAGTTACAGGGCGAAACACCTTTTCTCCTACAAAACAAGCCACAACGCCAATCAAACAAAAGCCGGGCCGATAAAGGCTGGGTTAAAGACAGTGATACGCACTCGAAACGACCTTCTCGTCGCGAACGTGATCGTGACCGTTCGTCGCGAAGAGATACCCCTTTCAAACAACACAAAGCTGAAGAGGGTATGGAGAGTTATCGTCTTGAAGTAGGGCACAATGACGAGGTTAAACCAGGCAACATTGTTGGTGCGATTGCCAACGAAGCGGGTCTCGATAGTCAACATATTGGCCGCATCAGTATTCATGATGATCACAGTATTGTCGACTTGCCGGAAGGCATGCCCAAAGATATTTTCAATGATCTAAAAAAGGCCTGGGTCGCGGGTAAGCAATTACAGATTTCGCGTTTAGCTGATGGTAAATCTGGTGAGCGCAAATCATCCGACAACAAACCTAAGTCGAGAAAACCTAAGGACAAAAAACCACGGCATTCGGATAAGCGAAAGAAAAGTGCTCAAGGTCGAAAGAAAGATGACCCCAAAGGCAAGAAACGCGTAAAGAAAAAAGCCGTGAAAAAGAAGCGCGCAGCTAAAGCCAAGACGAAGTAATTTCTCAGTTTAATTCCCTGTACATAGTCGAACTGGATTCGCTTCTTATAGCACGTACCTCTATTCCCCACGGACAAAAACCCCGTGTCCTCTGGCTGCGCTAAGCACGCGGCCTATCCTCACTTTTCAAACACCAGACCGCATTGAATGCGCGCACCAATACTGTGCATTTAAACGGTCATATTGTCCATATTGGTGCAACTCTATGACGAATACGTACCCAGAATTACGTTAACTTACTGTTATTAAAGTAAAATTAGAAAGTGGCATCGATGATGCTTATGTAACTATATAGTGCTCTGCGTAATCAAAGATTTGAGGGTTTGGTGCCCGAAAATGGGCATGGCAGGGAAGGAGGATTACCCCCCTGTGTAGCCTTGGCATGGCCTTGGCAACAGCATTGAACTATCAGGTTTCGTGTCATATGCCGGATGACCTACAGGGTTTTCGTCACATGATGGCTTTTAACATTACGCCATGGCGTAAAAATTTATCTTTAAGCTTGGAGATTATAAAAAAATGAAGAGTAAGTTGGAATATATCTGGCTCGACGGCTATAAGCCGACTCAGAGTCTGCGTAGTAAAACCATGGTCCGATCTGATTTCGGTGGCAAACTAGAGGATTGTCCGATGTGGGTATTTGACGGCAGCTCTACCGAGCAGGCAGAAGGTAATGCTTCTGATTGTCTGTTAAAGCCCGTTCACATTATTCCTGATCCAGCTCGCAAGGATTCATACCTGGTGATGACAGAAGTATTGAATGCTGACGGCACACCGCATGAGTCCAATGGCCGCGCAACTATCGATGAACACGAAGACGATGAAGATTTCTGGTTTGGTTTCGAACAGGAATATTTCCTCTGGAATCCAGACACTAATTTACCACCCGGTTTCCCTGCCGGCGGTTATCCACCACCACAAGGCCCATACTACTGTTCGGTCGGTGCACGCAATGCTTACTGCCGTGACCTGATTGAAGAGCATCTTGATATGTGTTTAGAAGCAGGCCTTAACGTTGAAGGTATCAATGCGGAAGTGGCTGCTGGTCAGTGGGAATTCCAAATCTTCGCCAAGAGCGCAAAACGCGCGGGTGATGAAATCTGGCTGGCGCGCTATTTATTAGAGCGTACTGCTGAGAAATATGACCTCGCAATCGACTGGCATCCAAAACCACTCGGTGACACAGACTGGAACGGTTCTGGTATGCACGCCAACTTCTCGAATGGTCCTATGCGCGAATCTGGAGATGAAACTGTGTTCACCAAGATTTGTGAAGAATTTGGTAAGGGCCCGAATATTCCGGCGTGTATTGCCGTCTACGGTGCGCATAATGAGCAACGTTTAACGGGTAGACACGAAACACAATCTATCGATCAATTCAGCTATGGTGTATCTGATCGTGGTGCCTCGATTCGTATTCCTGTTAGCACAGTAGAAGATGGCTGGAAAGGACGTCTTGAAGATCGTCGTCCTTCATCCAATGCTGATCCTTACAAGGTAGCTTCAATAATCGTTAAGATTACTAAGGAAGCCCTAGCGTAAATTAAGCGCCTAATAAAGTAATAACAGGCGGAAATAAAAAACCGGGGTGGCTAATTAACTAGTCATCCCGGTTTTTTATGCACAGTATTTCCGCCCAAGATTTTTCTTGGCTCAACGTTTACTCTGTAACAGCTCTGCTGACCAGTTCTGTTGCAGGGTCTGTAGTACATCTTCCATAGAAGCCGGTCGTCCAGCGGGATCCTTATTGAGGCATTTCAAACACAGCGTTTCCAGGACTTTAGGTACCGGGTATTGACTGATCTCTGAGGGTCTGGCGGGTTGCTCATTCTGCACCATCTCCAGTATCTCGTAAGTCTTGTCGCTGTTGAAGGGCGGTTGTCCGGTTAGCAATTCGTAGAGTACGGAACCGAGGCTGTAGATATCGGTGCTAAAACTAATGTCCGGGTCGCGGCGGATTTGCTCGGGCGACATGTAGCAAAGCGTACCCTGTAGCTTACCGTGCCCGGTCATGGTTTTATCAGAATCCGCAATGGAATTGCTGTCATCGTTATCTTCATCTAGCGTCGTTCCATCCTTCCGCCACACCTTGGCCAGGCCCCAGTCTAGTAACAAGACCTCGCCATACGGACCGGCCAGGATGTTCTCAGGTTTAATGTCGCGATGAGCAACACCATGCGCATGGGCATAGGCCAATACACGCGCGATATCGATAATAACTTCAATCAGCTGGGTCAGATCGTAACGCTCACGGTAATCCATAATCTCGCGCAGGGTATAGCCGTGTACCAGCTTCATCGTGAAATAATAATGGCCCCGATTGTCACGACCCACTTCATATACTGGCATGGTGTTCGGGTGCTGCAGCATCGCTGAAACCCGGGCTTCACGCAGCAGGCGTGTATTCTCCGTTTCATCATCTTCAAATTCAGGGCGTAATGTCTTATACGCAACCAATCGGTTTAGATGCCTGTCCTTACATGATTTGATCAGCGACTTCCCACCCTTTGCCACTGTGCTCAGGAACAGGTAGCGGGTATTCGGATTCAGTTTCTCTGGAAGGGGCTCGTCGGTGTCTTCCAGAAAGACGTGGTCGTATTCTTTTGTGGGCTGCTGAAACATGGGCATAGTGAGCCACCTCTATTCTTTGATACTATCAAGTGTAACACTCATTTATTCTTATAAAACATACCCTTTGAGTCTGAGTGATCCCCACTGCGCCTTTTTGGGATGGCCAGCCTGATTGACTCGAGAAGTTTAAATGCAAACTTTGTTACGACCAGCTTCCTTCGCTTTATACATATTCTTATCTGCTCTCTTCACGATAGCTGTATAATCAGTATCTGCTTTATCTACTTGCGACACACCGATGCTAATTGTCATCGTAATGTCATCGCTAGCTACGGCTATTTTAGTATTAGCAACAATTTCTCTTAACTTTTCTGCTACTGTAAATGCAACTTTATTATTGGTGTAAGGTAATAACACACAAAATTCTTCTCCACCGATCCTTGCAACTATGTCGTGTGATCTGAGGGCAGATTTACATGACTGCGTAATGGTTTGAATGGCAACATCACCCGTAGCATGGCCGTATTTATCGTTGATACGTTTGAAATGATCGATATCCAGCATAAGTAGAGAATATATTTCTCCAGTTCGCTTGTAGCGTGATAGTTCATTTTCTAATATTTCGTCAAATGCTCTTCTATTAAGTAGTCCCGTTAATGAATCAGTTCTTGATAAGAGCTCGAGTTTCTGTTCGATATTTTTTTGTTCAGTGACATCACGCTCAATCGCAACAAAATGTGTCACTTTACCTTGATGATTTTTTAATGGAAGTATACTCAGATCAAGCCAGTACTCTTCACCGCTTTTTGAAAAATTTTTAATAGTGACTCTAGTAGGTATTTGCTGCTCTAGCCCCTGACGAATTAATTTTTTTGTCTCTTCGTCTGTGCCTTTCGATTGTAGTATTCTCGGGTTCTTGCCCAGAACTTCCTCTTGTGTGTAACCAGTTAATTCCGTAAATGCTTTATTTACGTAAACAATCTCTGGTCCTGGCTCATCAATCGGATCTGACCTGGTTACAAGGATCACATCTTTTGCGAAGTCCACTATATCTTTAAAATCAAAATCGTATTCACTCATAGATATGTTTATTTTTATTTGCTCTATTTTATATACCAGCGGCGGGACGTTCTGGCCGCTGGTTTAATATATTTTGTATTCAATGCAATTTTCTAGGCAAAGTTTTTATTAATTGACTTAACCAAGGCTTCGCATGCATCTGCACATTCTTTACACTCAATATGCTCGTCATGCTTTCGGCACTCCTTGGCGCACTCTTTACATACTGCCCCACAAATCTTAGCGTAATCGTTTACATGACTCGAATTTGCGGCAAGAAGCTTGGAAAAGCCGTCACAAATAGCATTCATTTCATTAACTTTTTTTGCACAAGCAGCTAAGTCAAGATCACCTTCATTCCAGGCTACCAGGCAATGAGAAATACAGCGCGTACCTTTATCCGTACAAGTATTGACCGCATCAAGAACCGCAGGCTGTTGTGCCGAGTGTTTGCTGTGATCGTGACCTGGCATCGCTGCCATTGTGTTTCCACTAAAGGCGAGGGTAGCAGTCGCCGCGCCAAGGCCAAGCAAAACATCACGGCGGCTAATCAGACTATCTTTGTCTACTACTGATTGTTCTTCGGTGTTTTTCATGGGTTTTCTCCTTTGTGATAAAAGGTTCGGATATGGTCATACTAATATAGCCCAGGGATGCAATTTATAAAGAAAGAGCCCGTCACGCCCGGTTAGCGCGGCGCATACGTGCCTCAATCCGAGCGGTGTTTAACAAACTGTTGTCGACCACTTCCGGATACAGGGGATAAAACTTTTCTACATCGAAAACGTAATCGCATGCAGTTTGTTCCAGACGTTGCCTGACCGTACCTGGAAGGCCATCGATCATCAACAGTCGTGGTGCGAGCCGCTGCAGATAAAGATCGCAAAGCCGCTGGCATTCCGGGTCCTCCCAATCATCTCTGATCAGACAGGAAGGAAAATCGTCCGTCGCCGGCTCCTGGCGCTCGAACCAGGCAGCCTGCGGCTTATTGCCGGCACGTTCTTCGATGATCGTCTGCAAACGGTAGTTGACCGGCGGGACATAGTTTCCCTCCAGCTGGTAATCCGGATCCGGTACCGCGAGTTCCGCTGCTGGGATGGCGTGCCACTCTGGGGGTGAAGCCGGACGCATCATCTCTTGTTCATTCACGCAGGATTGTAAGAGCGCGAGGGGACTTTCGTCACTGGCATCCAGCAGCCAGAATTCGTAACGGTCCGCCGCTTCGAACGGCACTTGCACAGTACTGATCGCGTCAAATATCCGCTGACTATCTAAGCGCACACGATCGGGATTCAAGGCGGGGCGCATGATGCGAGTCTTGAACTGGTCCCCTTCGATGTTCACCATCATGGCAAGATTCACTCTTGGATCGTGGCTAAGCGGCCCTTTTAACGTTTGCCGGTTTTCGTCCTGAGTATAACGTATCGCCCAGTTCTTACCGTCGATGCTCAGGGCACGCGCCCAGCCCAAGTCGACGACCTGGACTACACCGACATATGGCAGTAGCAATCGTTTGGAGTACGCTCTGATCATGTCAGACACTTTCCTCCTGGTTCTAACCTCTTGACCGTATCCGCTCGCGATTCGGCGCTAGTATCACCGTAAAAAACCACGAAGTTGTTTTCATTATTGGTACTTAGCCGACGTAATGAATTGGCTAAATGCTTCACACCAAATAATAACGCTAGTGTAGTCTGATGGATCGATTCCTGCTGGTAGTTCGACGATAAAGTTCTCAAATGTTTTAACATCCCCCACACGCACCATAGTGGACTTCAAGCGATTAAAGTCAGCTTCCGTCTCAACGTATTCAGGAGAAAGATAGAGCTTGTAATCCGGTCCGGGGGCAAGCTTGCCCATAAGAACAATGGACTTAGAACCAATTGAAACTGTACCTTCACCCCAATGCAGAGTATCGCTATCTTTAAGATCTTTTCGGAACTGTGCTGTGTATTTTGCCTGCGAAGACATTACCTTAATCTCTTCCTCGCTGGGAGCAGGCGGTGCAGTAAGAATCGGGAGCATATAGATACCAGCCCCAAATCCTAAACCACCTACAGCGCAGTGTGTAATAATAAGTAAGACTATAGTGCGTATTTTCATAACGACTCCATGTATTTTTATTACGCCCAGGGTTTGAGTTATTCGGTCACAGCGCAGCGAAGATCACACTTGTATGATTTGTTAGGCATTTTTGGCTACTCCCATTACTACAGGCATAGTACCTTTTGAACTCGTAAGTGAAAATGGGTTAGATATAGATATTTGATTAAAACCCGACTCCTCTAATCAATCCTTAACATTCGATTCACTTAACCCGAATCCAAAATCTGGTTCAGGCGATAGCCAATTCCACAACCGAAATCAAATATGTTTCGAACGCCTTATCAGGATAAGAAATGGCATCACTATTGGTATCCCATTCATCTGCCTAGTCATCCCAGCTATCACTCATAGTCAATCCTTTAGGTGCTTAACGTTTGAGCTCAGCTGCCAGCCCAGCTGGTCGGCGAGAGTGACTTGTTAGACGTTACCTTTCTTGAATTGGTGAAGCAGCCATAAGACCTTGTCTGACTTAGTTGCAAACTCCTCTGGCTCCTTCTTTGAATCTAAAAATTCCGAATAACCTTCTATGGAATCTATATTTTTAGTCGTAAGATGCTTAAATCCCATTGTCCAATCCGGAAATGTTCTCTCTTTAATATTTTCTTTAAGTATAACTATATTTCCCTTATTCCTTTCATCATTGACTATAGCTTCATATATCTCATCAATATCCTTTTCATCTCCTTCCAATACCTGGAAAAAGTTGCCTCCAGCATATAGCAGCATTCCGGTCACATTTTGTTTTTTGTTTCGGTTTCTACTTTGCTCCAGGAGAAATAGTAAATCATCCTCACTCATTTCTCGTGTAGCACTACTTACATATGTTAAGTGAATCATTTTATATATCTCGAATGTCTAACGATGAAGCCACGGGGCGTACCAACAGTGAATCTGTAGGACGTCTACGTGCTTGAACGATATGTTAGGAAACATAGTCATTAATCTACTCGAATTTTACCTAATGCCTCGATATCACCATTTTCACTAATAATGCCAACTAGCATTTCTCCTATTATAAGCAATTCCATCGTTAATGAATCTATATTTGGACGATGATTAACAAAAACAATTGGTGGTTTTCCACGATATTTACGAAGTAGATTATTTGCTTTGTCTTGGAACATTTCCTGTCTCTGGAGATTCGAATTAGCTGATTGACGTAAATCTGGATCAGTAATGAATTTCCCAAAAGCTATTTTTGCAGTCTCACTACACCGACACATAGGCGAACTTATTACTAGTGGTTTAATTCCATGCCTTGCGAACGCTTCTCCAATTCTTTTTGCATGTGCTTTACCATTCTTAGTTAATTTACTTTCTCCCTTGCAGTTACCAGTTTCATCCCATACAAGCATATTACTGCCGTCTTTGTTACCACTTGACTCTGAATTACGCATAAGAATAACCATATTCGGATCTTGTTGTAATTTTTTCCATAGTAAGTCATCTGCAACCACATTGAATGTCATTAACAATAATATGAATAAAAAAATGGTGCGCATGATTGCTAGTTTATAACGTTTGAATCATATCGCGCCGTCTTTCGGCGTCGATTTGGATGAGTTGTTATAAATTCTTTTCATTTTCTTTATGGTGCCAAACTCTCAGGATATATATCACTTCATCCGTTATTAGGTAACGCACAGTGTAATCGTTAATATAAAGATCACGAATAACTTCAGGGTCAGGAGCTTTTAAGACTGGCAGGCCGATTTGGGGAAATTGCTTTAGTTTCTCGACTCCTTCTTGTAGATCGATTGCTATTCGCCGTGCTGCGTACGGATTTTTAACCTCAACAAATTCCACCACCCGCTGAAGATCATCGATAGATTCGGGCGAATATTTTATTTTCATGGTTTTGGTGGAGTTTTACGCTTATCTGTACCCCAGCTATTGAGCCATGCGTTCACGTCACCTTCCTCAATTGCCTTACCTTGCTTAATCGATTCAAGAGCTTTTACTGTTTCTTCCCAATGCGAGTCCTCAACGGACTGCCTTGCCAAAAACTCCTTAATTGCTTGATTTATTAGGTAATTTTTACTTCGATCAAGCTTTTTAGATAAAGCTTCAAGTGGTTTGTCCACATCATCGGTAATTCGGATACTTGTAATACTCATGCGAGCCACCTAACTGTAGTGATTTGTAATACATATTAGTACAGCCTCGGAGGTATTTCTAGTAGAATTTATAACGTTTGAAGCCACGGGCGACGCCAGCGCGGCAAAGCCGCGGTGAGGCGTCCAAGTGGGCTGACTTGTTATGTGTTATTCCATTGGACTTTTGGTTTACGATGAGTTTCGGCGCAATCACGCAAATACAGATTAATCAGGCTCTGATATGGAATGCCTTTTTCCTCTGCCAGGTTTTTAAAATATTCAATAGTGCCCTCATCAATACGAATCGTGATTTGTTTCTTCAAACGCTTCGCATACGGGTTCTGAACTGATTTTGAAAAATCATAATTATCTTTCATCACTGAAACCTTCATACATTTGCTGTTCAGACTTGGTTGCTTTACGGGCTGAAATAATTCGTATGACCTCTTCTTCTTCACGATAGCAGTGGCATACGACGAGCATCCGAAATTGGTTGCTGAAACCCAGGAGGATAAATCGATCCTCATCTTCGGAGTGCTCAGGATCATGGATTAAACGAGCAAATTCGTCATAAAAGACGGTTTGCGCCTCTTCAAAAGAAACTGAATGCTTCTCCTGATTGCTGAGATTCTTCCTTTTATCCCACGTAAATTCCAACCCATCCATAGGTTAAGTATAACTACAATGTATGTACAGTCAAGGTTGCTATGAAATTCTCATATTTTTCATACACATAACGTTTGAATTCAATTACTGGCGTAGCCAGTCAATTGGAATGACTTGTTATATTCTTTGTTTCCATCTTTTTGGATCTCGTCTAGCATGCAAAACAGCAAGTACGATTACTTTATTGTTTTCTATTAGATAAAACACGCCGAAAGGAAATCGCTGGGTTACGACTCTGCGTACTTCTTTATGTACTTTTTTATAGATATTTGGACGTCTACGGAGTTTTGAAAAGACTTCATCAACACACAATTTAAAGTCTAACCCGAGCCCCTGCCTTTGCTGCTGATACCAACTAAAGGCATCTAACAAATCCAGCCTGGCTTCAGGCCGGATAATAATTTCATAATCCATTATTTCATTTCTTTTTTAACTTCTTCCCAGGATGTTCCCTCATTGGGTGAGGCAGCATACGCAGCCAGCCTTTCATCGAGAATTTGCTTCTGTGATTCAGTGACTTCGATTTGATCTTGGTTCGATGCCACACTATCCCAGAGCTTTTCAGCTAGCAAAATACGCTCTGATTGGCTAAGCTTTTGAATATCAATGTGATTTTCTGTGCTCATGTAATTATTCTAGTTGATTATTTAGTAACCGTCGATAGTCATTTTCAAAGAATATAACGTTTAAGCTAAGGGGCCGCAGAAAACCACGCAGTGATCTTCCCCTAAATTAATTGACACTTTAGGCCGCCTGATATTCATAGTCTAGTGGACTTTGATAGCCCAGGCTAGAATGCAAACGCCGTTTATTGTAAAACTGGATGTATCTGGATGTTTTCATCTTAAAATCCTCG
>Ga0316205_10000684_pt1 | contig 55148 bp, 66 predicted proteins | sample 3monthpyrite_MG_FD_204941 | JGI IMG/M metagenome (GOLD analysis project Ga0316205, IMG submission 204941) | Microbial mat bacterial communities from mineral coupon in-situ incubated in ocean water Damariscotta River, Maine, United States -... | ecosystem: Environmental > Aquatic > Marine >...
GACATAGGTGTTCCGACTGGGATGCCTGTACTGTCAGTATAGCCCGCCGGTGAACGGAAAGAAGTCGAAGCCGCATCATTAGCCGGATTCGCTGCAATTACTAATGAACTTACGCAAAGCATCAATGTTAATAATAATATCTTTTTCATTTTCATTCCTCGGTAAATAGTAATCAGGTGCCTCATGAGCACCCTGGATTTTTCGTTTGTAACCATCTGAATTAAGCCAATCATTAATTAAACTTGACTTGAAAACACCTTCGGTCATTTTTTCCCTATATCTATAGTCGTTCGACTGCCTATCATGTTCGGCATGCTGTCAGCCATAAATCCAACAGTAAATGCAGCCGCTAAATTAAGCTGTCCTGTCTCATTCAGGAGAATAAAGCCAATAACCGCACCGACGATGGATAATCCAGAGTGATACGGATTATCTCGCCAGTATTCTTTTGGCGTAATCGGCCTACCCTCACGCTTCATGCCTTGTAAAGACTTAAAGAAGTGAGTTAGCAGGCCTGCTGCCATCATGATTATTTCAACCGTCATGACTAAGCGAGCGTCACATCAAGATCGCCAGCAACAAACTTAGGAGCTGGGTCGCCACTATTTACAGTCTTCGCAGCAGTTAATGCGCCGTGCAGCAGCAAGTTGCCGCCGGTTGCAGCATCAAAGATTGCAAAATGCGTAATTGATCCCCAGTTTGCCGTTGGCGCCGGAAATGTAATATCAACAGCATTGTCCGTTAATCCACCGGTTCCAGATGAAGCGCCAGTTGTTCCGCCTTGAGTCGCGTTCCAGTTTGTGTCCAAAGGAGCAAGATTGACGCGAGCATACGAGCCACCCGTTACCTCTGTACCGCCGCCAGAGTCGGAAGGCGCTGCGGTAAACAAAGCGATATGCAGGGCAGTCGGCTTGGTGAAGCCTGCTGTACGAAACAGAAAGTCAATAAGTAAGTTTTCTAAATAGTCTGACATTGCGGCCATGGGTGTACCCTCCATAAAGGTATGGTTTGGTAGCACTCATGCGCTGATTAAAAATGAATTAAGCTTTATCGTGTAACTTCTTTACTCAAGGTGACTTCACCCTGAAGGATTCTTGTTGCCTCGCCTGATGAAACGATCTCAATATCATAGAAACCGGACGAGAATGTAAATAACGCGGTAACGGCAGTTGGAATAACTAGCGTTATTTGGCCGTTTACAGCATCTGTAATCGTAATGTCATTACCGGTTGCGCTGTCATATTCAGGAGTTGCAGAAGTAATTTTCTTCCTGATCTGCATTCTTGCAGTAAACCCAGTCAGATTTTTTGCCGCACCTACTGAATCCACATACGAGAACACATGAAGATAAACAGATCCCTGCTGAATGATTAAGTCTTCTTCTTGTACCTCAGACACTGACTGGCTCCTCTTCGCTTACAGGCACATAGCCTATGTCTTTAAGAACTTCATCAGCGGCCTCTGCTATCTCAGGATTTGACGCAGCCAGGTCGCCTGCTTCCATTGCGGCCTTGAGTGCTGAAACCTTCCTGCTAAGTGCTGATGCCTTCTTATCTTCAGTCGAAGCTTCACGCTCTTCAATGACCGATTGTTTATCACGCTGATCCAGTTCCTTCTCAGCCCTCATTTCTTCTTCACGAGACTCACGCTCCGCCTTCTCTTCTGGCGTTTCACGTTCATCAGGTGCGCTCATGCCGTTAATCTTGCGAATCCTTGATACCATCTCGTCTTTTCCGGGGAAGTCCGTCAGTTCAAAGACCATATCAAGCAACTGCAGGCCAACATCACCTGGCATCTTGCCGATCATGTCCATCATCTGCTCAAACATGGCAACACGAATTGACTCACGGAAATCTTGCGAATCAACAACAAAATCAGCTTTTGTTGCTGTTATATCGTTAATGTATGACACCTCACCTGTGACCGGATCAATCTCAGGCTCATTCATGGCGAGGAAGTTCATGTTCCCACGTTCACCGACAATGCGAATTTCTTTGCGATCGACGATAAACTGCTCGGCCAATGACAATGTAATCTCACCCTGCAGCTGCACTGCGTAACGCAGGTTGTCAAATAACTCAGCTGTAACAACGCTACCTTCATTTTGCTTGGCAAGAATGGCTTTACCGCTCGCTGCATTTGTTTCAGAGCCAAGATTTTCACCAGTAACACCGGCACCGCTCATTACATAATCGTCATCACGCTGCATGAGCATAATATGCTCTTCTGCTAACTGGCGATCTGTATTCATTTCAAACTTAACAAGACTATTGGCCAGCTTTATAACGCCATCGGGTCTACTCGCCTCGTCAATAGCTTCATCCCAGTCCTCAACAGCGTTCTTGTCGGCGATAATTTGATTGGTTGATAGGATAAACAGCGCCTTACTGGCTCGTTTATTCATGTCTTCCTGGGGATCTCGTGCATTACGAACAGCGCCATAAGGTGCATTATCACGCGAGCGGCGATAACCCCAGACTGGCGTAAACGGGAATCTATTATGTTTATATGGTGAACGAATGTTTTGCAGTAAGTGGGTTCCTGCAAAAATAGCGCACCACATGCGCTGAACAAGAGAGTCATGCAGGCTGACAATTTCCTCAGTCGCCGCTTTATTCATTGTTTCGTCGTTTTCGTCGTAGATATTGCCGTCAAACTGCATGTCTCCGCGCATAATCTTCACGGATTCAGGCTTACGGTACCAGCATTCGACAAGTCGTACACGCTCACGCCGGTTATCAGCATTGAACGCATCATCAAAATAGGATCTTCGGCCAACAACACGGCCTTGGTCGTCGGTTTGCTGATAAATCATAGAGTAATAAAACTCTTCGTCTTCATCAGTACCATAAAGATTATGGCTTACTGCGCTTTCCTCAAGTTCTTCCTTGCGGTCAGGGAATGAAGCAACAGCATAATCAAGATCAGTCCATTTACTGCGGAATAAGTAACGTGAATCAGACAGATCGCGCTCAACGCCGAGGCTGTCATACCACATATTTCTCCAGCTCTCACAGCGAGAAAAGATTAATTCATCCGTTTCATCGTTATGAATTCCATCTTCAAGCCAGCCAACACCGACTTTCACGGAATCTGCAAACGCAAGTGACCGATGGAATACCGTCTTATTAACGTCTGAAAGGTATTTAAGCAGCTTTGTCTTGCGACTAGCCGTTTCAACGTCACTTTCTTTTCGTGGAAATGCGTTAAAATCCACCTTTGTTCTTTTTTCGGTACCAATAATCCAGTCAACAGTCTGCTTGATCTTGTTGAACACCAGAGGTGCCTGGCCACGATCTCTTAATTCTTGTATATCCTCTTCTGACCACTGAAGACCATCATAAAAATCAGCGTCAGTCGCCATTTGTATTCTATTTTCAGCTTGCACCTGCCTTTCACGGTTCCACCAGTCCTGCAGCCGCGCCAATAACGCTTTGTTCTCCTCACTATCAAGCGCATGATCCTGGGTCGGTTCAGAAGGATCAGTGGACTCATCAATCATCATGTACCGAGAGTCAGGGTCATGATAACCCTTGGTTTTGACGTTTTCGATACTACCCGGCATGACTGTCTGCCTCAGTTACCCACGCAACAACCAATTCTTCGTCTTTATTGAGATAATCAACGTGAGTATATTTAATCTCAACGTGCGGCTCTTCAGCGTCCGGATAATATTGAATGGAATTCAGCTTAGATCCTTCAGGTATGCCATTCTCAACAAAGGTGGCAGGCAGGTTCCTATTCTGGGTGAATATTTTTTCGAATATTTCAGGCATTAAACGTACAGTAATCATCAGTGAACCACCTTTTGACCGCCAATAGAGATCTCAAGACCGTGATTCTCAACAGCCTCTTCAATAAGGTCTTGTGTGCTCTGTTCTTCTTCAGGAACCATCTTGATTAGCTCGGGAAGGTAGTTCAGGATAGCGTCAGCGATCTTATAAGCCGCAACCCTTGTGTTTCCAAGGCCAAGAACGTCAGCGGCCTTATACGACTTCATGACCAGCGTTTCGCTATCTGCATACTGCCATGCGGAAGACAGGCAAATAACATACGCTCGCTTACGGTTCATGTGACGAGATCCAATGCACATTGCAGGTTCACCGGATACATGCTGGAAGAATATTCTTAAATCATGCGTCTCGTAAACTGTATTTGGTTTAGTGCCGGACATAATAACCCTCTCGGTTCATCATCCAAGCACTCTTGCGCAGCGGAATCGATTGTTTGTTTGAATTGGTGTGAATCAACTAATTATTTTTTATGGCTCAATATCAAGATCCGGCCTCAAGCAGATAAGGTGCTCTTCTGCACACATAAGTTCGTCGTCTGCATCTGCCAGTAGCCCTGCATCGCCATGAAGTCCCGCGTACAGATCTATCGTAGATCTCGCTTCCTGAACGTAGTGAATGGCGCACTTAACAGAATAAAAGCCCTTTGTAGCCATGTAGTAACGTGCTTTAAGTTCGAGCCATTTATCATGCAGCCTATATTTTATGCTGTTCTCCAATTTTTCGCCCTCCGCCTGGTTTTACTGGCGCGTTCTGGTGTGAATCCTCGTGCAAATTGCTCAAAGCCGTCATTGCCATGGCTTGCATCATTATGTAATGGCGTTTCTTGGAACGCCCCTATCTTGTCATTCCATTGCCGCCTGTAGTGATCCAGGTGCTTAATTCCTAATGCGCATCCCCGTTCATCAAAATAACACTGAGGAAGTGCGTCACGAACAGCCTGATGCGCTTCGCGCTTGTCTGGAACTCGCGGAACACATACAACCTTGAATCCGAACCCCTCCATGATTTCCTTTCGGCTCTTATTGTCCTCCCTTGTCAACTCAACAACTTCACCGTCATGCGGGAAATAAACTGTACCGTAAACATAATCAAGCTGAAGCATGTATTTTGCGTAGAACTGGATCGACTCACCGCAGTTTTCATAGTAATGAATGAATCGATACTCCATACCTACGTGCTGCATGAACCAAATCACGTTGAAATCATTGCGTCCAAGGTCGAAAAAGGTGTAAACCTTCAGTCTTGGGTCAAATGGTATGTTCAATATGTGATTATTCTTGCGTATCCATGCCATTTGACGGCTGTAATACGCGCCAACAATACTCTGCTCGAATGCTTCATCAGGTGTTGACGGATATTCACGCTTCATATCCTCACCCTGCCCCTCAAGCTTCTTCACGTACCACGCCTTTTGCTCTGCATCGACCGTAATTCCACTCTTACTTTCTAATTCGTCGAAATACTTTTCATCTTCATCAGTAATAATGATGTTGTCTGGGTCTGTTCGGTATGATGGGTGTTTCCACCAGGGGAAGAAAAAGAACTTAAAATCAAGTTTCGATAGCTTCTTACCCATCTTGAGTAAGTTCCTGGCTATCTCTGTCATGTCAAAGAACTTGCCTTCACGTCCCTCAGCGGTAGACTCAATGAAAATGAAGTGACCTTCATGCACCGCATTAAATGCGCCAGTTACAATCTCACGCGCCTTTTCCGGGTATTTAGCGCAGATCTTGCCGAATTCACTAACATGCAGGTACTGTAACGTGCCTGAGCGTAGGCTAGTTCCTACCCTGACGCTCGAATTATTTGAAAGAAGCAACTCTCCTGCATCATTTTTAACCGCTTTGGGGATTAAATCTCGATATTTATCAGGAATATTATCGTAAGCAAACTTGATTTTATCCCGGAAAAACACCTGCGCATCATCTTTATTGTGCGCAATAACACCCGCTCGAATATTGTTGTTCCAGATTACCCGATCAAGAATGAATATCTGTATAAACGTAGTAAAACCAAGCTGGCGAGCTTTAAGTATTGTCGACAGGTACCACATTGTCCGATAAAAGGACTTTTGCGCCCAGTTCATCTTAAACAGAACCTTCTTGCCCTTCTCATTCGTAATGTAATACAAATGACTGAGCCGCCACTTCTCGTTGCCAATCGTCTTCTTCAGCTCCGCAAGTTCTTTCGGCGTTAGCTCTCTTTCCTTTTTAGTCGCCACTCGGAAGACCAAGATTCTTATCAGATATGGCTTCGTACAGATCAAGTAATGTAGTACCAGCTTCGTGCTGCACCTTGTCTGTCAGTATCTTGAGATACCTGCCTAGTAATTCCTGGGATCTGTTCGCGCCTGACGCATCAAACTTCTTAGTCATCGCCTGAATGGCTTTCCCGTCAATAGTGATCTGCTCAGGATATTCAACATCGCCGAGGCACCTGGCCAATATCTTCAGCTGATCTTTTAGCCATTGAGTCTGGTCATATTGAATGTCTTCAATGATCTCAGCCAGTCGCACGTCGATATACGCGCAAATTTCAGGCTTCTTTAGTAGATTACAGCCACCTACTCGCGCCGCATTGTCTGTTTTGCACGTTTTAAACGTCTTTCGGTATGCCTCACTCGCGTCGCGCTTGGGATCTGCAAGGTATAAGTCAGCAAACATTTGGTAATTGTCAGTAAGTCCATGCTCATTTACTGACTGCCGACCTCGGGTTTTTGCTGTTTTCGTCTTCGAGGACGCTCTTTTCTTAGCCGGGGCTTTCTTCTTGGCCGATACTTTCTTCTTTGTGGTCATACTCTGTTACCCATAACTGCTGTCCTGCCTTAGCATCCTCCAGTTCCTGAGTATGTCGTGGACAGGCATCTTGTAGTGTGAATCTGCAACCTCCACCGCAATAACAAACAGTAGACCGCACCCATCGAGCGTTTTCACGCACAGGAATACACTCAAATATATCTACATCGGAGTCATCAATCATTATTTCACGCATAAAAAAACCAGCGGCTAGGCTGGTGTTTATAACTTGGCGGATACAGGACGGTATTATTATATTTTTTGCAAATAAAATGCCCTGAACTTTGTTGTTGAGGGCATTTTTAGATCTTGATAATAATTAGTATGAATTAGGGCGCCCAATTTATCAAGTGCTTAGCTTACTTTTTTTCTCTGGCCTTTTTTTCTCTGGCCTTTTTCTTCTTCGCCGCATAATCCTTTATGGACTCACGGTCTTCATCATAAGACCAGACCCATAGCTTACGCAGCCCCTTGTCCCTTTGCCGGGCTTCAAACTCTGAAACCCGGCGATTTACTGTATTGTCTTTTGCCACTTTCTCGCCTCACTTACATGTAAACTACATGCGCATGCCCGTCTTCAAAGGCCTCCGCAGCGTAATCCCGATGAAACGACTCAAATTCAGCCGCTTCCTCTGGTGTCAGTATGCTGATACTGGTTCGGCCTTCAGCATTCATGTGCACGCTATCACAAAAGCTGTCGAAATCAGCCCTATTAGCATGCACCTGGGAAAGATCAGCACCTCGGCACATATCGCAGTCGGTTGAATCAACCATTACGCTTATGAACCCATTGACTGAGCATGCCTGTATTTGTGAATTCAATGCTAATGACCTCACCTCAGCCCGATCATAGCTCATTATCGCGTCGGCTACCTCAACAGTCTTATACCAATCCTCCAGCCCAATTCGGCTAATCTTTGCAATATGATGGTTTAATTCATCGTCACTCAGACCCTGAAGGCTGGCGTGGCTAATACTCATGGCATTGAATAATGATTTGCTTATGTGTCTCATTGTACAGCTCCTTCTCTCTTGCTGGTAACGAAATAGTCATAGTTATACACCTCAACCTTAAACGATCTGTCTGGCTGCTTTTCCCTGGATCGCAGTAATGTGCATTCGCCAAACCAAAGGTCAGACCCGCAATCAAGTCTATCCTGGAACTTAATTGCATGATCTTTACTTGAAAACGACTTCTCTTTGCCTGAATAATTTACTGTGAAGCTCATATATCACCCCCTACCCGTAAACCATTTCGCCAAAAAGGCAAAGCTGCAAGAAAGCATCACTCGTATCGGCATCCCAGTTCTCGCCCACTAAATCATTATAACAATCGGCGTCTTCTTCAATCAGCTTTTTGCCTAGTTCTACCGCATCCCGGTCAAGTCTCCAGACCTCACGGCCTTCATCGTCGCACTCGTCTGCATCGCAAATAAGAACCGCCCCGCCATTAAAAGGAAGAAGCCCGTATGGGTGAATATTCTTGGAATACTCGAAACTCACTGCCAATGGCTGCTCTGGCTTTTCGATACCCTCAATCATGTACCAATAATTTGAACCGCCCTCGAATGCGGTTATGAGTAGTTCACTTGCTAATTTATCTGAAATATTGCTCATTGTATTATCTCCGTTAGTTGCTTACACCTTAATAATAGGCGTAAGTTGCTAACGTGTCAAGGAGTCTTTTTATATATCAAACTAACGTGCACTCAATCATTGTATTAAGGCCGGACAATCGAAGAGTGTCACCATTTGACAGGATTTCTTTTCCTATCCTTGCTAACGCAAGCTCGCCCCCTTTCTCATATAAGTTTATTTCAAGTTCTATGCTAGGGAAGCCAAGGAGTCCCTTACTTACGCTTAAAACCTTAATTTCAATCTCTCCGTTTACCTCAAAATGAAACCCATTATTATTGCGTACATTAGCAATAGTGCCATCTTTAAACCCAGCGGATAGCATAGACTCTAATGCGTCATCTGTTATTGTCGCTCTCATGTAATATTCCCCAATGAATTAATACCCGTTACTTAACCGTTAAGCACCCGGAGAAAACAGGTTCCCGGCCTCAGTTTGAGTTCACGCATACCCGTTTGCATTGCAGTTGCATTGCAGTTGCATTCCGATTCTTTCCCTGACAATAGTATTGCAATCACTCATATCGAATACCCAAACTTCCCAGCCAGGTGAGATACGGCGATTGCGCATTTTCTCTTAAAAGTAGTTTCAGTCATGCCGCAATAATCAACGGCCAGTTGACTTGTCCACTTCCCTGCAACATGAGGGCTATGCGGTAGAGCAAACTTTGCAAAGATTACTTTTCGATAATCCTCGCTCAGATCCTTAATTGCAGCATCCGTATTGCTATTGAACTTATCGCGCCAATAAATCGGAACAAAGGCCACTCCCTTTCCTCCACCAGATCCGCCCTCAAATGCCCTGCGCTCAGCAGACATGCTCGGATAACCAAGACCAATGACATTCTTGTATATGTAGGCTCCCCACATATCAAGCCGCTGTATAATCCCCTGCAGCTCTGCGTCTGGATTATGTCTGTATCTTGGCTTATCCATCTATGCACCCTGCTCGCTATTAATGATCTGCTCGCAAAATTCAACGTCGCCAACTGGTACCAGCCTGCAAATCGTTGACTCCCCGTACTTACCGGCGCTTTTCTTTGCTCGATCTATCGCGTCCAGTAAATTAGACTTATCGGTATATGTTTCCCAGCAAATAGAGCCTCCGTTTCGGATAGAATTGTTATTGTCACGCGAGGAAACAACGACAAACATATCATTTGGATCTATCTCAGGATTATCCAGAACGTATCCCGCCTCGAACCTCTTCGCAGATGAATACGATTGCGAGCCATCCGAGTACATTACAAAATAGCCACCTATCCCTGGTCTATAACGAGTCATATATTCATCGTCTACAACAATAAGGGGCAGTCTTTCGTCATCCGTCAGCAAATATACCTCTGAACAAGATCTAGTTGAGAACCCTGTTATTTTTAAAGCCCATGCCTGCCTCCGGCTGTTATAACGTGGCATTACCTCTCTGGATTCTTCACTCATGAAACTCTCTCCTACGCTATTTCAATTTCAATCGGACAATAAATATCTTCAACCATCTTCTTTTTCATAATAAAGTCTTTCGTCTTAACTCCCTTAACATCAATTACATGAACCGATCCATCGGCGCGAAATTCAATGAAGTCAGCCCTATATCTGACGTTCCCTGGCAAATCGAACATCGGCTGCCTTAGAAAGACAACAACATCACCAGCTTTCTTCCTGACCTTCAGGCTATCGTAATAATTTGCCTCTTTTATCGAATCAAACGTAATCCCATCACGAACAGTCTTCTTGGCCTTATATTTACTACTGCCAGCTGGCTTGAATAAATGCCTTAATTGCTTTGCCGTGATGGATGCCATCGCTAATACGATCCCTTCAAATACATAATCAAGTGCTTTCGTACATCAGCAAGATTGCACGAGTCATCCCATACGCCAATAAGATCAGGATCTTTATTGCGAATCCGCTTCATTGTCTCGACGGTATTTGCAAACTTTGCATCAAGCAATAAAGCGCCCGTGCTGCGATCACTGAAAACGGCAATCTCTGATCCACCTCTTGCCGATTTTATTCTGTCAATAATTACTTCAACTGTTCCAATAGACATTTATTTCCCCTCAATTTGTTTTGCTAAGTCTCGAACCGTATTTTCCATCGTTTCTTGATCTATATATCCAAACTCAACATTAATGATTACCCAGTCAAAAAACCCACTATCCATTGCCTTCATTATGGTGTTATAAATCCACGACCACTGTAGGTACCAGGAATGCGGCATGTTATGTATTGCCGTATGACAACTTCGGCACATTGACATTAGCGCCCAATCTGGAGCTGTTAACGCCATTCCACTCAAACCCATCCCAATACCGTGATGCGGGTCATCGCCATGATCTCCGCACCATGAACACGGCTGTTTCTTTACCCATGCCTTGTACTTGTCATCCCGGTACCGCTTTTTCTTCTGTCCTAACACCTACCCACCCCGCCTCATGCGATCCAGGTTGTTATCGCGCATACATTGATTAGATCTGCGATCTGCTTGTCTTCTGTCTGTAAAACTCAGTCGTCTTTCTTTTTGCGTATAACCCCATGCGCTGCTAAGATCTACTCGACGATCAGGTATTGATGATCTGTTTTTAATGGCTCGCCTGCAGTTAATAAACATGATTATTTCCTCTCTTATTTATGCCTAACATAACAAGACCCCCTCAACTAAAGCGCAATAAGTTCTCAACAACGCGATCTACATCATCACTCGTGTAATTCTTCAATATTCGCTGCAACCCAACATCAATTGTTTTGCTATACAGCTGCTCAAACTCAAGTTCATCCATGCTGCCAAAACTTATAGACTTGGCTTCAACCTTAACGTCACCATTCAGCCTATAGAACATTTCATAAAACCCGGCAAATATGGTTAAATCCTTCCTGAACCGATCAAAATTCTTTTGCGGTACCATTTTTACCTGTCCTGGTGCACTTTCTGGCTCCCAGTGGTCATAAAGAAAACCAACCAATGCCCACCACTTGCGAAAAAACATACCGTTCCTGACCTTTGAAAACTTCCCCTTAATTACGTCCCCTGTCTTTATGCCATCCAGGTAGTCAACGTCATTCTGAGACGCTGGTACCAGTATTCCGTTAGGATGCTTGACGAAAGATGCTTCAGTCGCCACGCTTTCTATCCCTAATCCAGTCACGGACAGACACAAACAAGAGTATTCTTCCAAAAAATACAAGCTCGAAAACCAATATTGAAAGCATCACGACGGTTAATTGATCTACATTCATGCAACCTGCTCCTGTATTATGTAATTTTGATGCGCTACACATATTTCGTTTATTTTCCTAATAATGAACTCAGGATTAATGTTCACTGAATATGAGTCATGTTCAAAACTTCTATTGTTAAAATAAAGCGCCGCGCTCTCTCTTATCCATATTGTTCGCTTCGCCTCAAATTCGGGCGAAACAACATCAACGAATGCAAGACTTATCTTTTTCACAACAACCCATGATTCAAAACTGCCGTCAGTCATATTCAAAACAACCTTTTCAAAAAAAAATGAAATGGCCTTCCTTAATGCCTTCTGAGATTTATGGCAGTAATAGTCCATCATCTGCTACCAGTGCTGCCAAATCCGCCCTCTCCGCGCCGTGTCGATTCGATGGAATCAACCTCAACCAGATCTGACTTACCCCCAGGCCATAAGTACGGAACCAGTACCATTTGCGCTATGCGCGAACCAGGTTCAACGATGTAAGGTATTGAACTATGATTTATCAATAAAACCTTCACTTGGCCTCGGTAATCAGAATCTATGGTTCCGGGGCTATTTAAAACGGTCACACCAAACTTGTGAGCAAGGCCGGATCTTGGTCTTATGTCACCCACCCAGCCTTTCGGGATACTCCACGCATACCCTGTTGCAAGCAAGGCTCGCTCTCCGGGCAAAAGTGTTACCGACCCCGGCTCAGCCGATTGAAGGTCATAGCCTGCTGAACCCTCTGTCTTTTGTTCAGGCAAACTAATAAGCTCGCTGTTGCTAACTTTTTTTACTCTAATCATTGCTTGGTTCCTTAAACTTAAATTTGTTTTTATCAATGCAGAGCGGCCATGTCGCATACTCTAAACAACCCCAGTCATCACTATGGTTGTCACACATTCGGCAACCACCGTTTTTTTCACGTAATAACTGTCTTGTATTGCGACAATCAACTTTTCGCTCTACTGGCGTAAGTCCTTCGATTAAATATGTCCGTGACATGCTTCTTCACCAGCTCCCGGCAATGCTCAGGTACCGCGTTAAGCGCAGTTCGCCTGTCTTCAATATCATCCATCCCCGCAATCTCACTCGCATAATGCCTTGGCCTCTTTTCTTTAAGCACTGATCTGTTCAGGCGAAATGCGAACCGGATGAACTGTTATCTTGCTTACAATGCACTTTCGCGGACTTGGCTCTTCAGCGAGAACCCCTGAGTCCTTCAGTAGCTTACATCGAGCACTGATTGTCCCAACATCAAGGAACTTTCCAAACTTTGTTTTTAATGCGATCTGTATCTCACGCAATGACATGTTCGCTCTTTTTGCAACGACACTTATAATCATGCCAACCTGTGTTGTTTCCTTACCTGCGCTTTTTAGATCTCGATACGCAGCAATAGAAGTTAGTCTTACTGTCATAATATTTTCTCCAGACATTGTTCCATGTGGAACCTTAATATTTTTTACCCATATTTAACCGTCGGCGCTCGCACTCTCCGTTACCTTGATGCGGCATATACTTCCCTGTCATACCTATATGCTTTAACACCCTCATGCGTAGCTTTCTTTTCGCATATTCAAGATTAAAATTAATACTTGCTGGCAACCCATGAAGCATCTGATAATTAATGCGAACATTATTCTCGTGATGTAACTTTTCCAGAATTTTTACTTGTGTTTTTAATTCTGTAATGTGATACGACATTAGCTTTCTCCTGCAGATAGGGCTTTAGTCGCAATATCTGAAATTCGCGTTAAATTCACCCTGGGTTTATTAATTAGCTTTTGATGGATCTCACTAGCTTTTTTATGATCGCCAATAAGAATAGGTCTTCTATCTGTTGCTATACCGTGAAGCATTGGAACCTGGCTGCTGCCAACTCCACCTTGGAGCAAATAACCCAAATACCGTTTTTCAAATTCATTTCTTACAAACGGCCACTCTGAATTGTCTTTTTCTCCGAATGATGGCCATCCACCCATATCTGAAACAACAACATGAATAATTGCATCATCAAAACAAACTGATTCGTATGTTCCTATACACCGAACAGCTTCATCCAATTTTGTCCATGCCGCTAATGCTTGACTGCTTCCAGTCCCTCGAAACCTGCCAACCAGATCCGCCGGCTTTGGTGCGAATCTTCCTGCGTCCGGGTCTTGAATATGAACCGACATTGCGTTAAGAACCTCAGAAAGATCGTATTTTTCTAATGACTTCCAAAAAATATCCAGAATACTGGCCGTAACTTTCTTGCTGTAAATTTCCATGCAGGCAGTTAGTGCTCTTGAGAACTCAACTCTATCGCTACTGTTCATCACAGACCCCCGCTTCAACAATAACCTCGTTATTATTTGCCCATGATTCAGCAACATCATGGTTATGGTCAGCGACCGCTCTATCTGGATCTGGTTGAACTGGAAGCGACCACTCCTGCAACCAAGGGGCTTCGTCCCCTACACCAAAAAATCGAGATCCCTGCATGACAAATTCTGTGTTTATTTTTTCTGTTGCCTCGCAGTAAGCTAAATATCTACTTACAGCAGATAGAAGGTCATCAATACTAGCGCCTTCTTTTTGCCTTGCGCTCCATGATGCGTATGTCCCTTTTTTGTTTCTGTCTCCGGCTCTATGTGGGTATATTTCCCAAACAAGTGAAAATGCAGGATGATAATCTGAGGTTTTATTTTTTTTGTGCGTTGACGCATTCGCGTCAATATCCTTTCCCTTTCCTTTTCCTTTTCCTTTTCCTTTTCCTTTTCCTTTTCCTTTTCCTTCCTGAGAATTACCGTCGTCTAACAGGTCATTAACCGTTAAGCCTGCGTCTTTATTTGGAATGACGCTTGCTTTTTCTGTGTGATGTGGACGCTGATGCTCTGTAAATGATGGAATTGAAAGGTATTTCTTATTATCGACCTTATAAATTACTATGTGGCCACTTTCCTTTAATTCGTCAATACAAGCGTCAAACTTATCCATTTCGTAAGGCATGCACTGAGCTGCAAGCGCGACACGCTGAAACTTCATTTTCCCCTCACGATCCGAGTGACACCAGAGAGCGACGTAAAGCAACCGTGAGTTAACCGTTAATTCACCGATCTCTTCTGACATAAAAAATTCAGGTTTTATTGTGCGTATCCTACTCATTACTTGAGCGCCTTCTTTGCAAAAAGCTTCAGTGCTGCGTATTCATCGTCTGGAACACTTACTTCATTACTGTCAACTAGCTTCAAATCCAGGGCGCTCAATAACGCCCCTATGTGCTCCATAGGGATACCACTGTTTCCTGCAAAATATTTTTGAACGCTATCTGAACCGACTCTCCTTGTTAGATATTCAGACATGTGCTCTGCAATATCTTTATGTGAAAGGTCTTTTATTGATTTTTTGCTATGTATTAAATTTGTTGTTTTACACATACTTACAACCCTTTTAAGAATGGATCGAAAACAAAACGAATGGAAACGAACTCAACCGCTCTTTAAATTTGCTATCCTTGTTACTGAAATAACGGCAATGCAAACGAGCGACGCTCATTAGGTATTATCCGGGTAAATATCAGGCCTAAGCTGATGGCGCGTAACGGCACCATCAGTAGCCGCTTCAACTTCAATCACTCTCGCTGACGGAACGGACTCTTTTTTTATCCACTTGCCAAGGGCTTGTGGTGTAACTCCGATAATTGCGGCCAGTGCTCGCTGACTACCAACGACATTGCATGCTTTTTTTATGGGGGAAATTTTAGTCATGAAAACGAGTATAAACCTAGGGTTTATGTTTTGCAACCCTGAGTTTATATTAAACCAAAGGTTTATACATGATAATTACGATATGAATAAATTAGGCGACAGAATTAAGTATGCGATTAATGCTGCAGGCACTAACCCAAACCAGATACATACTGCGATTGGTAGTCCTTCAGTGCAGGCAATCGGGAAATGGGCTAAGACAGGCAAGATCTCACTTGATAGCCTGCACGCCCTGGCAAACCACCTGCGCGTACCAATGGAGTGGTTTTACTCTGATGATGACTACGAGACAGGACTGATTGCATGGCAAGCATTAAATGATGTGATACGAGCGATTGACGAAATAGCTGGAGAGCTGGGTGCTGCCAATGATATTGACATGCTTGGCGCGATAGCAAAAAAGCTGGCCGATAATACTGATGACTCTACATTCAAGTCAGCCGCATCGATTATTAACCAGCGTATTAAAGAAAAATATAGTAAATAAGCTCCAATTTATTTGTGAAATATTTACATTGATCTCCCTATCATTTACATGGATAATGTAAGCCTCAACTAACAAAAGCAACCGGGGGCAAACAAGTGAATGACGACACTAAACAACAAATAATTGGACAACTTTTAAATAAAAATAAGAATAAATACCCGGAAATCATTATGATTTGCATTATTGTCATCATAATCCAGCTCATTCAACTGTCAAATAAGGTAAATAATATCTTTATGGAGCAAGAACGGAGAACCGGACTTGTGTACCATCATGAAACAAATCAAGTCAAAAAACCTCACGATCGGTGAAATTTTTCATCGACTTTGTATCTGTATCTGTTCTTCTTCTGTCTCTGTTCTTGCTCCTGATTCAGGAGTATTGATGCTATTTTTTTAATATATATATAAACCGTGGGTTGTTTTATGTAAACCTGTGGTTTATACTGTGGTCGTGTATTTAATTTAAGCAGGAGCTTAATCATGACCAAAGAAATAGCTACATTCAGCCTCACCCCAAGCAATCTAAATGAAGCCATGCAGTTCTCAGAAATGATCGCTGCATCCTCCCTTGTACCAAGAGACTTTAAAAATAAACCTGGTGACACCCTTGTAGCGATACAAATGGGCAGCGAACTTGGTCTTCCTCCTATGCAGGCACTTCAGAATATAGCCGTGATTAATGGCCGGCCATGCGTCTGGGGTGATGCTCTTCCCGCTCTGGCAAAAAATCACCCTAAATACGAAAAGATGGAAGAGACTTTTGACGAAAGCACGATGACAGCGACGTGCGTTATTAAGCGTAAAGGCGAAAAAGCTGAAGTAAGAACATTCTCACAGGCTGACGCACAAGTAGCTGGCTTATGGAATAAAGAAGGTACCTGGAAAAAGTACCCAAAGCGCATGCTTCAAATGCGAGCCAGATCATTCGCTATTCGAGATGTATTCCCCGACGCACTAAAAGGCCTGTATGTGGCTGAAGATGCTCTTGATATTCCAGAGAAGGACATGGGTGAAGCTGAGCGCGTTGAAGAACCAGCGGTTGCTGAAGAGCAGACACTTCCTGAAGAGCAGATACTTCCTGCCTACACAGACGAACAAATTGACGAGAATGAAGAGTCATTCAAGCAAATGTTCGCTGCAAGCAAAAGCAGTCCCGAGCACATGATTGGAATGATTAGCTCAAAATACTCAATGACTGAAAAGCAGATAACCCGAATAAATGAAATGGCACCCAATGGAGAAGTAGCATGAAAATTATTAACGTAAAACAAGGCTCCCCAGAATGGTTAGAAATAAGACTGGAGTTTAATACAGCGTCTGAAGCTTCGATGATGATGGGTAAGTCAAAACACACCTCTCGTGACGAATTATTAAGCCTGAAGCACACCGGCGAAGAAAAAGAATACAGCGACTGGGTTAAAAAGAAACTGTTTGATAAAGGTCATGAGATTGAATCTCTGGCAAGACCTATTGCTGAAGCATATATAGGAAAAGAACTGTTCCCTGCGACCGCGATTAATGACGATGAAACGATCTTGGCAAGCTTTGATGGCGTCACCATGTTTGAGGACATTATCTGGGAATGCAAGTCATGGAATGAATTGAAAGCTGAGTCAGTCAGAAACGGACAGGTGCCTGAAGTCGATCTTTGGCAGGTTATTCAGCAGTTGGCTGTTTGTCCTACAGCAAAGTGCCTGTACACAGTTTCAGACGGAACAGAAGAAAAGACCGTGCATGTATTCAAAGAATATAATGAATCAGAGGTCAAGAAGTTGATGGCTGGATGGAATCTGTTCACTCAAGATCTTGAATCGTACGTCCCGCCGATAGTTAAAGCTGAACCTGTGGCAAAAGAAATAATGCCGCTGCCATCACTATCAATCGACGTTACCGGCTCAGTCAATAATACAAACATTGAGGTTTTTGAGAAAAGCGCCTCACAGTTTATCGCTGAAATAAACGAAGACCTGAAAACAGACCAGGATTTTGCTGACGCTGAAAAGGTCGTGAAGTTTTGCGATCAATCAGAGAAGCAGCTGGAATTAGTCAAGAGTCAAGCACTAATAAAAATGACTGACATTAATACGCTCTTTTCAACCGTAGACAAAATTAAGTCAGAACTGCGAACAAAAAGACTGTCCCTGGAGAGGCTTGTTAAAGCAGAAAAAATCAATATTAGAAATAACATTGTATCTGATGCCAAGAAAGCGTTTTATCAGCACATTGTATCGCTTGATGAAGGTCTTGGCGGTCAATACATGCCAGTCATTAATGCTGATTTCCCCGGAGCCATAAAAGGCAAGCGCAACATAACATCAGTAACTAGCGCAGCTAATGATGAACTAGCCAGAGTCAAGATCGAGGCAAACGAAGTAGCAGAAGCGATTCGGGCGAATTTAAAACTCATAGAAAGCAACGCTGATTTTAAATTCTTATTCAATGATCTAAACCAGATTATCACGAAAGATAATGATGATTTTGCTCTTCTTGTGAATTCTCGCGTTGAAGCCCATCGAGAAGCAGAAGATAAGCGTCTTAAAGAAGAGCGTGAAGCCATACGCAAGGAAGAAGAGGCAAAGATAGCAGCCAAGCTTGAAGCAGCTCGCAAAAAGCAGCTCGAAGAGATTGAGCAGGAAAAAGAACAAGCAATACACGAGGGTATTAATAATGGCTCAAATGCGAATAAAAAAGAAAATTCGCCGGTTTCACAAGAAGCGAGTACCAAACAACCGGAAGTCACGACTAATAATTCGAATGCGAAAACAGCGGCTAATGAAAAAAGAAGCCCTGGATCAATCGTAGGCAATCATGCGCCAGCATTTAACAGCGAAGATGATGCCGAAAAACTCATTCGTTTCGCTCGTGAAATATCTGACTTAACGGCTCCAGTCATTGCCAGTAAAGAGTATAAGCGAGTTCTGGGGAAAGCAATCACCGAACTAACCAAAGCTCACTCCGCCATAATCGACGGAATTGAATCACTGAAAAGCAACAAGGTTGCGTAGGGGGAATTATGGCTGCAATTAACTTAAAAGACTTTTATGCACCACAGGATATTGAAGACCTTATTACCATGAAGGTCGATAAGGCCTCAGATGAAGTCTTTAATAGCAATACCGCACATGACTTCATAAATGAGTGCGTAGGCGAGATCACGAGCAAGGAAGACATTTCTGCCATGGATACTATCTACGCAGTCGCCAGGGAAATAAGGAATTCATCGAAAATCGACAACGCAAGGCAACTCTTGCTATTTGCGTCACTGGGTAAGCATTTTTTTAACGTAATTGATGGCTATGAGCATCGACTAGGCAAGCGAAGTCTTGCTCAACAGATGGGAATCAGCATTGAAGAATTAACCGAACTGGAGAATGAATAATGGCGCGTGGAGTAAACAAAGCAATTATTCTTGGTAATGTCGGACAAGAACCAGAAGTCCGATATATGCCAAGCGGATCAGCAGTAACTGAGGTTTCAGTTGCGACAACCGAGCAGTGGAAAGATAAAAGCAGTGGCGAAAAGCAGGAACGTACCGAATGGCATCGCATTACCTTCTTTGGTCGCCTGGCTGAAATTGTTGGCGAGTACATTAGAAAAGGATCAAAGATCTATGTTGAAGGCTTGATCCGCACTGAAAAATGGCAGGACAAGCAAGGCAATGATCGTTATACAACCAAGATTGTCGCCACGGAGCTTCAAATGCTTGACTCAAGAGATTCATCGAATAACAACCAACAAGGCGGCTATCAGAACCATAGTTCTTCGGCTCAGAATCGCCCGGCACCTCAGCAGCAGGAGGCACCGCAGGCCACAGACTTTGATGACGACCTGCCGTTTTAGGAGTCTAGTGTCGGAGCGTGACTGTCTATTGCGGAGAGCGGGAATGTGTGAGTTTAAAGTAGGCGAAAAAGTTAATTACCACCCCATTATTGGAGGTGAGCATACAGGCACAGTACATGAGATTACTAATATAGAACTAATGCCTAACAATTTTGGGTGTGATGTAGCGTGGATTGAAGGGCATCGAGGCTGTGTTGATTTTGATGCGCTAAGTCACGTTGATTAATTAAGAATTAAGCGGGAGTGGCGGAAATGAAACGAGTATTTATAAAAATATGCGTGGCGCTGGTATTCATTGCCTTCGGGCTGATTGCTTTGATCTCATGGGGGAATGGTGGATTGATATGATAACAATTATTTTACCAGAATGGCTTGTCATTATGCTAGGAGTAGCTGTGGCGCTGTCAGTATTAGCTTCATGCCTTAATATTTATCTATGGCATCTAAAACGTAAAATTAAAAAATTACAAATTAAAATGATAAGGAGTAGGTGATGCCAAGAAACATGAGTTTTGCAATGACGACCGAGCAGATTAAGAATAAAACAAAGATTGTCACGCGACGATATGGCTGGATTTTTTTAAAGCCTGGTGATCTTGTTCAGCCTGTTGAAAAAGCAATGGGATTGAAACCCGGCGAGAAAATGAAAAAGATCGGTGGCTTGATCCGGATCGTTTCAACATATCAAGAGCCGTTGAGCTTCATCACTCACAGCGATGTTGTTCTTGAAGGCTTTCCAGACTGGACGGCTGACCAGTTCATTCAGATGCTGGTCGATCACTATAAAGTAGACCCGATGAAAGAAGTAAACCGGATTCAGTTTGAGTATTTGGATTAATTTAAAAAACAAAAAGAGAAAAATATTGTGAGTAAACACATAACAGCATCACCCCTCTGCTGGCCTGAAGGCTGGCTCTTTGAAGCAAGGGATACGGGGTGCACATACTATGTAACAGAAACATGCACTATTAGCAGGCGAAATGATAAGGGGTAGATGATGATTGATAGAACTAATTTTTTACTTGGTAATTTGCTATGTGCATGTATAGGTCTTGGCGAATATTATGATTTTAATATTAATTCCTTTGGCTGGTTAATGCTCGTTGCTTTAACATTTAACTTAGGGGCTTACCTTGAACATGTGAAATATACGTTGCTAGAAAAGCGGTGTAATGTTGCCAGTGATGATTTCAATAAAAAATATAGTCATTTATAAGGGATAGATAATGAGTAAATTAACAGTAACCGAAGGCAAAAATAATAATTACATTATCCAAAAGGATGATTGGGCTTATGGACAGAGACGAGGATTGGATAGTGCTACAGAGAGTCCTTTGCGAGAGCATGAGGAAGTTATCATTGACCTATGCGATGAACTATTAAAGTTACAGACCGAGCGCGACGATCTACAATTTAAACTTGATAATTTAATGCTTGAATATTGCCCAGAAGAAATGGCTGACGAACAAGTAAACGAATGGGGTGACAATCAGAAACCTAGCGAGGAGAAAGACAATGACCAATGAACTGGAACAAGAAGCCATTAAAATAATGAAAAGTGATGGAATGAATGTTCTTTATTGTAGTCATGTAAATAAACTAAAGGACGCTCCGCCGTGTTGTGAGTCATGCCATGAAGATGAAGATGATGGATATGACAATCTCTATAATGAGATAGATGGATTGAAATATAACTTATGTTGCGTAAAACGCATCTATTTATTTGGAGATTAAAATGAGCAATGAATTAGAACAAATAAAACAGAAGCAAAAAGAAATAGATGAATTGATAGCACGGCTAGGAGCTAAGCAGGAGTGGATGCCTTCGTCTGTAGATCAGCCTGTTTATGTGCGTAATTCTAAGCATAGTGACTGGGAACTGCGTTTTGTAGCTGAACCTGAATTAAAACAATCTCGTGATTTAGCATGTTGGGACAATGGAAATACATCATTAACCACAGGGGAGAAGGTTTCATGGAAATACTGGAAGCCCGCTACAGATATTATAATAACGCCAAATTGGTTGCCGAATACGGGTGTTATGCCAGACCGTCAATCCTGTGTTATGCGACTTAATAATGGGATTATTGCGGATAGCACAAACCCATTAAACTATATTTGGGATATTACACATGAACGGCATGGCATCAAAGAATACTTTATATTGGGGAAATAGCATGGAACAAGAAGCGGAAGACGCAATAAAGCTACTGGCTAAGATGGGTATAACACCTGAGCAGTACGCAGAAGAAATGAAGAAGACTACTCTCTGGATACCTGCGAATGGACAGGCTGTATTAACAGGAGATAATGATTTTCCGAGAATATCAACAGGAAAGTTGGATGAATTTGGATGGTTACTTTGCTACTATGATGATGGAGATACTGTAGCACTGGAAACATGGAAACCCGCAAAACACATCCCTTCAGTTCTGAATAAAATCCCGCACGATGGGAGTGATGTTTGCCCGATAGCCGATGGGATTGAGCATATTGTTAAGTATAAGAATGGTAATATCCGGGGAGGGAAAGTAGTAAGTCAAAGAGATTGGCCTGAAGTCGAATGGTACGCAAGTCTGAAGGGTGAGATATGAGCAATAAAATAATCGTTCTTTCAGATGATTATATTAACCAGCTTTTTGAAGGCACTAATTTTGGCGCTGGTATAAATAATTCAACTAAAGAAAAAAAATGCCTTATTGTTAGAACTTTACAGAATCAAATAAGCGGCTATTGGTCTGGCCACACTGCTTACCATATTGCAGTAAACGGCGGATTCTTAAAAGACTCAAAAAAGGGGTCGAAGAAAAAATTGACGGCTTTGGGACATGCGTTTTTACAAGTTGAATCAGAAATAAATGATAAGGAACGGGCATGACGTGGGTTAGCATAAAAGAATATCAAAAAACATTTTCTGATGGCTCACGACCCTGCGCCAGAACGGTGAAACGATGGATTGAAAACAATGATATTGTCGGCAAGAAAATCGGTGGAAGATATTATATTTTTCAAAGCCATGAAATACACCAAGTAAGCAATCCACTCGCTTTAAAAGTCCTATTGAATTAAGGTTACATTATGAGTGCACGACCACGAAAAACCGGAAGAAAAGACCTGCCTGACAATCTTTATTGTGAGCATGACAAGCGCAGAGGGAAGCATTACTTCAAGTATATTCGACCTGACTTGCCTGCTGGCAGTAAAAAAAGAATCTGCGGCATGGGTACAGACAAGGCCACTGCAGTAGACGCAGCCAATCAACTTAATGCAATCTTGAGTAAACCGAGTAATCTTGTGTCCAGGGCGCTTGGTCGAGACAAATCATTCTCTGACATACTGACCGAATACCAGGATGAATATCTTCCGACTCGCACCATAAAGGGTAAACCGCTCTCAAGCCGGACGCTCACTGAGATCAACAGACGAATAAAGCTTTTTCATGGGCATTTCGGTAAACATCAAGCAAGAGAGATAACGCTTGACCAGTTCAATGATTATTTTAACACCATGACCAGCTCCGAAGAGCATAATAAACACCGACAATTATTACTTAAAATATATACATGGGGTATGTCTAAGGGCTACCTGGATGAAAACATACCAGATATGACCCTCAAGATGGACTCTCAAGCTAAACAGCGCCAACGGCTTGATATGGCTGGGTATCAGGCAATCTTTGAGCATGCGTCAAAACTCGGAAAGCTTGCCATGGAACTTGCATTGAATACAATGCAGCGTCGGGAAGATCTGAGGCAATGGAAGTTTAGCGACTCAAAAGATGATTTTGTCTATCTTATTATCTCAAAAACACGAAAACACGGTAAGTCGGCTTTTATTCGCATTCCGTTAGAGCTGCCATTAATTCATAGTAATTATGGGTATCACACGCTCAGAGAGTTGATTAAGGCATGCAGAGATCAGGTGCATTGCCCTTACCTGCTCCACCAGAAACCGAAGAACTACAGAAAGAGCAAGGAAAAGGATCACTGGGGGCAGCTCGCGCCGCGTGACCTGTCAGATCTGTTCGCTGAGGCAAGAGAGGCCAGCGGCCATTATTCGCACCTAAAGCCTGCTGAGAAGCCTACGCTGCATGAAATTATTGCTCTGGGTGAGTATCTTCGCAAAGAGTCAGGTTGGTCGATCAAGCAGATCCAGACACTACGAGGGCATACGCAAGAAAAAACGACCCTGCTCTATCTTGAGGGTCACGACTGGACAACTGTTGAGATACCAAAATGCCAATAGTTTTACCAGCAGTTTTACCAGCGATCTTCCAGCGGGTTTTACCCCGCTGTAAGTCTTTGTATTTGGTAGGCGCGAGTGGATTCGAACCACCGACCCCCACCATGTCAAAATGCTGCCGACTCATGGCTAAATATTTGAAAACGCAGAATAACACACCCTTTATACGCCCGTCAAAACTGGGCATAACTGGACAATAAAAACAACTACTTACAACGCTGTTTTACCAGCGCCACAAACAAGGAAAAACCAATGAGACAGATAATATTTTTTGATACCGAGACGACCGGAATTCCCGAATGGAAAAAACCTTCCGGCGACGAATGCCAGCCGCGTCTCGTGCAGCTTGCCGCTATTGTTGCAGACGAAAACACTGGAAAAATAAGTCAGCGTCTTGATCTTATCGTTAAGCCAGATGGTTGGGTTATTCCAGACGAGACAATTGAGATTCATGGAATTACGAATGAATATGCTCATGACGTAGGTATGCCTGAAGACCTGGTATTAGATATGTTCCTGTGTCTCTGGGATGGATGCAAGCGCGTTGCATTCAACACCACCTTCGATAACAGGATTATCCGTATCGGAACAAAGCGATACTGCTCTGAAGACGTTATTAATAAATGGAAGGCAGGCGAATACGAATGCGCAATGATTGAGTCCAGAAAAATTATTGGCGGCAGTAATCCCAAACTGATTGACGCATACAAGCATTTCACCGGGAAAGATCTTGAGGACGCACATTCGGCTTATGCGGATACAAAGGCCTGCATGGAGGTTTATTTTGCGATTAAGGGGGTTAAACAGGATATATGATGAATCTAATACTCCCGGTAAAAAAACAATGGTTTCAACAGATAAGAGACGGTAAAAAGACGGAGGAATACCGGTTATATAACGACTACTGGAAGACCCGCCTTTTGGGTAAAACATTCGACAAAGTAATTATTACCCTTGGGTACCCAAAGAGGGAAGACACGGGGCGCCGAATTGAACTGCCATGGAGGGGATTTACTATCAAAGAGATTACTCATGAGGAATGGGATAAGATACCTCAGATTGTTTTCGCTATAAAACTGAAGTCAACAGGGTAGCAACCCAGCCAAGCACCCAAGTAAATTAGCGGCCATATCAAGGGAATGATCTTTTATTCGCCTTTTGTCAAAGGTCACAACTTCGCGCCGTAACCCGAATCCAAGCACTATTAATACAGCCAACCAGGCTGGCATCCCGACCACAGCGCCGGCTCGCGCCAAAGCGATGGTTCCCCATGAACTCCAGAAAAAATGCAGTTGCTTGTCCTGCGGGATCTTATTTATCAATGACATTGCTTTCTCGTACATTATTTCACCTGCTCTATTAACGAATCATGCCTATCTCGGCACTCACGGTAAGTCCGGCCAATATCCTTGGCGTTCTGTATTAATGAATGGCTGGTACCATCAACGGGTACCGGCAGCGATCTATCGCACGGAGCCAGAAGGATCTGGGATGGCTTCGCCTGCAAGGGCTTCACGGTATAGCCGCAACCCGATAGGATTAAGGCACTCATGATTAGGATTATTTTTGACATATTTAATCACCTTCTTTTCAATATCCCGGTAAACAATGCGTTCTTTACCTTGTTTTTCGATATAGCGAATCTCAATCTTCCTGTTTTCCGCTATCTTTTTGTCGTAGTCTTTTAACGCCTTTTTAATGGCCTTGTTTTCTTTTCCTTGCCAGTACCAGGACGTTACCTTATGGCCTCCATATCCACCCACAATAAAAGAAACAGCGATACCTATCAGAATCCACTGAGCAGAACTAACCTTCGCAGCGCCGGGAATCAGCCTTAAAATAAATCCAAACATGTTATTTACTCCACGTTATATGTAACACCATCACCGCGAATCTCGATCTGCTTAACTCTCGACTTGCGAATAAGGTCTATAATGATCTTGGTTGTATTCTTACTCGAAGTCACAGCCCAGTCGGCCGGTATGGCCTTTACCCCAAATCTACTTCTGCCGCTCCCAAACCCAATGCACCCTTGAAGTTCGGCAGCAAGATTCGCGCTATGAAGCAAGCAGGCATACCGAGAAACCCCGTCGCATTGATCGTTTAAGTAGACACCAAGCTCTTCATTAACCAGCGCATAAGTTTCATGCGGATACTTTGTTTTGCTTAGAAATGGCACAAGATCATAAATACCGGCAGGAACGCACGATCTGAACGGCTCATTGTTTCGCCATGGCTGTTCAATAGAGAAGGCATGCCTAACGTCATTAAGCAGCAATCGGCCAAAGGTACCTGCAACCGGATCAGTACAGAATCTTTCGATAACCGGGATCAATTATTTGTCGCCTTTGTTTATTTCTCGACGAACCAGCATTTTTATATCGTCTTTCATTTCATCGATGCCCCTATGTATCGGACTCATGTTTTTCTCGACGATACTTATAATTTCATCTTTATTAAAATGATTCTGCGCAAGGTGTAATTTATGCGCCACCAGGTCGCTTTTTGTTGTATCGTGAGCTTCTTTAATTGCAATCAAAGCTGCATCATGCGCAGCCTCATGGTGCGTGATTCGACTCCACATCATCTTTAGCGGTACCACCAAAACAGCCCATAAATACTGAAGCATGCTCATTAATAACCCTGGGTCATTGCTTGCTGGCATAATTAATATCCTCACTTTTCGATAGCCAATAAAAAACCCGCCGAAGCGGGTTACTCGTCATAATTTTTGTTTCTTTTAATACATAAGTGCGGCAACTGCAGCGGCAATTATGCTAAGGAACAGGGATAAGTCCCTAATTTTTTCACTAAAGAAGGCAGCTATTATCAGTGCAAATATTACAAAAAAAACAAAGCCGCCCATAAACTCACCTATTTAGGGAAATATTTTGACTGGTCGTTAAACTTGCCCTGCAGCTGCTTGACACTTGATCCTCGACCCGTCTTGCTATTTATTTCAAATTCCTTTCTGCGCCTGCGAATAGCCCTGAATACCTTACTCATTAGCAATCGCCATTCTTTAGGCGATGATTTATTCCATTCTGCGATAGCGCGTCTTGCCGCCTTTTTCTTTGCCTCGTTTTTCTCAGCAATAGCAACAGCAAGCGGGATAATCAATCTATTATGCGCAGCCCTCAAGAACAAGGCTTCACGCCGCTGAGTATTCTTTTCCCGATACAGCTGTGACCTGGTAGACGGCTGAAACGACAAAAACTGAAATAACTTTTCAGCCGATGATGGTTCAAATGCTATTCTCACTCGACCCGCATAATCACGGTCAACGCCATCTGTAGTCAGTCTATATGATTTTAGCATATTACCGACAGCTTTCCATGGTAATGCCGTCTCAAGACCTCGAATAATATCGCCGCTGGCCTCATATTGATCGAAACCTTTGGCAACATTCCTCACAAGTCCAGCCCCAGCCCCAAGAGCATCAGTAGCCGCTTCAGTGAATCCTTTCTTAACACCCTCATTCGCCGCTACATCAAACCCACGAGACATGCCAGGAACCACTCTGCCCATACTTAGTGAGCCTGTCATGTCAAACGGTGTATATGCCACATGACCACGAAGCATGGCTTCTGCTATCGTCTGTGCGTTCTCCTGACTGGTGAACTCGGCAGCAAGCTTCACGATGCCTTTTCTTGCCTCAAGCTCAAAATCAAGATGCTTGCCAGTCGTTTTCTGGTACATAAACTCAAGTAGCGCCCGAAGATCATCAGCGCCAGGCATGCCCATTAGACCTGCAAGTAGGAATAATACAGCCAAAGATCTCACTGTAGCGCCAACCCCGCCACCGTTCCCGGCTAGAAACTGGAGATAGTTCAACGAAAACTGATGGAATTGAAGTGGTACGCCGACAATACCACGGAATACAGCAGGTCGGTTATGCTTCCCATAGTCAAACTGGGTCTTTGTCACAGCTTGCTCAATAATGCCATTCTGCTTTTTAAGTTCCTCAATAGATACGTCCTTATTAAGATAATAAGCAGTAGCCACGGAAACGCGCCTATTGTATTGCTCTGCCGCAGAAAACATAAATGTCATTGACTCAATCAGTCTACTTTGCAACCTGGTTCTTGCCAGCTTCTTACCCCGAGCAACACCGATCAAGTCACTGGTATAGGAATCCATCGTCAATCCTTCATCTTCAGCCCACTGCAGGAGTTCACGTAGCCTCCTGTCCTTCACCTTCTTTGGATTCAATGCGTCCTGAGTCGCCTGCGTTAGCGCAGCAAGGGTTTTCTTGTCGCCATACTTATTAGCAAGATATGGATATAGCGTCATTGGGATCTGCGTTAAGTTGACTGCAGCCGACTTAACATTGAATCCCATGTACGCGCCAAAAGTGAAGCTCTTGAATGCCGCGAACTCTTCACTTGGCGTTTTCAGGTACTCAATATCCTTTGAAATATGCTCATGCAACTGGGGATACTCTTTCACATCAAGATTGCGCTGGAATTCCTGTAATTTAGGTACCCACTTCATCTTGGCAAGAAAATTACTGGATGACCAGCCATAGCTCGCAATGGTTCTTGCTACATCATCACTGTACCCAGCTGTTCCTTTTCTGTGAATAAAGCGTTTTCGGAATGATTTATCAGCAAACTCTTTCAGCATCTTCTGCTCAACTTCATCCACAAAATCACTAATTCCAGCTTCCTCAGCAGAATCAGCATAATCCTTGAGCATGGAAATCATGCGAGGATCAACAACCATTGAGTCACCGGTACGCTTCACCAGCCTACCCACTTTGAAATTATTTTCAGGATTCTCGCGCTGTGCCTTACCTGCAGCAGCATTGCGACCAATAAGACTCTCGAATGTCTCAAACTTGACCAGTTCACCCTCAGCATTGTATTGGCTTAATGTGAAGTTACCGAAGCGCATAAGTGGGAAATAGCCGCTTAGCTTATTGAAGTCGCTCAGAATCTTGTTGGCCAGATCCAATTTAACCTTTCCACTTGGATCACCGCTAATGATTGTTTCAGGCTTACCATTAACCAGTACAACACCAATGCGCTCAAGGAGCCTGTTTTGGTAGTCATTGGTCATTTCGTCAAAGTAAGCCCTTACTTCGTGGTACCCGGCAATTCCAGTATCATCAAGACCGCGATCTCGCAACTGGTCATCACGCCAGACAATACCCATGCCGTTATCACGTTCATGCAGGGTTCCATCAAACAGAGCTTCGTCAACCAACTTACGCTGGTCATCCTTCAGCTTGTGATATGCCTTAACGACATCATTAGTCTTTGCAAAAACCTCGTCTTTATCCATCTGCATGCGCTTGGCCATCTTCATGAATGGCTCAATAATGGGGTTTTTACGTGCGAGATTATCCAGGGTGCCTAAATGCTTAGACCAGAATCCATATTTTTCAGTAACTTCATTGAGGATTTTACCGTCTTTGCCAAGCGATCCCTTTGTTCCGGCAATAAAGTCTTTAATGGCCTGAAAAAAGGCGTTGGTATCAGGGCGTATTTTTTCAGCCCGTTTCTTACTGAACCTGACCCCAGCTAGGTCTTCATCAAATCCTGTTGCTTCATCATGTACAGAAGCATCTGGAATTGACCTCCCATCCGTCCGGGTTCCGCTCGCAGCCTGCGCTCGATCTCCGCCTGGACTTCGGGTGTCTGTTTCAGATTTTTGGCCACCGTTACCGGCAATGCTTGACTGTTCATAATTACTATTATAGTCGTTTTCACCGACATTTCCAGAAGATAGCGGGTTATTCGCTTCTTTTCCTGTCTTTTTGCTAAATAATGGTTGGCCAGATAAAGCAGAATCACGCATTTTATCGGTTATATCAAGCGAGTGAACTTTTTCATCAACTGAAGCGTCATATACGTCTTCGCCAGCAAGTTCAGAAAGAATCTCAAGCCTTTTCCCTGAGCCTTTGCGAGTAGTTATTGATGTTTCACCGACCTTAACACCCCACTTCTTGGTGTATTTGTTAACCATATTGGGCAGCATCTTGTCATAGAAAGCCGCCATGCCTTCACCACCAACCTTCATTTCAGTACCTGAAATAACGCCCTCAGATCCCTCGTCAGAAGCGATAGACTTAGCCAAATCCTTTCCAATAACAACAGCGATTCTCTTTTGATTTACGCCGTGTTCCTCTAAAGCAATCTCGGAGTTCTTTTTGTAGGCAGTTATATCATACAGGGCAGACTCACTTTCTGATGATCCTGATACACGATCCCATGAAATATTGCTGATATGGCTTGAAAGGTCGTATCGCGCTGATTGCTGATCCCCGGTTGTCCAGGTAATGCGATCAAATCCGTTTTCAGCTGCATAACGGATCATGCGTTTCATTGCCAGCATTGGCCATGTTGTCTTGAATGGAGCGTCTGGTGCTCCCGCAGGATATTCTTTGGGTTCTATTGTCCAATCTTCTGCATTATCAAGATCAGGGAATCGCCTATTTGCTATTACTCTTTCGCCTTCCTCAATACTCCTTACCGTTTTTTCCATTCCACCTTTGGGGTTCTTTACTATGTAAACAGTTTCTGTTTTAGCATACCCATCCCTTTTTCCGTCCTGATGACGCTTACTCTGAACTTCTTCAATATGCAATACGCGATTGCCATCAACATCGGTGCGCTCATTAAATCTAGTCCACGCAACAGCAGTTCCGCCGCCTTCCTCGGAGAAGTGAACATTATCTGGCTTATACGGGTCAATCTGACCCGGCATTGACATGACCAGCTCTCGATAGTTTTTACCACCTTTAAGCTGATACCTGTCATGCTTGGTCGCGTAACTTGGTTTTTCTTCTTCATATTCAGCAGCGTCTTCGGCAGCTTCAATATAGGCATCTTGATTGACATAAGCATATTGCTTTTCAATTTCATCGATGCTCATGTTTTCTTGAGCAGCCAGGTACTGTTTTGCCTCCATTGGAGTCCTGAACAATGATTCTCCACGCTCAGTTTCATGTATCTGAACCTGATTGGCTTGAACAAAATTAACAATATCGTCTTTAGACACCTTGCCTTTTTGCTCAGATAGCCACTCAACAAGACCAGACCATTCAAGCTCTTCCTGTTTAAACTGACCTTTTCTCGCCCATGACTTAACCATTTCACGAAGCTGCATGGCATTGCCAGAGCCGGGAAGCTTATCAATTAAATGGTCAAGCATTTTGCTATAAAAGACAGGATCAGACGCCCCGAAGTGTATTTCCTTGCCGTCCTCAAAGGTGCGCTGCTGCTGTCCCTGCCTCATACCTTCAGCAATAGACTGAACAAGATTCCTTAACTCTGATTTCGTTACTTTTCCAGATAGAAGCCCGTATTTGCGCAACGCATTGGCGATAATAGTAACAATTTGATCCCATGCCCGAATGGCAAAATTTGGCTTATTTTCTGCTATATAAGCAAAGACCTCTTCCGCCATACCAGCAGGACTTAGATCATACCCATCCCGAATTAACTGGCGATAAACTTTCTTGATTGCAGGAAGCTCACGCGAGTTATGTATCTTTCTCAGGATCGCAGTTTTAACATCCTTTTCAAATAGATTAAGGCCGTGGTGAGCCAGAGTTTCATGCAGTAGAGTTGACTCTGCCTCTGCAATGTTACGCAGGTTGCCTCTGATAACAATAACTCTTGACCGCTGTTTGTTTGACCTGGCCGATATATAAGCACCCCTGACTCTTTCGGTGATACTTGCGCCATATTCTCCAAAAGCTGCCTCTTGGCTATCAGCGATAATGAAGTCCAGTCCAAGTTTTCCACCGAGTTCTTGTTTAAATCGTTCAATAACATCTTGAAGCTCCTGCTCTGTTACGCCGCCAGAGCGATTATTATTAGCAGAAACGGAGTGCTTTGAAAAGCTTGGCTTGCCATCAGGCGCTGAATTGCCCTTTGAAATATAAGGAGCCACAAGCTTTTCCATGCTCTCCAGTGCAAATAGCTTGTCGGTTTGGTAAATGAAGTCAACTACGCTCTTTACCTTATTCGATGGAACCTTAGCTGTTTTAACTGCGCGAGATCCCGCAAATTCATCACCAATAATAGATACAAGTTCAGTGTTTGCCCACCACTTGCCGCCAGCCTTTTTACTGCCGGCCGCAACAAGATTGAAGCTTCCGTCATAATTTGGAGTTAACCTAAGATTCCCGTCTTTTGTATGCAATCCAAGCCGGTGAACATCACTATCATAGGTATTATCATGCAGAAACTGGATAGCAACGGCTGGAGATCCAAATCTGAGCGTCTTTTTTATGCCTGTGCTTGGATCAAAGTTCCCAGGCATCACTATTCCATCGGTAACACTACCGTCTTTCATGGTGAATCGTGCTATTTCACCTTTTGAGGTTAATGATCCAAACGCTTTCAATAGATTTTTGGTAGCGATATATCGAATTTCTCTGTCGTTTGCAGAGTGGCCTGCCGCTTTTTTAAACAAAGCATCAATATCAGATTCCTGAGTTACACCCCCATATCCATAATGGCCTAAGTCCTGGTATCCCATGAGTCGAGATAATGGAAGCGATATTCGGCCTGTACCAGAATTAGTGCGAATAGTAATACTGTACCCGCTTTTTACAAATGGATTGCTTGGCGATCCTTTTGTCCATTTTGACTTCACGCCAGTAACCACGCCCCTATAGTGCGCCCCATCGATCGTATGGCTACTTGCATTCCCAATTAAATAATTTTTCTCAATGGCGCCAATAATTTGCGCGACAGATTCATCGTGACGCTGTTTTCGTGTAACAGCCCTTTGATATGAGTGTTGACGTGCCGATAAATTGTCATCAAATGGGAATGAGTTTCCTTCAGCGCCAACTTTTTCCTTATCTTCATCAGATAGCTTGCTGTAACTTTCGCTTATGTTCTTGTTTATTTCAGGAACTAGCGTCTTATCATTATACTCAAGGGCAGGGGCAAGCAGGTTCATTGCATGCTCAGACGCTGTTTTACCGTCTAATGACCTTTCAATCTCCTTCTTCACTTCTTGTGGCGTTGGAGGCAAATTTGTTCGCTTAACAGAATATTTACCGATCATTGCGTCAGACAGCAATGGCCGTGAATTATCCGTACCTTCATCAAGTACGTGCTCTTCCAACAGCACGGCATCAAATGGAATTGTTCTTGCTATAAGCTCGTTTCTGCCATTTTCATTCAGATATTTAATATAATCGAGATATTCAGATTCAACGCGATCATAGAACTCAGCCTGAATCTTTACTGGCATCAGAGCTAGTCTGCCAGTAGCGTTCCTAGCAACATTCTGAACGCTAGGCGTTTCACCGTCCAAGTCAAATCCGATTTGGAGAAAAGCATTAAGTTCTTTGTTTTCATCCAGGTACCTGGCAACTACCTCGTCACCGTATTTATTCATGAAATCTACAGCTTCTACGCTGGTGTCAGAGCTTTCATTGCTCGAAGTATTAGCGTTAAGCTGCTTCATTTTCATTGCGGTAACAGCTTGAGGTCGCTTTTCAGAAGGAAGGCTTGAAGAGAATATTCTATATTCGGGCAGCACTACCTGCCCTGTCCTATTAACCCTTCCCAGCATCTGCATGAATATGTTTATATCAAGCGAAGCCTGGCCAACAATCATGTATCTTGGCCGCTGATCCTGAAACTTCTCTGAAGCATGGGCGCTAATACCTGTCGCTCCAGCTGCATTGGCAATAACAACATCGAGCGTCCCATTATTGAATTCAGATATTGTATTTACGCGACCGCCTTTCTCTTCTTTGTCAATACTGGAGAGAATTGCATTGCCTTTATCATCATACGTTACCGACCTTGTTCTTCCTGTAATCTCTTTAACCGAGTACCCTGCATCTTGAATTCGCTGTTTAATGCGGTCAATAGGCGAGGCGCTTAGATCAGCATCGAGACTGTCAATTAAATCTTGCGCCCATTCATACGCATTCTGTGCTTCCTGTGACAGCTGATGAAGAGGAACAATAATGCTATTCTTTTTGCCCTTATCGTCCTTATAGCTGATATTCCTTGTCCGTTTCAGATTCCGGCTTAATACCACCCTGTAATCAAACCCTGTCAGCAAGTCACCTTCTTTTAGCTTATTGAACGCAACATGATCGTCGAGAAATGAACCCATTGTGGCATCAATGGCGATAAATGGTTTTTTGCCTGCCTTTAATCCCTCAATAGCCATGTCAGCAATACGGTCTGTTTTAATAGACAGTATCATTTGTGATATTGAGTTATGCACAACCGAAGTGAAATTAGCATGATGAACGCCGGCAGAAGCATTATTGCCTGATCCAGTTGCAGACCCGCCGAATTCAGCCTCTATTTCTGCTTTAACAAGCTCGAAGTCTTTATTATGGAAAATCCTGTCGGCATCAACGATAGCTCTTAATCGCCTGGTGACTTCATTGGAGTATTCTTCATCACGCTGCTGGCTTTTTTTGTCAGGGTCAATGTAAGTAGGTAAGTCGATACCTTCCCATGATCGCTCTCTACGAATGAACTGCCCTGCTCGTGTCAACTGATTAGAAACCATCTCCATCAATGGGACTCCGCCGCTAACGACGGACTCCACTAGCTCTTCCATTGTGTCGGTTGCTTTTGAAATATCAGTCAAGAAGTAGACCGGCATGTTACTCGGTCGTTTTGCATAAGTTGCTGACAAATACACAGCCCGGTCTGACTGCTCAAGAACGGCCTTTATAAATTCTCCGGTACTTGAGTCTCCTGCTGCATTATGCGATTCATCGAGAACAAACACGGCATTAGAAGCTAATGACCTTAATACATCGCGCCTTTGGTTTTCAGTGTTGATCTGGGCGTATGTTGTAAATAACGCATCAGTCCCCTTTGGTAGCGATTTTTCATTAATAATCTTACTAAAGATCGGCTTCAATTTTCCTGCTGTCTGCTTAAATAATGCTTTTTTGGTTCCATGTTCAATAACAGCTTCGCCGGCATTGGTTAAAAGTGGAGTTATATCACTTCCAATATCCTTCAGGTCATAAAACATGTCGGTATAAAGAGTTGGTTTAACGGATATAAACACCGGCGTAAATCCATTTATTAGCGCCCATCGAATAACTGCTGCTGCTTGGCGTCCTTTACCCACACCAGTCTGATCGCCAATAATTAATGCGCCACCGGTCTTTATCTGATCGATAGCCATGGCAACAGAGTCGATCTGTAGACCCATAAGGGCATCAAAAGCTTCATCTTTCGACTTATAGCCAAGCTCATTCACAACAAAGTCATCAATGTTCCCGTATTTTGCTACAATGTCAGATAGGGCTGCTTGCACAGCATCAGCCTGATTGGTTGGCACCAGCACATTTCCAGAAGTGTTTTCAGACATTGATGGATATGAAGTCTGGAACTCGCTTCCGGTACTCTCTTTCTTATTGGATTTATTAGGCTTTTCTGGACTCTTCTTTGATGGTGAAACTATCTTCACGATACCAGCCTTAATATCCTGCTGGAACTGCTTCAGATAAGGTCGAATTGTCTTACCCCAACGCTCTGAGGCCATCTTAATGAATGATTTAAACGCTTCTTTTAGTGATGCTGCAGATGATAACGCATGCTCAAGAGCCTGCTTGAAAAGCGGCTGTGCTTTTTGGTAGGTTTCTTCGTTGAAGTCTTTGCGCTTGCTGAACTTAATGCCGTCTTTACCGAATAGGTCATCAAGATCATTAATAGCATCGCCAAACTCATTTTCAGCATCATCAGTGCTTTGCTCGTCTTTTCCGAACTCCGCATCCAGCAGAGAGTCAAAGTCTTCCTCTGAAAAATCCGCTGCATTTAGATCTGGCTCAAATACTCCGGTAGAGTCATTTCCTGCATCTGTCGGACTGTCGGCAGATCCTGAATTCCCTGTTCGTTCTCCATTAGTTCCTTCATTACCTGCCCCACTAGAGACTCCATCCCCGGCATTACTTCCACTATCACCATTCCCAGATCCGCTATTGGTGGTTCCTGTAGCCGAAACGCCTGATCCAGACTGGCCTCCACTATTTTCATTACCTGGCCTTGATCCTCCTGCTCGACCAGATCCTGTATTCGGCTTGCCAGGATCTCCCGGTAATCCACTGGACTCGGTGCCTCCTGATTCTCCGGTATTTCCACCGCCATCAACGCCCGTTTCTCCGGTGAATCCTTCAGGCTGGGTATCCAAGGCTTCAAATTCATACCCCTGGATTTCCTGATATTTTCGATATAGCTCTTCATAACTGTTTACTCTCTTGATTGCACCACTTTTCGGTGCTTTCTTGGTTGAACTCTTCCGTCCATCAATAGCGATTATCCTGACAGGCCATCCAGCGCCCTGCCGCTTATACATATCGCCGCTTACCTCAAAATGCTCAGTAACATTATAATGAGAATACAGGTAATTCAGGAACACGCGGTCTTTTGATGTAATCGCGCCTTCATTCTTGTTTGCTCCCAGTATAAGCGTAGCTTTACCGGTATCACTCATTTCGCTTAACGCTTTAGCGGCGATTAGATGGTCGATCTTTTCTAAAGTATAGCCGTCAAATTCTGTTTTTTCAGCCAGAGAGCCAAATGGAGGATTGGTTATAATGCTCTCAAACTTCTTATCATAAGAGAATTCATGGGTTGTAGCGTCAAAATTGGACACACTTGCATAAGGAAGGGTGTCCTTTAATCGACTATTCCTATCCGCGTCCAGTTCATTGGCAAATACGCTGCTGCGCAGGTCTGAGTCAATAAGCAGCATGCCATTACCAGCCGTAGGCTCATAAATCCAGTCGCTATTTTTTGTGTCAGACAGCCTGGCCGCTAAAAACGCCAGTGGCGCGGGTGTGCTATACGCCTGATTATTGGCGCTGGCTGTGGTCTGAAGATTAAGATTAGGCTGACTGTTATATAGACCGAGCAATGACTCAAATATCATCTTGTCGCCGACTTGTTCCGATTTTCCGCCACGGAATTCGCTATGGTCTTTAATTATAGCTCTTGATCGCATGACTATCGCAGCCTCAAGATCTTCCTGAGCCTGCTTCAATCTTGCGTGGTCAATGTCTTTTACCGGTACGCCATCATGCTCTGCAACCAGCTTCTTGAGTGCATTGTTGTCTTTGGGCATGCTTCCGTCATAAATGGCGCGATATAATTTTCGTATAAGGTCGTTACCGCCGAGAATGCCAATACTTAAATCATCTTCTTCTCTTGATTTTTCGTCCCTTATCGCTTTAATCCAGGCATCAATCATACCCTCTACTTTTAATCTTAGTTTGGTTACTTGGGTTTTAATATCAGCTGACTCATAATCGCTGTTAACAGAAACACCTTTGCTGTCAAAAGTTATGTTTTCCATTAAGCCAGCAAAAAGATCCTGCATGGCTTTACGCTCTTTGGAATTCGGGTAAGGTCTACCCTTATATAATGGCTTTCCGATCTTGTCAGCCTCAACCCAATCTGAGACAAGGTAAGTATTTTCATCACCAGTTAGAACATCATAAATATAAGACTCCCCCGCCCTGGCGAACAATTCTTCTCGATTGTTCCAGTATGGTCTTTTCTTATTCCCGCCTTTTTCGATTTCGTCAGCATCGTTCTTATAATCAGTCTGTTTTGTCAGAGATAGGCGACGAAGAGCCATTCTTGTGCTCTCGTTGGGAGAATACCGGCTATGCTTTCTGCCCTTGATATACCAGTAGCGATTACCAGTAAGATAAGGATGCAGCTCTTTCTTTATGCCGTCAATGGTCTTAATTCTCTCAGATAGCGCGTCAACAATATCGCTAACAATAGAGGACTGATTATCGCTAAGCAAAGAACTACGCAAAGCATAATCCAGAGCATGAAACCACTCGTGAGCAACAGATCCATCACCACGAGTCTTGGTTACATTGATAACCGGCACTGTGCCGCCTTTAGGGTGAGGATGACTTGGGCTATAGTGCGCAGAATGGCGACCCCGACCAAGTGCACCAATCGTAAAATGAAGCGTCCCTCCAAGAGAAATGTCTTTAGGCTTGATTCCGAGCGTATCAGCAAGATCCATGAATGCGTCATAAGCAAAATTTGCCCGTTCCTGACCCTCTTTAGATCTAACGTATTTTCCGCCAGTTACCGCAGCAAACCCAAACTTCTTACCAATGTCCTCAAGCGTTACGTCTTCACCATTCCTGTGATCCGTTTTAAATCCACTGCGCTTTATCGGTAATGATGGACGCCTTAACGGCTTCCTTCTTCCTGTGCTGCTTTCACTGTCCTCATTTTTCAACAATTCGCCTAAGTTATATCCAGGATCGTATCTATTTCCATCGGGATCAATCCTTAATGCGTAGGATTGGTGATAAAAGTTACCCCTAAAAACATCGATAAATGAGGCTCTGACTTTATCAAGATAGTCGCCAAACGACTCTGCTGCAGATCGAATATTATCTTTTCCTGAAACAGCCTGCGCGATAGCAGAAACATGATCGATATACTCTTTAGCAAGCTCTTTGATTTCATCAAGACCGCCATCCTTTCTTGATTTTTCGCTGATAACAGTCTTAAATGACTTCTGCCAAGACCGTCTACCGCCGCCAAATTGATGGCCAATCCATTCTGAAACTGGTTCAATTCCATTGCGAATTGTCTCAAGATAGCCAGTCAATCCTAGAGTTGCATTTTCACCAGTAACAATAGGAAACACATTAGGTCTTGACGCGGCGTTCAGTATATCTTTAACGGCCTTATCCAGATTGGCGTCGTCAGCATCATCTATCTTGCGTGTGGCTTCATCCTGCGCCCGGCGAAGTTCTTCACCGTAATTCTTTAGCTTTTCACCGCGATCAGCATTCTCGGCCTTGCGCTTTTCTTTTTCAGCCTTATTGAATGCTGCTTTTGCTTTCCGGCTCACAGCCGAAATAAAATTATCATCGAATACGGATTCGTCAGGCTTCCCGCTTGCATGAGTAACATGATTAATCAGCGCAACACGGTCTTTATGCTCTTTATCAATAGCCAGGCCGAGTTCATCATGCAGATAATCCTCAGTCACCTTTAATATTGACTCTTTCAGTTTGGCCTCGTCCTTGGCATTACTAATTACCTCAGTATTGGCCACGGCATGCTTAATAGACTCTTTTTTGATAGCCAGAATGTCTTTTTTCTTGAATTTTGGCTTCTCAGGCTTATTCGTTTTTTCCTTTTCAGGAATCGTCGCTTCCGGAGCACTGTCTTTACCTGAAGCACTGTTAATCCATGCCTTCGCATCTTCCTCTGTTTTTGCAATGTACGCAGGATCACCATTGTCGTCGTTTAAGTCGTAAACATACCAGCCGCCTTCTTCTTCGCCAGCCGGTGATTCGCCATAAGCATAGTCACCAACTCTGGTGTAATCATCGGGAATCGTCGCTTCCGGAGCACTGTCTTTGTCATCACTTCTTGAAATAGGCTCTGCGTTTCCATCTTCGATAATATTGCCTTCGCTATCCTGCCAAGTATCAGCCTGAGCCTCCCCATCTTCCGTATATGCAATGACTTTTGTTCCGTCAGTGAGTTCATGTGTTGGCGTGAAGTCGGCATCTGTCACCGGCTCATTGGTAGAATAGTTATCAGCAATATACTTGCGAATACTCGCAGCTGCTTCTTCTGCCTGCTTTTTAACAAACTGACTTCGTGCAGCTTTAGCGGTCTGTTCTAACTGAGACGCTATTGATGTCAATTCATCAACGTCATTAATGGATTTATCAGCTGCATCAAGAAAACCTTTAACCTTTTTATTTATTTTCCCGACAGGGCGCTTGATCCCAGTTCCTGTGTCATTTTCATCTTCATCTCGATAAATATGATATTCACCGTGCCTTCTTTCGTTGGCACCAAGCTGAACAGCTGACTCATTTATAAAAGATTGAACTGTATTATCAACTGGATCACCGTTATAGCCGTTCTTGTAATTCTTTATGAATGATTTCACCTCGTCATCATTAAGGTCTACACCACCATCATTCGTGGCAACATGAATGGCCTGCTGAATACCAGATACGGCCTCGTCTGTAAGGTCATTTGTCAAGTCATGAGGAAGCTTATATTTTTTAATATCAGGTTTTGACTCAGGCTCAACTGGATCAGGAGCGACTGGATCAACTGGCTCAGGAGGAATGATAGGCTCAACTGGATCAGCTGCTTGTGGATTAGTTAGGTCACGCCGACCATCGGTTACTTTTTCAACATTACTGGAAAAATCAGGACGAGACAGCCCTTGACTACCAGGAATACCATCAACAAGCGTTCTACGTGGAGGAGGTAAGACCGGATCACCTGTATTAGCAAGACCCGCCGCCTGACCTGCTTTTTCAGCCGCTTTGGCCATGGTTCCTTTTGGTGTTATACCCTCAACGCCTGACCCGGTAAATCCGGCAGAATCATGCTGACGATACTGCTCTGAATAATTCTGCTGTTCAGGTGTTTTAGTAGCGCCATCAGCGGTACCATAAAAATCAGGCGGAGCGGTTAATTGTGGTGCATTTGGGTCGAATACTCGTTCTTTCCCCATCTCAGCGGCAAGATTATCGAGGCTGTAGTCACCGGGAGCCGTATTATTTTCATCAATAGAGTCATTATTGTTACCCAGATAACTTGATACACCACCTGCAACTCCACCCATTCCCACACCGGCAAGCATGCCCATGGCGGCGCCTTCAGGTACGCCATCCATGATAGGCTTACCCATGGCGACGTTAGACCACATTTGCTCTTGAATTGACTGAGGCAGTTCCTCAAAAACACCCTCAGATATTCCTGACTCAACGAAGCTTCTGGCTACACTCTTGTTAGTTGCTTTAAGTCCACCTGTTGCAAGCATGGTGTCAATATCAGCAATTCCGAATTTCTGCGCAATTCTTCCGCCAACAACACCAAACACACCTGTTCCAAGTCCAGACGCGCCTGCAGCAGCAGACTGTTTATCTGTCAGAAGCCCGTCTTTCGTATTTTGTCTTGTCTGTTCGGCAGCCATTCCAGCGCCAACAATGCCTTCACCTGTGGCGCCTGCAACATAGCCTGGGACTTTCGGCGCTAGTTTTGTCAATCCCCTTGCTATCACGCCTCCACTTAACATGGGAGCAATCGACTCGCCGACTGTGTGGGCTATCGTGCTTGGGTTTTCAAGTGCTGCCACTACGGTTGGAACAAACCCTTTTGCAGCAGCGACCTTGGCGTTGGCTTCTTTTTGCGCATCGGTGTACCAAGTGTTTAATGTTTCTTTGGCGTCTTTTGGTCTAAACCCAAGATGATCTTCTGCATACTTTCCTGCCCTGCCACCAGAAAAAAGGTCAGCAATACCTAGCGCGACCTCTGGAACTGATATTGCGCTCTTGATAGCGGTTACGCCTGCGTCACTTATCGTTCCAATAACTCCACGCTCTTTTTCTGGCTTCGCCGAGTTAGTAAGATGGTCATAGTTAATTTTTGGGCGAGTTAATCTACGCGCCTTTACAGAGGCTTTTGCCATGGTTGATGGCTTATCAGGAGTTGGAGCAACAAATTGATTATACTGGGGTAGTTTAAGAGGTAGTGGCTTGCTTTCGGTTGGGGTAGCGTTAATTTCTTCTATTCCGTCAGCAGGATTCACTGGCGCACCCTTAATTAAATGGTCATACATTCCCATTATATTCTCTCTCTAAAATGAAAAGCCATGGATACACGGCTTTATTATATTCGCAGGTGAGGGTAAACCTAAGAGATTAGGTCTAAATTAAACTGCATTTCAGGTAATCCGACCGATTTACGGTATTGGTTTATTTTAGTCGCAAGCTCTTCTCTTGATTCCGGCGGCTGGCCTGCCAATGTTCGATATGCGTCTGCCTGATCTGACGGCATTGATTGCAGTTCAGTATCAAGTTGAGACGGGATCTTGACCGGAGTAAGTGTCTTGGTGTCCGTTCTAAATACGCCTTTTGTTGGTAATCCCGAATTTTTGTCAAAACCTGTCTGATATTCTTTGTACTGAGGTCTTGATAGTTTCGCTATGTTCGCCAGCACCTGAGCTTTCTTTATTTTCCTGTCAGCCGTTTTATTGGCCTGATCCAAGCCAGCCTTCTCGGATGCTGCGATTTTATTCAGTTTTTTATTTGCAGCCATTCTCTGTTGCTTGTATTGCTGCATTGATCCAAGAGATTGATTTAATCCAGCGCCGTAATCATTAGCCTGCTCCTCTAACTGGCTCACCATATCCTTTTTATCTGCAACCGCCCTTTGTTCTGGCGTCATGTTCGCCCGGCCAAGTGCCTTTATATCTGCATCACGATTATTGCTGGCAAAATCGACGCCACCCGATACCTGTGATTCCGGGTTTTTAATGCGAGCCATAGCCTCCTGCCTTGCTTGATCTGGTGAAGTTAACCCGAATTGCTTAAACCCCTCGGATGGTAATACAGTAAAGCTGCCTTTCCCGGTTCGGCCTTCCGCTATATTCTTGTTCGCCTGAGCCATATCCTGAACAGTAAGTCCGATCGGAGATCCAATGTCATTATAAGGCAAGCTTCCACCCTTGTACTCACGGCCTTGTCTGTTCATCACCTGCTTTGCATAATCATCAAGAGGAAGATCTTGATTTATGTTGGGCGTTCCGTATGAAGCAGACCCCTGCTTGCCAAGGTCAATGTTTCGATTAACCGCAGCATCAACTCCAGTATTTGCTAACGCTGATCCTACCTGCCCGGCAGCATCGGCCACGGCTCCCGCCTGTGGATCTTGCATTGGATTCATGTTTTGCACGTTTGGCATGCCCCCAGGGTTCAAGCCAGAAAAATCATTAATTGGGTTGTTGGCCGGTGGTGAGGTTAGGTTTTTTGCACCAGACAGCAATTTTGATGCGTCAACAGGTGTTCTTGTTGGCGGCTGATACCTTGCAAGCTGACCACCTTGACGTAATCCCTGTTTCGGCTGAAGTGCACCATAAAAATATTTATTTGTACCTGAAAAATCAGAAATTTGATTATTTTCTGCGGGAAACTCTGGAAGCGGAGTTAAGTCAGGCGCTGTCCTCGCCGCGTTATCTGGCATTGAATGCGGCTGTGACAGCCTCTTCTTAAAGTTGGCTAGTGCATTTTTTCCAACGCGCATAATGAAATCCCCTTATTGACTAATCTGTGTTTCGTTTGAAATTGAAGCGATAGTGTTCTGGCTGCTAATAGCAGCTGAAGCAACATTACCCATGGCTTTTGCTCCTGCGAGAGCGGCGTTTACTCGTGCATCTATGCCAGCCTGAAATGCGTTAATATCCAGCTGGTTTAATGTCAGGCTTCTATTTATATCGGCCTGCTCATATCGAAGAATAAGGTTTTCCGCATTCACGGAAGCGTTAACATATTGAGAAGTCAGCTGGTAAAGAGACTGAATTGAGTTAACAAGGCTATTTGCCTTTGTTGTTGCCTGAGACGCGACGGAGATTATTGCATTCATGTAGCTAGTGGCGGTATTCAGTATGTTTGTCTGGAGACTTGCGCCGGCAGAAATGGCAAAGCGAACATTCTCAATTTCCCGGTTAGCCTGCTCAATCGCAATATCACGAGCAAGATTATTTTCAGCATGCTTGCTATCTTGCTGCACTTCTTTTACTAAGGCGGCTGCTTCGCCCCCAGGTAAAGCAAATCCACGCTGCGCCCAGACATTAAGAACCTCTTTCTCCGCCTTTATCTTTGTTTGATCTATTCGCGTCCTCGCTCTGTCATAAATAGCCGCCTCGACGCTCACAGGAAGCCCTGTACCGCCATTAGTGATAGCGTTTTCTATCCAGTCAGTAATGGTCGTCAGCTTATTAGTGTAATCCGGGTAATATGTAGCAAGAAAGCTGCTTAACCGGTCATCCATGAGGGTCTTTAAACTGCTTAGCGTAGAATCATATTCATTACTGAATGATTGCCCGAGATCGTCAGTGGGAAGACTCGGGACAGTCGGTTTTGTTGGTTGCGTTAATGTTGGTATTGATCCAGTAAAAATAACAGACCTTGACGCACTCACGGCTTGATCTGAATAGTTTTCGGCTTTTTGCTGAGCTGCCAGAGCCTGTGTCCAGGCTTGGTCTATGGTTGCTTGTACGCTAGTTTCAGCAGTCATTTAAACTTTCCTCGTTAGAATAACAGGTAATAATTCAAGGCCATTTATATCGAAATCGCCACCATTGTTATTGACCAGTTCAAATTGCCAGTATGCAGACTTGACACCACGGCCAAGCGTTAATTTTCTTCGTCTTAATGAAGATGATGTCTGGGTTATCTCATACCATCGCTCTTTAGTTCCGCCGTCATCATTATCAACGATGGTTTTCAGGGCAATAGCATCATCATTCTTCATGGCCACATAAGCATGAGTTACGCGCTTTAAGTGCTCGCTTCCAAAATCGAGAATCCCTGTCTTTATTGATGCCGCTATTTTTGCCGTATCATCAAGACCTCCACCTAATTCATATATGCCATCGTTCTTGGCTGCGTAATAAGACGACCCATGCTTGGCTAGTGAATTAAAATCAAATTGCTTGTATTCGCTATTGGCGTAATTTCTTGTGTTCAATACCACACCGGTATAAGTGTCCCCGTTATCGTCAAATAGAGATATGAAAGCGATTGATTCAACAATATCGCTAATCGCTGTATTTTGTGACGAAAGGGAATCAGTCGCACTGATTGACTCAGTTATCAACCCTGACGCCATCAGTAAATTAGAATACAGTTCAGATACTGTCATGCTCTCGCTAATTGACGCTATCACCTGATTTATTGTTGATAGCACCTCTGACACAGTGATTGACTCAGTTACATCTGAACTTTTTGGACTCAGCGTTCCATTGATAGCAGCAGAAATTGAAACCGACGAGAATATATTTATCGGTATAGTAATTGAGCCAGAAGTATTCGCCGAAGCCGCTATTGCCGAAGAAAATAATGCCGCCGACCGTGTTTGAGAGGCGTGAGACGCTATTTGAGTCGGGGTAAGTGCGACTTTATATAAAGCAACATCATCCATTGACCCATCAAACTCATGAAGAACATTGCCTGTATTTGCACCGGCTATTTGAATATAGATTTGTGTGTAAGCTGGCTTGGCTGTATTCGTGTTGGTATCAGTAAGCGATCCATCCATATACACAGACATTCCATTGGTCGCATGAAAGACTGATACAGCATGATATGTTTGCCCTGATAACATCGGGGTTATCGAGGTTGCGGTTTGATAGGAAGCGCCGTTCCACATAGAGAAGTGGAAATATCCACTGGTATCAAGATATATTTCGATTGTGTCACACCGATACAGATATTGTATCTCGCCCGGTGTCACTGTCACATTAAAGACGACTTCAATAGAAAAGTTGGCGCTACTATATATATCAGTCGCTAACGGAAGATCTATGAATTCAGTCGTTGTTTTTGGAAACGTAAAGCAAGTATCTGCAGGTTCGCTCGGAATAAGACTTGCGACACCCAGGGTAGGACTTCCGTTAATAGTCCCGTTTTGTGATCCGACAGCATCTACAGCAACAGACCCAGAGGCCTCACCTAGTCTATAATAATAACTCACTCCATCAGCAATAACTTCTGAAGAATATGACATGCACTAGCTACCTTATTTTATATTAACCAATCAGTAAGACTGGGTAAAATCGCGGATTATTACCATATACGGCAGTAAAAAGAACCGGGTCATCATTCGACATTTCAGAAAAATAACCGGGAGTATAATTCACATTATCGTAAGCATTAAGCATTGTTGGGTATTTGCCATATTGCCAAGATGACAAGTAATCGCCTGCAGGGCTTATCGGCATGTGACCGTTTTTAGTGCTTCCATCAAAACCAATATATCGAGATAAATTTTCTTGTGTTTGTGATAGAAACACTGGGTTAGTAACGCCAATCCTTATGCCAGCATACCCACTAGCGGAGGATGACCACTCCTGAACGCGTTGAACAGCCACTGTAGTATCAGTTATGGTCGAAGCCAGATCCCCAAGATTAATAATTATTCTATGAGCAAGGCCGCTGAAAATTGGCGATCCCGTCGTGTCAGTTAACATATTCGCGGTAACAGCAAGTGACCCCGGTGCCTTATGAATAAAATCCGATACCATTGTGTCGCTATCAGATACAGACTGATATGATTGGAATGATTGACCATTATTAGTGAAACTAGATCCCTGAAGGAACCGTCCATTACTGACAACATTATGCCTGCCTATCACATACGCATTATTTCTTGCGTCTGCATAATTAATTGAAAGAACATTATCAGTGATAGTCGAGTTGCTTGTAAGATTTGAGGTTATTGCTCCAGGTATTCCTGCTGATTCAGAAAGCATTCTTGAGACTGTCGTTGGCAGTGCGCCAGTAACAGTTAAATCTGTGCGAATTACCTCGTTGCGACTAGCTGCAGCAGAATATGACATAAGCACCCGCTCTGTTCCAACATACAATTCAATAGTTGCACTTTCGGTGTAATCTACGTTGTATTGATTCTCAAAATAGCCAGATCCAGAGCAAATATTAGGCACATAGATATTACCGCTATCATAAGCAGTCCATGCGCCATAAGTTGTAGCAGCTGCCGTTCTTGTTACTGTGCCGGATTTAGTAAGAATCGCGTAAACGTAAACTGGCAGCATGTCCTTGAAGTCGGCGGCTATTACGGTTTCCGTTCTTGATGAAAAGTTAAGCGTCTGATTTGATGAATCAGATTCATCGTAGTTCCAGTTCGCGGTTACGCTACATGCTGGGAACGTATAGGCAGGAAGGCCAGTTGCAATAGGACTTGGTGCCGACACTGAAGGATATGCGTCTTTAGTCTCTGTATATGAATGACTTCGATGAACATCAACGCCAGCCTTTGTTAGATATTCAGTTATTGGATTAAATGTTATTTTAATAACCGTTTCAGAATTAATGCCACTAGCAGCCTCACCAGGAAGTGAAAAGTTCCTGACGGTTACTGCTTCTGTTCCGTCACCATTAAAAAACCAGCCAAGCTGAACGGCTTGCTCATAATTTGCGGCATCATACGGATATTCAATCAATATCTTCCAGCCATCAGGTGCTGTCATAGCATCATAATAACTGGGATCTTTTGATTTATTATACGGCTTCCATATAACCGTATCCTTCTCTGCTCCGAATGCACTTACAATCGCAATAATATAAACAACCGTAACGTCATTTTCTATGCGCTTTGTTAGCGCGGCTCCGCGAACAGGGAGAGGCGATATTTCAGAAATACTTCCGTGCTCATAAATATTTACATCAAACAACCCTTCATCATTTACTGTGTCGGACGTTATTCTGGATGGCGACCCATGATAACTAATAACCTTTGTTGCCTTCCCTTTTGAATAGAATCCCTGCCAGTCAACCTCTCCGGCCTCTGGATTAGACCTTCTTTTTATTGACCAGACATTGTTTTTTGCTTTTAACACTGCTTCCGCAGGAGTGCCGCCAACAGTTCCCAATGGAGGATTAATGTCAATTCCAAACGAGTCTGTTATAGGCGCACCCCATCCGGCAGGAGCAGAGTCAGAAGCAGGTAAACACCTAAACGACCATGGAATAATGCCGCCAGCCTCAATATAGATAGTATCTATACCTGAATACGACGACATTCTTATGAGAACATTAGGCTGAATGTTTAATGTCTTGTTAACCCCATTCAGAAACCGCTTTAATGTCGCAAGCTTGTTTTTTGCGAAGCTGATCCACTTTGCAGCTTCTGTTTTGTCTCCTTTGAGGATTATTTTTGGTGGAACCATTTATTATGCGCTTGCAATGTTAATCGAATAGCCGACAAGGAATACATCGCCTGACTTTAATATCCTTGCTGCTGGGAAATTACTTACAGACATAAGCAAACCTGCCGCGCCACCTTTCTGCGAACTTGATATTAAAAACGCGCCAAGAACAGTTTGATCGGCGCTCATTGTGTAGATAGATCGGCTTGCAGTATTGGTAATTGACTGACCAGAAGGAGCCGCTTCGTTCCATACTGGGCGAGTGGTTTCAGTATAACTTGAGGTTTCTACTGCATTTGCGGCAATATTTGCAGCAACTTCACCAGCGATCGGCGTATAAGTCCCTGTGTAAATACCGATATACCATGCAGGAATCTTGGTACCATCATTAAATCCAACGCTCAGCAGATGATCCAGACCCTCATTAACAACTTTGTTATGTGATTGACCTGACGAGATTAATTGGCCGCCTCGGTAATGCTCATAATCAAAAACGCCACCAATAGTAATATTCTGCTCTGGTATCAGTATTTCGCCACCAGGCATTTTCTCATATCGATTGTTTACAAGAGATCGTTTAATTCCTGAAGTAATTTCAGACGCAGACATTTAGCACCTCCAGCGGTGATTAATGCACTCATGCGCATGAAAATAATTGTGATTGTAAAATTAAGTGATTAATACGCCATTGCGTATGATCGCCGATGTAACTGTGTCTCCAATAGCTATATTTCCCTGCTGTCCACCGTCTTTTAAAAGGCCAATATATTGATTTATTCCATTTTCATTCTTAATAACGCCAGCCCCTGAGTCAGCATTTTGATTAACATAGCGATCATCATTTATTATAGAAAAGTACCCACTATTTCCAGCAAGGCAAAGACCGAGATCACTTAACCAGAAATATACGTCGCCAACGATTCCCTCTCCAACATAAGAGCCGTTAGCCCTTGCTTCGGTACCAAAGATGCCTTTTGCATTTGATTTAACGACAAGAGACGGCTGAGCAGGGTTAGTGCCTGGCATCCAATAGGTTTTATCAGCTGAAATGTGTATGCCATCGTCAACAGGAACGGCAATGGTAATATTTTTGGGAAACCGAAGGTAATTTTTTGATAATATGAACCAGTCAAGCGCGTATGGCTCAGAGTAATAAAGCGTATCACCAGAAACAACATACATTCGACCTTTGAAATAAAATACGATCTCACCAGCAGGAGGCGGGGATACGAACTGGCTGCGTAATGGCGAAGAATAGACGGGGGTTGTAATTTGGCGGCTTGTTGTGCCATTTGCCACAGTATCGACAAGGTAAAGCATGTCTCCATTATGGCTAGAAAGATAAATGTTCACGTATGCGACACGACTATCAGAACTAACGGGTATTCCTGTTAGTTGAATTCCATTGTTATCTGCAAGATCAATACTGATTGCAATATCTGCCCCTGACTCAAGGCCATCAGAGGAAACGTAAGTAGTTGTCACCTGATAGTTACCAGCTGGCATGGCTCCAGCTATAGAGGATAAAATAGGCTGAGTCATTGGAACAGAAATGCCCCATGGATAATTAACGCCACCCTTTAATACTCCGGTCTTCTGAGAGTCTGAGTAATATATGTCGCCATCAACAGATTCATAGGTCATTTTTTTGCCGAGAGACAAATCAGACCTAAGTGATGTTGCTGTATTGTCGTCATTGAGAACTTTCAGGCTATTGCCTTCTACGAATAGCTTGGTTAATTCATCAGAGTAAAGGCTATGTATCCCAGACCCTGAATAGACCTTTGAATATCCCGATCTTCGACTTACGCCATGATTATCATCAATATCTATATTTAGCCCAGCTCGAAGCTCGTCGGCACCAAGGCTATCTTCCGAATTAATATTATTAATTCCCCTGAACTGGGATAGGTTCACTGTGTTTTCATTTACTGGCATTACATAAATCTCGCAGGAACTCTTTGTTTTGAATGGACTCGGCCTGACTCAAGATCTCTTGCTGTCGGCCTCTCTCCAAACTCTTGTGTAAACATTTCAGCATAATCCAGTGACTTACGCGGATCATACGTTTCAGAATCTGTTTTCTGGTATGCAATGCTTCTCGCCCAATTAAGCAGGCCAAAATGATGAACTGGCGCTATTTCTGGCGATTTTGTATTTGCTGCCCAGGTTAATGGCTTTAATTGAGTGCGCCATACGGTCAATTTCAGCAGCCCTGCTATTTTTGGCGCTGGTACCAGTCTTATCTGGTGACTTTCAAGATCAGTTATGAATGTATCAGGTTCATCAATGCTTGGCAGACCCTCCCACATTGGGTATCTTCGATCTAGGTCGCGTGATGTTGACTGCTCCATGGAATACTTGGCGCTCTCGATCTTAGCTCTATATATATCAAGAACACGATTATCAATGTCATAAAATGCTTCGTCTGCAACAAGGTCAATTTCAACCAACGCAGGCGTAGAAGAATCCCTAATGAGACGCGCCCGTAGACACGCCTCATCAATAGCTTTGTTGATATACAACACAAGTTCATCATTTGACCACAATGAATCACTGTCCGGCGTAGTCCCGGTACCAGGCTTTTCAGAATCATCTAAAAATATTCGCAGTTGCGCTACCAATTCACTAAGCTTCACAGGATTACCTCGTTACTTCGTTTTTTTAGCTGCCGCTTTTTTTTTCGCGGGTGCCTTTTTCTTTGCTGGCGCCTTTTTCTTCGGCTTTTTAGCTGCCCTTTCAAGAGAATCAGCGTATTCATCCAGTTTCATCAGCACGGTGTCAACGAACATAGAGTCTTTTTGCTTATGCTCTTCTGTCAGTTCTTCATAAGGGATCATGCACGGATGGGTTTTTGATTCTTCATTCTTGACAGCGCCATATATCCAGCCGTTAGCTTCTTTTTCAGCCATCCAGCTTTCATGTGACATTTCAGGTGACATATCAGGATTGTTAATTACTGCCTTAACACCATTAATTGCACTTTCTTTCTGCCAGTCGGGTGCTTCTTCCCAAGAAGATTGCGAGAAGTCGTCATTTGCTTCGCAATAAGCGCGGTTGTTCTCGTGTGCTGCGATGGCAATATTCTCAACAACATCATTTGGAACTGTGTCGAAAACAACCGGTTCAGCTTCTTTTTCAATCTTAATCGCTTTTTTATCAGCAGATTCAGATTCATCGTATAATTCATAGGCCTCGGTGACAGACAATAAAGTACCCATGTGTTTTTTATTTTCAACATCACAGACATGGTGGCCTTTATTGTTCGGTTTAAAATGGTACTCAGTATCATCGAGATCTACACGCGTACCGCCTTGGCGGATAAGCTTGCAGCGTAGCATCATAATATTAATCCTCCATTGGATTAGTTAAGAAAAACGGGGAGCGGCAAGATTACCGCTCCCAAAGTCCACACCAAGGACGAATTAAGCCCCGTATCGTGATGAACGGTAGTACAGTGTCAAACCAATTTTTCCTGTAGTTGCCCCGGTAGCAGGAGCAGTGCCGACCTTTACGCCATATACCGTTTCACCGGCAGCAGGAGCAATGCGAACACCACCAGCCTGATCCATTCGAGCAACACCACCAGCCTGACCCACAGTTGAATTGTCAATCAACTCATTTGCTGCGCCACCTGCACTGACAACGCCAGCATCAAGCACGAGCGCGGGAGAGCCGCCTGTATCCAGGTCGTCTGAATCCAAGATGCAGTCAACAGGAACATGATCGCCCGGAAGTTTTACCAGTTCGATAATGTCATTTACCACCAACGCGGCAGCAAGATCATATTCGCCCCGAACTGCTTTAACTTCACCCGCTTCTGCAGCATCAACCGCAGGACGGGAACCCTTTACATTTACACTCTGAAAAGTAGTAGCCATTTTGTTTTTACCTCAAATTAAATAATTAAAACGAAGGGGTGCATAAAACACCCCTTTATTTTTTAGCTATGATTAGCCAGGATCTTTCGCTGCAGTTTCTGCGGCAATAACACCGAAGTCCTTGCCGTTGTAAGTAGTCTTCTTCACACCGACGATAGAAGAAGTCGTAATTACAGCCTGATTGCCGTTATCACGAGTTTCTTCATGCCAGTCGTAACGAAGATTGGTACCAGGAGAGCCAAACGCACAAACACCGGCCTGAGCACCAAGGAACAGAGCGCGAGACGCTTCAACATTTGAGCCAGCGCCATAGTCATTGAAGCGCACAATACCCTTGTGAGAATGCAGTACAACATTGTTGTACATACCCAGAGCGCCACGGAAGATTGGATTCTTTCGTCCTTCGGCACCTGCAGCAGCTTTTTGAATATCAAGCCATTGACCAGCTGAAGTGTTTGTGCGCATGTCGAATTCCTGCCATGGATTCATAACCAGACAGTAATGCTCTTCACCATCGACCATCACAGGCTGGATCTGAGGAATTTCAGTAGTACCACCACCCATCATAGTCGCACGAGCAACACAGCGATCGACAAGATTAACATCCATTTTGTCGGTTGCGGCAATCGAAGCTTTTGATGTAGCGGAGCCAGCATACAAGATATGATCTGTATCTGGAGCAGTCAGGCTATTATTTGCAAAACCTGAGTACGTTGTCGGGAAAATGTAATCCGTGTTGATTCCACGCGCACCAGACAGGTACATGAAGAACAACTCGTCAAATACACGCGCCCACCATTCAGACTGACGTTTTTTAGCAATCTTGCGCAGGTCATGAAGTGTACGCTTGCGAGTCATGCGACCGCCAGTATTAACACCACCACGCAGCTGATCGATATAAACACCGTCAGTGTAGAACTTCAGATCTTCCTCGTTTCCATCCAGAGTGTTATCACCCTCAACAGGCTGCATCTTGAGCTGAACAGACAGATCAAACGAAATGTATTCACCTGCATCATTCTCAAGATGGTTCAGCATCTGGATAGGTGTGCTTGCTTCTTCACCGTAGCCCATGAACTTCTTAGTGAAGTATGATTTACGGCCAACATCGACTGCCAGTGCGGCAGACCATTTATTTACTGCTTTTGCATCATTTAAACCTATAATGGTCTTCATGTGTGCTTACCTCTATTTTCAAAGTAAGGCACTCATGCGCCGGTTTAAATTTGATATGCACCCGCATATCGGCTAAAAAACTAACTAAATTTTCGTAATGGTGGTCTTGTCAAGGTTGAAACTGGCTTACCTATCTTAATGGATTTGTCAGCGTCAATTTTAAGCCTTGCTTTTCTCCCTGATTTTTTTTCAAGAGTCACGGCTATCCGTCCATTATCAATAGCAACTCTATCGCCCTCTTCCAGTTCAACGAATAAAGCCATACTAAGCCCTTAAATAATTGTCACGGTCTTTGTCAGACATTCCAGCCAGGGCAGACTCAAGATCCATGCCCTCAAGTTTATCTAAGACATTGTATTTCGAGTCTGTCACCTGATTGTCGTCAGCAGCAGGCATGTTCGCCAGTGTTTTCGGCACGTCTACCTCTTTTGATCGACTGTTGGTCTTGGTTGTCACGGTTTTTTTATTCGTGTCTGCTACTGGATCATCATTACCAGGACTTTTACCCATGCTCGCCTCAACAAGCTTGTGCGCTTCATTAAGGAACCAATCGCCCTCCTTCCCGGTATTGGACTCTTCCTGATATAGAGTTCTCAATGCGGAATCAAGTGCGCCGAACCGAATAGGGTCAGATTCATATTCTGAGTGATCGCCATAAAATCGATTCTGCTGCCAATCCCATAGCTGGTCGGCTGACTGCTCATTATGCTTCTCAGCCATTTTCGCCATGATCTGTTCATCACGAAGATTGTCGCGCTGAGCATTGTAATCACTTAGGCTTATATCGCCAGCCTCAAAGACGTCATCCAGTTCGGTTAACTGCGATGCAATGTCCTCGGCGACACTGGCATCCAATTTTGTAACAAACGGATTATCTGCGTCCTGATCTTCATCAGAGTCAGCTGTCGTTTCTTCTTCGGCATCATCGGGGTCTTCATCATTAGAGCCTTTGTCTTCCGGCTCTTCATTATCATTAGAATCATCTTCTTCAAGATCATTCTCGAAAGCGTCATCGTCGCCGCTGCCCTCTTCAAGTCCATCTTCGAGTGCTGCCTGTTCATCTGGAGACATGCCTGCAATCTCTTCTTCGGTGTAGTCGTCTTCAATAGCCATAGGTATTCCCCTATTTTGGTCATAAAAAAACCGCCGTTAAGGCGGTTTGGTTGTATGAATGGCTGAATCAATCAACTTATAATTGTTTGATTCAGCCTTTCAGTAATCGTTGTTGCATTTAATTGTTCGGTTATGGTTGTATTATTCAGCTGCTCAGTGATTGTTGTTGAGTGCTGATGATAAAAACTACCGATACCAAGAGCCGTTAAATTGGCAGATACATTAATTGACGCATTCACCCCAGCAATCATTCTTATTGCCGTGGTCAGTGCAGCTGAAGTGTTAGCTGAACCGGAAACACTTGATTTTAGCGAAGCTGACGAACTTGACAGCGAACCAGAGACAGTCGCGGATAATGAAGCAGCTGCCTTAAACGAAATACCCGTTGTTAGTCCAGGCTGCAATGTTGCAATTGCATTTGCAGTACCTTTTAACTGTATTTCTGTAGTAAGCCCCGCAGATGCTGTCGCATTTACTTGAGCGTTAGCCCTCAATGTAGCGCCGCTACTTAATGTTCCTGACGTTGATGCAGTTAAAGAAACTGGCGCTTTAAGAGTTATTTCAGTTGTTAACCCACCGGTTGCATTTAATGATACTGATGGAGTCGCCTTAAATAAGTCAGCCCCAACTGTCAGCCCGGCAGAAACATTCGCAGTGATACTCGCTGGCGCTTTTAGTGTTACTGCTGTAGTAAGCGATCCAGAGACTGAGGCCTGCGCATTGACTGCCGCATTAAATGAAGCCGTTGTTGACAGGTTTCCTGATGCCGTCATTTGTGCATTAACTGACGACTTAAAGGATATAGAAGTCGTTAATGCACCTGAAACCGTAGCCGATCCATTAGACAGCGCGTTAAATGTAATTGCGCTTGTCATTGCCCCACTGATAATAGTGGAGCCTAACACTGACGAACTCAGTGAAATCTCTGTAGTCAGTCCAGCTGACACTCCGGCTGAAGCTGAGATAGAGGACTGAAATGCAGCACCGCCGCCACCTGCAGCATCATCAACCTGAAAATCATAAAACTTACCGTTATTATTTGCGTGTAAGTTGTGATGAAATCCTGCTCTTGTTCCTGTCGTTATGCCGCTATCCGTTGCTGTCAGATATGTCGTGCCATTAATCTTCCACTCAAGGCTTGAACCGTTAACGCTGATTTCATTCGTATATGTTGTGTTTAAGTCCCATGCTGTTACTAAGTCGCTGGCAAGTGTTGTCCATGTATTATTAACAATTCTATCTATGTATATGCTTGGATCACCAACCCGGTGATTAAAGTTATAGTTTGTTTCAGAAGCGCTGGCTAAAACATTATTATTACGCGCCATAATGGAATAACGATTATCAGCGCCACCACAATTCCAGTTTGCCGTTATCCACTGATCTGTTGTTCCGGCATCAATTATAGCTCCACTGTTTGCAGCGGTTATATAAAGGCCACCTGAGCCGTCGAGCTTTACATTTCCAGAATTATCCGTCCAGCCACCACCCACGACATCAGTATCAGGCGTGTGCGCGTTTAGGT
>Ga0316205_10000685_pt1 | contig 55063 bp, 48 predicted proteins | sample 3monthpyrite_MG_FD_204941 | JGI IMG/M metagenome (GOLD analysis project Ga0316205, IMG submission 204941) | Microbial mat bacterial communities from mineral coupon in-situ incubated in ocean water Damariscotta River, Maine, United States -... | ecosystem: Environmental > Aquatic > Marine >...
TAACAGTATTAGTTCGTGGTGAAACGGGTGCGGTTAACGCTGCAGTACGTGCTGGTGCGGATGCATGTGAACGCGTTGGTGATGGTCTGGTTGCAGCCCACATTATTGCTCGTCCACACAATGAAGTTGAAAGTGTGCTTGGCGAAACAGTTAATGGTGCGTCAGCTAAATAGTAACTGGTTGTCGATTAATTAGACGATTTAACCATGTTTCATATTAATGCGGATGAACACGTATTAGGCTACCTCGGTCGAGCCCTGAGTCTCGAGCTATCTGCAGTACAGCTTTATAGTACGCAGTCAATGCTCGTTGCCTCTTGGGGCTTGGCCGATGTTGCTATTAAGCTTCGTGAAGAGTCTCGTGAAGAAATGGGCCATGCAGAACGCATTATTAGTCGCATGCTTGCTCTTGGTGTGGCGCCCAATGCCTCACAACTGCGTCCGGTTCGGCTTGGGCGGAACCTTCAAGAGTTGCTGCAATATGACTATGAATTTGAGCATGAACTGATAAGCCTATACGATGGCGCTACACGACATTGTATAAGCGCGGCTGACGCTGATAATCGTATCTTTTTTGAAGCGCTTCTGAATGAAGAAAAAGCACATGCTGATGATTTAACGCAGTGGCTTCAGGAAATAAACTGAAATACAAACATCCGCCAAAAATGTACTTAATTAATGGAGATGTATAATGAGCGATGAATGGCAAGAGCGTAAGAAACCTGCTCGTCTAGAACAGCGCTACTCATTTCAGGACTACAGCTCACTTAGTAATTTTCTAGAGCGTGCAGCAGAATTGTCGGAACGCGAAGATTTATTTCCAGATATGGGATTTGGTAAAGATTATGTTAACATCACTATCTATGGTGATGGTGATGGTGAAGAGCTAAGTGATAAAAATCACCGATTTGCACAAGAACTCGACAAGTTATTTAACGAATAAAAACATTGAGGCGAGTGAACAATGCCCATTATTGCCTTAGTAGGCAACAAAGGTGGGGCTGGTAAGACAACATTGTCTTTCAATCTTGCTGCCGGTCTTGCAAAACAGGCAAGTACAATTCTTGTTGATGCTGATCCACAGGGCTCGGCTTTACAATGGAATGCATTTGCTGACACTGATCAAGCGATTACTGTGCTTAAAGGCAGTGATGAGCTTAATATTCAAATTGGCAAACTTTCTCAAGAATATGAGTATGTGGTTGTAGATTGTCCGCCATCTGTACATGCAGTACAAACCATTAGTGTATTAGAAAATTGTGATATAGCATTGATTCCAGTACAGCCATCTCCAGTGGATTTATGGGCGACAGTGCATACAGAAAAGGCTGTTGAAGAGGCTCAGCAATCAAACACAAAACTACAGGCTTTGCTCGTTATTAATCAATTAGAATCACGTACGACATTATCTCGATTAGTTCGTGATGCACTATCTGAGATTGGCTTGCCGGTTGCAAAAACAGCGTTACGTAGACGGGCAATTTTTAGAAATAGTGTATTGGAAGGGAAGAATGTTTTTGAAGTAGGTCGTCGTGGTGTAGATGCTGCGAGCGAGATCGATGAACTAATACATGAGGTTATTAATTTATGAGTAACAATGAAAAAACCAAGAACAAGTTAATGGAAACCATGCGCATGACCAAATCGGATCCAGGTAAAAAAGCAGATCCTGTTGCTTCAGAACAGACTAAACCAGCTCAAGTTAATAAGCCAGTTACCCCAAAAAAGACGGTTAGTGCAAAGCAAAAGACAGTAAAAGTTACTCAAAACTTATCCCCGGATCCATACCAAACTGTCCGCCGTGTTTGGCCTGATTAGTGAGACAAAATCAATTCTATTTGAAATATGATAGTGATTGACGACATATCCATCAAAATCTAATACCTCTACATTTGTGTTTAATATGCTAAACGCAGAGTCACAATTGTTATTATTTATCTAAAGTTTGAATTTTATAATTGTATGAATTAATATAGTTAATAATCTATGTTAATAAATTTAAGCATATTCTTTAGTAGATGTGTTTTCGAGGCATATTTGTCTTAGTTACATAACATAAGCAAATAGCAGCTTCAGTCGAAAGTATTCAAGCTTGTAGGTAAAGTCAGATCTCCATGCTGAGTGGTACAACACGGCAGCTTGAGATAAAAGATTAAGGCGCTGGGACTTATGTCAACATCTAACGATAATACTTATATTCCACCGGCAGCAATGCCTGATCGTCTTATTCGTTACTCCACCTTTCGCCAGTTTCAGGTATTTGAAGCAATCTATCGCCTAGGTAGTTTTACCCGAGCAGCCGAAGAGCTGTTTCTTACTCAACCTACGGTTTCAATGCAAATTAAAAAATTATCAGAGGCGATTGGTTTGCCTTTATTTGAACATGTTGGGCGTCGTATCGAACCGTCTGAAGCCGGTATTGAGCTCTATAAAGCCTGCCGTCATATGTTTGAGTCACTATCGAACTTTGAAATGAAAGTTGCAGAAATGAAAGGTTTAAAAAGTGGCCGTCTACGTTTAGCCGTTATTACTACCGCTAAATATATGGCGCCGGAAATGTTAGGAGATTTTAGTAAGCTATACCCAGGGATTGATCTATCTCTCAAAGTTACTAACCGTGATCGTATCATTGACCGCATGCATAATAATGTTGATGATTTGTATATTATTGGGCAATTGCCGGAAGGAGAGATGCAAGTAAAATCATATTCCTTCGCAGCGAATCCGTTAGTTATGCTCGCGCCTCGAGATCATCCTCTGGTAAACAAAAAAAACATTAGCTTGGAAGAGATCGCCAAAGAACCTTTCATTGTTCGTGAACCGGGTTCGGGGATGCGTGATGCCACTTTTCGTGCATTTGATGCCAAAGGGTTACGACCTAAGGTAAGAATGGAACTGGGTAGTAATGAGGCAATTAAACATTCTATCGTCGGTGGACTTGGCTTGTCCGTTATGTCTTTACACACCATTTTACTGGAAGGGGTTGATGGTCCGGTAGCGATTCTAGATGTGGAAGACTTCCCTATTATGCGTCACTGGTATATGGTTTATCCTAAAAATAAGGAATTATCACTGGTAGCAAGAACTTTTCTGGATTTTGCTATTGAGTGCGAATCAAAGATTAATGAACGTATGGAAAAGGTCTGGCCGGCGCTAAAAAACCAACCGAATTATAAAAAGAAAATAAAAAAATAGCTAAATAATAAATTATGGTAGTTTGTATCGTATATACAGGTCACGCGAATAGTAAAATTCAGTAGTTAATCGCCAGCTCAACGTTTGTTTAAATAACGTATTTTAATTTATAGTGACAAAAGTAGATTAGAATTTATGCGCCTTTTTTAACGAAATCAGTCGCTACAATCTTCTTGATGTATAACATATGCAGTGACTGCTTTACCTATGGCAAAGGCTTTTAGTGTTGCTGCCAAACCAATCTATATGATGTTAACTTTATCGCAACTATCCTGTGATATATAGATTATTACTAACTAAAAATGTTATTGCATTGCTCTTGACCTATGGATTCTATTGCTAAATACAATAAGTATCGAAGCCTGTCTGAGTCCATAATATACTGTTGTTAATAAATAAACGCCCACATCTTTGAGATGTGTTCTGGGATGTTAAAAATGATTCAGCCATTTAATGAAATTCATTTACGTAATCTACGCGGAGATATTTTCGGTGGGGTGACAGCTGCCGTGATTGCTTTACCCATGGCGCTTGCTTTTGGTGTTGCTTCGGGTGCAGGTGCGGAAGCCGGCCTGTATGGCGCAATTTTTGTCGGTTTATTTGCTGCTTTATTCGGTGGTTCACCTACATTGATCTCAGAACCCACCGGTCCAATGACGGTGGTTTTTACTGCGGTTATTGCAAAATTAATAGCCTCTGATCCTGTGAATGGCTTGGCGATGGCTTTTACTGTTGTGATCATGGCCGGTATGTTTCAAATTTTGTTTGGTGTAATGAAGTTAGGTAAATATGTAACCTTGATGCCTTATACGGTTGTATCCGGTTTTATGTCAGGCATTGGTATCATTCTTATTATCTTACAAATTGGGCCGTTACTTGGGCAACCATCACCAGGTGGTGGCGTCATTGGAGTAATAGAAAATATACCCGCATTGATTTCTGGTATACAGGTTAATGAAACAATTTTGGCTATATTAACATTGGCAATTCTTTTTCTTATTCCAAGTAAATTTAAACAATATCTTCCTCCTCCCTTGGTTGCGTTGGTTGTTTGCACGTTGATATCAGTCGTATTTCTGGGTTCAGCAGATATACGACGTATTGGTGAAATACCAATGGGCTTGCCTGAAATGCAACTTCCAGTGTTTAGCCCTGAACAGTGGAAAGGAATGATAATAGATGCCATTGTATTAGGTATGTTGGGATGTATTGATGCCTTACTCACTTCAGTTGTTGCTGATAGCATCACTCGCAAGCGACATAATTCTGACAAAGAATTAGTAGGTCAAGGTATTGGTAATATTATGTCTGGGTTATTTGGTGGTTTACCAGGTGCCGGTGCAACCATGGGCACGGTAGTCAGTATTCATGCTGGTGCACGAACTGCTTTAGCAGGTATTGTGCGAGCAGGAATATTGCTAATCGTGATTTTGTGGGCAGCAGATTTAACTTCAGTAATTCCATTAGCTGTTTTAGCTGGTATCGCGTTAAAAGTGGGTATTAATATTATTGATTGGGGTTTTCTTAAACGTGCCCATTTTATTTCTGGCAAAGGAGCATTGATTACCTACGGCGTAATACTGCTAACCGTTTTTGTTGATTTGATTGCAGCCGTTGGTATTGGTTTATTTGTCGCCAATATTATGACAATTACACGACTATCTGAATTGCAGCATGATGATGTTAAAGCAGTAACCGATCCCGATAAAACAGACCTGGAATTATCTTCACGCGAAAAAGAAATATTAAGAGATGCTAAAGGTAAAATTCTGTTGTTATATTTACGTGGAACAATGATTTTTGGTAGCTCGAGAGCGATCACACGTAAAAATTCACAAATTGGTGGCTGCCATACACTTGTTGTTGATATTACCGATGTGAAACATCTTGGTGTTTCAGCAGCTTTAGCGCTTGAAGAATCCATACTTGAAATGATCAATGCTGGTCGTTCTGTTTATATCGTTACGACTAAAGAACAAGCTTTGCAGCGATTAGGTAAACTGGATGTTCTTAAATATATACCTGAGGAAAATATTATTGTCGGTAGACAGACTGCGCTGGAACATATTAGCAAAATGCAGTCAGAGAATATGCAGGTAAATGATGAGAGTAACGTGTCGGTGTCCAGTTGATTATTAAGTGAAATAGTCATGAATATAATAATAGGGTTTTTATATTAAGTCCTAAGCGGTGCTTTTATTGTTATATTTGTCGTGAGATTGTATTTTAAAGCAACTTAATATAAGCCGTATATTTTACTGCTGCCTTTATTTTACAACTGACTTAGATAATGGCCTTTCATAGTTGGTGGTGAAATATCTTCAGGCGTCTAAAGACAGGCTAGATATTACTGAAAATTATAAAGTCAGTTTAAAAACAGATCTGGAAATCACGCGTTTACATAAAAAATAGATGAGATAACAAAGGCGTTATCTTCTAACACTCAAAATTATACATAATTCAATCGGTACGAACATTTTTATACAGTCGTTGAGACATGGTTTAGAAATTATTTAAAATTTGTTTGCTAATGAGGGTTTGTTGGTTGTTGGGACAAGAATATTCTCTTGAGACAGGTATCGTTGATTTTTTTGACGGTCTGGCAAATACATAACTAAGCTAATCTGGATTTAAACAAATTTAAGCATTCGTAAGTATTAAACCTCCATACTTTACTTATTATCTATCATTGGCAGGCATCAGGTCAGGGTGATATATGTTTGCCTGAACGTAACCTTCGAATTATCTATTAGCATTCATAAATTTTACCTAATTCTAGCAAATCTTAGGATTGCATTAAGTGAGTATATCGGATGAGCGGTTTATACCTTCATAAATTAAGAGTAAGTTGATTCGTCCGAAAAAGTGCGATTAACAGATAAACACTTCTACTTTGGTGGTTTTTGCTTGTATCGTTTTAATATGGACCAATTATTTTTTCAAGATATGGAGGTTTGAGACGATACAATAGTTATTAGAAATAACTACGTATTAAAGGACTGCAATGGGAAATAGTGATTATAAAGTACTAATAGTTGATGATGATCCATTGTTGTTGGAAATGCATTCGGTTTATTTTGAGCAATGTGGCATGCCTGTTGTCACTGCAGAAGATGGGAAGAGTGCTTTGGGCATAATACAACAATCTCCGGAAGAATTTGGCCTGATTGTGTCGGATGTATTAATGCCGGTAATGGATGGCTATGAATTTTGTGAAAAACTGAAGGCCAATAATAGCACTGCAGATATTCCGGTGATATTTGTTTCCGCGTTAAGTGACCTGAGTGAAAAGTTAGTAGGTTACAAGGCGGGTGCAGATGATTATATCCGTAAGCCGATTGATGGAAAGGAGATTATTGAGAAAGCAAAAGTCTTAATTGAGAAGCGAAAAAAACAATTAAGCCTAAGTGGAATCGCAAGTGACTCACGGGAGATGGCAATGACAGCATTGTCGTTTTCAAGTGAGTTGGGAGAGGTAATTAATTTTTATAAAAACATACTCGAAAGTAAGGATTATGATGAGATATGTGGCCATGTAACTTCGATATTTGAGTTATATGGGCTGTCTTTTAGTTTGCAGATATACACTCCCGACAAGGTTCTGTATTTATCTAGTGGTAGAGAGTCTAACCCACTGGAAAATGAGGTTATTGAATTGGCTAGGGGTGAAGGGCGTTATTTTGATTTTGGTAGCCGAACCATAATTAACTTTAAAACGTTCGCATTATTATTAAAGAATATGCCGATAGATGATGATGACCGATATGGAAGGGTAAAAGATCAGCTGGCAATGATAGGCAATGGCCTTGAGGCAAAGATATTGCAATTGAATAATGATGTTCTTATTCATAAAAAAGACGAAATAGTTTTATCGATTAAAGATTCATTGGAAAGTATAACCGTGTCATTTTCTGAGGTGCAAGCAGAAAGTATTGCTGCAATTGAGGATATGAATGATGAAATACGGGAAAAGCTGATGGTGCTGGGTTTGATGGAGTATCAGGAAGAGGATATTCAGGAGATAGTGAAAAGCTGCCTCAATAAATCCAATAAGGCATTTTACAAAGGAATAAGCATTAAGGAAGAACTTGAAAGTATATATGTCCAACTGCGTAAGATTTTCGATAAATAAACGGAGGGGGCTGATATACTCCTAACTCGTATAAACAAATGGGGACGGATACTCTTGTGCAAAAAAAAACCATATTAAATTTCGGCGTTTCCAAATCTAACTATTTGAGATTATTTCTCTTTTTTTTAGTTAGCTTAGCCTTGACTTCGTGCACTAATGTAACGCCAAACGATTATGCGCAAGAAATACCTAAATTTCACTTCAATAAATTTTTACAAGGGACGTTAACTGGTTGGGGTATATATCAAGATAGAGACGGGCATGTCGCTAAGCGATTCCGTATCGATATGACGGCGGACTGGAAGGGCAATGAAGGTAAGTTCACCGAACGCTTTAGTTTTAACGATGGTACTACGCAGATTAGAGAATGGGAGCTAACTCGTATCGATGATCATCATTATATCGGTAAAGCGAATGATTCCATTGGGTCAGGTAAGGGTGAGGTGCGAGGGAATACTATGCATTGGAACTATACTATTCGTACCGAAACGGATAGTGGTACTTATGATTTGGACTATGATTATTGGATGTATTTGATTGATGATAAAACACTCATCAATAGAGCAACGCTGAGTAAGTTTGGTTTTACGCTTGGCGACATTGCGGTTACTTTTCATAAGAATTGAATTGTAGATTTTTTTGATGCGACATTTTATATTTATTTTTTTTATTCTTTCATCTGTATTTCTTGTTGGGTGTTCTCCTTTAGGTATTCTTAATGCAACGGTAAGTAGTGATGGTTATACAAGTACGTTAAATCAAGCGTACGGAAAACAGCCTCGACAACGTCTTGATATTCATGTGCCAAATCAAGTTACTGAGAATGCGGATGTTGTGGTTTTTTATTATGGTGGTCGTTGGCAGTCTGGTAATAAAGATCAATATGCTTTTGTCGCGGATGCCTTTACTTCAAAAGGCATTATAACTGTACTTCCTGATTATCGACTTTACCCTGATGTGGATTGGGCTGATTTTATCAAAGATGGCGCTAGCGCGTATCAGTGGGTTGTCAAAAATATTTCTAAATATAAGGGTAATCCGAAACGTATTTTTGTTATGGGTCATTCGGCTGGTGCACATATTTCTGCCATGGTCGCTGTAGATGAATCTTTACTAGACAAAGGTACAAAACGTCCTTGTGGTTTTATTGGCTTAGCGGGGCCTTATGATTTTTTACCGATTCGAGATGCGGATGTTATACAGGTTTTTAGTAGCGCGAAGGATTTAAAAGACACACAGCCAATTACGTTTGTTAACAAAATGGATCCCGCTATGTTGTTAATGCATGGTACGGATGATGTCAGCGTTAACATTGGCAATACAACACGTCTTGCAACGCGTGTCCTAGACCTTGGCGGAGTTGTAAAAACCAAGATATACGATGGTGTTGATCATATCGATATTTTAATATCACTCTCTAGTACCTTTCGACATGTTAGCCCTGTATTAAGTGATAGCGTTGCTTTTATGCATGATGTTGATTGCCACTAATATTTATCGGCACTAATAAGCCTCCAATTAGGAGTCTGTGATGGTGCTGACAAGATAACTCAAGGTGTTTCCTATTATATTTCAATCCCTTATATCTATTTATGCTTGTTTTAGCCAAAAAGCGATTATCTGACGTTGTTGCAGCGACTTGCTATGATGACCGGCCATGCAATCTACCTTTATTGAAAAAATGAACAATATACTCGTGTTGCCATTGTTGCTGCTGATCTTGATGTGTTTTTCATCATTTCTGCCGGCGAGTTCTTATAAAAGGATAGTGTCGCTCGATATCTGTAGTGATTGGATGCTGACTATTTATGCACAGCGCTCTCAGGTTACGGCTTTATCGTCATTACTGGATGATTTCCAAGTTGAGTGGGTGAAGGGCGACTGGCCAACCCACGATGGAACCCTCGAGCAGATATTGTCACTGGATCCTGATTTGGTGGTTACGGGTGAATATAATGCAGTGGTATTGAGAAAGCGATTGAAGGCCTTGGGTATACACGTTGAGGTTTTACCTTTACCGCAATCTTTAGATTCTTTACATGATTACATGGAGCGTTTTTTAAGTTTGCTGGGGAGCACAGAAGCCGTTCCTGCGTTGCCAGATTTTCTTGAACCAGATAGTGACGCGCCACGTTTATTACTACTCGGTGCAAATGGAGTTGGTACGGGGACAGAAACCTTGGAACACGAAATTTTATTAAGGGCCGGTTGGCGTAATTATATAAGTCGTGCTGGTTATGGGTCGCTTGATTTAGAAAAATTGATTATCGATCCGCCTGATGCGGTATTATGGTCTGCACCGGCATCACCCGCATTAGCCAATATGTTCATTGAACATCCTGCATTAAAAAAAGTGATGCGCACTAGAGAAACTCATAATGTGACATTTGGTAATTGGCAATGTTCAGGTCCATGGACTTGGCTACAAATACAAAAATTAACGACGCTACGTAAACAATGGCAACAAAAATAAAAATTATTCCTTGGTTAATCGTAACGCTTGCATTGGTGACATGGGTATCACTTGGGCAAGGTTCCGTTCCTGTCTCTGTACTTCAGGGTTTGAGTGATTGGTTTAATTCTATCTCGAGTAATGAAGCCTTAATCATTGGTGAGATACGCTTGCCTCGCACCTTATTAGCATTGGCAGTGGGTGCGGCATTAGGAATGAGTGGCGCCGCGTTGCAAGGCTTACTACGTAATCCACTGGCAGAACCGGGATTGGTTGGCGCAAGCCAAGGTGCAGCACTTGGGGCGGCAAGCGTATTTTATTTCGGCATATTTGCCAACGCAGGACCACTTGCGATTACGATTGCCGGTTTATTGGGTGCGATCGTCGCCTTGTTGTTAATGCTAAGTTTGTCAGGAACGGGTCGACCATCGTTAGTCATACTTGCCGGCCTGGCCATTTCTACTATTGCCGGTGCGGCTTTAGCGGTAGTTTTAAATTTCGCGCCTAATCCCTATGCGATGCAGGAATTGGTGTTTTGGTTATTAGGTTCAGTTTCTAATCGCGGTCTTGATAGTTTGCTGATCCTTGTTCCCGCACTGATAGTGGGCGGCGCTATTATTTTGACGCAGCGCCCCTTACTTGCTGCATTAAGCCTAGGTGAACAAGTTGCTGCGAGTATGGGCATGGCGGTGAATCGCGGTAGTCGACTTGTTGTTTTAGGTACGGCGATCCTGGTTGGCGCCTCCGTTTCTGTTGCCGGAAATATCGGTTTTGTTGGTTTACTCGTGCCGCATTTGCTCCGGCCGTTTACAGGTTATCGTCCTGACCAATTATTAATACCCTCCGCGCTTGCTGGCGCCATTCTTGTTTGTCTCGCCGATATTTTTGTTCGCCTGCTACCGTTTGGACAAGAATTAAAGCTGGGTGTATTAACGTCTTTATTAGGCGCGCCCTTGTTTATCTGGTTAGTCATTAGGGAGTCGAAAAGATGGCCCTGATATCAACAGAATCATTAACCATTGATAAACGCGTTAAGGGCTTGTCGATTGAACTTCATCGAGGTGAAGTGCTTGGTTTGATTGGACCTAATGGGGCGGGTAAATCTACTTTTTTACATGCCTTGGTGGGTATTGAAGATTATATCGGCAAGATTGAATCTGACGATGCAGATTTAAGCGGTTTTTCTCGTACACAACGTGCTCGTTTGATTGGTTTACAACCGCAAACAGTGAGTAGCACATGGCCAATTACCGTTAAAGATGTCGTCACGCTCGGCCGGATCCCGTGGGGGGATGAAGATGATGATGCCATTAATCAGGCAATGCAGTTAGCCGGTATTAGTGATTTCGAGGATAGACGCGTTGATCATCTTTCCGGGGGAGAGCGTGCGCGGGTATGGCTGGCGCGCGTATTAGCAGGACAACCGCAGGTATTTTTGGCAGATGAACCGGTTGCTAATCTTGATATTCATTATCAGTTGTCTGTCATGGATGTCTTAAAGGATTACGCAGCTCAGCAACACGGGGTTATTGTGGCTTTGCATGATCTCAGTCTAGCCGCACGTTATTGCGATAAACTCTGTTTACTTAAAGAAGGTGAATGTGTTTCGATAGGTTCACCGGCAGAGGTATTAACCGAATCATTATTGCATTCTGTTTATGGTGTTGAAGTGGACGTAGATTTAAATAGAATACCGCCGGTTGTTTTACCTAAATAAATAGATAGACAGATTTATAGCAAGACGCGCTCGATACCACCATTTTCTACTGATTTAATAAAGTTATCCTGCCAATCTTTACCCTGCAGATGACTAATCATTTCAACAATAATGTAATCAACCTCGAGGCCGGTATCATCTGTATAGCGAGATAAACCTTGCTGACAAGCAGGGCAGCTGGTTAGCAATTTAACATTACCATTTTTCGCATTCTTTTCACCGGAGACGATTTCAATATCTTGATGAAGCTCGATTTGTTTGCGATAACGAACTTGAGAAGATATGTCAGGTCGTGCAATCGCAAAAGTACCCGATTCACCACAACAGCGATCGGTTATTTTTACATCAGAACTGAGTAGCTTGTTGGCGACCTCGATTGAATCATGTGTTTTCATCGGCGTATGACACGGTTCATGATATAAATACTTCGTACCGGTATCAGGAATGCTGAGGTTTTTTTCAAGTAGATATTCATGGATGTCGAGTAAACGACAGCCTGGGAAAATCTTATTGAATTGATACTTCAATAACTGATCCATACAAGTGCCACAGGAAACAATGACGGTCTTGATATCAAGATAGTTAAGCGTATTCGCGATGCGATGGAACAACACCTGATTGTCAGTCGATATTTTATTACCTTTCGCGAGGTCGCCGCTGGCATTTTGCGGATAACCACAACATAGGTATCCGGGTGGCAGTACTGTTTGTGTTCCTTGCTCATAAAGCATCGCCAATGTGGCCATACTTATTTGACTAAATAACCTTTCTGAGCCACAACCAGGGAAATAGAAGACACTCTCTGATGATTCAGTAACCTTGTTTGGGTTACGAAGGATCGGAATGATTTTGCTATCTTCTAATGCGAGAATCGCACGCATGGTTTTCTTCGGTAAGGTTGCGGGTAGCGGCTTACTTAAAAGATGCGTGAATTGTACAGCGACCGATGTGCGGCTATTGGTGCTCTTAGGTTGCGAAGGCACTCTAAACGGCACAACTTTTCTTAGTAGTTTCGATGCAAAACGTTGAGCAGCGTAACCTGCACGAATTAATCCTAAATAAAGAAATTTAACCGTTGCTGGATCGGTTGCATTTAAATACGCCATCGACATGCGCGTTGCCATATTAGTACGTTTCTTGCCATGTGCTTTTAGAATCGCACGCATCTTGATCGACACATCACCAAAATCAATATCAACAGGGCAGGGGGCTTCACACTTATGACAAATAGTACAATGGTCAGCAATGTCATTCATTTCATCGAAATGCCTAACGGATAGCCCTCGTCGTGTTTGCTCTTCATAAAGAAATGCTTCGATGATCAGGCCGGTAGCCAGAATCTTGTTTCTTGGTGAATACAGTAAGTTGGCACGTGGCACATGAGTGGTACAGACCGGTTTGCACTTCCCGCAACGCAAACAGTCTTTTATTGAGTCATTAAGATCGCCGAGTTCGCTTGCTTCTAATATGATGGCTTCTTGTTGTAATAAACGTAACGAAGGTGTGTAGGCGTTTTCTAATCCTGCACCTGCTAATAATTTACCGCTATTGAAATGGTTATTTGGGTCTACTTTATCTTTATAATCAGTAAACTCCTGGATGGCCGGTTTACCAAGGAATTGTAATTTTGTAATACCAATACCGTGCTCACCCGATATAACACCACCGAGATCAGTGGCGATAGCCATTATGCGCTCAACAACACGATCGGCTTCATGCATCATTTCGTAGTCATTTGAATTGACAGGAATGTTGGTGTGCACATTACCATCGCCAGCATGCATGTGGGTGGCAACAAACAAACGACTATGACGTAATTTTGAATGTATTTTGTCGACGCTATTGCGAACAGCGAGTAACGCTTGGCCTGCATAAATATCTTTCAATGGTTTTTCAACCGTGTCTCTGAATGAAATTCGCAAGGTGCGTCGTTGTAATAAGTTAAAGATGCTCCAGGTGGATTCTATGTCTTTTGTATCAAGTGGTGAAACCAGTTCAATGAATTTGATTGCAGGATCATCTAAATATTTGAGAATTCGTTGCCATTTTTCTTGTGCGGTATGTAAATGCTCTAGCGCAGCCTCTTTCTTTGCATTAAGTATAGAGGCGCTCTCTTCATTGTCAGAGAAGTCACTGGTGGAATCGATAGTTAACTGATCACTTTCAAGGTAAGCAATTAAGGTATTGATCATTTTTAATTTGTTGTTGGTCGATAACTCTATATTGATGCGTTCAATTTGTTCATTGTAATCAGCAAGTTTATCGAGCGGGATCACAACATCTTCATTTATCTTAAATGCATTGGTATGAGCGGCGATGGCGGCGGTTCTTGCACGGTCTAACCAAAAACGTTTTCGTGCATCGGCACTAACGGCAACAAAGCCTTCGGCGCCACGGCTATTAGCCATTTTTACAATGTGTGATGCGGCACTCGCAACGGTATCGTCATTATTCCCTGCAACATCGATCAGCAGTACCATTTTAGGCAGGTCGGCACGTGGTGCCTTGGTGCTGTATTTAACCGCCTTAACATAACGTTCATCAAGGTGTTCCATTCCCATTAAAAGAATATCGGAACAGTTATCGAGGTAGTCTTTGGTTTCTACAATCGCAGGTACGGCGACTTGAACGTCCGGGTTAAAAAACTCTAGACAAACGGTGCGTATAAATTCAGGTTTCTCATGCAGAATAAAGTGCGCCGATGTAATGAGACCGTCACAACCTTCTTTTTGGATACCAGGTAAACCATTTAAGGTTTTATTGGTGACGTCTTTACCGAGTCCTTTCAAACGAAATGTTTCGCCGGGTATTTCAAGGATGCGAGGTTCGCCTATCAATGTCCGGCCATCTTTTTTGTATTCATTAATGCGGAAGCTGACGACTTCCTGTTCATGAATTTTGCCAAGGTTATGATTCAATCTTTCAATTTTAAGCCAAGTCGCATTTGGCGTTATCATTTTCCATGAAACAAGGTTGTCGAGAGTAGTCCCCCAGGCGACGGCCTTTTTGCCACCGGCATTCATGGCGATATTACCGCCAATGGTTGATGCATCCTGCGATGTTGGGTCAACGGCAAAGGCATATTGTCGGGCTTCGGCATGTTCTGTAATACGCCGTGTGACAACACCACATTCAGAACGAATCGTTGCTACAGGTTGTTCTACACCATCAACCTGCCGTTTCTGGACTTTACCAACAGCATCGAGTTTTTCGGTATTAATAATTGCAGTATTTTTAGACAGAGGAACAGCACCGCCGGTATAGCCAGTGCCACCACCACGAGGAATAATGGTTAGACCACAATCAATACACGACTGAACCACTTCGATAACTTCTTGTTCGGTGTCGGGATAGATAACGACAAGGGGGTATTCAACACGCCAATCACTTGCATCAGTGGCATGCGATACACGAGCGAGTCCCGAGAAATCGATATTATCTGTTCGAGTCACACGGCTTAATTTCTTCCGAACGGTCTCGCGGACGGCTTTTTGTAGATCAAACCAGTGTTCAAAGTCATTAATTGCGATACGGGCTTGTTCTGTTAGCTGAAGCGCTAATGGGTTATTGTCTGCACGAGTGATTACTTGATCTAAGCGGTGGCGTAGGGCGTGTGTTAACGAGCCACGACGTTTAGGCATCTCAAGTAAATCATCCTGAATAAAGGGATTTCGGCTAACAACCCACATATCACCGAGAATTTCAAAAAGCATACGTGCTGAGCGCCCGGTAACCCGTTCACCTCGTAGCTGCTCCAAAGTTGACCATGCCGCTTCTCCGAGGAAGCGGATAACGATTTCACGGTCAGAAAAAGACGTGTAATTGTAGGGTATTTCGCGAATTCGAGCAGATTGGGGCATAATTTCAGTTCAGTATAGTCTATAACGGTAAACAGGTTGATTTTAGCATGTTGCTGCCAAGACAGCTTGTTTAGTCGTAAAATTATTAATTTGAGTCATAATTGATGAAACGGGCTAATTTACTAAATATTTAGCTACTTTGCTCGATAGCATAGAGAGCAGGTGAAAAGATAAATACGATTATCTTTATTAGCATATTCTAATTTAGAGTTACTGTAATGGTTGAAGCATCAAAATAGTAGACAAAATCGAATGTCAGCAGATAAGACAAAATCAACATTTAATTTTTCCGGCGCTAACCGGCGTGCTTTTGAGCGGCACCCGCTGGATTTAGACGCCCAAATAACCATTGGCGGTGCGGCTACGATTCATCGCAAAATTCGAGATTTTTGTGTTGGCGGCATGTTGCTTGTTGATGAGCAGCAAAGCCAAAAAGCCGGGTTGTCTTCTACTTATCAATTAAATGAAGGTGATTTAATTGATATTCGTTTTTCAATGGCGGAAATAGAGCCATCGAATGATGAACAACACTGTTTACATGCCCGTATTGTTCGTCAAGATATCGATTCTTCTGGGGTGGCGCTACTTGAGCCTAATTTAATGACAATACAATCATTAATGGAGTTCGCGAAGGCATATCAGCAACATCAGGTTAAAGAAAATAAATTTGATTCATCGCGAAAGGCAAATACAGATCTTATTGCTGAATGCATGGAATTAGTTGTTACTTGTTTGACACCATTGTCGGTAAAGACGTATGAAACGATTGTTGCTTCTTTATTTGAGCAATCAAAATCATTAAAAGACATTGCCGAGCAAAATATGTATTTTGAAACGCTCGGTATACTTAATGATAATAAGGATAGGTTTCTTACATCATTTAAACAAACGGCTATTGAACGAATGGCTTGCAGTCAGAATGGTGAACTCTCAAGTTTAGATGATAGTACGGATGCTTTTTCGTCGAGTACACTAGAACTCGCCATTGTTGAGGAAGAAGTTCTTGATAATTGGCTTGCGGATACGGGGACTATTGAAAGTGTGCAACGAACCCACAGTGAATTGTTAACGCAATTAGCGAGACGTTTATCAGAATTATTTACAGTGTCTGTTGATAATGAAACAAATCCCTATGGGCCGGCATTATTCACACATGCATTTCATGATGCTATTTCCGGCTTTGGTTTAAGTCACAAAGTTTCCTTGGTGTGCCATAAGGTATTTAAGAAGTTGCTCACGGAAGTTCTTGGTGAATTGTATAAGAAATTAAATGAACATTTGATTTCGCGGAACATTTTACCTGAATTAACCTATCAGATACCTCGTGCAGACACTTCGGTGGCGGAAGGTGCTCAGATTGAAGAACATGTTATAGACAGTGAGGATGCCGAAGACAAGGCATTGAGTAATCAATCAGCAGGAAGTCAGGCAGCAGGAAGTCAGGCAGCAGGAAGTCAGGCAGAAAACAATTCATCGCAAAGTGATCGCTCAGTTGCTGGGCAAGACCGTGATTCTGTTCAGGCAGACATGTCGAACCATAATATATATGAATTAGTTGCGGAGCTAAGAAATTTAAAGCGCCAGTTGAACCAGCAGGGGAAAGGTGACGCCGGATCTTCTGTTGGTAGTTCAGGTAACAGTGTAAGTGAGGTTAATTCAGGAGGTGCTGCGAAAGCTGTGCCACTTACGCAGAATGAGGTTTTACAGACACTCTCACGAATAGAGTCGAACTGTACAGAACTTGATCGTGCCGACTTTAAAGAATTAATTTATTCATCACTCGCAAATGAAGTTGATGAAAATGGTAAGACTAAAGTTGTTGCAGCACGTGAAAATCAGATTATTGATGTTTCGAACAGCATTTTCGACACGATACTGACTGATGTGCAAATCCCCGATAATATGCAAAGTTGGTTAGCACGTATGGAAATGCCAGTTTTGAAAATGGCAATTAATGATGAGTCTTTGTTTGTTGATCGCGAACATTTGGTGAGACAAGTTGTTAATAAAATAGCACAGTTGGGCTTATTGATAGGGGAAGAAGAAACGGAAGGTACTAGCAGCGTTCGAAGTGCTTTGGACTGGCTTGTTGACTTAATAGGCACTGAATTTGATGGTACGTCATCAGTATTCGAGCGTGTTTCTAATCAGTTAGATCTCCTTATTACAGTGCAAGATAAGAAACACGAAGAACAAATTAAAACCGTCATTAATGAATTTAAATCTGAACCAGAGGCTTCAAGTGATGTTGCTCCAAACCTTGAACGGGAATTTAAGTCTGAAGATGACTATGAAGAATGGTTGCGTCGAGTTAACCGTTTAGAAGAAGGTGATTGGATTTTATTTGATCTAGATACGGACAATAGCAAACGACTACGCGCAGCATGGATTGCTCGTCACACAGGCAAGGTCGTTTTTGTTGATGCGCTGGGAAGTAAAGATAGAGTTATTTTCCTGGAAGAGTTGGCTGCATTACTTTATAGCGGCGCAGCAATGACAGTCGATGATGCGAATGAGCCAGCAATGGATCGAGCGCAATACTCGATGCTGCAAGAATTGAATGAGCAGTTAATTCATCAGTCAACGCATGATCCATTAACAGATTTAATTAATCGTCGCGAATTTGAGAAAAAAATTGGTACAGCATTAATAGGCTCTCGTCATTCTTCAATACGACATGCCTTGATTTTTGTCGACTTAGATCAACTTAATGTAATTAATACAACTTATGGTTATGAAGCAGGTGATTTGCTGCTGGTTGAAATAGCAAAGATATTTTCCGAAGGGCAAGATCGTGAGTGTGTTTTGGCACGGTTAGGTAGTGATGAATTTGGTTTGTTATTTGAAGGTGTTGATCTTGAAGAGTCATTAGAAATTGCTGAAGATTATATTCATCATATCCGTGAACACAAATTCATGTGGGAGGGTAAGCGTGTTTCTATTGGGGCAAGCATAGGACTGGTAACGCTAAACAATAAAAGCGAGAGTATTACGAGCTTGATGCAGGCGGCAGAATCAAGTTGCGCGCTTGCTAAAGAAATGGGCGGTAATAGAATACAGCTCTTCAGTTCAGGCAAATCAAGATCTGGACACAGAACAGAAGTTATTAACTGGGTATCACGAATTGATGATGTATTGGATAACGATCGTTTGAAGTTGCGTTGCCAGAGAATTCAACCTATCGCACTGAACAGTACGGAGAAGCCTCATTATGAAGTGCTTCTGATGTTGACTGATGAGAATGGCGATAATGTTTCTATACAGGACTTCATTGAAGCGGCTGAGTGGAGTAATCGGATTACCGATATCGATCATTGGGTTATTGAAGAAACGCTGGCATGGATAAGCAATAATGAAAATATACTTAATGATATTGGATCATTTTCAATTAATTTATCAGGTCGCTCATTAAGTGATGATAAATTAGTTGATTATATTCTCGAGAAGATTGAAGTGTCTGGTGTTCCACCTGAAGTGTTGTGTTTTGAAATAACAGAAACAATTGGTGTAGAGAGCTTATCTGATTCGGCCGATTTCATTCATCGAATCAAAGAAACTGGCTGTCATTTCTCTTTAGATGATTTTGGTAGCGGTATGTCATCTTATGCTTATTTGAAGAATTTACCTGTTGATTATCTGAAGATTGATGGTGCTTTTGTTCGCGATATGAAATTAAGCATTAGCGATTATGCGGTTGTGAAATCTATTTGTGAAATTGGTCATTTTATGGGTAAACGAGTTATTGCAGAGTACGCTGAAGATGATGAAATAATAGGTATGTTGACTGAAATTGGCGTTGATTATGTGCAAGGTTATGGTGTTGAAAAGCCACTAATGATTAATGAGTTGCTTGCTCCGCGTTAGATCTACGTTATTATCCTGCTATGGTCGAATTATTTACACTTACAGCGCCGTTACTGGTTCGTTATCCCGATGGTGAACAACGATTAGTGGCAGAAAAATTCACACATCCTCAGGGGATGGTTTATGCAGAACCATTTTGGTTGGAACCGGAATTACCCGCCGCATATCTTCTTAAAGGTGAAATCAAAGGTGATGGACCTTGGAAGGTGGGCGAGGTGATTGTTCGTCTTTTAAATTGCGGCGATACCGAACACTCGATGCAATGGGCACAGTGGCAGCAATATTTATTCTCTTGCCCTGAACAACATACCTACCATGATGTGAAATTAAAGCAGTCAATTATCAATAGTATGAGCTTCCCGGATTGAGTCAACGTAAGCTTTATCTTATTGATGCCAGTATTTATGTTTTTCGAGCGTGGTTCTCATTACCGGATTCAATCCTCGATAATGATGGTAATCCTGTTAATGCTGTTTATGGTTATGCTTATTTTTTATGCCAGTTATTAGAAAAGACCAACCCCTCTCATATTGCTGCTGCATTTGATAAAAGTCTCAACTCAAGCTTTCGTAATAAAATATACCCTGACTATAAAGCTAATCGAGATAGCGCACCGGATGATCTTAAGTACCAATTTGAGGTTTGTAGGAAACTGACAGAGGTGCTTGGTATTCGCTCATTTTCAAGTAAGCGTTATGAGGCGGATGATTTGATTGGTACGCTTGCTACACGTATGCGTAAGAATCGTTTTAGAAATATTTTCATCACTACCGATAAAGATTTGTCGCAGCTGGTTAAAAGTGGAGATACTTTCTGGAATTATGCAAAGGATGAAATGCATTCTTATACAAGCTGCAAGAAAATATTTGGTGTTAAGCCAGAACAGATGGTCGATTTCTTGGCAATGGCGGGGGACAGCATTGATAATATTCCCGGAGTACCGGGTATAGGAAGCAAAACAGCAATCGCTTTGCTAGAAAAATATGGCTCACTAGCATTAATATACAAAAACTTACATAAAATTCAGGCAAGTAAAATACGTGGTGCGCAGAGAGTATATGGTTTACTTAAAGAACATCAGTCGCTAGCTCTTATTTCACAACGCCTAGCAACTATTGTATGTGATGTGCCAGTGAAATCAGGCGTTCGTAGCTTGGCTTATACGCCACCGACGGCAATGCGTATTAATCGCTTCTGCACTCGATATGGACTAGGTGAGAAGTTACGTCAAAGGTTGTTGACATTCTCTAATAATAAATAGTCTCTAATTTGGCGTTATCGATTTATGCATCATCGAGTGCGCTGATGACGGCATTGCGGAGAATCTCTTTTGTCATCACGTCAAGCACATGACCGCCATCATCGGTTACGTAAAACAAATCCTCGGCACGTGCGCCAAACGTACTAATGCGAGCATTATGAAGTTGTAGTTTATTCTCTTTCAATGTTTTGCCAATACTGGCAAGAAGACCTGCGTGATCGGCGGTAATGACTTCCATAATGGTGTACTGGTTTTTGGAGTCATTTTCGAATTGTACGTCAGTGTCCATTGTAAAATGCCGGAGTTGTCGAGGTGGCATGCGACTTACCTCGTATGCGTCTTTTGCCTTGAGGCTTAATTGTTCGCGGATAGCATTAGCAATTTCATCTTTTGTTGTTTGTGACGCAATACGTTTACCTTCCGGGTCAAAAATAATATAAGAGTCAAAACTATAACCTTGTGATGAGCGGATTACACGCGCATCTGCGACATTTAACCCGAGCTGGTCAAATATGGATGTGACCAGTGCGAAAATATCACTATTGATTTTGGTGTGAATAAATACTTCAGTCCCACCTTGATCTAAGGCATCGCGTATGATGATAAGTGGTAGTTCATGAGCTTTTAAAGGAATGATATTTTCAGCATGGCGAACTATTTCGTTTATTCTATAGCGTAGAAAATATTCCTCGCTTAGGGTGGCCCAAAGCTCCTTTACATCAGCGAGGATAATATTTTTTTCCATTAATTGTTGCTGTGCTTTATCTTGAATGTCGGCAGCAAGTTCGGCATTGTCGATGCTGCTAAGTCGTTTGCGTAATGCTTTTAATGTGAACTTATAAAGAGTTTCAATCAGGTTGCCTTTCCATGAATTCCACACGGTAGGACTTGTTGCGCGCATATCCGCGACGGTAAGCAAATAAAGCATGTCGAGACGTTCTTTATTACCAACGAGCTCGGCAAAGTTGTTAATAACATCAGGGTCGTTAATGTCTTCACGTTGAGAAATTCGCGACATCATTAAATGTTGCCTGACAAGCCATGAGGCAATGCTTGAATCATAATTGTTCATGTAATGATGCTGGCAGAATTTAAATGCATCATCTGCACCAAGTTCGGAATGATCGCCGCCACGACCTTTTGCGATGTCGTGAAATAGCCCGGCTAGATAGAGCACTTCGGGTTTTTCGACTTCATGAATGACTTTGCTACAATGGGGTAGTTCTTCGCTAAATTCTTTAACGGTTAATCGACGTAAATTTCGGACCACGAATAAAGTGTGTTCATCCACGGTGTAAACATGAAACAGGTCATATTGCATCTGTCCTGTAACTGCTTCAAACGAAGGGATATAAGCGCCGAGTATGCCGTAACGATGCATGCGTCTGAATTCATGAGTAATACCTTGGGGCTGACGTATAATCTCCATGAATATTTTGCGGCATTCTTCACTGTTGCGGAAATCGTCATCAATACGATCCCGGTTGCTTCGTATTAGACGGATAGTTTCCGCACGAACGCCTTTGAGTTCAGGTTGTTGTTCTAAAATTAAAAATATTTCGAGTAGGGCTGCGGGGTGCTTGTCAAATACGTCCGGTGTAATAACTTCTATAAAACCTTTGCGTGATTGAAAGTGCTCATTAATAATAATTGGTTCTGCGGATTCGTGTTTATACAATATTTCTTCTTGGAATAATTGCAGTAACATCTCATTCAAGCGACTTAATTCACCAACTGTTCTGTAGTATTGCTTCATGAACTTTTCGACGCCGAGCTGCTGCCCATCGTCAACAAAATCAAATTGTTTTGCAAGGTCACGTTGGTAATCGAATAGCAATCTATCTTCACGACGAGAAGTGAGGAGGTGTAAATTAATACGGATTCGCCAAAGAAATGCTTGATGTTCTAATAGTAGATTGCACTCTTCTTCAGTGAGGAAACCTTCAAAAATTAAATCTTTTAGTGTTTCTGCACCGAAATGTCGCTTGGCAACCCAACCGATCATTTGGATATCACGTAGTCCACCAGGGCCTTCTTTAATATTGGGTTCTAGTTTGTAAGCAGTGTCATCAAATTTATTGTGACGCGCTATTTGCTCTTGCCATTTGGCCGAGAAAAAATCGATGCTTGGCCATATATGTTCAGGTCCTGTTTTTTCGCGCATTTTTTCAAACATGGACTGTGAGCCGTAAAGCAGACGGGCTTCCATAAGATTAGTAGCAACGGTGATGTCTGCCGTTGCCTGCTCAATACAATCAGCAAGCGTTCTTACGCTATGACCCACCTCAAGACCAATATCCCACAGGAATGTTAAAAATTGCGTAATCGCATCATGCCAATGACTATCGTCTTTACACGGTAGCAATAACATAAGGTCAATGTCTGAGCTGGGATGTAGTTCTGAACGGCCATAACCACCAACAGCAATAAGTGATGGTGTGTCATCATTTTGTGCATGGCCAAGGAAAAATTGCCATGCCTGTTGCAGCAAGAGGTCGATGGTTTCTGCGCGGCGATGCACTAATGTATTGGTATCAACATTATCTTGAAAAGACGCTAATAATTGTTGCTCGGATTGTTTGAGACATTCCTTGTAGTTTTGAATGCCTTCAAGGGGAGTTACTCCATCTAGATTTAATTTAGACGTATCAATATAGGTATTGTTCATTGTTTTAAATATCGTCGTCTGGGCGTTGTGTGAGTACGTCAAAGCCATCTTCAGTGACTAAAATAGTATGTTCCCATTGTGCTGAAAGACTGCGATCTTTGGTGACTACGGTCCATTCATCAGGGAGCACTTTTACGCCTCGTTTGCCAATATTTACCATTGGCTCAATTGTGAAAATCATACCTGGTTCGAGCACCAGTCCGGTACCTGGCTCCCCATAGTGAAGGACTTGTGGATCTTCATGAAAATTAATGCCGATACCGTGACCACAGTATTCACGCACGATAGAACAGTGATTCTTTTCTGCATGTTTTTGAATGGTATGACCGATGTCACCGAGTTGAATACCCGGCTTTACCATTTCAATGCCCATGCGCATGCATTCATAACTAATTCGACAAATCCGTTCCGCTTGAATGCTCGGTTTACCGACCATAAACATCTTACTGGTATCACCGTGGTATTTATCTTTAATGACAGTGATATCGATATTGATAATATCGCCATTTTTTAGTGTCTTGTCGGCAGGAATGCCATGACAAACCTGATGGTTAACCGAAGTACAGATGGATTTTGGAAAGCCACGATAATTGAGGGGGGCAGGGATGGCCTGCTGATCATTAACGATATAATCGTGGCAAATCTTATCTAATTCATTAGTGGTGATACCGGCGACAACATGGGGACGGATCATATCCAATACATCACCTGCCAAGCGGCCGGCTATGCGCATTTTTGCGATTTCTTCAGTGGTTTTTATTGTAACAGCCATAGTTCTCTTCATTTTATAGGTAATTTAGCTTATTTAGGCAAAAACTGGGGTAAAATCAGCCTAATCCGTTGTCGTACTGGGCTGATTATGGTATAAATCGCGCGCCAGTTTGGCAAATCATATCTGTTATTGAGTAACTTCGATAGCAGATGACTATAAATCGCACACATTTCGGCACATCGGCCCGGGTGCTTGAGTCCCTCCTTATAATAGGGGATTTCAGGTTGGTCTATGGGAAGTGTGGAGGCGCAACCCTAACTAGGAGAAATATCATGGCGAATGTATCCATGCGCGACATGCTGGAAGCGGGTGTCCACTTCGGTCACCAAACACGTTTCTGGAACCCTCAAATGGCCCCTTATATTTTCGGGGATCGTAATAAAATTCATATTATTGATTTGGAAAAAACCGTACCGTTATTTACCGATGCGCTGAATTTTCTAGGTCGTATGGCTTCAAATCAAGGTCGTATCCTTTTTGTTGGCACCAAGCGTGCAGCAAGCAAGATCGTACAAGAAGAAGCTGAACGTTGTGGTATGCCTTTCGTCAACCATCGTTGGTTGGGCGGAATGTTGACTAACTATAAGACTGTTCGTCAATCAATCAAGCGCCTTAAAGATCTCGAAAAGATGTCTGAAGATGGCAGCTTTGATCGTGTAACAAAGAAAGAAGCGCTCAACATGACGCGCGAAATGGAAAAACTGGATCGTAGTCTTGGTGGTATCAAGAATATGGGTGGTCTTCCTGATGCAATCTTTGTTGTTGATGTAGGTTACGAAAACATCGCTATCAGTGAAGCTAAGAAATTGGGTATTCCTGTTATTGGTATTGTTGATACAAATAATTCACCTGCTGGCGTTGATTACGTTATTCCGGGTAACGATGATGCGATTCGAGCCATTAAGCTTTACACAGCACAAGTTGCTGATGCTGTAATGGAAAGCCGCCCAACTATGGGGTCGACTGAAGGTCCGGCAGATGAATTTATGGAAGTTGATGCTGACGATGCTAAACCAGCTAAGAAAGTTGCGAAGAAAGCCGCAGCTAAGAAAGCAACTACCAAGAAAGCAACGACTAAAAAAGCAACTACCAAGAAAGCTGCAACTAAGAAAACTGCAGCAAAGCCAGCAGCAAAAGAAGCAGCTGACGAATCTGGTTCTGCGGAATAACGTAACGAGGGTAAGAAAGATATGGCAATTACAGCCTCATTAGTTAAAGAACTGCGTGAGCGTACTGGCTCAGGCATGATGGAATGCAAAAAGGCACTTGTTGAAACCGATGGCGACATTGATGCAGCGATTGAAATGATGCGTAAATCTGGTGCTGCAAAAGCGGATAAGAAAGCCGGTCGTGTTGCAGCTGAAGGTAAAATCGAAATCGCTAGCAGTGATGACGGTTCTACTGTTGCATTAGTTGAAGTTAATAGCGAAACCGATTTTGCTGCTAAGGATGAAGGTTTCCAAGCCTTCGCTAAAACAGTAGCTGCATGTGCGCTTGCTAACGAAGCGGCAGATGCTGAAGCGTTGTCAGGAATGGCATTGGCTTCAGGCGAAACGGTTGAGGAAGGTCGTAAATCGCTGATTTCGGTTATTGGTGAAAACATCACAGTACGTCGTTGTATTATTATCAAACGTCAAGGTGACCATTTAGGGACTTACTCGCATGGTGCGCGCATCGGTGTGATTGTTGACCTTAAAGGCGGTAGCGTAGAAATGGCGCGTGATATTGCCATGCATATTGCAGCCAGTAAGCCTGTTTGTGTTAAGCAAGATGATGTTCCTGATGAATTGGTAGAAAAGGAAAAGGTTATTTTTGCGGCGCAAGCAGCTGAAAGTGGCAAGCCTGCCGAAATTATCGAAAAGATGATGGTTGGCAAGGTGAAAAAATTCCTTGACGAACAAAGCCTGTACGGACAGCCTTTTGTGAAAAACCCTGATCAAAATATCGCACAATTAGTGAAGTCTGCTAATGCTGATGTTATGAGTTTCTCTCGCCTTGAAGTTGGTGAAGGTATAGAGAAAAAGGTTGAAGATTTTGCTGCAGAAGTTGCAGCACAGATGAAAGGCGAATAAATGACATCATCCTCATCGCAGTCCTATCAGCGCATCCTGTTGAAACTCAGCGGGGAAGCGCTGATGGGTGATGGGGATTATGGTATCGACCCCGGTGTTATTAGCCGAGTATCGGGTGAAATCAAAGAACTGATCGATATCGGCATTGAAGTAGGTGTCGTGATTGGTGGCGGTAATATTTTCCGCGGTGCCGGTTTGGCACAAAACGGTATCGATCGAGTTACCGGTGATCACATGGGCATGTTAGCAACGCTAATGAATTCTCTCGCAATGCAAGATGCCCTTGAACAAGATGGTATGAAGGCACGTGTTATGTCTGCGCTAAGTATTAATGAAGTCTGTGAAGACTACATTCGTCGACGTGCGGTACGTCACCTTGAGAAAGGTCGCGTTGTTATTTTTGCTGCAGGCACGGGTAATCCATTCTTTACAACAGATTCAGCTGCCAGCCTACGTGCGATTGAGATCGGAGCAGATATCATGCTCAAGGCAACCAAGGTTGATGGCGTTTATTCTTCTGATCCAGTTAAAGATCCAGAAGCAACCCTATATACTAGTTTGACCTATGACGAAGTATTAGCGAAGAAATTGGCAGTGATGGATGCGACAGCCATTGTGATGTGTCGTGATCAAGGTATGCCGTTACGAGTATTCAATATGAACAAGCCTGGTGCGCTAATGCGTGTCATTAAAGGCGAAAGCGAGGGCACACTCGTTGAAAAGGGGAATGCAGCGTGATTGATGAAATCCTGAAAGATGCGGAAGTCCGTATGGGTAAAACCATTGAATCACTCAAGGGTGATTTAAGCAAAATGCGTACAGGACGTGCTAGTACAAGTTTGATTGACCATATTATGGTGTCTTTTTATGGAAGTGAATCGCCACTAGGCCAAACAGCAAATATTTCAGTTTCGGATGCAAGAACGCTAACGGTAACACCTTGGGATAAGACCATGGTACAACCAATTGAAAAAGCGATTATGGATTCTGGCCTTGGTTTAAACCCGGTTACGGCTGGCGAAGTCATTCGTATTCCTCTACCCGCATTAACTGAAGAAACACGTAAGAATATGATTCGCTTGGTACGCCAAGAAGTTGAACAATCCCGTGTTGCGATTCGTAACATTCGTCGTGATGCGAATGGTGATTTTAAATCGCTTGTAAAAGATAAAGATATTTCTGAAGATGAACAACATCATGCTGAAGATTTAGTGCAGAAGATGACAGATAAAAGTATCGCAGAGATTGATGTGGTGCTGGAAGCAAAAGAAAAGGATCTCATGGAAATTTAATGAGGATCTTTATGATTGAGTTATTAGTTATCCTCCGAATACATCAAGCCAAGACGTAGCGTAAATAATTATGGTTATGTCTCCCCCTTTAGAAGAAAGCTCATTACCAGCAACGACTGAATTGCCGCAACATGTTGCGATCATTATGGATGGTAATGGTCGTTGGGCGAAGAAACGTTTAATGCCACGTATTGTCGGGCATAAGGCGGGCGTTAAGTCTGCACGAATGGCAGTTGAAGTTTGTGCGCGAAATGGTATTTCTGCTTTAACCTTATTTGCATTTAGCAGTGAGAACTGGAATCGACCACGTAAAGAGGTTGATCTTCTGATGGATCTTTTTATCAAATCGCTACGCGAAGAAGCCAGCGCGATTAACAAAAATAATATTCGGATGCAAATTATTGGTGATCGCAGCGCTTTTAGTGAGAAGCTGCAAACACGTATCACAGAAGTAGAATTGCTAACGAAAAATAATACCGGTATGACCTTATCGATTGCGGCAAATTATGGTGGTCGTTGGGATATTGTTCAGGCAGTGCAGCAGCTCATTAAACAAGGAGTGACAGCTGAAGATATTGATGAGACAGTTCTTGAGAAATATTTAATGTTGTCGGATTTGCCTGCGCCGGATTTATTTATACGTACTGGCGGCGAACACCGTATTAGTAATTTCCTGTTATGGCAGATTGCTTATACAGAGCAATACTTCACTGATATTCTTTGGCCTGATTTTTCAGAGCAACATTTCTCACAGGCATTTGATGATTATGCGGGTAGACAACGACGTTTTGGTCGCACGGGTGAGCAGGTAGAGGAAGAAGATGCTTAAACAAAGAATCATTACTGCCCTGTTGTTGTTACCAGTAGTCCTTGGCGGGATTTTATTATTGCCAATTGAATATTTTTCAGCGCTGTGGGCGGTAGCGATGTCGATTGCGGCATATGAATGGCTTAAATTAAGCGGCATTAAGAACAAGTTGTTATTGATTGCAGGTCTTACTGTGCTGAATGGTTTGTTTTTATCTGTTTGGTTTTACCCATATACAAACATTTATGCCGAGTGGATTATTTTAACCGCATGGCTGTTGATTATTATTAGCCTCACTGGTGATCCAGTGGCGCGGTTGCAGAAGTGCCGTACTGCTTCTTATTCAGTTATTGGTACCACAACCGGTTTGGTGGTTATTTTCCCAACATGGCTTGCGATGGTGTTACTCCACCAGCATAACCCGTGGATGGTTTTACATGTATTTTGTATTGTATGGGTTGCAGATATTGGCGCATATTTTAGCGGACGCCGTTTTGGAAAACGTAAATTAGCTCCTGCAATCAGTCCTGGAAAAAGCTGGGAAGGGGTATGGGGGGGCTTGTTAGCCGTTGCGAGCTACTCAATCATTGTTTCTTTCTGGTGGCAAAATAATGAACAACAGCAATGGTTGTTCGTTGTAATTTGTATGTTGGCGGCTATTGCATCAGTCGCAGGTGATTTACTTGAAAGTGTGTTTAAGCGTGCTATCGGCGTAAAAGACAGCGGCCAAATTTTGCCGGGGCACGGTGGTGCAATAGACAGACTTGATAGTATTACCGCTGCTGCACCAGTGTTTGTAGCGGGCTATTATTTGGCAGGGTGGTTGTAATGCAAAAGGTAACCATACTTGGGGCAACCGGTTCTATTGGCGTAAGTACGCTCGATGTTATTCGGCGGCACCCGGAGCGTTTTCAGGTGGTCGCGTTAACCGCCAATAAAAATGTTGAACGCATGTTAGAGCAGTGCGTAGAGTTTAAACCACGCTATATAGTGATGGCGAACGCGGATGCAGCCGGAAAATTGCAGCAGGCACTACAGAGTAATGGTTTGGATTGTGAAGTGTTATTCGGTAATGATGGTCTGGTGAAGGTAGCGAGTCTGGATGAGGTTGATAGTGTCATGGCCGCGATCGTTGGTGCGGCAGGGTTGCTACCAACACTGGCTGCGGCACAGGCAGGTAAGCGCGTTCTGTTAGCAAATAAGGAAGCCTTGGTGATGTCGGGGCATTTGTTCATGCAAGCTGTTCACGAGAATGGTGCTGAATTATTACCGATTGATAGTGAACATAATGCAATTTTCCAATCGATGCCAGCAGGCTACCGTACGGGAACTAAAGCGGCTTCGGTGCGTCGAATATTATTAACCGCATCCGGTGGCCCATTTCGTGATGCTGATCCGAAAGATCTTGAAGCGGTGACCCCTGAGCAAGCCGTTGCGCATCCGAATTGGAGCATGGGTCGTAAAATATCCGTTGATTCGGCAACCATGATGAACAAAGGTCTTGAACTAATTGAAGCCTGTTGGTTGTTTGATGTTGGTCCAGATAAAGTTGAAGTGGTAATTCATCAGCAAAGTATTATTCACTCAATGGTGGATTACACGGATGGTTCGGTGTTGGCGCAAATGGGTAATCCGGATATGCGTACGCCGATTGCTCATGCCATGGCTTGGCCAGAGCGAATTGAATCGGGCGTTGAACCGTTAGATATGTTTAGTGTTGGGCAGCTTAACTTTGAGAAGCCTAATCTAGAACGTTTTCCCTGTCTGCGTTTAGCTTTTGAAGCGGCTGAGGCGGGCGGAACCGCTAGCACAGTATTAAATGCAGCAAATGAAATTGCCGTTGATGCCTTCCTAGGTAATAAGTTGGGTTTCACTGGCATTGCAAAAGTGATTGAGGCAACCATGGATGCGGTTGATTTCGAGGAAGCTGATTCAATTGAAACGATTTTGTCAGTTGATGCGCAAGCTCGACGAGTTGCTAATGATATTATAATGAATATGGAATGTTGAATAGCTACAAAAAATGGATGAAAAGTAAAAAATCATGAGTGGAATATTGATTAATATCGTCGCGTTTATATTTGTCATCGGTATTTTGGTGACGTTTCATGAATTTGGACACTTTTGGGTCGCACGTCGCTGTGGTGTGAAAGTGCTGCGCTTTTCTATCGGCTTCGGTAAACCGATATACATCTGGCACGGTGCTGATGGCGTTGAGTATGTCCTCGCGCAGATTCCGCTCGGTGGTTACGTCAAAATGCTTGATGAACGTAATGATGCCGTTGACGAAGCAGATCTGCCTTATGCTTTTAACCAGAAATCACTGTGGGCACGGATTGCAATCGTTGCGGCGGGTCCATTATTTAACTTTATATTAGCGATCGTGGTCTATTGGGCGATCTTTATGATTGGCACAGAAGGTCTGAAGCCGATCGTCGCCGAGGTAAAAGCATCAAGTATTGCTATGCAGGCCGGCGTACAGCAAGGTGACCAAATACTTGCGGTTAATGGTGAGGACGTTCAAACATGGGAAATCGTTGGGCTGAACTTAATTTCGGCTGTTGTTGAGGGGCAGGCATTTGCCGAAATTATGGTAAAGGACGCCAATGGTGAAAATCAACGGCGTAAATTGGTTTTACAGGGCTTATCGGTTGATTTTAGTAAGGTCAGTGTTATATCCAAGTTAGGCATGAAGCCTCAGTTACCTGTATGGCGCGCTATTATCGATAAGGTTATTGAAGGTGAGGCTGCTGATATCGCTGGTTTAATGCAGGGTGATGAAGTGCTTATGGCCAACAAACAGCCGATTAATGACTGGCGTGATTGGGTTGGCCAAGTACAGAAAAAACCTCGTGAAACCATGGAGTTAACTGTTTTACGCTCAGGCCAGGAGTTGCAATTGAGCATAATTCCAGGGATGAAGAGCCATAATGAGGTGCAATATGGCTATGTGGGAGCGATGGCATTACCTCCGCCAGCAGTCCCCGCAGAGCTGAAGGCTGTGGTACAATATTCATTCTTGGCTGCATGGGGGAAGGCCGCCAAAAAAACCTGGCAAATCAGTAGCTTAACCTTGCGAATGTTAGGCAAGATGTTGGTTGGAGAAGCGTCGGTTAAAAATATCAGTGGGCCACTTACGATTGCACAGTACGCTGGGCGCTCGGCAAGCATTGGGCTGATTCAATTTTTAAGTTTTTTAGCTATTGTGAGCATTAGCCTTGGAGTGCTAAATTTACTTCCTATACCGGTACTCGATGGTGGCCATCTTATGTATTATTTGGTCGAGTTGATTAAGGGTAGTCCCGTGTCGGAGAAGGCACAGTTATTTGGCCAACAAATGGGAATGCTGGCGTTGGGGGCATTGATGTTACTTGCATTTTATAATGATGTAATGCGGTTACTATAACTGCACTGATATTTAAAAAAATATAAAAACCTTAAATTATAATTAAGAACAAGTATGGGTAGGCAATGAAAAGATTTATTCTCGCTGTTTTCTTATGTATCGGATTTATGCAATTTGCTTGGTCCGGCGAATCATTTTTGATCAAGGATATTCGAGTTGAAGGCTTGCAGCGTATTGCTGCGGGTACTGTCTTTAGCTATCTGCCAGTAAAAGTGGGTGACAGTTTAGATGATAGTGGCTCCGGTAAGGTTATTCGGGCACTTTTTAAAACCGGTTTCTTTAAAGACGTTCGACTTGAGAAAGAAAATGGCGTACTCATTGTATTTGTTGTTGAACGCCCAGCTATTGCAACGATTTCGATAAATGGTAACAGCTCAATTGAAGATGAAGCGCTTGATGGTGGTTTGAAAGAAATTGGTTTTGCTGTTGGTCGTGTTTTTGATAAATCCTTGTTAGATAAAGTTGAGCAAGAATTACAACGGATCTATTTTAGTCAGGGGCAATATGGCGTTAAGTTAGAAACAACAGTTACACCGCTTGAACGTAACCGTGTTGGTATAACAATTGATGTTGCTGAAGGCGTGATTGCAAGAATCCACCAAATAAATATTGTTGGTAATAAAGCATTTGAAGATAAAGATTTATTAGAAGAATTTGAGCTCAGTACTCCAACGCTGTTTTCTTTCTACACAGGTAACGATCAGTATTCTAAACAAAAACTGGCAGGTGATCTTGAGACGCTCCGTTCGTATTATTTAAACCGTGGTTACATTAATTTCAATATTGATTCGACTCAGGTTTCGATTACACCAGATCGTAAAGATGTTTTTGTTACCATTAACATTGCTGAAGGAGATCAATTTACAGTTAACAAAGTAAAATTGGCAGGTGAGCTTGTCGTTGAAAAAGAAAAACTCTTCCCGCTTGTTACTATTCAAAAAGGAGACACCTTCTCGCGACGCCGCACAACAAAAACCAGTGAAAATATTTCGCGTCAATTAGGTAATAATGGTTATGCTTTTGCCAATGTAAATGTTGTGCCTGAAGTCATTGAAGGTAAAAAAGAAGTTAATTTGACCTTCTTTATCGACCCAGGTAAACGAGTTTATGTAAGACGAATTAATTATTCGGGTAATACTCAAACGCGTGATGAAGTACTGCGTAGGGAAATGCGCCAGTTTGAGAGTGCGTGGGTATCGACGGATAATATTGAAAAATCTCAAGGTCGTTTGCGACGCTTGGGGTATTTTGAAGAGGTTGAAGTTGAAACACCGGCAGTGCCAGGTACTACCGATCAAGTTGATGTTAACTACACAGTGAAAGAACGTGCTTCTGGTAATTTATTGGCGGGTGTTGGTTTCTCGGATTCGCAAGGTTTGATTTTGAATGCCAGTGTTTCGCAAAATAACTTTTTAGGTAGTGGTAAGCGGGTGAGTGTTGGTTTTGATACCAGTGATACAAACAGAGTGTATAGCTTTAGTTACACCAATCCCTATTACACAGATGACGGTGTGAGTCGTGGTTTTAGTTTAAGCTTTCGCGAATCTGAAGCAGATGAAGCAAATTTAGCGAGTTATTCATCGGACTTATTATCAGCTGGTTTGGTATTCGGTATACCCATTACAGACGTTGAACGTATTACCCTACGTGCGAACTATCAACGGGAAGTTATTAAGGTCGGTTCTAGTACGCCAACTCGTTTTTTAAATGAATTAGCAGGCTTAGATAGTGACTTTGATGCTACGCCTGTTAGTGGCTCTGATTCAGCGACGTTTAATAGCATTGTTGTTACCGGGAGTTATGCCCAAGACACGCGCAATAAAACGGTATTCCCAACTCGGGGTGGCTCGCAAAGCGTATCTGCAGAGTTAGCGGTTCCTGGCAGTGATCTTGAATATTTCAAACTTAACTACAAGGCGAGCCGTTATGTGCCTTTAACTCGTAATCTCACATTAGCATTTCGCGGTGATGTCGGTTACGGCGACGGTTACGGTGACACGCCCGTTTTACCCTTCTTTAAAAATTACTTAGTAGGTGGCAATGGCTCGGTACGTGGTTATGAAGCCAATACATTAGGACCACGCATTATTGGTGGTGTTAATAATAATGACCCTATAGGTGGCGACCTTAAGCTGGTGGGTAGTGCGGAGTTAATTTTCCCTGTGCCATTTGTCAAAGATACCAATGCATGGCGTTTTAGCACCTTTGTTGATGGTGGTAATGTATTTGGTTCAGGTTCTTCAGACGAAGATTTTGCGGTTGATAATATCCGCTTTGCAGCTGGACTAGGCGTAACATGGCTTTCACCATTTGGCGCCTTGAGCGTGAGTCTTGCTGCACCGTTTAATGATCAAGACGATGATGAAACCAAGACTTTCCAGTTTAATTTCGGTAGTGGTTTCTAATATGATAGACTCTAAAAATAGACATAAATGCCGGAGTAATGCATTGAATATATTGAAAAAAACTATTTGTTTCGCCATGTTGGCTACATTGCCTTCATTTGCAGCAGCACAAGAGTTGCGTATTGGTGTCGTTAATCCTACTCGTTTGCTTGAAGAAGCACCGCAGTCGAAGTTGGCATTAAAGCGACTAGAGCAAGAATTTACCACTCGTGATGGTAAGTTAATGAAGGAACAGAAATCGATTAAAGGTTTGGAAGATAAGCTCGGACGTGATGGTGCCGTGATGGCTGAAGCTGAACGTCGTAAATTAGAACGTGATATTGTGAGTCGTAAGCGCGAATTACGTCGTGGTTATGATGAATTACGTGAAGACCGGACATTCCGAAGTAATGAAGAACGCGGTAAGTTATTACGTTTTGTTAATGAAGCGATTACCAAGATCGGTAAAGAAGAAAAGTTCGACTTAATTCTTTATGAAGGTATCGCCTATGCTGATCCCAAGGTCGACTTGACTAAGAAAATTCTTAAGCGACTACAAGCAGAAGCCAAAGCTGGAAAATAATTACCACAGGATAAATCACGGTGTCACATACACTTGCAGAACTAGCTGGTTGCGTAGGCGGCATAGTTGAAGGTGATAAGACCTGTGTTATTGATAATGTGGCTTCGCTTGCTTCAGCGAATCGATATCAAATAAGCTTTTATACTGATGGTAGGCATAACCATGCCCTTGCAGATACGAGGGCGGGTGCAGTTATACTTTCTGCTCAGCACGTCGATTTATCTCCAACAAATAATATCATTGTTGAAAATCCGCAATTGGCTTTTGCACAAATTGCCGAAAAACTAAATCCTCTTGAGAAATTATCGGGTATTCATAAAGATGCTAGTGTCGATCCGGACGCCAATATTGATAGTAGTGCTTATATTGGTGCGCAAAGTGTTGTGGCGGCAGGGGTTGAGATTAAAGCCGGTGTCATGATTGGCGCTTCATGCACGATCGGTAAAGACTGTGTCATTAGTGAAGATTCACGATTACATGCCAATGTAACACTTAGTAATATGACAGTTATTGGCCAAAATGTACTAATACATTCGGGTGCAGTTATTGGTAGTGATGGGTTTGGCTTTGCCAATGATCAAGGCCGTTGGCTGAAGATCCCCCAACTCGGGAAAGTAGTTATTGGTGATGATGTTGAAATTGGAGCGAATACAACAATTGACCGTGGTGCATTGGATGATACGGTTATTGGCAATGGCGTGAAGTTGGACAACCAGATTCAAATTGCTCATAACGTTAGAATTGGTGACCATACAGCAATTGCAGGTTGTGTTGGTATTGCAGGTAGTACAGTGATTGGACGTTATTGTACTATTGCCGGTGGCGTAGGGATAACCGGACAACTTGAAATAGTGGACAATGTTCACATTACGGCAACGTCGCTTGTGACACAATCTATCAGTCAGTCTGGTGCTTATTCATCCGGAACGCCTTTGCAAGAGAACACTAAATGGCAACGGAATTTTGTTCGCTTCCGTCAGCTGGATGATATGGCTAAAAGGTTGAAACGAATAGAAAAACAACTCGATAATAAGTAATCATATAGTATTTTATAGAGGTTTTAAAAGTATGCCGACCCTTGATATTCACGAGGTAATGAAACATTTACCACATCGGTACCCGTTTTTATTAATTGATCGTGTACTAGATTATACGCCGGGTGAGTTTTTAACAGCGCTTAAAAATGTGAGTTACAATGAACCTTATTTTGTTGGCCATTTTGAACATCATCCTGTTATGCCGGGCGTTTTAATACTTGAAGCAATGGCGCAGGCAACCGGCATTTTTTCCTATATAACGACCGAATCATTGCCTGATGGCGACTCGCTTTATTATTTTGTTGGTGTTGATAAAGCGCGCTTTAAAGCGCCGGTTAAACCAGGCGATCAAATGCAATTACATGTTGAGCTGATAAAAGAAAAGCGTGGCATTTGGAAATTTAATGCTGAAGCAAAAGTTGATGGCAAGCTTGTTACGACTGCTGAGATTATGTGCGCACAAAGAGATATATGAGCTTAATTAGTCCACATGCCATTATTAGTTCATCAGCGAATATTGCTGATGGAGTGAGCGTCGGTCCTTTCTCAATTATTGGTGATGATGTTGAAGTTGGTGAGGGGACATGGATTGGTCCGCATGTTGTTATTAATGGACCAACAAGGATTGGTAAACACAATAAAATATTTCAATTTACTTCCTTAGGCGAAGAACCACAGGATATCGGTTACAAAGGCGAACCAACACGGCTTGAAATTGGCGATGACAATATTATTCGTGAAAATTGCACGATGAGTCGTGGTACAGAGCACGGTGGTGGGATAACTCGGGTTGGTAATAATAATTTTATTATGGCGTACTCGCATATTGCGCATGATTGTCAAGTGGGCAGCGAGGTGATTTTTGCTAATGGTGCTTCACTAGGTGGTCATGTTGTTATTGAAGACTACGTAACCTTGGGTGGTTTTGCTTTAATTCATCAGTTTGTAAAAGTGGGTGCATATAGTTTTTGCGGTATGGGCAGTGGTGTGAATAAAGACGTCCCACCTTATATTATTGTTACAGGTAATCCAGCAGAAGCACGTGGTCTGAATAGTGTTGGGTTAAAACGTCGAGGTATTTCTGCAGAATCAATTAGAGCATTAAAGAATGCTTATCGTGATATTTATATCTCGGGAATGAAATTAACGGAAGCGGTTGAACAGCTTCAAGAACAAGATATGAAATGCGCGGAAGTTGATAAATTTGTTGAATTCATACGTAATGCCGAACGAAGTATCGTAAGGTAAGTTATGCGTATCGGGCTTGTTGCGGGTGAATCATCAGGAGACTTGCTTGGCGCAGGTTTGCTTAAAGCGTTAAATGATTCAGTTACAAACTGTCAGTCAGAAGGTGTCGCCGGCCCGAACATGGTGAAACAGGGTTGTGTCGCGCTATTTCCAGCAGAGAAATTATCTATTATTGGCCTTGTTGAGGCCTTAGCCCATTATCGCGAACTTCGTGCGATCCGGAATCAACTCCGAGATTATTTTATTGCTAATCCTCCCGATGCTTTTATTGGTATTGATGCTCCAGATTTTAATCTTACATTATTAGAACAACTTCGCGAGAAGGGTATTCCAACGATTCAATATGTGAGTCCACAAGTGTGGGCATGGCGTCGCTATCGTGTACGCAAGATTGCGCGGGCGGTTGATTGTGTACTGACTTTATTTCCTTTCGAAGCAGAATTTTATCGCGAACACAATGTGCCAGTGAAATTTGTAGGGCATCCCTTTGCCGATCAAATCCCTTTGGTAACGGATAAGGTATCTGCGCGAGTAAATTTAGGTTTACCAGAAAACACCATAATTATTGCACTATTACCAGGTAGTAGAGTAAGTGAAGTCAGACATCTTGCGGAGACATTTCTCAAGACGGCGAATTATTGTTTTCAACAGCGTAAAGATATTCATTTTGTTATTCCTTTTGCTAATCAAGTTGTGCGTGATGTGTTTATTAAATTTTCTGGAGACTTGGCGGAAAAATTGCCTTTAACCTTTATTGATGGTCAGGCACGTGAAGTAATGGGGGCGGCCGATGTCATTTTGATGGCATCTGGCACAGCAACATTAGAAGCGATGTTAGTTAAACGGCCAATGGTGGTTGCTTATCGCTTGTCATGGTTGAATTACATCATTCTAAAAATGTGGGTGCGGGTAAAGAATTATTCCTTGCCCAATCTTCTTGCGGGTGAAACTTTGGTGCCTGAATACATGCAAGGAGCAGCACGGCCAGATATTATGGGTAAGAAATTACTTCAGTACCTTAATGATCCAGATGAGGTAAAGCGAATTACAAGTCGGTTTACCGATATTCATCATTCTTTACGCCAGAACACTGATAAGCAAGCAGCTGAAGCAGTGGTTAATTTAATTCAGAATAAAAAGAGTAGTCCAAATGTCTGAAATTTCATCATTTCTTATTGCGGGCGTTGATGAAGTTGGGCGTGGTCCATTAGCTGGCCCAGTTGTGGCAGCCGCCGTAATTTTAGATCCTGAGCGGCCAATTGAAGGTTTAGCTGACTCTAAAAAATTATCGGAAACAAAACGCAACAAGCTTGATATTGAAATACGCGAAAAAGCATTGTGCTGGGCACTAGGTCGCGCGGAGATTGAAGAAATTGATGACATAAATATTCTTCATGCAAGTCTACTCGCTATGCGTCGCGCAGTTGAAGCCTTATCTGTACAACCACAACATGCACAAATAGATGGTAATCGTTGTCCTGAACTAAGTTGTAGTAGTGAAGCGATTATTAAGGGCGATCAAAAGATTGCTTGTATCAGTGCGGCATCGATTATTGCCAAGGTTGCACGTGATAGTGAAATGCTTGAAATGGATGTACAGTATCCCGGTTATGGCTTTGCCAGGCACAAAGGTTATCCAACCAAAGTACATATGCAGGCATTACAGGATTTAGGTATCACACCAATACATCGGCTCAGCTTTGGACCGGTAGCAAAAATAATTAATCAGCGCTGAGATGGCTAACTAATGCAAAGTAACTTCGTTCATTTGCATCTGCATACCGAATTTTCTTTGGTAGATGGTTTGGTGCGCATTAAGCCATTAATGCAGGCGGTGGCACAAGCAAATATGCCAGCAGTCGCGTTGACCGATCAATCTAATTTATTTGCGATGGTGAAGTTTTATCGTGCTGCATTGGCAGCAGGAATTAAACCCATCATTGGTGTTGAGGTATTGATTCACCCAGAAAGTGAACGTATTCCTCCATCACGAGTTATCTTGCTATGCCAAAACCATGAAGGTTATTTAAATGTTAATCGACTGATTACACGTAGTTACTTGGAAGGGCAGCACCGCGGTGTGCCAATGATTGAAAAGGAATGGCTGACGGGTAACACAGAAGGTTTGATCGCACTTTCGGCTGGGCGTGGTGGTGATATTGGCCAGGCCTTGCTTGCGGGTGATTCTGCACAGGCATCTAAATTGGCTGATGATTGGGCGAGACTATTTCCTGATCGTTTTTATCTTGAGCTTCAACGTTCTGGTCGAGAACATGAAGAACGTTATTTGCATGCCGCGGTAGCACTGGCAGGCGAAAAGAATTTGCCTGTTGTTGCGACCAACGATGTTCGCTTTATTGAACAAGCTGAATTTGATGCACATGAAGCACGTGTCTGTATCCATGACGGGCATGCACTAAATGATCCACGTAGGGCTCATTTATATAGTGGTCAGCAATATCTGCGTAGCTCGGAAGAAATGTGTGAATTGTTTTCGGATATACCTGAAGCAATTGAGAACAGTGTTCTTATTGCAAAACGCTGCAATATTGAACTTCAATTAGGCACATACTTTTTACCTGATTTCCCTGTTCCCGAAGGTCTTGATATTAATCAATTCCTGGTTCAAGAATCAGAGAAGGGACTTGAGAAACGTATAACGCAACTTGGGCTTATTGATGGTGAGTTTGATGCTGAAAAACGCCAAATATATTATGACCGATTAAAATTAGAACTCGACGTTATTATTGAAATGGGCTTTCCGGGTTACTTCTTGATTGTTGCCGATTTTATTAAATGGGCAAAAAACAATGATGTTCCAGTAGGGCCTGGCCGTGGTTCTGGTGCTGGCTCGATTGTTGCCTATGCATTATTTATCACGGACCTAGATCCGATCAAGTATGAACTGTTATTTGAACGGTTCCTTAATCCTGAACGTGTTTCCATGCCAGATTTTGATGTCGACTTTTGTATGGATGGGCGTGATCGGGTAATCGATTATGTTGCGCGTACTTATGGTCGCAACAAGGTTTCGCAAATTATTACTTATGGCACGATGGCGGCGAAAGCAGTGATACGTGATGCCGGACGCGCCTTAGGCCAGCCTTATGGTTTTGTTGATCCTATTGCAAAACTAATTCCATTTGAGATTGGTATTACACTGACAAAAGCGCTCGAACAAGAAGAAGAACTGCGTCGCCGTTATGAGCAAGATGATGACGTGCACGGTTTGATTGATTTGGCCTTGTCATTAGAAGGTATTACCAAGAATGCGGGTAAACATGCAGGTGGTGTTGTTATTGCACCGACGGATTTAACGGATTTTTTACCACTGTATTGTGAGCAAGGTTCAGAAAGTATTGTTTCGCAACTTGACAAAGATGATGTTGAATCTATTGGTTTAGTTAAGTTCGATTTCTTGGGACTACGGACATTAACGATCATTGATTGGGCGGTAAAAACGATTAATCAAGATCGTGAGCGTACAGGTGAAACTGCGTTAGTACTGGAACAGCTAACAACAGACGATCCTGAAACATATGCCCTGTTGAAAAGATGTGAAACTACCGCTGTATTTCAGCTTGAATCACGCGGCATGAAGGAACTGATTAAAAAACTTAAGCCGGATAATTTTGAAGAAATCATTGCCTTGGTCGCGTTATTCCGTCCAGGCCCGCTTGAGTCTGGCATGGTTGATGATTTCATCAATCGTAAACATGGTGCAAAGGTGGAATATCCTTTTGTTGAATTGGAAGAGGTATTAGGACCTACCTACGGCGTTATTGTTTATCAAGAGCAGGTGATGCAGATATCTCAGATTATCGGCAACTATTCTTTGGGCGGTGCTGATTTACTGCGCCGAGCTATGGGTAAGAAGAAACCCGAGGAGATGGCTAAGCAACGTAGCATATTTATGTCAGGTGCGAGCGAGTTGGGCTTTGATGAGAAGAAAGCTGGCGACCTGTTTGATTTAATGGAAAAATTTGCAGGTTACGGTTTTAATAAATCACACTCTGCTGCTTATGCATTAGTTTCTTATCAAACTGCATGGCTTAAAGCACATTATCCCGCTGCATTTATGTCAGCAGTACTTTCATCGGATATGGACAACACTGATAAGGTTGTGATGTTAATTGATGAATGTCGCACTATGAAATTGAAAGTATTACCGCCAAATGTGAATACCTGCGAGTACAAGTTTAAATCGAATGGTGAAAATGAAATTTTCTATGGCCTCGGTGCAATTAAGGGTGTTGGTGAAGGCGCACTTGAAAGCGTTATTAAGGAACGAAGCGAGAATGGTTTATTCAGTGACATATTTGATTTTTGTCGCCGCATTGATGCCCGGAAGCTTAATCGTCGTGTTTTAGAAGCATTGATTCGTGCGGGTGCCTTAGATGGTCTTGGAGTAAATCGTGCAACCTTAATGTCATCACTAAGTTTAGCGCTACAAAGTGCTGAGCAATATCTGAAAGATCAAGCTCGTGGCCAAAATGATATGTTCGGTGGCCCTGCTGAAGAAGCACAAATTGTTACGGTAGAAGAACAGGAAGATTGGACTGAGAAAGAGCGTCTCGAAGCTGAGAAAGAAACTCTCGGTTTATATTTAACCGGTCACCCGATTGCACAGTACGAAAAAGAATTGAGTCGATTTATTTCAACACGTCTCGCTAATGTGCAGCCATCTCGCAACAAGCAAGAACAAACTGTTGCTGGTTTAGTGGTTGCTTTGCAAACACGTAATACCAAAAGTGGCGGGCGTATCGGTTTTATGACATTGGATGATCGTAGTGGTCGGCTTGAAGTTGCCGCCTTTACGGATGTTTATGCGCAGTTCCAGGATTTAATTGGCAAAGATCGGCTGCTGGTTATAAAGGGACAGGTAGCCGAGGATGATTACAGTGGTGGCTTACGCTTACGCGCTACGCATATTTATGACATTGACCAAGCGCGGGAGAATTATGCTCGTCAGCTACTCATTAGTCTTCCTGAGGAGAAAGCCGGTAATGGTTTTATAGATTCCCTGGAGCAGATATTAGTGCCCTATAAAAATGGTCAATGCCCGGTTTGCCTTGATTATCAACGTTCTGACGCTTCAACGCGTTTATTATTGGGTGAGGAATGGCGTATTCGCCCAACCGATGATTTACTATATAATCTGCGTAAGTTGGTAGGTGATGAGCAGGTGAAGCTCCTTTACTGAGTTTTTATTAATTTTTTAACAGCGTATTTTGCCCTTTGCGCTGATATCCGGTATTTTATAGTTATGGATCTAAATTTTCTTGAATTTGAACAGCCTATCGCTGAACTTGAAGCGAAAATCGAAGAACTCCGCTACGTGGGTGATGACTCTGAGATCAATATCAGTGATGAAATCAGTCGCCTGCAGGACAAGAGTCGCTCGTTGACCGAATCGATTTTCGGTAACCTTGATGCATGGCAAGTTTCTCAACTTGCTCGTCATCCACAGCGTCCTTATACACTCGATTATATCGAACATATCTTTGACGATTTTGAAGAACTGCACGGCGATCGTGCTTATGCCGATGATCATGCTATCGTGGGTGGAGTTGCGCGTCTGGATGATCGGCCGGTGATGGTGATTGGTCAGCAAAAAGGCCGTGACACCAAAGAGAAGATCCGGCGTAACTTTGGTATGCCACGACCTGAAGGTTATCGCAAAGCCTTGCGACTTATGGAAATGGCCGAACGTTTTCATTTGCCGGTACTGACGTTTATTGATACACCAGGCGCTTACCCTGGTATTGGCGCAGAAGAACGTGGTCAGAGTGAAGCGATTGCGCGGAACCTATTTGTTTTATCTGAACTTAAAACACCAATTATTTGTACAGTGATTGGTGAAGGCGGTTCGGGTGGTGCTTTGGCAATCGGTGTTGGTGATCGTGTGCAAATGTTGCAATACAGTACTTACTCGGTTATTTCTCCTGAAGGTTGTGCTTCAATCCTTTGGAAGAGTGCAGACAAAGCTTCTGATGCGGCTGAAGCAATGGGTATTACAGCACAACGCCTTAAAGAACTTGAATTGATCGATTTCGTTGTTCCTGAACCATTGGGTGGTGCTCATCGCGATGTTGCAACAATGGCGCGTACTCTTAAACATTCTTTAATTGAGTCTCTTGATGGAATTGTGCGGACGCCGATTGATCGTCTTTTAGAACAACGTTACGAACGGTTATCGAGTTTCGGTAACTATCAGGAACAGTAAGACCACCACTATGTCTTTTACACCTCGGCAGCTGCATGATGCGATTCGCTTATGCAGTGAAGGCCTGTCGATGTCGCCGGTTTGTTACTGGGTTGCCTTCAGTGGTGGCATGGATTCGCATGTGCTGTTACATGCGATGTCTGTATGTCGAGAAAATCTTAATATTGATTTACGCGCTATCCACGTTGACCATGGTTTGCAATCAGAGTCACAAGGCTGGGTAAAGCATTGCCAAACAATCTGTGATGATTTAAATATTCCTTTAACGGTATTAAAAGTGGATGCAAGAGCAGCCAAGGGTGAAAGTCCTGAAGCCGCTGCGCGTGATGCCCGTTATGCGGCATTTGCTGAGTTGATAGCTAAGAATGAACTTTTGTTAACCGGGCAACATGGTCGAGATCAGGCTGAGACATTATTTTTACAATTGCTTCGTGGCGCAGGTCCACGCGGACTGTCAGCTATGCCCCAGGTTGCTGAACTAGGTAAAGGCTATTTATGTCGGCCACTATTGGCGAATAGCTATGAATCTATAAAGGCGTATGCGGAAGAACATACACTGCAGTGGATAGAAGATCCCTCTAATCAACAACGCACTTTTGATCGCAATATGTTACGTCATGATGTTATGCCTAAACTACGCGAGCGTTGGCCATCGATAGATACCACTGTGTCGAGAGTTGCAGCCCAGCAAGCTGAAACGCAACAGCTACTCGTTGAACTCGCGGAACAAGACAGTGAGGGTTTACTGGATGCTAATGGCAGCTTGGCGATGCGAGGTGTGGCTGAATTATCAGCTGCACGGCAGCGTAATGTGTTGCGGTATTGGCTGAGTCAGCAAAACTTGAATCTGCCTTCGGCACGCCAATTAGAACAATTACAGCGAGATATGTTTAATGCCGCAGCGGACCGTAATCCTTGCATTTCATGGCGAGGCGTCGAAGTACGGCGTTACCGAGATCGGCTTTATGCGATGACGCCATTGGCTGAGGTCGATAATAGCCTTCGCCTTGACTGGCAACCCGGTAAAACGCTGGTTTTGCCCAATTACGTGGGTACCTTGTTGTCACACTCGGTGACAGGGCGCGGTATTTCTCTTACTGGTCGTTCAGATAATCAAATGCAGTTGCGATTTCGTCATGGTGGCGAGAATTGTCAACCACAAGGCAAAAGTCACCATACAAGTCTGAAAAAGCTATTTCAAAAGGCCGGGATTCCTCCTTGGCAGCGTAATAGAATCCCCTTACTTTACGTTGATAATGAGTTGGCAGCAGTTCCCGGCTTATGTATTTGTGAGCCCTTTGTGGCGACAGGAAAAATGTCCGGTTTTGAGCTCGATTGGCAACCAAGCAAATAAACACAATTATATTCAACAGATTGCCATTTATTTTGTAAAAACCATCATAAGAATGGCTTATGCTCATTGAGTATTTAGGGGTAGGCTGGTAGCATATAATCCCGTCACGGCAATGCAATTTTGCTCATACTAACGACGGGAATTTCCAATTAAATGACCAGATTTATATTTATTACAGGTGGTGTGGTTTCTTCGCTAGGCAAGGGCATTGCTGCTGCTTCCTTGGGTGCTATTCTTGAGACACGTGGTCTGAAAGTGACCATGATGAAGCTCGATCCTTATATTAATGTTGACCCAGGCACGATGAGTCCATTCCAGCATGGAGAGGTTTATGTCACCGAAGATGGGGCAGAGACTGATCTGGATCTTGGTCACTATGAACGTTTCGTTAGCACGAAAATGGGCAAGCGTAATAACTTCACGACCGGCCGGGTCTATGACACTGTTATTCGCAAAGAACGTCGCGGTGAATACCTTGGCGGTACGGTTCAGGTTATTCCGCATATTACCGATGAAATCAAACGCCGCGTTTTAGCGGGCGCGGGTGATGCCGATGTAGTGATGGTAGAAATTGGCGGTACGGTAGGTGATATTGAATCATTGCCTTTTCTCGAAGCCATTCGTCAACTTGGCGTCGAGCTTGGTCATACTCAGAGCTTATTCTTGCACTTAACCTTGTTGCCTTATATTGCGGTAGCGGGTGAAGTGAAAACCAAACCAACTCAACACTCGGTTAAAGAGTTACGTAGCATTGGTATTCAGCCTGACATTTTGATGTGCCGTTCAGAAAAACCGATGTCGGTTGAAGACCGTCGAAAAATTGCATTGTTTACCAATGTACCTGAGCGTGCGGTTATATCAGCTGTGGATATTGATAGCATTTACAAGATTCCTCGTGCATTACACGAACAAGGTATGGATGATATCGTTGTTGAAAAAATGCAAATGGATGTTGGCCCTGCGGATCTTAGTCAATGGGATGCAGTAACGACCGCTAAAGATAATCCGGAAGCCGAAGTTAACGTCGCGATGGTTGGCAAATATGTGGATCTAACTGAGTCGTATAAGTCACTTTCTGAATCATTGATCCATGCTGGTATGCATACGCGTACGCAAGTCAATATCACCTATTTTGATTCAGAAGATATTGAAAAAAATAACAGTGATTGTTTAGCTGGTATGGATGCGATTTTAGTGCCAGGTGGTTTTGGTGAACGTGGTGTTGAGGGTAAGATTCGTACCGCACAATATGCTCGTGAAAATGGCATTCCTTATTTAGGTATTTGTCTAGGCATGCAAGTGGCGGTGATTGATTACGCTCGTAATGTTGCCGGTCTTAAAGATGCCAATAGCACCGAATTTAAACCGAAGACGCCACATCCGGTTATCGCCTTGATCACAGAATGGGTTAATGAAGACGGTCAATTAGAGCAACGAGATGAAAACTCCGATATGGGGGGCACCATGCGTTTGGGTGGACAAAAATGCCAGCTTGCTGAGGGTAGCCGTAGTCGTGAAATGTATAATGAAGATGTGATTATCGAAAGGCATCGCCATCGGTATGAGTTTAATAATGGTTATTTGGCCAAGCTTGAAGAAGCCGGTTTACGTATCGCGGGTAAATCAATCGATGGTAAGTTGGTCGAAGTGGTAGAAATTGATAACCATCCTTGGTTTGTTGCTTGCCAGTTCCATCCAGAGTTCACGTCAACGCCGCGTAAAGGTCATCCGTTATTTATTGGCTTTATTAAAGCGGCACGTGAACATTTAGAAAGTCAGAGTCGTAAAGAGGATGTAGCATGAAGTTATGTGGATTTGAGGTCGGTTTAGACCAGCCACTATTTTTGTTAGCAGGTACCTGTGTAATCGAAAGTGAACAAATGGCATTAGATACAGCTGGTCAGTTGAAAGAAATAACTGATGCACTGGGCATCCCATTTATTTACAAATCATCGTTTGATAAAGCCAATCGTTCTTCACATTCAAGTTTTCGTGGACTCGGTATGGAAGAAGGCCTACGAATCCTGCAAGCAGTTAAAGATCAAATTGGTGTGCCTGTTGTTACCGATGTGCATGAAGACACGCCATTGAATGAAGTTGCTTCGGTTGTTGATTTATTGCAAACACCGGCATTTCTGTGCCGCCAAACAAACTTTATTCAGGCCGTTGCTTCGCAAGGCCTGCCTGTTAATATCAAAAAGGGGCAATTTCTTGCGCCCTGGGATATGAAGAACGTTGTTGAGAAAGCAACGGCGACAGGTAACGAACAGATTATGGTTTGTGATCGTGGCGTTTCATTTGGTTATAATAACCTTGTTTCAGATATGCGTGGGCTTGCGGTCATGCGCGAAACAAATTGCCCTGTCGTTTTTGATGCGACACATTCAGTGCAATTGCCAGGTGGTCAAGGAAGTTGTTCTGGTGGGCAACGTGAACATGTGCCAGTTTTGGCGCGCGCCGCAGTTGCAGCTGGAATCTCGGGGATCTTTATGGAAACCCATCCTGATCCGGCTAAGGCAATGAGCGATGGACCTAATTCATGGCCACTGGCTCGAATGAAAGAGTTACTAGAAGTACTTGTGCAAATTGATCGTGGTGTCAAAGCGGCTGGATTTGCTGAACTAAATATGTAAATGCTGTTTTATTACTTTTAATTAATAATTGGAGATTCTGCAACAATGGCAGACGGAATGAATATTGTAAAAATCCACGGTCGTCAGATCATAGATTCTCGTGGCAACCCAACCGTAGAGGTTGACGTCACTTTAGCATCAGGTGTATTGGGGCGTGCCGCAGTACCATCAGGTGCATCAACAGGTTCACGTGAGGCGGTTGAATTACGCGATGGTGACAAAACTCGCTTCGGTGGCAAAGGTGTTACTAAAGCCGTTGCCAATGTGAACGGTGAGATTGCAGATGCATTGATAGGTATGGCTGCAACTGAACAACAGGCGATTGATGAAAAGATGATTGCGCTCGATGGCACTGATAACAAAGGCCGCCTAGGTGCGAATGCACTTTTAGCTGTTTCGATGGCAGTTGCTCATGCAGCAGCAACTGAATCAGGACAACCACTGTATGAATATCTGTGTACGGGTAAGTATTCGATGCCAGTACCGATGATGAATATCATTAATGGTGGGGAGCATGCGAATAACAGTGTGGATATTCAAGAATTCATGATCATGCCGGTTGGTGCGCCAAGTCTTTCTGAAGCAGTGCGTTACGGTACTGAGATTTTCCACGCACTTAAGTCTGTTTTAGAAGCGAAGGGATTGAATACCGCAGTAGGTGATGAAGGTGGTTTTGCTCCTGATTTGCCGTCTAATGAAGCGGCGATTACGGTTATCCTTGAAGCGATTGAACAAGCTGGCTATAAAGCCGGTGAAGATGTTTTTATTGGTATTGATGCCGCAAGTTCTGAATTCTACAAAGATGGTATGTATGTTCTTGAGTCGGATGGTCGCTCACTGACATCTGCAGAATTTGTTGATTACCTGGCAGATTGGTGTAATAGATATCCTATACTTTCGATTGAAGATGGCCTCGATGAAGGCGATTGGGATGGTTGGAAGCTATTAACTGAAAAACTCGGTGATAAAGTTCAATTGGTTGGTGATGATTTGTTTGTTACTAATACAAAGATCTTGCAGGAAGGTATTGATAAATCAATTGCGAACTCTATTTTAATTAAAGTAAATCAGATCGGTACATTGACTGAAACCCTGGCGGCCATTCAAATGGCGCATGATGCGAATTACACCGCTGTTGTATCGCATCGCTCAGGTGAAACAGAAGATACAACTATTGCTGATCTCGTCGTTGCAACGGCAAGTGGTCAAATTAAGACAGGCTCTTTGTCTCGTACAGATCGTGTCGCTAAGTACAACCAGTTACTGCGTATTGAAGAAGCTTTGGGTGACCAAGTGAAATATGCAGGGCGGGATGCATTTAAAACTCTAAACTAAAAAAAGGAACTCCCAACGCAAGTATGAAATTGCTTTTTGCAGGCTTACTTGTTTTATTCATCACGCTACAGTTAACGCTGTGGTTTGGTGAGGGAGGGCTTGCCGAAGTTCGTCAGTTGCGATTAAAAATTGAACAACAGCAAGCTGAGAATGTTCGCCTTAATGAGCGTAATGCGGCTTTAGAGGCTGAAGTAAAAGATTTCAAGCAAGGTCTGGCCGCAATTGAAGAGCGTGCACGAAATGAACTTGGCATGATCAAGAAAGATGAAACCTTCTTTCAAATTATCGAGCAAGATAAGCCGGAATAAAAATGACGGTCGTAGAGCAAAACTTTTGGGTCATTATTCCAGCTAGCGGTATTGGTTCGCGGATGAACTCGGATCGCCCTAAACAATATCTTGAACTGAATGGCAAAACAGTACTAGAAAATACACTCGATTGTTTTATCCATCATCCACGTATTAGTGGCATTGTTGTGGCCATCTCCGCAGATGATAAATACTGGTCTAATCTACACTTTAAAACCGAGCGTCCTATTATTACCGTTGAGGGTGGTGCTGAACGTTGTCATTCAGTATTGAATGCATTAACTGGTTTAGAAACATTGGCAGAAAATCATGATTGGGTACTGGTGCATGATGCGGCGCGCCCTTGTCTTTGTAAGAGTGACCTGGATAAATTATTAATCACCATGGCGACGCATCCTGTAGGCGGTCTGCTGGGAGTACCCGTGCATGATACAATTAAGAAGGTTGATTCAGTTGCCGTGGTTGAATCAACAGTTGATCGCGAATATTTATGGCGCGCATTAACGCCACAAATGTTTCGCTATGGCATGTTACGCGACGCCCTCAATAGTGCATTGGCTGATGGCTGTTTGGTTACTGATGACGCTTCGGCTATCGAGCATGCAGGTTATGCGCCGTTAATGCTTGAAGGGCATGCCAGTAATATAAAAATAACGCGTCCAGAAGATTTGGCATTGGCTGGATTTTATTTGGACGAAGAAAATAGTAACGAGCAGGAATGACTATGCGTATTGGTCAAGGTTATGATGTGCATGCCTTTATTGAAGGGCGACCACTCATATTAGGTGGTGTAACGGTCCCTTATGATAAAGGGCTAGCAGGACATTCTGATGCGGATGTTTTATTGCATGCTATTTGTGATGCCTTGCTGGGAGCTGCGGGCTTAGGGGATATAGGTCAGCATTTTCCTGATACGGATCCTGCTTATGCGGGTGCAGATAGTCGTGAATTATTACGTAAAGTTGTTAGCCTAGTGACAGCACAAGGTCTAAAGATTGTAAACCTGGATAGTACCGTCATTACACAAGCACCTAAACTTGCAAGTTACATTGATACGATGCGTGCGAACATTGCTGATGATTTCGATGTTGGTTTGGATTGCGTTAATGTAAAAGCGACGACCACAGAAAAATTAGGTTTTACCGGTCGAGGTGAAGGAATTGCCGCAATGGCAATTGTTTTACTGGATTAGAAATCCCTTACTATGAAAATACTCGAAGAGTGCATCGCCATTGCACTACATACGCCTTATGCTCATGGTGGGCCGATTGCTAATGGTGTACTTCGTGAACATGCCGAAGATTATATTGTAAATGAAATCCCCTTACTTGAACCTGATGGTGAAGGCGAGCATGTCTGGTTAAAAATTCGTAAACGTCATGCCAATACCGATTATGTTGCCAAGCAATTACAGAAATTAGCCAGAGTTAAGTTGATGGCTGTTAGCTATGCCGGAATGAAAGATCGGCATGCACTGACTACGCAATGGTTTAGTGTCCATTTGCCCGGAGCTGATGAACCTGATTGGCAATCATTGGCGAATGATGAAATTGAAATCCTTGAAACCAAGAGACATTCACGTAAATTACGTCGCGGTACTTTGCTGGGCAATCAATTTAAAATACAGATTCGTGATATTAATGTCGATGCTGAATTATTGGCTCAGCGAGCCAATGCAATTAAACAGCAAGGTGTACCTAATTATTTTGGCATCCAACGTTTTGGCTACGGTGGCGCAAATATAAATAAAGCGCAGGCGATGTTTGCTGGAGATCGCCGAATAAAACGTCATCAACGTTCAATCTATTTGTCGGCAGCTCGTTCGATGTTATTTAATCATATTCTGGCGCAACGCGTAGAGGCGGGAACTTGGAATGCCTTGCATATGGGTGACATTTGTTTACGTACAGGCAAGCGTGGATTTTTCCCGGTGGATGAGTTGAATGATGAGTTTGAGCAGCGTCTTGTTGCGGGTGAAATTCATCCAACTGCGCCGTTATGGGGCCAAGGTGAATTGCCAGTCGAGAATGAAATTAAAAAACTTGAAGAGCAGTTACCAATAGATTTTCCTGATTGGTGTGCGGGTCTTGAAAAAGAGGGACTTAAAATGGAACGGCGTGCTCTGCGTTTAATGCCGGAAGATTTTTCATTTGAGAAGAATGATGCAGGCGTACAGATCAATTTTATTTTGCCAGCAGGTTGTTATGCCACATCGGTAATCCGTGAATTATTTGACGCGAAAGATTATGACCGTTTTAGTAAAACATAAACGGCGCCAGTACCACCATCAGCAGGTCGGGCTGAACAGAAAGCAAGAATTTCATCGCGTTGTTGCAACCACGTATTAACTTTATTTTTTAGTACCGGTAATTTTTGTCTTGAACCATGTCCTTTGCCGTGAACAATACGTACACAACGGTCGCCATGTCGACGACAGTCTGTCAGAAATTCAGTTAATGCGATGCGTGCATCAGCAACAATATAACCATGTAGGTCGAGTTCGGCCGTGATAGTAAGCTGGCCACGACGCAATTGTTTCAATAGTTTCTGTTGTAGGCCTTCACGATAAAAAAACAGCTCATCACCTGTTTCCACTTCTTCGCTATGGCTTTCGTCTGAAAACATATCATCAAGTACCTGTTTATCCTCGGCGATACGTTGCGTAGGGATAGGTTTTAGAGGTTTATTCTGGTGAGTAACCTTGTCGTGCTGCAATTCTCGAGCACCGCGCGTCTGCTCGCGAAATAACGCCTTATCATCATCTGAAATTGTTGGTTTATCGGCCATAATATCTGCATAGGTCATTCAAATTGATGATAATGTTAGCATAAGTGTTTTCTGGTATTCTGATCGTATGCGTATTTTGTTAAGTAATGATGATGGCTATTTGGCACCGGGAATTGCCTGCCTCTACGAAGCACTTAAGGATAAGGCTGAATTAACCGTGGTTGCCCCTGCCCGAAATCGGAGTGGAGCAAGCAATTCACTGACCCTGGATAGCCCATTGCGAGCGACTGAGGCCGAAAATGGCTTTATTAGCGTGGAAGGTACGCCAACGGATTGCGTTCATCTTGCGATTACAGGCCTGTTAGATAAAGAACCGGATATGGTCATTGCCGGTATCAATGCGGGGGCTAATCTTGGTGATGATGTGCTGTATTCCGGTACAGTTGCTGCCGCAGTGGAGGGGCGTTTTTTAGGCTTACCGGCCATTGCTGTATCGCTTTGTGGCGATTCTTTTCAACATTACGAGTCTGCCGCACAAGCCGTGCAAATTCTCATTGAGCAACTCGCTCATGAACCGTTGCCAGCTAATACCATCCTCAATATTAATGTTCCTGATCTGCCCTGGTCTTCTATTAAAGGCTTTATTGCGACTCGTTTAGGGCACAGACATAAAGCTGAACCTGTTTATCGTGATAAAGATCCGCGCGGTAAGGCTATTTACTGGGTGGGTCCACCAGGAGAAGAGCAAGATGCCGGACCCGGCACTGATTTTCATGCCATAGCTAATGGCAGTGTCTCTGTGACGCCATTACAAATTGATATGACGCATTATGAATCACTCGAAGTTGTCGCAAGCTGGTTGAAAGGCCTTAACCCATGAATGAATTACGGCACCAAGGTATCGGCATGACCTCGCAGCGTACGCGTGATCGACTTATTGACCGTTTGCGGGAAAAAAATATTCATAATGAGTCTGTACTTGAGGTGATGCGCAGTACACCACGACACATTTTTGTTGATGAGGCGATGGCAACACGTGCCTATGAAGACACCGCCTTACCGATTGGTCTCGGCCAGACCATCTCTCAGCCTTATATTGTAGCGCGTATGACCGAGGCACTACTTGAGGGTGGGCCTTTAGATAAAGTGCTGGAAATAGGCACTGGCTCTGGCTATCAAACCGCATTGTTATCACGCTTGGTAAAGCGTGTGTATAGCGTTGAACGCATTGAAGCTCTGCAACAGCAAGCACGACAACGTTTCCAGGAGCTTGGCTTGCGCAATATACGCTTGAAGTACAGTGATGGTAATTGGGGTTGGGATGATTACGCACCCTATGACGGCATTATCGTTACCGCCGCACCGGCAAAGGTGCCAAAGCCCTTGTTTGACCAGCTTAAAGTCGGTGGTAGGTTGGTTATTCCGGTTGGTGAGCAGGAAGACTCACAGCATTTATTGATTGTCACGCGAACGGAAGAGGGTTTTGATTCCAAAACACTCGATTTGGTTAGTTTTGTTCCATTGCTAGGTGGGCGTGTTTAAGTTTTCGACATTATTCTCGGTCGTTTTCTTCTGCAGTACTTTATTGCTACAAGCTTGCGGTGGGCAAACCAGTCTTGCCCCTGTATCCAAACATGCTCGGGCGGCAAAACACAGTTCAGCCAAAATTCATAAAGTTCGACGTGGCGAAACGCTCTATTCGATCGCTTTTCAATATGGCAAAGATTATCGTTCGCTTGCGCGTTGGAATCGAATTCGGGCGCCATATACGATTTTTGTGGGCCAAAAAATCCGCTTGAAAGGCAGTAAAAAACGGGTTGTGGCGAGCTCGAAATCAAGAAAAAAGCTCGAAGTTAGGAAAAAAACTTCAAAAACTACAATAAATAAATCCTCTAACAAGCTGAAAAAGAATGAAAAACTGGTAAAAAACAAGTCAAAAGCCAGCTCTAAAAAGGGCTTAGTTAAGGGCAAAATAAAATGGCGGTGGCCTGCTAATGGTATGATTATTAAGAAGTTTTCTAGAAAATCGGCTACGCAAAAAGGGGTGGATATTTCCGGGCGCCTTGGTCAGTCAATCAAGGCGACAGCAGCCGGCAGAATTGTTTACTCTGGGAGTGGACTTAGGGGCTATGGTAGGCTTATTATAATCAAACATAATGAAAGGTTTTTAAGTGCTTACGCACATAACCGAAAGTTACTTGTTAAGGAAGGACAGGCCGTAAAACAGGGACAAAAGATTGCTGAAATGGGACGAAGTGGCACAGATCGGGTCAAATTGCATTTTGAGATACGCAATGATGGAAATCCAGTCGATCCGCTCCGTTACTTACCTAAACGCCGGTAGTAATAATGGCGTTTAAGTTCAGAATTCTTTAAACAGGTCGATAACGATATAAGAAGAAAAAACGAGCGTCATTCTGGTAGAAAATGCGGCACGGTTTACTGTGTCATTGAACGGGGAGTGTCAGGCTAGGTCTACTTTATATGGCCCTAGTTATTTTCAAGGAGATTTGGAATATGCCGCGCAAAAAGTCTAGTTCGCAAGCACCCAGTGATGCGTTACCAGACGTTACGGAGGGCAATAATATGATCGTCGATTCTATCGAAACGGAACTAGATGCAGAAAAGCCAGTACCGACCAAGGCTGAGAGCAAAACTAAGCCCAAGGCCACGCCTAAGGAGTCCAAACGTGCTGGGCGACCTGCTGAGGCGGATGCAACGCGTTTGTATCTGAGCGAAATAGGCGCTTCTCCGTTATTGAGTGCGGAAGAAGAAGTGTATTACGCACGAATGGTACAGCGTGGCGAAGAAGCCGGCCGTAAACGCATGATTGAGAGTAATCTACGACTTGTGGTGAAAATTTCCCGTCGTTATATGAATCGTGGCCTCGCGCTACTCGATCTCATTGAAGAAGGTAACCTAGGGCTGATTCGAGCGGTTGAAAAGTTTGACCCTGAACGAGGCTTCCGTTTCTCAACTTATGCAACATGGTGGATCCGTCAAACGATTGAACGCGCCATCATGAACCAGACTCGAACTATTCGTCTGCCTATTCATGTCGTTAAAGAAATGAATGTTTACCTACGCGCAGCACGTAAGTTAACCCAAGAATTATCTCATGAGCCTACGCCGGAAGACGTAGCGCGTATGCTCGATAAGCCGATCGCTAATGTGAAAAAGATGATGGGCTTGAATGAGCGTGTTACCTCACTTGATACACCATTAGGCCGTGAGTCAGATGCGACCGTAGTGGACTCGATTCGTGACGAAGGTCAAAACGATCCAGCGGGTTTATTACAAAATGATGATGTCAAAGGCCGGATCGATGGTTGGCTTGATCAATTAAACGACAAACAACGTGAAGTCGTTGAACGTCGCTTTGGTTTGCATGGCTACGAGATTTCTACGCTAGAAGAAGTCGGTAATGAAATTGGTGTAACACGTGAACGTGTACGTCAGATTCAGATCGAAGCTCTGCGTCGTCTTCGTGAAGTATTGGAACGCGATGGCTACTCGATTGATGCTTTATTTAGAGAAGACTGATATCGAATAGATGTTAGTAATAAAAACGGTCGCCTATGGCGGCCGTTTTGTTGAATAAATACCAGAGTGAATGACTGCTAACGACTGCGGGCTCAACCGGTCGATGCAACACATGCATTAAATCTCTCTGCCGGTGTTTCAAATTCTAATGTCTTACGTGGACGTTCATTTAGCTGCCGCGCCACGG